>Ga0224555_1000025_pt1 | contig 179097 bp, 159 predicted proteins | sample 714S23034metaG_FD_180687 | JGI IMG/M metagenome (GOLD analysis project Ga0224555, IMG submission 180687) | Peat soil microbial communities from Stordalen Mire, Sweden - 717 S2 30-34 | ecosystem: Environmental > Terrestrial > Soil > Wetlands > Peat | place: Sweden: Norrbotten County, Stordalen...
GCCCTGGCCAGGGAGGTTCCCAACAACAGCGGGCAGTGGTCGAGCCAGGCGGCCGTGCTGTCGGGGTCGGGAGAAGACGGGCAGCTGAGTGTTCGCGGTCTGAGTCCGCTGATGAACGGCATCACCGTGGACGGGATGAATGGCAAGCTGGCGTTTCGCGGGGGTCAGCGCGCCACCGAGGGCAACGGCTTTGCAACGGTAGAGTCGGCCGTGAGCGCCTTTCATGCAAGCGGGGACGGATTGGCGGGAGTTGCCGGCCGAGTGCCCGGCAATGCTGCGAGCACGGTGACAAAGAGCGGCGGCAACCGCATGCACGGCCAGGCGGTGTTGTTCGATCGCGGGAGTTTTGGCCAGGCCGCGAATGCATTCAGCAAAACCATGGTGGAGGAGCCCGCGGGAACCCTGACCGCGAATGGGCAGCCGGTGCTGTATTTGAACGGGCAGCCCATTACCTATATCGAGACGCCATATCACGCGCCCGACCGGCGCCAGCGCGGTGAGGTTGCGGCCGGCGGTCCGATCCGGCGGGACCGCATGTGGTGGTACTTCGCATGGGGGGAGTATCAGCGGAATGATCCAGCGGTCGCCAGGGCCAACGAGCCGGAGCTGTTCTTTGCGGCGCCGTCAGCGCAGTCGCTCACGACGCTCGAGGCACGGATTGCCACGAGCACGCATCCGCTGCTGGCGACGTGTCCGGGAACGGCGCCGGGATCGACGGCGCGTGCCCAGTGCGCGTGGACCATGGCGCTGGCGCAGCTGAACAGCATGCTGGGCACCGTGCCGCGGCAGACGCGGCAGACCATTGTGTTTCCGAAGATCAGCTGGCGGATCAATCCGCGCAACCAGGTGGTGGCGCAGTACAACTCCATGCGGCGCACGGGGCTGCACGCAGCGCTGGGCGGCGTGACGGAGACCGATGCGGTGGACAGCTTCGGCAACAGCTCCACCAGTGACGACACGGCGGTAGCGCGGTGGGATTGGTTTGCAACCCCGCGCTGGATGAGCAGCGCCCGCTATCAGTACAACCGCGATCTGCTGGCGCAAACCCCAGGCACAGCGAGCGCGTTCGAGGCGCAGTTCGCCAACAACGCGTGGGGATTGCCGCCCGAGGTTTCCATCGACAAGAGCCAGGGACTGAGCTTCGGTACGCTGGGCACGGTCAACAAGAGGCAGTATCCGCTGGAGACGCGGCAGCAGCTGGCGGAGGCGGCGACCTGGGTGCATGGCCGCCAGGCGCTGCGTTTTGGATACGACTACAACTACGTCACGGATGCACTGGAGGGACTGAACGGGGAGAACGGGGCGTACTCGTACGCGAGCCTGACGGATTTTCTCTCCGACATGCTGGCGCCGAACAGCTGTGACGGGACGACCACGGGCACGGGGCCGTATCCGTGCTATTCCCGGTTCCGGCAAACCGTGGGGTCGGCGAACTGGAGCTTCGAAACGGCGGATTATGCGGCGTATCTGGCCAACGAGTGGAAAGTGGGGCAGCGGCTCGCGCTAACCCTGGGCGCGCGCTACGAATATGAACAGGTGCCTGATACAAATTCGGCGCTGGTGAATGCGGATATTCCGGAGACCGCGCATCTGGCGCACGACCGGACCGGCTTTGGGCCGCGCGGGGGGTTTGCATGGGATGTTTTCGGCAAGGGGCAGACCGTGTTGCGCGGCGGATACGGCATCTACACCGCGCGCTTGCCCAATGCAATGGTGTTCAGCGCGCTGACCACGACAGGATCGGCACGATCGCCGAGAACGTACACCTACCGTCCGCTGGATGTCGCGGCTCCGGCATTCCCGTATGTGTTTGCAAGCGACGAGCAGCCGTATGTGAATCCGGCGGCACCAAACCACAATTCGACCGCCCCGGAGGCGGTCTATTTCGACCCGCATTTCCGGCATCCGCAGATCCAATCCATGGACTTGTCCCTGCAGCAGGAGTTGGGATTCAGGACGGTGCTGACGCTGACGGGCATGGCCACGGACGGGCGCAACCTGACGCAGTTCATCGACACCAACATCGACCTGCAGAACTGGGCGACCCTCTTCTACAGCGTCACGGCGCCAGGGAACCAGGGGCAGATCGGGCCTCTGGGCAAGGCGGCGAGCGGGGTTTCGGGATATACGAACCAGGTCTACCAGCCGCTGCGGTTCTACTATCAGCGGCTCAACCCGGCGTACGGCGCGATCACCGACATGGTGAGCGAGACGAACTCGAGCTATCGCGGCGCGATCGGGGAATTAACGCGAAGGATGTCGCGTACGCTGACGGTGCATGCCGCATACACGTGGGCGCACGCGATTGACGACAATCAGAATGAGGCGACGTTTGCGGAGCGAAACGATGTTTACGATCCGGCGAATTTGAAGCTGGAGCACGGGACCTCGAATTACGATGTGCGGCAGCGATTGGCGGGTGGACTCGTTTTGCGCGAACCGTGGCGGCTGCGTGGGCCGGCGGGGATGCTGCTCGGCGGGTATTCGCTGGCCGGGACGGGTGCGTGGCGGACCGGGCTTCCGTGGTCGATGCGGACCATGGGCGCGGTGCCGACGCCGTCGTGCTCCTACGCAAACTGGCTCAACGCGGGTGGAGCGACGGGGGACGGCGCAAATTGCCTCAAAGCCGTGACGCAGCCGGATGAAACCTTCACCGATAACACAGCGGGAATGGTGGTTCCGATCGCAAGCCTGGGCGGCAGCCTGAACGGATCGGGGGGCGAGGATTTAATTCCGCCCATCGGACGCAACACGTACCGGTATCCAGCGGCGGTGAATCTGGATTTGCGCTTCACCAAAACAATTCGTATCAGTGACCGTTGCTCATTCGAAGTGATGGGCGAGGCGTTCAATGCATTGAATCACCAGAACGTTACGAATATGCAGACGATCGGTTACCGCGCAACTAACGACAAGACGCACCCGAACATGGCGACCCTGACGTGGCAGAGCGGCATGAAGCCAGGAACGAAGACCGCGCTGGTGAACGGAACAAGCGAAACACAATACGCCTACGATCCGACAGCAGCGTTCGGCGGCGTGACAAACGCCAATAGCGGCGCGGTGAACCGCGAGCGCCAGCTGCAGCTGGGGTTGCGGCTGAACTTCTGAACATGTAGCCGGAACAGATCGTTTTCCACTAAGATTTCCCTTCCCGTACCTCGAAAACCACCGTCATTCTGTGTTTTCTTTCGCCGGCAGCGATAACAATTTGGCCTGATCTTCCCGCCTGATCCTATTTGTCACAGAGACGGTCTGATTTTGCGCGCATTTTCCACAGCGGGCACGCAGATTGTGGGAGCATGCCCTCCCTTTCCGTGCTGTAATCACCCGTTAAACAAGCTATGCACCGCTAATGTGGTTCATCCAGGCGAAGGCGGGGCGTTTTGTCGCGAATCGACGCGGCGATAACTGGCTCCATCGATATCAGCCGGACGGTTTCATCGAAAACAAGCGCGAAAGGCCCGGAAGGCCTGCAAGTCGCGCATTAACATGCACAATTTCTTGTCAGGAGAGGCTCTATGCGCACAATTTGTAACAGAAGCGGGATCTTATTTCTGCTCTGTCTGCCCCTGGTCTTTTTTGCTCCAGCCATTTTGCGTGCACAAACCGCGGTGGATGGTGCAATCGGGGGCACGGTCATGGATTCCAGTGGTGCCGTCGTACCCGGCGCTACGGTGACAGTGCGGGACATCGCAACCGACGCGCAGCAGACCGCGACGACCGACAGCGCCGGCTATTACCGGATCATCCACCTGCAGCCGGGCGTCTACAGCGTGACGATCGCCGCCCGGGGCTTCGCCGATTACAAAGCGACGGACGTGACGGTGGAGGTGGGATCGATGACGGACGTCGAGGGAAAGATGGCGGTGGGGACGGCGGCGCAAACGGTGCAGGTGACCGGCGAGGCTCCAGTCATCAACACGACGTCGCCGCGACTTCGCGGGAGTTGTGGACGAGGTGCCGCTCAAGAGCCTGCCGGAGAACAACTACCGCTGGTCGGCCTTTGCGCTGCTGACGCCGGGCGTGACGAACGACTCGAACGGATACGGGCTGCTGAGTTTCCGCGGCGCGAGCACGCTGCTGAATAACGTAACCGTCGACGGCACAGATGACAATCAGGCGTACTTCTCCGAGGAGCGCGGCCGCACGCACGCGGGCTACTCGACCATCAAGGACTCGATTCAGGAATTTCAGGTGAACACGTCGAACTACTCGTCGGAATACGGGCGGTCGGTGGGCGGCATTGTCAACTCGGTGACGAAGAGCGGGACCAATGCGTTCCACGGGGACGTGTACTACTTCGATCGCGACAGCGCGTGGGCGGCGCAGAACCAGTATGTGACGCATCCCGTCCAGACGGGTCAGGGAGCGTACAGCGTGGTTTCCTTCAAGCCGACCGATTTGCGCCGGCAATACGGATTCACGGTGGGCGGCCCGATTCTGCGGGACAGGCTGTTTTTCTTCCTGGCGGGGGATCGCTTCTATCACGACTTCCCTGCGGCGGCGACGATTCTGGGCACGAGCGCGAACGCGAACTTCTATGGCACGACGGGCTCGTATGCGGCGTCGCAGATTGCCGTGCTGGCCTCGGCCACGGGAATGAGCACCAGCGCGGCATCGACTTACTATGCGAACGGCATCGCCGGCATGACCTCCATGCTGGGGCAGGTTCCGCGCACGGGTGACCAGACCATTTACTTCCCCAAGATCGACTGGCAGATCAACGAGAAGAACCGGGCATCGGTGGAAGCGAACCAGATGCGCTGGACGTCGCCGGCGGGTATTCAAACCAGCCCCGCGGTGGCGTACGGCACGGCGAGCTTCGGCAACGACTATGTGCGCGACAACTGGATCGTGGGCAAGCTGGACACGTTCTTCAGGCCGACGTTCAGCAACGAAGTGCGGTACATGTACGGCCGCGACTTTGAATTCGAGTTCAACCAGACGCCGACCACCTATGAACAGAACAACCTGGTGAAGACGTCGAACTATACGAACTCGCTGGGGCTGCCGGCGAACGTCTACCTGAGCGGCTTCTTCCAGTTCGGAACGCCGCAGTTCCTGAACCGCGCGGCGCTGCCGGATGAGCGCCGGTATCAGATTGCCGACACGCTGGAGTGGATTCGCGGCAGCCACGATATCAAGTTCGGCGGAGACTTCGTCCACACTTACGATCTGATTTCGAACCTGTACAACCAGTACGGCGGCTTTACCTACAGCGGCAACACTCCGCTGGGCAACTATTTCGCGGATCTGTACCTTTCGCAGAATCCCCAGCCAGGCAAGACCGCGGAGCACTACACGTACTTCAATCAGGGCGCCGGACTGCCGGGCATCGACTTCACAACCGGCGACTACTCGCTGTTCGTGCAGGACGAGTGGAAGATTCGTCCGCGCCTGAGCCTCACCGGCGGAGTGCGGTGGGAGTACGAGAAGATGCCGGATACGCAGCTGGCCAACTCGCTGGTGCCGGCGACCAATACCATGCCGGACAACAAAGGAAACATTGGGCCGCGCGTTGGATTCGCCTATGACGTGTTCGGCCACGGGACGACGGTGGTGCGCGGCGGGTACGGTTTCTTCTTCGCGCGCGCGATCAACGCCACCATCTACCAGAACCTGATCGTGACGGGAGCCTCGGGGAGCCAGACCAACCCGCAGTTCAATCCTGGCGCTGCATGCGCGCCGCAGTTCCCACAGGTGGTGCCGCCGAGCAACTACGGGACCTGCCTGGAGGGTCGAGCGGCAACGCGACGGTGTATTTCTTCGACAAGAACTTCCGGCTGCTGACATCTACCAGGCCGACCTCTCGGTTCAGCAGCAGATCACCAAGAACGATGTGTTTGGCCTGTCGTGGCTGGGTTCGTGGGGACGGCGGCTGCCGGAGTTTGTGGATATCAATCTGCCCGCGCCGACACAGGTCAGCTTCACGATCAGCGATCCGGGCGGCAAGGGTCCACTGCCGAATGGCTCCACCTTCTCCACGGACACATATCTGGGCAAGAGGCCGAACGCGAATTTCAGCTCGATCACGGATACCTTCAGCGGCGTGAACTCGAACTACGAAGCGCTGGTGGGGCAGTTCCAGCACCGCATGTAGCACCGACAACAGCAACTTCGCTTATAACATCCGGCAGATTCAGATGGCGCTCCGCCTTCAGTTCTAGGACCGGCCGTCCGGGTGGGATGCGACAGCTTCGGCTGCCGCGTTTCTTTTGGGGCGACCGGGCGGCCCGGTAGAATGAAGGAGTACGTCCCGTCCCCAATGGTCTTTACTGAACAGTATGACGTTGTTGTTGTCGGCGCTGGTCATGCCGGCTGCGAGGCGGCGATGGCCGCGGCGCGCATGGGCCAACGCACGGCGCTGTTCACGCTGAACCTGGATCTGATCGCGCAGATGAGCTGCAATCCCGCGATCGGCGGGATCGCCAAGGGCCACCTGGTGCGCGAGGTGGACGCGCTGGGCGGTATCATGGGCGAGGTCGCCGACGCGGTCGGGATCCAGTTCCGGCTCCTGAACACGTCGCGCGGGCCGGCCGTGTGGTCGCCGCGCGCGCAGTGCGACAAGCAGCAGTACCGCGTGAAGATGCGCGAGGTGCTGGAGTCGCAGGCGGGGCTGTTCATCAAGCAGGCCGAGGTGAGCGACCTCGTCGTCGAGGGCACCGGGCACCGCGAGCCGGGCTCCGAAGGCGCTCCACCTCGCGTCGCCGGAGTGAAGCTGCGCGATGGGCGCGTGATCCACGCCGGCGCAATTGTAATCACCACGGGCACATTTTTGAACGGGCTGATCCACTGCGGCGAAGAGAACTATCCGGCGGGGCGGAGCGGGGAGCCGCCATCGGTGCTGCTGGGCGAGGCGATCAAGAAGCTCGGCCTGCGCGGTTGCCGGTTGAAGACCGGGACGCCGCCGCGGCTTGACGGGCGGACGATCGACTGGTCGAAGTTCGCCGAACAGCCCGGCGACGCGGATCCAACGCCGTTCAGCTTCCGCACGCGGACACTGCCGCAGCGGCAGGTAAGCTGTCACATCGCGTACACCACGCCGGAAACGCTGCGGATCATTCGCGAGAACGTACACCGGTCGCCGATGTACTCGGGGCAGATCACGAGCATCGGGCCGCGGTATTGCCCGTCGATCGAGGACAAGGTGGTCAAGTTCCCGGACAAGGAGCAGCACCAGTTCTTCCTCGAGCCGGAGGGGCTGAACACGCACGAGGTGTACGTGAACGGTATGTCGACGTCGCTGCCGATGGAAGTGCAGTGGCAGATCGTGCGGTCGATCCCGGGCCTCGAGAACGCTGAGATGCTGCGGCCGGGCTACGCGATCGAGTACGACGCGATCGATCCGACGGAGCTGGACCGCGCGCTGCGCGTGAAGAAGTTTGCCGGGCTGTATCTGGCCGGGCAGATCAACGGGACGTCGGGGTACGAAGAGGCCGCGTGCCAGGGGATCATGGCGGGGATCAACGCGGCGCTCAGCGTGAAGGGCGAGTCGGCGTTCACCCTCGACCGCACCGAGGCGTACACCGGGATCCTGATCGACGATCTGATCTCGAAGGGGACGAACGAGCCGTACAGGATGTTCACTTCGCGGGCGGAGTTCCGGCTGCATCTGCGGATCGACAACGCGGACCGCAGGCTGACGCCGTATGGGCGTCGCTTGGGTCTGATTGGTGACGAGGCCTGGGTGGAGTACGAGTCGAAGCAGGCGCGCGCTGTGGCGCTGGACAAGATCCTATCGACCGCCAAAGCTGTTGGGTCTCCCGAAGATGGTTGGCCTGCCGGACAGACGTGGGCGCAGGTGCTGCGGCGGCCGGAGGTTTCGATGGAGACGATCTGGCCAACGCTGCGGGAGCGGCTCGTCGATCCGGTGTTCGCGCCCTGGCTTGAGGCGAGAGCGGATGGGCATCTGGGCGCACGCGCGCATAACGAAGTGAAGACGGTGGAGACAGAGATCAAGTACGCGGGCTATCTCGACCAGCAGAAGAAGGCGATTGAGAAGCTGAAGAAGGCCGAAGAGCGCGGGATCCCGGAGTGGTTCGACTACACGCAGGTGAGCGGGCTGTCGCGCGAGATGCAGGAGAAGCTGATGCGCGTGCGGCCGGCGACGCTGGGCCAGGCGAGCCGCATTCCGGGCGTGACGCCGGCGGCGCTGAGCCTGGTGAACGTGTACATCGAGATCCAGGGCAAGCGGGCGAGAGTCGGCGTTCAGCGATCGGCAGTCAGCGAAGAGGCCGTCGGCTGAGGTCCGGTGAAACGGACACACGTGTCGTGTGTGAGGTGTCAGGGGTTAGTTCCTGGCCGGAGATGGGAGCTGTTCGCTCTTAGCTTTTAGCGTTTGCTTGTGGTCCCCTTCGTTCGAAAAGCAATTTCAGGGGGTGAACCCCTCGGGAAGTTGTTGATTTTGGGACAGGGGAACTTTATTGAACCCCCCTGGTGTTAGCAAGTTGGTGAACAGGATTCGGCTTGCGCTTTCGCGAGGGCGCGGGCTCGCTCGACTTCGCGGTCCAACTCGGCGAGGTGCTCGAAGGGAGTGGCGCGGGCGGCTTTGAACTCCTCGCGGGTTTCGCCGTAGCGGGGGAAGTACATGTCTCCCGCGTCGCTTCCGGTGCGCTGCAGGGCTTTGTCCCAGTCCTTTTTGAGGTCGCGGAAGCGGAGGTTGCTGGGCGGGACCTTGATGGGGTTGGCGGTGGGGGCCGGGTCCGGGGACAGGGCACCGGGCTCCGGGGCTGGCTCGTCGAAGATTTCGTGTTCGGGGATGCCGAAGCGACGGACTTTGAAGCGGAGTTTGGCGGTTTCGAGGCGGGTGTTGAGGCTGTTCTGGACCAGGCGGCAGGCGGCGAGGATGGCGTGGCCGTTGGCGGTGGGCAGGGTGCCCCAGGCGAGGGCCTGGATAGTTTGGGAGAGGACGTAGGTGAGCGAGCCTTCGTCCTCGAGGAGGGGTACGTCGATGGGGCGCTCGGGGAGGGAGTGGAGGTGGCGGTGGCAGTGGTCGTGGGCACGGAGGGACCAGCTGCGGCAGCGGGCTCCGTTGCCGAGCAGGTAGTGGCACTGGCGATCGGCGGGGGCCAGGCCGCCGGGGTTGGTGGTTTGTTCTTCGGCAATCTGATCTTGGTCCACGTTATTTTCCTTTCTCTTTGTGCGCAGAAAAAGAAAGCCCGCGCGCGGCGGGCACAGAAAAACCCCGCCGGGAAGGCGAGGTTTTTTCTTTTTCTACTCTAAGTTCAGAATATCAGGTTGGGGGAGTAAGTCTGCCAGATGGTTTGGCTTGTAAGTCGCGTCCCTTCAACGAAAGTTACTTTGGATAAGTGGTGGAAACTTGACAAGAATGGATGGGGAGGCTGGGGACGGCATAAATGACTTGCGGAAGGGATGCGGCTCTCCCGAAATGGCATCATGATTCTGCCGGGACGGTACTTTCGGCTGCTGCAGAGTGGCAAATGGGTTGAACATTCGATGGCGGAGGCCCTAGCTTCTTGCTGTGGGGTGAACCTGGCCGAATTTCTGGCCAGGGATGGCGGATCGTGTGGCGACAGGTGAACGCGCGTCGGCGGTGGCGACGCTAGTGAACGCGTACATCGAAGTTCAGGGGAAGAACATGAAAGCCGCAAGCAGCATATGCGGACGTAGGATCATGGGTTCGCCCGTCTTTTTGTCAGCCTATAATCTTCGGCGTGTTCTGAAATTAGCTCCCAGGAACTGCGTATTCGTTCTCGAACCTCTGCGAGTGTAGCTTTATCTCTGAACCAATTGCGGTGAGTGAAGCCTTGCTGGCTCGATGCCGTCCTGTATGCATCGCTCAAGCTCTTAAAAGCTAGCTTTGACCCGTTGTCAATCGCTCTCTTCGTATCCTTGCCGGCCTCGGGGCGGCTCCATCGAGGGTCCCCGAGAGCCACCACGTCCGCCTGAAGCAATGTATCTTGATCCTCATACGCAACTCGCAGTGCTTCGCCTAATGCAAAGTAAAACATCCATCTGCGTTCCAGTGCCGGCTCCTTTGATTGAGCGGAACGATTTTTCCAGCCCTCTCGAGCGTAATTGCATAGAAACCAGATCCCCGCGTAAAACTCAAAAGTCCGGTTGTCGAGAGCTGGCAATATCTCACCTGCGTCACCAAATAGCCTTGTATATCCTCCGTCTCGTGTCGCATCGAATACATAGGCGGTGCCGCCAAACATATCGTCCGGTCCAAACAGGAACGCAAAAATGGTCTTTATAAATTCCTCCATTCCGATGGACCGACCCGCTTCCCGCTCGCCAGAGCGCTTGTTCTTATACAGAAATTTCTTCCCATCTACCGCAGGAAGGTTCCAGAAGCGATTTCGCAGATCATACTGAACCTTGTCGTTGCTTCTGAAGTCCGATAGCCGAATGGTTGTTTGAGTGTTGTTATACTTTGTGACATTATCAAGGAACTCTTGCTCAACCGTTGTCTTCTTTGCGCTGAACTCTGTTATACGGAACAGAACCTGGACCTCCCGCACGCTGCCCGGGTTCTCGATTTGGGCTTTGTTCAAAGCCCGAATGGTCTGGGCGCCATTGATGATCGACAAATTCTCACAGTTTAGAGTAATTTCCAGCGGATCAGCAGGGTCCTTTTCGATACGGGTAGCCAGCGCAGAGATGCCGTTGTTAAAAAAGAAAAATGCGTTTGGATTTTCCGTCGCCGTGGCCCGAATTCCCCGATTAGTAACATTGTCACCTAAATAGTTACGAATGTTCAGGCTGAACAATCTGGACTTATATCGCGTGAATAGGTGTGATAACTGTGCTCCGCTAACCCGTCCGAGATAGCAGGAGCGATCTGTGTTTTGATCGTAGAGCCGCAACCAGGCGCCCCCTTCCGCATTCGGGGTAAAACGGAGCGAAATCGGCTCGGGTGTCTGCGCGTCGAGGCTCAACGTATCCCTCAATTCGAGGTTTAAGTGGTTTTCATCGAGCAACGACATCTCAACTCGGTCGAGCAAATCGGAAATGTTTGTCGGATTGCTCAATGGTTTAGCCGCCAGCGCTTCCTGGTTGCCTTCGAGTTGGCGCAGAGTAATGTAGTGGAGCAAAAAGCGATCGCGATCCCAATCAATGTCCGCACAAACTTCACGCAAGGGCTGTGCCATTTGAAGATCGCGGTAGTCTCTCAGGCGTCGAAGAACCTGCCGAAAATATTCGAAATCTGCAGGATCTTCATACGGGCGCTTGGACGCTTTTTTCCCACCACTGTATTTCGCTTGAATGATCAGGACCGTGTCGCCTTCACGAGAAATGAAGTCAACACCCTGGTCCCCTTTACCGTCTATGACGCACAGGCTTAGTTCTTCTTCCCCGAATGGCAGCAGTGTTGGATTTCGTGGGGCGAGCACTTTTTCCGCGAAGTATCTTGCCATCAATTTCGATCGGGTCACGTCAGTCTGGCTGTCGAAGGACTCATGAAGATAGCCTTCAACGTAATCGCGGAAATGGTCGCGAAAGAGGGGTTTTGTGTCGGATTTCAAGAGGGTCTCCGTACCTTTAGGCGAATCGCTCTTGATCTTAATACCAACGCGAGTCCTGGATCAGTAGTCCCCGCCGCTGTCCTGGCTTGGGTATTCGTCGAGGTCGGCGAACAGGGTGTAGTCGGAGACCCAGCCGACGTCGAGCGAGCCCGTTGGGCCGTTGCGCTGCTTCGCGATGATGATCTCGGCTTTGTGCTCGAGGTCGGGGTCTTCGCGGTTGTAGTAGCTCTCGCGGTGGATGAAGGCGACGACGTCGGCGTCCTGCTCGATGGAGCCGGATTCGCGGAGGTCGGAGAGGATCGGTTTGCGGTCGCCGCCGCGCTGCTCGGAGGCGCGCGAGAGCTGGGAGAGGGCGATGACGGGGATCTCGAGCTCTTTGGCGAGGGCTTTGAGGCCGCGCGAGATCGCCGAGACCTCCTGGGTGCGATTTTCGTAGCGGCGGTTCTCGGCGCCGAGCGAGCCGCCGGTCATCAGCTGCAGGTAGTCGACAACAATCAGATCGAGCCTGCCGGAGGACTGGCGGAGGCGGCGGGCCTTGGCGCGCATTTCGGTGAGCGAAATGCCAGGGGTGTCGTCGAGGTAGAGCTTCGCTTCGACGAGGCGCTCGAGAGCGTTGGTGAGCTTGTCGCGGTCTTCGCGGGGGATGAACCCGGTCTGAATGTTCTTGGCGCCGACGTGGGCTTCGGAGGCGAGCATGCGGCGGAGGAGCGACTCCTTCGACATCTCGAGCGAGAAAACGGCGACGACCTTGCCACCTTTGATGGCGGCGTTCTGCGCAATGTTGATGGCGAGCGCGGTTTTGCCCATGGAGGGGCGGGCGGCGATGATGATGAGCTCGGAGTTCTGGAGGCCGGCGGTCATGTCATCGAATTTGGTGAGGTAGGTGCGGAGGCCGGTGACCTGGTGCTGGCCCTGCTGGTAGAGGTTGTCGATGGTCTTGAAGGAGCCGGCGACGATTTCGTGGACGCTGGTGAAGCCGCGGGCGATGCCCTTCTCGGTGACTTCGAGCAGCGAGGTCTCGGCGGCGTTGAGGACCTCGAGGGCTTCCTCGCTCTGGTCGGCGGCGCGCGTGATGGCGGTGGAGCAGATGTTGATGAGCTGGCGGAGGAGCGATTTGTCCTTGACGATGCGGACGTATTCCTCGATGGTGAGGCGGCGCGGGAGGCCTTCAGTAAGGGAGGCGAGCCAGGCGACGCCGCCGACGGACTCGATTTCTTTGCGGCGGGAGAGTTCCTCGGCGAGGGTGACGATGTCGACGACGTGATTGCGATCGATGAGCTCGCCGATGCGGGCGAAGGTGCGCTGATGCGCGGTGAGCGCGAAGTCCTCGGGGTGGAGGAGGGTGGCGGCTTCGCTGTAGGCGTGGTTGTCGAGCAGGATGGCGCCGAGAATGGTGCGCTCGGCGTCGAGGGAGGCGGGGAGGCCGCGCTCGAATTCGATGTCGGGGGTGGTGGCCATAATCTTGAACGAGTGTAGGACGGAAATGGGAACAGGACCGATTGTGAACAATGAGAAGAACCTGGCATTTCTGTGAAAAAACGGTCCGCGAAGGCTGCCGATGATGGCTTTGGGGGCAGGCGAGCGTCTATCATGAAGAGAGTCCCCCGGAAGCGGATGTTATCTATGCATTTTCGGCAATCTTTGATGGCAGTTCTTGTGTGTGTGGCGTGCGTAGCGCCGGGCACGGTGCGCGCGCAGCAGGCGGAGTCGGTTGCGCCGACTCAGGCGCAGCAGCCTCCCGCGGTGAAGGAATTCCAGACGCTGGAAGATCAGTGGAGCAATGCGGTCGTGAAGAACGACCAGTACACGATGGAGTTTCTGCTGTCGCCGATGTACGTGGACATTTCGTCGACGGGCGATGTGATGACACGGAACCAGCTGATCGCGGGGCTGTACGACAAGGGCGCGGAGCCGTTGAGCATGCAGCAGCGGGTGGTGAGCGTGCGGGAGTTCGGCGATACGGCGATTGTGAGCGGGACGTACATCGTGAAGGCTCGGGCGAACGGGGCCACGAAGGAGGAGCGCGGAATCTTCACGCATGTGTACAACCGCGCGCAGAGGCACTGGGCGTGCGTGAACGCGCAGCGGACAGCGGTGGTGGAACTGGCGGCGACGAAGCAGAAGGCTGCGCAGAAAAAGAGTGACGCCGACGAGCCGTTCCATATACCGTTCTTCCATAAGGGAGCGGAACCGTCGCAGACGGCGACGGGGCCGACGAATATTCCTCCGAATTAGAACGGCGTTCGGCGTTCGAGATTCCGTGCCAGGCTGGAGACGATGACGAGCACACGACCCACCTGGGCTGAGATTTCCCGCAGCAGACTGATCCATAACCACGGTGTTCTGCGCCGGCTGGCCGGGGCGGAGACGGAATTGTTGTGCGTGGTGAAGGCGAATGCGTACGGGCATGGTCTGGTGGAGTGCGCGCGGACGCTGGCCGGCAACGGGGTGCGGTGGTTTGGCGTGACGTGCGTGGAAGAGGGCGTGGCGCTGCGGAGGGAACTGCCGGAGGCCGGCATCCTGGTGATGAGCGGGATCTGGGATGGCGAGGCGGAGGCGGCGCTGGAGCATGATTTGACGCCGGTGGTATGGGAGACGAGGCATCTTGCCCTGCTGGAGGGGGCGGCGAAGAGGCTTCGTGCTGCGCCGGGCGATTGTCCGGTACATCTTGAGATTGACACCGGGATGTCGCGGCAGGGAGTGCGGCCGGAGGATATCGAGTCGCTGCTGGGGCGGTTTGGGGCGGGTTCGCCGCTGCGGTTGCAGGCGGTGATGACGCATTTTCACAGCCCGGGAAATGCGGAGCTGACGGCGGGGCAGATGCGGGAATTTGTAACCGCCGTGGGCACGATTCAAGGACAAGATTTATGGCCTGAGATTCTGAGCGCGGGGAGCTCGGCTGCGGCGCTGGAGCCGGACGCGGAGCTGGCGCGGACGGCGCAACGGATGGGCGCGCAGCCGATGGTGCGGGCGGGGATCAGTCTTTATGGTTATGCGCCGGATGGGGAGCATCCGAGTGAAGGGGCCGGGCAGCTGGAGCCCGTGCTGCAGTGGAAGACGCGGGTGGTGTCGCTGCGGGAGATTCCCCCCGGAGCGACGGTGGGCTACGACGCGACGTTCACGGCGCAGCGTCCGATGAAGGTGGCGCTGCTGCCGGTGGGGTATGCGGACGGAGTGAATCGGCTGCTGTCGAATCGCGGAGAAGTGCTGGTGCGCGGGAAGAAAGCGCCGATCGTGGGGCGGGTCTCGATGGATCACACGACGGTGGATGTGACGGATGTGGAGGGGGTTGAGGTGGGCGACGAGGTGGTGCTGATCGGAGCGCAGAGTACGGAGCAGGGCGAGGTGAAGGTGACGGCGGCGGATGTGGCGAAGCTGACGGGGACGATCCCCTACGAGGTGCTGTGCGGGATCGCGGCGCGGGTGCCGCGGACGGTGGTGGACTAACGATGCTGAAGGAGCTTTACGGGCGCTGGATGGTTCGGTGGGAGACGGCGCTGACGACGCGGGATGAAAATCGCGTGGTGCGGCCGCTGGAGTGGGGCTTTGAGTGGCTGGCGGATTTTATCGATGCGGCGGGATTGCGCGCGATGGTGGAACGGGCGCAGGGGAACGAAAGCGCGGCCGAAGCAGCGATGATCGCGGTGAACGAGGCGATCATTGCCAACAGCGATGCGTTTTTTGGGTACGAGCGACCGAAGGATTTTCGGCTGGAGGAGCGCGCGCCGCAACTGTTTCCGACGAATGTGCGGCCGGAGACGCTGCGGAAGGATGCGGCGCTGAAGCAGAGGATGGCGGAAGGGAAGCTGAAGAAGGCGCAGTTCCTGCGGTTTACTTCGCCGGTACGGACGCCGTATCCGGAAAACGATCAGGTGAATGCTCGCTGGTACCCGGCGCCAGCGGAACGGATGCAGGGGAAACCGAAGCGGGCGATGATTGTGATGCCGCAGTGGAATGCGGATGCGTTTAGCCATAACGTGCTGTGTTCGCTGTTCAATCGGTTTGGGATTTCGGCGCTGCGGCTGAGCAAGCCGTTCCACGATATCCGGCGGCCGGCGGAGATCGAGCGGTCCGATTATGCGGTGAGCGCGAACATCGGGCGCACGATTACGGCGGGGCGGCAGGCCGTGGTGGATGTGCGGTGCTGCCTGGACTGGCTCGAGGAGCAGGGATACGAGGAGTTCGGAATTCTGGGGACGAGTCTGGGTTCGTGCTATGCGTTTATCGCGAGCGCGCACGATGCGCGGATTCGCGTGAATGCGTTCAACCATGCGTCGATGGCGTTCGGAGACGTGGTGTGGACGGGGCAGAGCACGCGGCATATCCGCACCGCATTCGCTCAGGCCAAAATGACGACTGATCTGCTCTACCGGCTGTTCGCCGCCATCAGCCCGGTTTCGTACATGACGCGATTTGCGGAGCATAGCAAGAAGGTCCTGGTGGTCTATGCAAAGTATGATCTGACGTTCTTGCCGGAGTATTCGGAGCAGGTGTTGGATGCCTTCGCGAAGCATGGGGTGGATTTTGTGGCGAAGGTGCTGCCGTGCGGGCACTACACGACGGGGGAGACGCCGTACAAATTTATCGATGGGTGGTATCTGGGATCGTTTGTGTATACGGCGTTCCGGGATCTGGACCGCGCTGTTCCCGCATCTGCCAAAACCGGGCAGAGCCATTCGGATCGCCTCACGCAGATCGGCGATCGCTCGGGCGAGGTTGTGAGCAACCGCAGTCGGGGCGAAAGAGAGAATGCGGAGATGGCGGAGCGGTAAATTGCATCGGGACAAAGTCGGAATGGTGCAGCATTTGCCGGGAGAATCTCCGCACGGTGAGGTCGAGACGGGTTCCACGAGCCGATGTCCCTGCTGTACCCGAGCTGCGAGCCGGGTATGGATGCGGACGCGTCCTCTGTCAACTTTAATATCGAGCTACATGCTTCTTCGCTGCTCTTCCTGTTCGCACGTGTGGCTTTTCCATCCAGAAGCCGAATTGAATTCGGCCGCCGTCCTTCGCTTCGAGTGTGGAAGCCCGACAACCAGCCAAAATCGTCACGTGACTTTTCCCAGGGCGACGAAGGCATTTGAAATAATGAGCGAACGAGCGGTCGCCGATGTCGTGGATCGAGTCTTTTTCGATGCACAAGATGTTGCCGCTCTGCCGCATGGTTGATGACCACAATGAGCCTTCGATTGGAGGAAGGCTCCAGTAAGCCGGTGATTCCCACGATGAGACGCACTCCATCCGTTCTGTCGGCGTTCTGGTCGTCAGCTCTGGTTGTAGTGTGGGCGATCCCCCTGGCGTCCCAGATCGCTTCGTCCACCTCGGAGAGCCCACCTCCCGATCTGGACCTGATCCTGCAACGCATTGAGGACGTCCAGCACCAGAACCCCGCTCAGTCCCGGCCTTACCGGGTGACGCGAGAATACAAAGTGTTCCGCAGCCCTGACAGGCAGCCAACCTCTGAGGTCATTGCGCAGATCGATTTCGTTCCCCCCGACGTGAAGACATACAAGATTGTGGAAACCAAAGGGAACGCGTGGGGAGCGAAGATTGTTCGTGAACTTCTCAGCAGCGAAACATTGTCAACGAGGAGAGAGCACAGCACGGAGATCAGCCGGGCAAACTATGACTTCGTCTTTCTCAGACAGCAGAACTTCGGTGAGGTTCCCGAGTATGTTTTTGCGATCTTTCCGAAGCTCAAAGATAAATACCTTTTGCGCGGGCAGATTTGGGTCGACGCCCACAGTTTCCGCATCCGCCAAATCGAAGGAGTGCCCGCCCGGAGTCCCTCTTTCTGGCTCAAGGACCTTCATATCACGCTGCAATATGGTGAACTCGGCGGCATGTGGGTCCCGGTTACATTCGATGCCATCGCGAAAGTCCGCATTCTGGGAGAGTTCACACTGGACGGGCTGAGTGTCAAGCCATCCGAGTCCAAATCCGATGATCCGAAATAGATATCTCCGATGGCGGGAGAACCCAGGTCAGGCTTCGAGGTGGACGGTGGCCATGGCGAGAGATGCGGTGTGCGTGATTGAAAGTGAGACACGGGTGACGCCGAGTTGTCCGGCGATGGCACGGGCGCGGCCGCTGAGGACCAAAGTGGGGCGGCTTCCGGGAGCGCGACGGACCTCGAGTTCCTTCCAGGAAACGCCATGCTGGATGCCGGTGCCGAGGGCTTTGGCTCCGGCTTCTTTGGCGGCGAAACGGGCGGCGAAACTCTCGGCAGCACTGGCTCTGGCACTGCAATAGGTAATTTCCTCGCTGGTAAATATGCGTTCGAGAAAGCGGTCGCCGTAGCGCTCGATGGAGCGCGCGATGCGAGGAACTTCGATGAGGTCGATGCCGGTGCCGACCAGCATGAGGCAACGGTAGCACAGGAGTAAATCTTTAGGTCCCGGGGGGAGAAAATCGCGGTGATGCGATGGGTGCAGATCTCCGATGGAGGGAGTGTGCAGACAATTGCAGAAGAGCGCTGGGGACAAAAGGGCTGGGAGCTGAATCTGGCTGCGCTGTGCTCGGATGACGCGGCGCGGACGGTGCGATTTCTCACCGGGGCGGTGATGGCGTGCGGGGGCTATGTGCTGTCGCGGCGCTTCGACGCGGAGCAGACGGCGGCGATCGAGTTCGAGTTCATTCGCGCGACGTGCGTGGAGATGTACAGCGTGCTGATTGCAGCGGGGCTGGAGCTGACGGCGCAATCGCACGTGGTGATGTCGACGCTGTGCCAGTGCACGCGCGAAACGCTGGAGATGACGGCCAGCGATCCGGTACGGGTGGAGCTGGTGATTCGCAGATCGGATGTTCTGGCGCATGGCGATTCGGGCGGATCGGCACCGCCGCGGATGGCGTAGAGGCTGGGTGTACAGAGAAGATATTCCTGGACTCGCCTTTTCCCGGTCATACTAATGCTCGGATGGAACGCTGGGACGCAATTATTGTGGGGGCCGGACCCGCGGGCTGCGCGGCTGGGTTCGATCTTGCGACGGCGGGACGCGCGGTGCTGCTGCTGGATAAGGCGGAGTTTCCGCGCCACAAGGCGTGCGCAGGAGGGCTGACACGCAAATCGCTGCGCGCGCTGCGGTATTCGGTGGCGCCGGTGGTGCGGGAGACGGTGTCGGCGATTGTGGTGGAGCGGCGGAGCGGGGAGGCGGCGACGCTGACCAGCCGCAAAGCGGTGTGCGCGATGACCGTGCGGCAGGAGCTGGATCACTTCTGCTGGCAGCAGAGCGTGGCGGCGGGCGCTGAGTTCGCGCGGATTGGGGCGATTCTGGGAGTGGAAGCGAACCGCGAGGGTGTGGCGGTGCGGACGGCGGAGCGCGAGTATCGGGGGCGGTTTCTGGTTGCGGCGGATGGCGTGCACAGCCGGGTTCGGCAACTGTTGTATGGGGATCGTCCGGCGTGGTTCCGGCGCGGATTTGCGCTGGAGGCCAGGGTGATTCCGGCGAACGGGCACAGCCGGGATCTGGTTTTCGATTTTGGTTCGGTGCGGCAGGGATATGGGTGGGTTTTTCCCAAGGGCGATCATTTGAATGTGGGGCTCGGGGTTTATAACGATGCGGGCCAGGAGAAGCTGGACCGGTCGCGGCTGGAGGCGTACATCCGGGAACGATTCGGAGAGGCGCGCGCCGAGCACGTGACGGGACAGTATCTGGGCTTCGGCGCGGAGGCGGCTCCAGCTGCGGAAGAGCGGGTGTTTCTGGTTGGCGACGCGGGCGGGTTCGCGGACGCGCTGACCGGGGAAGGGATCCACGGAGCGATTGCGAGCGGGCAGGCCGCGGCGGAGGCGATTGACGGGGAACTGCGCGGCAGAAAGAGAGCGCAGCCGGCGTTCGGCGCGCTGACGGCGCAGCTGCGGCAGGATCTGCAGCTTTCGACGTCGGGATCGCGGTGGTTCTACGGGAATCTCGATGTGGGCTACAGGGCGCTGACGGCGCCGGTGTTTCGGACCGCAGTGATCAACGCATATGCGAACGGGACGAAGATCGCTGCGCTGGCGAATGCGGTTCGCCGGTTCGCTCAGTTGTTTGCGGCGAGCGCCTAAAACGAAAAACGTAAAGTGAGCTCCGCATCGCCGCGGAGGAGTTCAGGGCGATCTTTGCTGTTAAGATTGTTTTTCGGCGAGACGCAGATTTCATCCGACGCTCGCGCGAACGCCGCCGCAAGAGTGCGCAACATGGCGGTTGTCCCAGGCTGAGTTTTACGCTCACTCCCCGGTTCTGACTTCCAACCAACTGCACCAGCATCAACAGCGTTTCTGACGCGAGAGCAGATGAGATTCCTGGTCCGGAAAAACGGCGCGGGAGGGATTCGGCGGATATGCCTGATCATGTCCGGCGTGTTGATGGCCTGCGCGCCGCAGGTGTGGGCGGACGGGCCGCAAACTTCGCCGAGCATTTTCTCGCCGTCCTCGACGCCCGCCGATACCATCCTGGGGCTGGGCTGGTTTGTGATTGCGATCCTGAGCGGGATATTTGTCACGGTCGGATCGGTGCTGACGTGGGTATTGATTCGCTATCGCGAGCGCCAGGGAGATGAGGACAGCGAGCCTCCGCAGATTTACGGCAGCACACAGGTGGAGCTGGCGTGGACGGTGATTCCGATCCTGATCGTGGTGGTGCTGTTTCTGACGACGGCGCGGATTATTTTTGCGATTCAGGACGCGCCGAAGCCGCAGGCGGCGCTGGATGTGACGGTGGTGGGGCACCAGTTCTGGTGGGAGTTCCGTTATCCGAAGCTGGGCATCGTGACGGCCAATGAGCTGCACGTGCCGGTGAGCACAGCGCTGGATCCGCAGCCGACGTTTCTGCATTTGCTGTCGGCGGACGTGGATCACAGTTTCTGGGTGCCGCAGCTGGCGGGCAAGACGGATCTGATCCCGAACCACCCAAACGAAACGTGGATTGAGCCAAAGCAGACGGGAGTGTTTGTGGGGCAGTGCGCGCAGTTCTGCGGGATCGAGCACGCGAAGATGCTGCTGCGCGTGTATGTGGATACGCCGGAGGAGTTCGACGCGTGGGTTCAGCAACAGAAGCAGCCGGGCGTGCAGGACACGAGCGTGGCGGCGGGGCGGCACATATTTGAAACAGAAGCCTGCACCAATTGCCACACCATTGCGGGCACGGCGGCGCGTGGGACGTTTGGGCCGGACCTGACGCATCTGGCGAGCCGCGTGACGCTGGCCTCGGGGGCGGCGATGAACACGCCGGAGAATCTGCGCGCGTGGATTCAGAATCCGGATGACTTTAAGCCGGGGGTCCTGATGCCGGCGATGCAACTGAACAAGGAACAGATCGATGAGCTGGTGGCGTACCTGGAGACGCTGCGTTAGGACGACGAATGGCAGACCAGACTTTACCGATTGCGGGTGTGGATGTAACGCCGCGGCGCCGGTCGACGGCGCAGATGCTGGAGTGGCTGCACGGTTGGGTGGTGACGGTCGATCACAAGCGGCTGGGAATTCTGTATCTGGTGTACGGGATCTTCTTTCTGCTGGTAGCAGGGGTGGAGGCGCTGGCGATCCGCATCCAGCTGGCGTGGCCGGGGATGCATTTTCTGTCGCCCGAAACGTACAACGAGTTCTTCACCATGCACGGAACGACGATGGTGTTCCTGGTGGGGATGACAATTATTTTCGGGTTTGGGAATTACCTGGTTCCGCTGATGATCGGCGCGCGGGATATGGCGTTCCCGCGGCTGAACGCTTTCAGCTTCTGGCTGACGGCGTTTGGCGGGCTGCTGCTGTACTACAGCTTTATCGGCGGTTTTGGACTGTACGGAATGGGCGCGGCGCCGGACACGACGTGGTGGGCGTACGCGCCGCTGACGGAGAAGGCATTCTCACCGGGGCATGCGGTGGACTACTGGGCGCTGTCGCTGATCGTGATGGGGTTTGGAACGCTGGGCACGGCGATCAACGTGATCGCGACGACGCTTTCGATGCGCTGCCGGGGAATGACCCTGCTGCGGATGCCGCTGTTCGTGTGGCTGATGCTGGTGACGAGCGGGCTAACGCTGGTGACGATTACGCCACTGACGGCGGCACAAATTATGCTGACGATCGATCGCTATCTGGGCGGCCACTTCTTCGACACGCAGGCGGGCGGGTCGGCGGTGATCTGGGCGCACTTCTTCTGGATCTTCGGGCATCCGGAAGTCTACGTGCTGGTGCTGCCGGCGTTCGCGATCGCGAACGAGATCATTCCGGTGTTTTCGCGGAAGGCGATCTTCGGGTATCCGGCGATGGTGGCGGCCTCGGTGGGGATCGCGTTTGTGAGCCTGGGAGTGTGGGCGCACCACATGTTCACGATCGGGATGACGTCGGTAGGGAACACGTTCTTCGTGCTGTCGACGATGCTGGTGGGGATTCCGACGGGGATCAAGATTTTCAACTGGCTGGCGACGCTGTGGGGCGGGAAGATCCGTTTCGCTCCGCCAATGCTGTTCTGTCTGGCGTTTCTGTTTCAGTTTCTGCTGGCCGGTTTGACGGGAATCATGCTGAGCGTGGCGCCGTGGAACTGGCAGCTGCACAACTCCTATTTTGTGATCGCGCATTTCCATTACGTGCTGGTGGGCGCGATCGTGTTCAACATTTTTGCCGGCATCTACTACTGGTACCCGAAGGTGACGGGTCGCATGCTGAGCGACACGCTGGGGAAGTGGCACTTCTGGCTGTTTCTCATCGGGTTTCACCTCACATTCGACACAATGCACTTTGTGGGATTCCTGGGGATGCCGCGCTCGATTTACACGTACGAGCCGGATCGCGGGTGGAACACGCTGAACTTCTGGATTTCGGTGGGCGGAATGATCCAGGGGATTGCGGTGCTGATCTTCGCGTGCAACCTGGTGCACTCGTATTTCAAGGGAAGAGAGGCGGGGAACGATCCGTGGGACGCGTGGACGCTGGAGTGGGCTGTGCCTTCGCCGCCGCCGGTGTATAACTTCGCCGCCGATCCGGTGGTTCACAGCCGGCGGCCGCTGTGGGACCTGAAGCATCCTGACGATCCGGACTGGAAGTACGAAGCATGAGCGCGATTCCTCTGTCTCCGGGAATGGAACGGTGGGAGTTGCCCTCGCGCGGGCGCGTGGCGATGCTGTCGCTGATCACGGGCGAGAGCGCGATCTTCACGATCTTCGTGGTCGCGTATATCTACTACATCGGAAAGAGCCTGACACCGCCATATCCGGCGCAGGTGCTGGAGATTCCCTTCTTTAATACGGTGTGCCTGCTTTCGAGCAGCGTGACGATTTGGCTCGCGGAGCGGCAGATCGAACGCGGGAAGATGCGGGCGTTCGCCGCGTGGTGGGCGCTGACGATTGTGCTGGGGGCGATCTTTATCGGCGGCACGGCGATGGAGTGGCACAAGCTGATCTATATAGATGGGCTGACGATCCGGACGAATCTGTTTGGGACGACGTTCTACTCGCTCGTTGGGCTGCATGCGACGCACGTGGTGGTGGGGCTGATCGGGCTGCTGACGATCCTGCTGTTCACGCTGACGGGGCACGTGCGCGTTGAACATTCCGAGCGCATCCAGGTGTTCGCGTTGTACTGGCACTTTGTGGATGCGGTGTGGGTGGTGGTTTTCACGGTGGTGTACATCGTGGGCAGGTAAGGAATGGCGGAGAGCACACAGCACGACACGCTGCACAAGGCGGGACCGGCGCATGGAGAGACGATTCATCTGCCGGCGCCGACGGCGTGGCCGATTGTGCTGGCATTCGGCTGCATGATAGCGGCGGCGGGGCTGGTGACCAGCCTTTGGGTGACGGTGTTCGGCGCAGTGCTGATGGTGAGCGGGTGCGTGGGGTGGTTCCGGCAGGTGCTGCCGCACGAGGCGCACGAGGATGTACCGGTGGTGGTGCAGCCGGTGACGATTACGACGACGCGAAAGGTGGTGCGGCGGCTCGAGATTGGGCCGGAGCATCGCGCGCAGCTGCCGGTGGAGACCTACCCGATAGTGAGCGGGATCAAGGGCGGGATTGCGGGCGGGATTGCGATGATTTTTCCGGCGCTGGCGTATGGGCTGCTCGCGCAGCACAGTATCTGGTATCCGGTGAACCTGCTGGGCGGCGCGGGGGTGGGTCCGTCGGCGCACATTACGACGGCGGAGATCGCGCAGTTTCATGCGAGCTGGCTGGCGGTCGCAATTGTAATCCACACGGTTACATGTTTGCTGGTGGGGCTGCTGTACGGCGCGATGCTGCCGATGCTGCCGAACCGGCCGGTGATTCTGGGCGGGATTGTGGCGCCGCTGCTGTGGACGGGGCTGCTGCACTCGGCGATGGGGATCATCAATCCGCAGCTGGACGCACGCATCCAGTGGGGATGGTTTGTGGTTTCGCAGGTGACGTTTGGGGTGGTGGCCGGGCTGGTGGTGGCGCGCGAGGGAAAGATCCGGACGGGGCGCGGGCTGCCGTTCTTTGCGCGCATGGGGATTGAGGCGCCGGGGCTGATGGAGTCGCATCCGCATGCGGGACCGCCGCTGGACCGCGACGAGGAGAAGCACTGATGCGGTGGGGCGCCATGGTGCTCGCGTTTCCGATGGTGCTGGCGCTGAGCGGGTGCGAACGCGCGCCGGGAGCGAGGGCGGCGGAAGGGACGGCACCGAGGCCCGACCAGATGATGGATTTCAAAGCGCTGTATGCGACGAATTGCCAGGCGTGCCACGGTGCGAATGGGCATGGCGGGCCGGCCATGGAGTTGGGGAATCCGGAGTATCAGGCGCTGGCGGACGATGCAACGCTGAAAAAGACGATTTCGCAGGGGATGCCGGGGACGGAGATGCCGGCGTTTGCGCAGTCGGCGGGCGGGATGCTGACGGACGCGCAGGTGGAGGCGCTCATTGCGGGCATGCGGAAGGAGTGGGCGAAGCCGGGTGTGTTTGGAGGAGCGATGCCTCCGCCGTATCAGCAACCGGCCGGCGGCGATGCGAAGCGCGGGGATCAGGTGTATCAGGCGCGGTGCGCGAGTTGTCACCAGAAGCCGCAGGATCAGCAGGTGACGAGCGCGGTGTATTTGTCTTTGGTGAGCGACCAGGTGCTGCGGACGGTGATTATTGCCGGAAGGACGGATATCGGGCAGCCGGACTGGCGACTCACCGGCGTAAAGAGTTCGACCGGATCTTTGTCCGCGCAGGATGTAACCGATGTTGTTACGTATCTGGGAACGCTGCGGAATCCGGGGGCGGTTTCGGGAGCGCAGGCTGGGAGATGACGATGAGTGACGCGAGTGACAGCCCTGAGAAGCAGAGCAGTGGACCGGATATCGTGACGGCGAGCCACCAGGCAAGCGATCAGGAGAGTGCGGCCCTCGTCTCGCGGCGGTGGCTGCTGCTGAAGGCGGGAATCGCGCTGAACGGACTGGTGGGGATCGCTTTGGCGGTGCCGATTGTGCGGTATTTGCTGGCTCCGGTGCGGAAGGATGATTCGTACAAGTCCTGGGTGTCGCTGGGGGATGTTGGGAATTTTCCGGTGGGAGAGACGCGGCTGGCTTCGTACCGGACTCCATGGAAAGAGACGTGGGACGGCGAGACGGACAACGTGGCGTGCTATGTGCGGCGCGAGGGGTCGAGCCAGTTCACGGTGTTTGCGATCAACTGCGCGCATCTGGGGTGCCCGGTGCGGTGGTTTCCGCAGTCGCAGCTGTTCATGTGCCCGTGCCACGGGGGCGTGTATTACGCGGACGGATCGCGGGCGTCGGGACCGCCGGAGCGGGGGCTGTTCACCTACGACTACAAAATAGACAACGGACAGTTACAAATTAACGCCGGACAGATGCCGAGCCTGTCGAATACGGCGAAGCTGGTGAATATTGCCGTTCCCGCAAAGCAGGGGCCTGGTAAGGATGGAGACTGCGGGTGCCGGGGATGAGTGGCTGGAAGCAGGTCTACGACTGGTTCGAGCGGCGGCTGCAGATCGAAGGGCCGGTGAAGGACGCGGTGCTGCACAAGGTGCCGCGCAACACGGCGAGCTGGTGGTACGTGTTCGGGAGCGCGGCGTTCACGCTGCTGATGCTGCAGGTGGTGACCGGGATTCTGCTGGCGCTGGTGTACGTGCCGTCCGCGGCCGAGGCGTGGAACAGCCTGAACATTCTGAATCATCAGGTCCCGCTGGGTTGGTTTCTGCGGGCGGTGCATGCGTGGGGATCGAATTTCATGGTCGCCGTGGTGTTCATCCACATGGCGCAGGTGTTCTTGTTCGGGGCGTACAAATTTCCGCGCGAGCTGACGTGGACGGTTGGCGTTTTCCTGTTGCTGATGACGCTGGGCATGGCGTTCACGGGGCAGGTGCTGCGCTTCGATCAGGACGCGTACTGGGGTCTGGGCATCGGCGTATTCATCATGAGCCGGGTGCCGTGGGTCGGCGGCGGGCTGGTGCATCTGCTGCTGGGCGGGCCGGTGATTGCGGGCGCGACGCTGTCGCGCTTCTTCGCGCTGCACGTATTCGTGATTCCTGGGACGCTGCTGTTTCTGGCCGCGGTTCACATCTGGATGGTGTTGAAGCTGGGCGTGAACGAGTGGCCCATGCCGGGGCGGCTGGTGCGCAAAGAAACCTACGTCGAGGAGTACAACAAGCTCGCGCACGAAGATGGCATTCCCTTCGTCCCGGGTGCGTTCTGGAAGGACCTGGTATTTTCCGGCGCAGTGCTGGCGGCGGTGGCGGTGTGCGCGGCGGTGTTTGGGCCGTCGGGGCCAGGCGGGCAGCCGGATCCGTCGATTATTCAGACGGTACCGAAGCCGGACTTTCCCTTCCTGTGGATTTACGCGGTGCTGTCGTATCTGCCGCCGTCGATGGAGACGCCGTTCATTCTGACTGCGCCGATCCTGATGATTGCGGGATTGCTGGCGGTGCCGTTTGTGGCGTCGGAGGGCGAGAAGAGCTGGCACCGGCGTCCGATTGCGGTGCTGGCGCTGAGCCTGGTGGCGGTGAGCTGGGCGGTGTTCACGCATCTGGCGATGTCGACGCCGTGGAGCCCGCACATGAGCGCGTGGAGCGGGGACACGCTGCCGGTGAAGTATCTGCAGGAGGCGACGCCGCTGGTGCGGCAGGGGGCGGTGATCTTCCAGGCGAAGCAATGCCGGAACTGCCACTCGGTTGACGGGCGGGGGGGCGAGCGCGGACCGGCGCTCGACGCGGTGGCGACGAGAATGACGCCGGACCAGATGCGCTACAAGGTGGTGACGGGCGGCGGGAACATGCCCGCGTATGGGAAGAATCTTTCGCCGCCGGAGATTGAAGCGCTGGTGAGTTTTCTGGACACGCTGCATCCGGCGAACGAGCCGCCGGCGTTCGATGCTTCGCGGCATTTGGCGGAGACGAGTTCCGCGCCGCAGCCAGTGAGCGCGAAACCATGAGCCGGGTATGAGTCAGGACGCGCTGTTTACGCAGTGGGACGTGCCGTGGGCTGTAACGGCGGCGTTGGCGGTGACAGCGGCGATTTATGTTCGCGGATGGTTACAAATACGCAGGACGCGGCCGGAGCTGTTTCCACTGTGGCGGCTGATCGCATTTCTGGGCGGGATTCTGGCGATTTTTGCGGCGGTGGCGTCGCCCCTGGACACCTTCAGCGAGACGCTGCTGTTCATGCACATGGCGCAGCACTTTGTGCTGATGTCGATTGCGCCGCCGCTGATTGTGCTGGGGGCGCCGGTGGTGCCAATGCTGCGGGGGTTGCCGCGGGGTGTGATTCGTGCGCTGCGGCCGCTGTTTCGAACGGGCATGATGGGGCGGGTGGGCTCTTTCCTGACGCAGCCGAAGGTGGCGTGGCTGGCGATGAACGTGGCGTATGTGGGCTGGCATATTCCGAAGGCGTATGAGTTTGCACTGGCGAGCGAGAACTGGCACAACTTCGAGCACGCGTGCTTCTTTTTCACGAGCGTGATGTTCTGGTGGCCGGTGATTGCGCCGTGGCCGTGGCGGCAGACCTGGTCGCGGTGGCTGCTGCTTCCCTATCTGCTGCTGGCGGATCTGGTGAACACGGGGCTGTCGGCGTTCCTGTGCTTTTCAGGGCGGCTACTGTATCCGAGCTACGGCGCGGTTCCGCGGCTGTTCGGGCTGAGCGCGCTGAACGATCAGGTGGCGGCGGGGGCGTTCATGTGGGTGATGGGGTCGACGGTGTTTCTGATTCCGGCGATGGCGATCACGATGATGCTGTTGTCACCGCGGCGCGTCCGCCACAGGGAACACGGATTGGCCAGAGTTTAGAGTTTAGAGTTTAGGGAGTAGAGTTTGGGAGCTCTGCTTCAGGCTGTCACTCCCATCCGCCCGGGTTAGGGCGCAACGATGAGGATCGCGCGTTGCGCGATGCCCACCCTGATCGCCAAAGGCGGCGATCAGAATGGGGCACCCGGTTGTGCGCTACCGTTTGGTGGCGAGGATGAGCGGCGAAGGCCCGGGCGCGTCGAGCAGGCGCGGGTTGGTGAATCCGGCTTCTTCGAGCCAGGCGCCGATCTCTTCGAAGGACCAGGTGTTGCCTTCCTGCGTGTTGACGATCATGTTGACGGCGAAAAAGAGGCCGTTGACCGGACCGGTGCGCTCCTTGTTGACGAGGAATTCCTGAACCGCGATGGTGCCGCCGCTGGCGAGCGCGGCGAACGTCTTCGCGAGGAGCTTGCGGCTGCGCGTTTCGCCTTCGCTGTGGAGAATGTGGCCGAGGGTGGCGACGTTGTGGCCGGAGCCAAAGGAGACGTCGAGGAGATCGCCCTCGATGAAGGAGAAGCGGTCAGAGAGGCCGAATTTCGCGGCGGTCTTCTTTGTGACGTCGATGACCTCGGGCCAGTCCACAGCGGTGACGTGCACGCGCGGGGAGCTTTGCGCCTGGGCGATGCCCCACACTCCGGAGCCAGCGGCGAGGTCGAGAATCCTGACCGGGTCGCCCGAGCTGCCGTAGTTCATATGCGCGGCGAGGGCCTGGGCGGCGCCGTAGCTCATGGGGAAAATGTCGAGGACGAACTCGTGGAAGAATTCGCCGCCGGATTTCTCTTCGTTAACTGGCGTAACGGGTTTGCCGGTGGCGACGACTTCGTTGAGGTTGAGCCAGCGCGGAATGAGCTGCTCGCTGCAGTGCTTGATCATGCCACCGAAGAACGTGGGTTTGGTGCTCACCAGGAATGTAAAGCTTTCCGGCGTGAGGGCGAAGCGGTTCTGCTCATCTTTAGAAAGGAAGTTGAGGCCGACGAGCGCGTCCATGATGGCGGTAAGGCCGCGGGCGGAGGCCCCGGTGGCTTTCTGGACTTCCCAGATGTCTTTGGGCCCCGAGTCGAGGACGTCGAAGACGTGGTGGCGGATGGCGGCTTCAAGCACGAGGGGCGGGACGTAGCCCCAGGCCATTTGCATGATGCGTTCAGGAGTGACTTGCGCAGGGGTGGCAGTAGCCATGAGTGTTCCTCATTTCCGGGGAGTGGGGAATGTCGATCGTGACCGCTGGGGAGCGTGGCGATGGGGAGGAGTGTAACAGCTTTGGCGGTGGACTCGCGCGGCGTGGCGCAGCGGGACGAAAAGAAGGGCTCCCGCCAGGAGGGGAGCCCTTGTTGTGGGAAGAAATGGTTCAACGGCCCGGCCCCGGGTTAGAGGGCCGGGTGTCAGGTTAGACGGACACCCTGAGCGGGGGTGATCGAGGGGGGAAGGGGAGGGTGCTGCTGGAAGTACGCGGCGCCGGATAGAATCGGATTGGTCCAACGAGCATGGCCAGACGGGCAGAGCCGGCGATTCACGGGGCAGCGGGGTTCGGGTGGATCGAATCGGGCGCCGGGGATCGTTTTGCCGGAGCGGGCGGCAATCCGACAGGCCCGGAATTTGCGTATCTTTTACAGAGACGCATGAGCAGCCGAAGCGAGGCGCCATGACTGCGCCGCTGCAGCCGGTACCGGACTCGGCGCTGGTCGAGCGCATTATGGCCGGAGACGAAGGAGCGCTGTCGGCGCTCTACGACCGCTATTCCGGAATGCTGTACGCCATGCTGCTGCGCATCCTGAAAGACACGGGCGCGGCAGAGGAGGTGCTGCAGGATCTGTTTCTGCAGCTGTGGCGCGGGGCTGCGCGCTTCGACGCGAGCCGGGGATCGCTGGGCGGATGGCTGCTGGTGATCGGGCGGAACCGGGCGCTGAGCCGGCTGCGCGGCAAGCAACGCCGCGAAATTCTCCCGGACCCTGAAGAGTTTTCGTTTGAGGCGGTGCCGTCTTCAGAAAATCTGGAGGACGAGGCAGCGCGGATGCAGCTGATGAATCGGCTGCGCGGGGCGATGGCGGCTCTGCCGGCGGAGCAGAGGGAGGCGGTGGAGCTGGCGTATTTCGAAGGGATGACGCAGACGGAAATTGCGGCGCGGACGGGGAGTCCGCTGGGAACGGTGAAGTCGCGGGTAAGGACCGCGATGCAGACTTTGAAGCAATGGTTCGACGATGAATCGACACGTTCAACCCGAAGACTCTGACCTGTACGCGCTGGGCGCGCTCGACGGGGAGGAGAAGCAGGCGCTCGAAGCGCACGTGCGCCTGTGCGCGGAGTGCGCGCGCGAGGTGGAGGCGGCGCGGCAGCGAGTAGCGCTGCTGGGTCTGGCTGCGCCTGCGGCAGCTCCTGCTGCACGGGTGAAGGAGGAATTGCTGCGTCGGGTACGGGCGGAGCGGATTCCGGAGATGGGCCGCGCGGTTCGGGATGCGGAGCCGCGCCGGGGTTTTGGGTTTGGGTGGCTGACACCGGCCTTTGGCGTGGCGACGGTGGTGTTCGCGGCGCTGGCCGGCATGTTCTGGATGCGAGACGCACGGGACCTGCAGCGGATTCACGCGCTGGAAGGGCAGCTGGCGGAGGTGCAGACGCGGTCGCAGGAGATTGCGCGCGCGTCGGAGACGACGGACAAGCTGCTGGAGATGCCGGGGACGAAGCGCGTGGCGCTGTTGCCGATGCCGGGAATGGGGAACGGGCGCGGCGGCGTGCTCTACAACGCGAAGATGGGGATGGTGGCGTGCGCGGGATGGCTGCCGGCTCCCCCGAAAGGCAAGAGCTATCAGCTGTGGCTGGTGCCGATGGAAGGCAAGCCGATGCCGCTGCACGTTTTTGGGAACGCGGAGTGGACCGAGCCGATGGCGATGCACATCGCGCCGGGCATGGAGGCGAAGGCCTTCGCGGTGACCGAGGAGCCGGAAGGCGGGATGCCGTGGCCGACGGGGCCGAAGGTGCTGGCGGGCGCGGGGGAGTAGACACCGGGCGCCGGGCTGCGGGCACCGGGCTCCGGCGAGTGCCGGACGACGAAAAAGCAGGTCCCTCCGCTCCCCCTTCGCTCCGGTCGGGATGGCAGGCATTAACGGGTAAACTCGGGATGTATGCCTTCGAGTAAGAATTCGGGTCAGTGGAGCGGTTCGGCCATCCGCGAGATGTTCCTGAAGTTTTTTGAGACGAAGGGGCACCGGCGGGTGCATTCGTCGTCGCTGGTGCCGGCCAGCGATCCCACGCTGCTGTTCACGAACGCGGGGATGAATCAATTTAAGGATGTGTTTTTGGGGCTGGAGCGGCGGGACTACTCGCGCGCGACGACGTCGCAGAAGTGCGTGCGCGCGGGAGGGAAGCACAACGATCTCGAAAACGTCGGGTTCACGCGGCGGCACCATACCTTTTTCGAGATGCTGGGGAACTTCAGCTTCGGCGACTACTTCAAGAAGGATGCGATTGCGTATGCGTGGGAACTGGTGACGTCGCCGGAGTGGTACGGGTTGCCGAAGGACAAGCTCTACGTGACGATCTTCGAAGGGGACGCCGAGGTTCCTCGGGATGACGAGGCGGAGCGTTTGTGGATGGAGGTGGGCGTTCCGAAGGAGCGCATCTTCACGTACGGGCGCAAGGACAATTTCTGGCAGATGGGAGAAACGGGGCCATGCGGGCCGTGCTCGGAGATTTTTTACGACATGGGAATGGAGGCGGCAGAGACTTCGGGAGTGGATCGGCCGTTTGGCGAGGACGATGCGCGGTATGTGGAGATTTGGAATTTGGTTTTTATGCAGTTCGATCGTGCCGCGGTGACGGACGCAAAAGGTAACGCTGTCGATTACAAATTGGCTCCGCTGCCGAAGCCCTCGATTGATACGGGGATGGGTTTGGAGCGGGTGGCTGCTGTGCTGCAGGGCGTGATCAGCAATTTCGAGACGGATTTGTTTGTGCCGCTGATAGAAAAGGCCGCGGAACTCACCGGCTTCGAGCATAGCGACCCATTGGCGGGGAGAGTGTCTGCGGGGGCAATTCCTTGGCCGACCGAGGACGAACTTCAGCAGCGATATGTGAGAGAACGTCTCGAGTCAGCATCGCTCCGTATAATCGCCGATCATGCTCGTGCCGCCACATTTCTGATTGGCGATGGTGTGCAGCCTTCGAATGAAGGACGCGGGTATGTGCTGCGGAAGATTCTGCGGCGCGGGATTCGGCATGGACGGCTGCTGGGGCACGAAAAGCCGTTCATGTTCCAGATGGTCTATGCGGTGCGGGATGAGATGGCGGACGCGTATCCAGAATTGAAGGAGAGCGCTGACCGCGTGGCGAGGGTGGTGGAGGCGGAGGAGAAGCAGTTTGCTCGGGTGCTAAACACCGGCTTCCTAAGACTTCAACAGGACATTGAGCCACTTATCGAAGAACGCCGACAAAACACGGCGGCGCAAGTGCGGGCGGTCTTGCATCCCCTTGCGACCGGCATTGGAAAGCCACAGAATTTGAAATTCACAACCCCCCGCTACTCGGGCGCGCGTGCATTTCATCTTTACGAGACATACGGCCTGCCTCTCGATTTCATTCAAGACGCCTGCCGCGATGGAATGATCGATTTCGATCTCGCGGGTTTTGAAGAGGCCCGCGCTGTCGAGCAGACGCGCGCGCGTGCATCGTGGAAGGGCGGGTCGCAGAAGTCGGCGAGTCCGGCGTATCGCGATTTGCCGAAGACGACTTTTGAGGGCTATCGACAGCTGCGCGTGGATGGGGCTGAGGTGCTGGCCATTGTGAAGGACGGCCAGGGTGTTCCGGCGGCGCAGGCGGGCGATGCGGTGGAAATTGTGCTGGACCGGACGAGCTTCTATGCAGACTCGGGCGGGCAGATTGGCGATACGGGCTGGCTGATGAGCGACGATCACAACTCCGTCGTCGCCGATGTGACCGGATGCACCAAGCCGGTGCAGGGCGTGTTTGCGCATCGCGCGATTCTGCGTCAACCGGTGAAGCTGGGCGATCGCGTGGATACGGTCGTCGACGAGGGCTTCCGCAACGCGACGCGGCGGAATCACACGGCGACGCATTTGCTGCATGCGGCGCTGCGCGAGGTGCTGGGGACGCATGTGAAACAGGCGGGATCGCTGGTGGAGCCGAATCGGCTGCGGTTCGATTTTTCGCATTTCGCGGGGATCGCCGATGAGGAGATGCAGGATATCGAGGACATCATTAATAGGGAGACGCTGGGGAACACGAAGGTGGAGACGCTGGAAGACGTGCCGATCGACGTGGCCGTGAATGAGTATCACGCGATGGCGCTGTTCGGCGAGAAGTATGGCGAGAAGGTGCGCGTGGTGCGCATCGGGGACTTCTCGACGGAGCTGTGCGGCGGCACGCACACGGGCGCGACGGGCGAGATTGGCGTGGTGAAGCTGCTGGGCGAGGGGTCGGTGTCATCGGGCGTGCGACGCGTGGAGGCGGTGACGGGGCTGGGCGCGCTGAATGAGTTCCGCAAGGATTTTCAGGTGGCGCAGATTGCTTCGCAGCTGGGGCCGGCGGATGGGTCTCCGGCGGATGCGCTGCGGCAGCGGCTTTCTTCGCAGGAAGAGGAGCTGAAGAAGCTGCGGCGGGAGCTCGATGAGGCGCGGATGAAGTCGGCGGCGTCGCGGGTGTCGGGAGCGACGGATCAGGCTGTCGAGGTTGCTGGGTTCAAGGTGCTGGCGCAGCGCGTGGATGGACTCGATCGCGGACAGATGCGGACGCTCGTCGATAACCTGCGCAACAAGCTGGGCTCGGGCGTGGTTGTTCTTGGCGGCGCGCAGGAGGATGGCAAGGTGGCGCTGATCGTGGGCGTGACGAAGGACCTGACAGGGAAAGTGCAGGCGGGGAAGGTCGTCGGCGAGATTGCGAAGAGGGTGGGCGGGTCCGGAGGAGGGCGTCCGGACATGGCGGAGGCGGGCGGGAAAGATGCGGCGCAGCTGGATGCGGCGCTGAAGAGCGCGGCGGATGTGGTGAAGGGGCTGGTGGGGTGAGACAGAGTTTAGAGTTTAGGGATTCGAGTTTAGACCCCCGGGACTAAAGCCCTGAATCTTCTGGAACGCTATTCGCCGGGTTAAAACCCGGCGCTTCTACCGTCGTGCCGCTTCGCGGCACCTGATGTGCTTCAAAGCCAAATTTCCGAACACCCGCTATTCTGTTGCGGGTGAAAACATGGCTTACATACTCGCGCTTGACCAGGGCACGACGAGTTCGCGGGCGATTCTTTTCGATCAGCAGGGGAACATCGCGGGCGTAGCGCAGCATGAGTTCCCGCAGATTTTTCCGCAACCGGGGTGGGTGGAGCACAATCCCGTCGACATTCTCACTTCGCAGCTGAGCGCGGCGGTGGACGTGCTGGGCAAAGTGAGCGCGACGCCGCGCGATGTGGCGGCGCTGGGGATCACGAATCAGCGCGAGACGGCGATCGTGTGGGATCGAGCGACCGGCAAGCCGGTTTCGAACGCCATCGTCTGGCAGGATCGGCGGACCGCTCCGATGTGTGCGCGGCTGCGCGAGGAGGGCGTCGAAGAGACGGTCCGTGCGAAGACAGGGCTGCTGCTCGATCCATATTTTTCGGCGACGAAAATTGCGTGGATCCTCGAAAACGTCGATGGGGTGCGAGCGCGGGCGGAGCGCGGCGAGCTGGCGTTTGGCACGGTGGACAGCTGGCTGATCTGGAATCTGACCGAAGGCAAGCGGCACGTAACGGACCGGACGAACGCGTCGCGGACGCTGCTGTACAACATTGTCGAGGATCGGTGGGACGAGGAACTGCTGCGCATCTTCGGGATTCCGGCGAGCCTGATGCCGGAGGTGGTGTGGTCGTCGGAAGAAGTGGGACGGGTGACGGCGGCGCTGGGTCCGGCAGATGTGCCGATTGCGGGCATCGCCGGGGATCAGCAGTCGGCATTGTTTGGGCAGCTGTGCACCAAACCGGGCGACGCGAAGTGTACGTACGGAACCGGATGCTTTCTGCTCGAAAATATCGGCACGAAGTTCCGGCTCTCGCAGCAGCGGCTGGTGACGACGCTGACGTGCAGCACGCAGAAGAAGCTCGAATATGCGCTGGAGGGCAGCATCTTTATCGGCGGCGCGGTGGTTCAGTGGCTGCGCGACAAGATGCGGTTCTTCCCGTACGCGCCGGTGGTGGAGAGCATCGCGGGCGGCGTGCCCGATGCGGGCGGAGTGGTGTTTGTGCCGGCATTTACAGGGCTGGGCGCGCCGCACTGGGATCCATACGCGTCGGGAATGATCATCGGGATCGGGCGCGACACGGGGATTGGGCACATTGCGCGCGCTGCGATTGAGAGCATCGCGTTCCAGGTGGCGGATGTGCTGAAGGCGATGGATGCCGATACGGGGATCAAGTGCACCGAGCTGCGCGTGGATGGCGGGGCGGCGGCGAACGATTTGCTGATGCAGTTTCAGGCGGACCTGCTGGGGATCCGCGTGAACCGGCCGGGCATTCTGGAATCGACGGCGCAGGGGGCGGCGTATCTGGCGGGGCTGGCGACGGGGTTCTGGACGAGCGTGGAGGAGATCGCGAAAACGCGGGCGGGACGGGTGTTTGAGGCGAAGGCGGATCGGGCGGAGATGGATCGGCGCTATCGGCGTTGGCAGGCGGCGGTGGAGCGGGCGAAGGGGTGGAATCAGCCAGCCGTGATGTGACGGATATCACGGGCCAGCGCCGTAGCCCGAGGACTATCATGAGTGCTCCGGGCGGCCCGCTCCCCATCCAACGCGGGTGACGGGAGATCTTGCTATGTGTCTGGCGATCCCAGGAAAAGTGGTTGAGATTCATTCGCAGGAAGGCCTGCAGATGGCGCGCGTGCAGTTTGGCGGGGTGACGCGCGATGCGTGCCTGGACTACGTGCCCGAGACGCAGATAGGCGATTACGTCCTCGTGCATGTGGGGTTCGCGATCAGCCGCGTGGACGAAGAAGAAGCGCGGCGCACCTACGAGGCGCTGGCGGAGCTGGATCAGCTGGGCGAGCTGGAAATCCCGGAAATCGAAGAGAGCCGCAGGAGCGGCGCATGAAATACCTCGATGAGTATCGCGATGGCGACATTGCGGCGAAGCTGGTGGAGCGGATCCGGCGCGTCCAGACCAGGCCGTGGGTGATCATGGAGGTTTGCGGCGGGCAGACGCACTCGATCGTGAAGAACGGGATCGATCACCTGCTGCCGAAGGGGATTGAGCTGGTACACGGGCCGGGATGTCCGGTGTGCGTGACGCCGCTGGAGATGATCGATAAGGCGCATGCAATTGCGCGGTGCCCGGATGTGATTTTCTGTTCGTTCGGCGACATGCTGCGGGTGCCGGGGTCGGATGGGGATCTATTCAGCATCAAGTCGCAGGGCGGCGATGTGCGGGTGGTGTATTCGCCGCTGGATTGCCTGAAGATTGCAAAGGCGAATCCGGACAAGCAGGTGGTGTTCTTCGCGATTGGGTTTGAGACGACGGCTCCGGCGAACGCGATGCTGGCCTGGCAGGCGCGGCAGATGGGGCTGAAGAATGTGTCGCTGCTGGTATCGCACGTGCTGGTGCCGCCTGCAATTGAGGCGGTGCTGAGCTCGCCGCAGAACCGGGTGCAGGGATTTCTGGGCCCCGGCCATGTGTGCGCGGTGGTTGGCTATGCGGAGTACGAGCCGATGGCGGCGCGATTTCATGTGCCGATTGTTGTTACAGGTTTCGAGCCGCTGGACATTCTTGAAGGCGTGCTGATGCTCGTGGAGCAGCTGGAGCAGGGGCGCGCGGAGGTGGAGAACCAGTATTCGCGCGTGCTCGATCGTGCCGGGAATCGTCCGGCACAGGAGCTGATCGCGAAGGTGTTTGAGGTGAGCGACCGCAAATGGCGGGGCGTGGGGATGATTCCGCAGAGCGGATTCCGGCTGTGCGAGGAGTTCCGGGAACTTGACGCGGAAGCGCGGTTCAGCGTTGAGGCGATCGATACGATGGAGCCGGAGGTATGCATCGCGGGACAGATTCTGCAGGGAATCAAAAAGCCGCATGATTGCCCGGCGTTTGGGACCGAGTGCACGCCGCAGCGTCCGCTGGGGGCGACGATGGTCTCGGCGGAGGGCGCGTGCGCGGCGTACTACGCGTACGGGCGGCATCTGAAGGATGCGGATCTTGTGACGCTGGGGAACGGGCGATGAGTGCGGGGAAAGTGGACGAGCGCGAAGAGACGGGCGCAGAGCTGGGGCCGTTTGGGTCGTGCCCGCTGCCGATCTTCGAGCATCCGCAGATTGTGCTGGGGCATGGGAGCGGCGGAAAGCTTTCGGCGGAGCTGATTGAGAAGGTCTTTGTCAGCCGCTTTCGGAATTCGACGCTGGAGAAGATGGACGACCAGGCGGTGCTGGAAATTGGCGGCACCCGGGTTGCGTTCACGACGGATTCGTTTGTCGTCACGCCGATCTTTTTCCCTGGCGGAGACATTGGATCGCTGGCGGTGAACGGCACGGTCAACGATCTGGCCATGGGCGGCGCGAAGCCGCTGTATTTGTCGGCCGCGTTCATTTTGGAAGAGGGATTGCCGGCGACGGAACTGGAGCGGGTGGTCGATTCGATGGCGGCGGCCGCGCAGAGTGCGGGCGTGCAGCTGGTCACGGGCGATACGAAGGTCGTGAATCGCGGCAAAGGTGACAAGGTATTCATCACCACGACGGGGATCGGCGTGGTGCCGACGGGCGTGCGGATGTCGGCGGATCGTGCACGACCTGGCGACAAAATTCTGCTCAGCGGATTCATCGGGGATCACGGAATCACGATTCTGTCGCAGCGCGAAGGCCTGGAATTTGAGAGCGCACTGGAGAGCGACTGCGCGGCGCTGAACGGGCTGGTGGATGCGATGCTCGAGGCGGCGGGGGGCGAGGTGGAGGGATTCCGGGTGATGCGGGATCCGACGCGCGGGGGCGTGGCGACGGTGCTGAACGAAATTGCGGGGCGGTCGCGGGTGGGAATGGTGCTCAAGGAGAGCGCGATCCCGGTGCGGGATGCGGTGCGCGGCGCGTGCGAACTGCTGGGGCTCGATCCGCTCTACGTGGCGAATGAAGGGAAGCTCGTTGCTGTGGTGGCGCCGGAGATTGCGGATCGGGTTCTGGGGGCGATGCGGAAGCATCCGCTGGGCGCGGGAGCCCAGGCGATCGGCGAGGTGGTGGAGCAGCATCCTGGAATGGTGCTGATGAAGACGGGCGTGGGCGGAACGCGCGTCGTGGACGTGCTGTTCGGGGAGCAGCTGCCGCGGATCTGCTGACGGCGACGGCTACTGGCCGAGGAAGCGGTAGGTCATGCCCAGGCTGAAACCGTTGGGAGTGAGGCCGTGGGCATGGGTGATCACGGTCCCGGTCGTGGTGTCGTAGGACGGAGGTCCGGCGAATGAGGGCCAGATCTGGTACTCGTAGTCGCCGCGAAGCGAGATGCGGTGAGTGAGAGGAAACTCAAGCGTCCCACCGGGAGCATACGCGAAGTAGCTGCCTTTGAGGCTGCCGGGCGCGGGGTATCCGGGAGTGGTAATGAGGCCGCCACCCATCAGGAGTTTCAGCCACAAGTTGAGCCGATGATAGTCAGCGACTCTGTAACGGCCGCCAGCCAGGTAGCTGGATTCGATCTGGCCGCCGTCTCCGTTCCAGTGCAGCCAGCGCGCTTCGCCCTCGGCTCCCCATTTGGGAGAGACATTTAAGTCGAAGAAGGCAGCAGGACCGAAGAGCTGGTTCTGGCACCCGAAAGGCTCGGTGCTTGAGCAGCTGTAATCCGGGTTGAAGGAAGAGAATTCGGTTCCAGCCCACAGGCTGGAATTCCCACCCACAGCCGACTCCGCACTTTGAGCCAGCGCAAGGGAGGGGAGAAACAAGAGGACGAAGGTTCCAGCCCATTTGAGCAAAACAGTGCTCTCCTTCAAAAGTGGGCATACACCCGTGGGGTGACTTAGTAGTTAAGAAGGCGATTTTACGGCAAAGGATGTGTGGGGGCTCTCCCCAATTCAGGTGATTCACGCCGTTTTGACGGCGGGTGCGGATTTCCGGGCGGGGCAGAATCAGCCGCCTCTGCGGGCGGTGGAGCCGACGACCGGACTTGAACCGGTGACCTGCCGATTACGAATCGGCTGCTCTACCAACTGAGCTACGTCGGCTTGATGGGAGGGACCCTGCGGTATAGATCGGCACGCGGGGCGCAGACTCCAGATGATTCTATCGCTCGATGGGGGCAGCGTAAAGCGCGGCGCAGAGGACACGAGCGCAAAAGCGAGCGAGCGATCGAGCGGTACAGCCAGCGCAGAAGCGAGCACGAGGCGCTAACTTGTGGAGGGCGATGGAGAGATGCGATGGGCCGTGGAAAACGAGGGCCGCAATTCTGCGTAGCAATGGCGTCCAGAACGAGAAAAGGCCGCCCGGCAACTGGGCAGCCTTCTCTTCAGGGAGAATAGTTCCAACGGAGGCAAGCCATCAGAACTTTCTGGGGGAATACTATGGGCGGCTGGAAGGGGTGTCAAGGCTTAATCCAGGATGCTCGCAAATGGTTGATAATGAGCGATTTGCAATCTTGAGGCGGAAACCGCAGATTCGCCTTCTTTTCACCGTCGAGGCGACCGGTTGCGGGATAATCCCTTTCATTTCTGATAAATAAGTCGCACCGCTGTGGAAAACTGGGGTACCCGCCGGGCTCGGGGGGCGCCTGCCGGGTTCAGCTGCCGAGGTGCAGGGAGATGAACTCCTCTTCGGAGACCGTGGAGACGGGCTTGCCGCGGATGAAACGAAACAGCGCGCGGCCACCGCCGAAGAAGAGGCCGAGAATGAAAGCGGCGCCACAGAGAATGACGACGAGCATGGTGATGCCCCTCAGCAAGCGGTAGAGCTTCGTCGTTTCCGGAACGTAGCCTTCGGGATGATTGATGGTGACGTAGTCGTTGAAGCGAACGGCGGCGAGCAGCTGCTGCGCTTTTTGGGGCGATGCGCTGTTGCCGACGATGGCGACGAGAGGTCCGGCACGCCTGGTGGAAAAGCCCGAGGATTTTGCGAGCGCGTCGATGGCTTTGAGATGAGCCCCGGCAATCTGCGGCGTGGGGTAGAGAAGCAGCGTGAGACGGCCTTCTGCGCCGTATTGCGCGGTGACAACCTCGGTGTCGAGGCCGAAGTCGATGGCAGAGGCGGGGAGTGGCGCGCCCATGCCGGCGTAGGCCGCTGGGCCGATGGCGTACTTCACGCTCTGCGAGTCGAGCTGAGCCCTGGGCAGATAATGCGGCAGGCTGGGCGGGATGCCGGCAGCGCCTCCGATCTGCGGGAGGGATGCGGCCAGCGCGGTGAGGGCCGACTTCGCATCGGGTGCCGAGCCGGTGAACGTTGCGTCGATGACGGTGGTTCTGTTCCAGAAGAGGTAGTGATCGCTGGACGAAGCGCCTTCGTGGCCGATGGCGTCGGCGTGCATGCCGGGCTGGCGAAGATACGTGAAGGCTCCGTAAGCTCCCGTAGCGTCGCCGAAGCGGAAGGCGCGGAGGGTGAGTTGGCGGGAGCCGGAGGTGTAAGTCGCCGATGCCGATTGCGTGAGGCCGTCTTCGCGCAGCACGGCGGCATCGGCAGGGTTGATGGTCGCGGGCGAAGAGGCGGTCTGGGAGAAACCGGCGAAGGATTGTGGGAGCGGCGGAGCGGACTGCGGGGTGGGCGCGGCGAAGGCCAGCGTCGAGAGAGACAGTGCGAAGAGTGCGAGGATTCGGGGCATCGCTCTTGTTTCGATGATAGTTGGACTGACACCGGCGCCGGAAGAAAGGTTTCAGCCCGGGAAGGTTTCTATTCGGAGCCAGAGGGGTGGGCTCCGGCCTGGGCGACGCGCACGCCGTTGAGGCTGGAGACGTAGCGGGAGACGCCGCGGTAGAGGGATTCGGCGATGCGCTCGCGGTATTTGGGCTGGCGCAGCTGGGCGGCGTCCTCGGGATTGGTGAGGAAGGAGATCTCGGCGAGGATCGAGGGCATATTGGCGCCGATGAGGACGACGAAGGGAGCCTTTTTGACGCCGCGGTCTTTCAGGCCGGGGTTGCCCTGATCGAGTCCGGTGTAAAGGCTCTGATCGACGTCGTCGGCAAAAGCGTGCGACTCGTTGATCTTGTCCTGGAGTGCGATCTTCTTCACCAGATCGGAAAGCTGGTGGATGGACTCGTCGGAGGTGGCGTTTTCGCGCGCGGCGACCTCAAGCGCGTCGGCAGAAGATGTGAAGCTGAGGTAGTAGACCTCAACACCGCGTGCGTCGGTATCGGGGCTGGAGTTGGCGTGGATGGAGATGAAGAGATCGGCCTGAGCCTGGTTGGCGATGGCGGTGCGGGTTTCGAGCGGGATGAAGGTGTCGTCGCTGCGGGTGTAGATGACGTCGGCGCCGAGACGCTGTTTGAGCAGACGGCCGAGGCGAAGGGCGACGTCGAGGACAACGTCCTTTTCTTCGAGGCCGCCGGGGCCGAGGGTGCCGGAGTCGAGGCCGCCGTGGCCGGCGTCGATGACGATGCGGTTGATCTTGAGGCCGAGGGCGCGAACCATGGAGTTGGGTGCGGGCCGGGGCGCGGGTTCTGGCGCGGGAGTGCCGCTGGCTCCGGCTTCGTCGGGGGGAACGTCGTCGTCCGCGTGGGAGGAAGGCGCGGGGCGGGTGGATCGCGATGTGGAGCGAGGCCCGGGTGCTGCTCCTGGAATCGAAGCGACGACGGGGGCCGTGGTTGGGCGGCGGGTGGCGCGGACCTCACCGGGCTGGCTGCTGAGATTCGGCACGTCGCTGAGAGCGGTGCCGCTGTCGGGATCCGATGGTGACGCGGATTCATTCGCGGCGGCGATGTTCGGGCGAGGGGCGGGGAGCGTTCGCTCGGAGATGGACGGAGTCCGCGCAGAGACTGACGGCGCAGCGGCCGGATTCTTGTTGGGGGGCAGGGCGGCGGCGATCTCGCGCGGCGGATTGGGGTTGCCGTGCACGTCGATGATGAGGCGCGACGGGTTCTGGAGGAAGAAGGCGGAGTAGTCGGAGAGGCTGCTGACGTCGAGGACGACGCGGGTGGTGCTGGGCGAGGTTTGCGCAGCGCGGACGCGGGTGAGGAAGGGGTCGCCGGTGATTTCGACGGGGCGGCCGGAGAGCTCGGGCGAGAGGCGCGCGCCGTAGAGGTCGAAGAAGATGCGATCGGGGTTGGTGACGCGGGCGGCCTGGTAGCGGACCTGTTGCTGCAGATCGATCGCGACGCGGGTATAGCTGGGCGTGGACCAGTGGCGGATGCCGGTGATGTAGGGGAGGCCACCGCGGCGCGGGGGTGGCGGGGCATTCAGGAGGTGCGTGTCGCTGGCGCTCACGGGCTGGGAGTCGGTGGGCGGGACGGGGGATTCGTCGCGATCGTCGAGGTCGCGTTCGGCGATTGCAGGGCGTTGCGGTTCGTTGTTGCGGGAAGCGGATCGCGAAGACGGCTGCGCTGGTTCTCGGGATTCGGCGGCGGCGCGAGGCGTGGAGGAACGATGGCGGGCGGATGCGATTTCGTCGCGATGGATGTTCTTCAGTTCGGCGCGGGCTTCGACGGCGAGTGCGTTCTGCGGATAGAGGCGGAGGAAGTCCTGATAGGCGGCTTTTGCGCGGGGCAGGTCGCCGAGATCGCGCTGGTAGATTTCGGCTTCGGTGAGGAGCGCAGTGTAGCGGAAGCGGGTGGCGGGATACTGATGGCGGAGGAACTCGTACTGGCCGACGGCGTCGCGGAGAGCTTTTTGATCTTCGAAGATGCGGCCTTCCTCCGCGAGGAGGTCGGCGACGGCGGCAACGGAGGCGTCGGCTTTGGCCGAGGCGGGATCGCCGTGGTAGATGGCACGGTAGGCGTCAAGAACGCGCTCGTACTGGAGCCGGGTGCGCTGCTGCTCAGGGCGGCCTTCCAGAGCTTCCTGGAGGCGCTCGGCGTGGGCGAAAGCGGAAGGGGAAGACTGGGCGGCGGAATTAGCGGGTACCGGGCTCCGGGCGCCGGGCTCCGGGAACGACGAGCGCGGGGCGGCGACTGCGGAGACAAGCGCGAGAGTGACGACGCAGATGCGGGCTGCGTTCGACCGGGTTGACAGGATCGAGGATCGGACAGCGCGCTGCATAGACGGCGGGGTCGGCCGAGTTCCACCGGCCACCTTTCCACGCGGGGGAGAGAGCGACTCTGCCGAAGACACTCTCGATTATAGGTGGGACTCGCCGCCCAGGCCCAATTCGACGGGCAACTCGCTTCGCTCGATGCTTAGCTAAAGGACGACCATTGCGATCCGATGTAAACGGCGAAAATGGCCACGATAGATGTGCCCACGATGATGGCTATGGCCTGTCCGAAGGGATGGACGGGATAGAGGCCCGTCACGACCATAGCGATGCGCCCAACGATATCAAGGATGAGAAACACAATGGCGAGCGCCGCTGCTCGTTTCTTCATGGACAGAATGAGCAACCCGGCCATGGCGTAGAGAGCACCGATAGCAACACCGGCATAGGCGGAGCTTGTGACCCTGGCAGTTGAGATGCCGAAGAAGTTGTGCGTAATGCCCGTCGTAACCTCGGCCAGGCCAAAGAGGATCATCAACAGCGCAACGACGACGACGCCTCGTGGCCGGTTCTGGTTCATAAGCGCCTCTTGCGGGCAACGATATCGGATACCGCGACCTGAGTCGACCTCCTGCTTAGAAGTCGACACCGCGTTGCGGTTCATTATCTTGCGCCTCCGCGCCACTTCTGCAACACTGGCCCTGCCTTCCTTATGGTGTGTCACTTCCTGGTGAAAGGGCGCGTGCAGGGTGTTGGGTTCCGGTGGTTCGTGCACCGCGAGGCGGCCGCACTGGAGCTGAGCGGGTGGGTGCGTAACACCGAAGACGGTCACGTAGAGGTGCTGGCGACGGGCGACGCGGAGTCGCTGGAGGAGCTGAAGCAGGCGCTGCGCAAGGGATCGCGCGGGAGCCGGGTGGATGCGGTACTGTTCCACGAATTGGACGAAAAAGAAGGCGAGGGCCTCGGCCCGTTTCAGATTGAAGGAGCCTGGTAAGAAAGATGACCCCATGTGCGACGAACTGCGAGCCATTGAAGGCATTGATCCGGACGGTCCCGGATTTTCCTAAGCCGGGGATTTTGTTCTACGACATCACAACCCTGCTGAAGGACCCCAAGGGGTTCGCGACGCTGATCGACGCGCTGGCGCAGTACTACATCGATAAGGAGATCGATCTGGTGCTGGGCATCGAGGCGCGCGGATTTATTTTCGGGCCAGCGCTGGCGTATCGGCTGAATGCGGGATTTGTGCCGGTGCGCAAGCCGAAGAAGCTGCCCGGGCCGACGGCGCGCGTGACCTACGACCTGGAATATGGGTCGGACATGCTGGAGATCCACGTGGACGCGATCGAGCCGGGGCAGCGCGTGGTGCTGGTGGACGATCTGCTGGCGACGGGCGGCACGATGCAGGCGACCATCAAGCTGGTGCAGCAACTGGGCGGCGAGATTGCAGGGCTGGGATTCGCAATCGAGCTGGATTTTTTGAAGGGGCGGGACAAGTTGAGTGACTTCGACGTGTTTAGTCTGTTGCACTACAGCGAGTGAGGCAGAGTTTAGAGTTTAGAGTTTAGAGTTTAAAAAACTCTGGTACCTTATCGAATCTTTTCCTCTACCGAAGCTGCGAGCTTCTTCGGGGCGGCTTGGAGATAGCTTGCGGTCACCAGATCGCGCACCTCATTCCAGTCCACCTTGCCGCTGTCGAGGCGGAGGGCGACCCATCCGCGCGGACCGATGTAGGCGGGCAGATAAAACTTCTTCGGGTGCGCTTCGATGAGCTTTTTGTTCTCGCCTGGGAAGGCTCGCGTGCAGATGGAGACGATGCCGTCGCCGTGATGGTCGTTGAGGAAATACGCGAAGGTCTTTTTGCGGACCGTGAATTGCGCATGCGAGCCCATATTTGCGCGCACGGCTTCCGGCAGGGCTGAGCAGATCGCAGCGATGCGGGTCAGCCGCGGATCCTCTTTGCTCTTCATCCCACCGTCACCTTGAGGGACGCAGCAAAATCCACGGCCGGCTTGTAGTTCGCCGGCAGCGTGACGCGCAGACCCTCGGGGGCTTGCTTCCAGCGCGGCTTCTCGCCGGTTCCGAGCAATTCGACGCGCAGGATCTTCCCGGGCTGCGTCGCGCTGGCGGTCCCGAGCGATTGCACGACGAACTCGGCCGCTGGCCATCCGAGAACGATCGCGTAGAGGGTCTTGCCATCCTTGCTGCGGGTGAAGCGGACGTCCTTCTCGCCGAGCTGAGCGATGCTGTTGCCCTGGAATGCGCCGCTCTTGATGGTGTCGGGGCCTTCGCCGAAGACCTTCCAGGGGCGGGTTTCGTAGATGGCTTCGCCGTTGACGCTCATCCAGTCGGTGATGCGGTCGACGATCGCAATCTCCTTGCTGTCGATGGTGCCGTCCGGCTTGCCGGGTATGTTCAGGATGAAGGTGCCGTTCTTGCTGACCGTGTCGATGAGCCAGTGGATGACGTCGCGCGGGGGGAGATAGCCGCCGTATTCGCCGGGCTTGTCGTAGAGGCGGCGATCGTAGTGCCAGTCGCCGATGCAGGTTTCCGACTGCCAGGCGTACTCCATGATTTTGTTGGTGAGGCCGCGCTCCCAGTCCACGACAGCGGCCTTCACCCACTGATCCGGCACTTCCTTGATGGTGATGACACCCTGGACGCTGCCGCCGTGGGCGCGCTGGCTGCGGTTGTAGAAGTAGGCGCCGAGGTTCATGCCGGCCCATCCGAGCGGGAAGCGCGGGTTGTCGAAGTAGAGCAGGTCGGGATCGTGGAGGTCGATGAGGTCCTTGGTGCGATCGTAGAAATTCTTCACGAAAGACGCATCGGGCAGCGCGTTAAACGGGTGCTTTGGCGCATAGACGCGCTGCGGGTCGAAGCCCTCCCACCACTGTCCTTTGCCATCGGCGAGGGTCCGGATGCCATCGTAGGGGATATTGGCGAAGGGGCCTTTGCTGTCGGCGCCATGCGCGGTCTGGAACCACCACCAGTTGCGCGCCTGATGGACCGTGACTCCCAGGCGCAGGCCGGCATCGCGCGCGGCTTTGGCCCAGGTTCCGACCACGTCGCGATGCGGGCCAACGTTCACCGCGTTCCAGGGATGATGGCGCGAGTTCCAGGTGTCGAGGCCATCGTGATGATTCGCGAGCGTGACGAAGATGCGCGCGCCGGCTTTTTTGTAGCGCGCGATCAGCTCCTCTGGCTCCCAGTTGAGCAGCGTCCACTGCGCGGCGACGTCCTTGAAGCCGAAGCGCGACTGCGGGCCGTAATGCGCGAGCTGATAGTCGTACTGCCGGTGACCCTCGACATACATCTGTCGCGCGTACCAGTCGCCGGCCTCGGGCACACACTGCGGGCTCCAGTGCGCCCAGATGCCGAACTTCGCGTCGCGATACCACTCGGGCGCCTCGTAATTGAGTAGCGATTCCCAGGTGGGCTGGAAGGGGCCGCTGCCGGCGAGGTTCGGGATGGGCGAGACCATGGGGACGCCATCCCAGGAACCGCCGGGAATGGGCAGCTCGGGTGGCTGGCCCCAGTCCGTCGGCTTCCAGCTCGCCTCGTCGAGTTTTTCAGTGATGATTTTGCCGCCCTCGAGCGCGTAGAAGACGCGGTCCTGCGCGGGGGTCTGGCAGAACTCGGCGTAGGTCTGGGTGACCTGGCCGAAGCCGACGGCGACGCCTTCCTGCGCGGCTGCTGCGGCGGCGGACAGCGGGGTTGCGGTTGTATCTGGAGTGGAGAATGGCTTTGGGTCTTCTGCGCTTGCTGTCCCGGCGATCGCTGTGCCTGCGGCTGCGGCCGCGGCTAACTTGCAGAATTCTCTTCGGCGCACGTTTGCCCTCCCTCGAAAAGCAAAGGGCAGTATAAGGCCGAGCGGAAGGATTGGAGGGACTGGTATGCGCGGGAACTTACGGGAGGAATCCAGATCAACCTAGCGCTGGTACAACTCGTCACGCGAAAGCGGAGGGGTCCACCTGAGATCGAATCCCCGCTTCAGCCGCGCGAGAGCTCTCCTTCGCGCTTCCCGATATTTCATACGGCTCTCTGACGGCCGCCCTGGAAGCGGTCTCCTGAAGCCAACCTTCATGCACCACCTCTAATCACTGCAGACAGCCTAATTCTAAATCCCGGCGTACCAGGCGTAGCCGCCTTCGGGTGAGGCCGAGCCGAGGCCTTTGCCGAATTTCTTCATCGAGTCGGTGGCGGTGAGGTGGGTGATGTATTTCACGCTCTTGTAGCCGAGCTGGCGCGGAACGCGCATACGCAGCGGTCCGCCGAAGCCCACCGGGAGATCGCCGTCGTTCATGCCCCAGGTGAGGAAGGTTTGCGGATGCAATGCGTCCGCCATGTCGATGCTCTCCCACCAGTCGCTCTGAATCGATCGGTAGACGATGTAGCGCACCTGAGGGAGTGTTCCGGCTTCCTGAAGGACGGCGCTGAGGGGTGTGCCGATCCATTCGGCGACGTAGGACCAGCCTTCTTCGCAGACGACCTCGGTGATCTGGTTCCGCCGGGCGAGCGCCTGCAGGTCGGCGACCGAGAGCGTGAGCGGGTGCTCAACCATGCCGTCGACGACGAGGCGCCAGTCGCGGAAGCCGGCGGCCTGCTGCTTCTTGAAGGCATCCGTGGGCGGCGCCACTTCATTCATGAACGGAGCTTTCGAAATCATGCCGCGGGGAAATTCGCGGGCCAGGGCGTGCTTGCCCATGACTCGCTGAGCCGCATAAGTTAGAGTCTCGCCCGGGCCGTAGAGGCCGCCGCTGTCCGGAGGAATGAGTCCGTGGCGGCGTGCGATGCGGTCGGCAGCGGCGAGGCCGGCGACGCCTGCTGCTGTGATGGCTCCGCCGGCGATCAGTTTCCGCCGCGAAATCGGGCTCATGGGTTCTCCTCCGCTCCGGCGTTTTCGACCCGGCCCGTGATCATCGCGCGTGTGCGGCTCCAAAATCCGGCGAGCGCAATCATGACGACGTGAACAACCAGGAAGACGACCAGCAGATCGGAAACGAAGAAGTGCAGCGTTCGAGCGGACTGGCGGCCGCCGAGCACGTCGACGAAAAACGGGAAGGCGGCGTTGAAGCCTGGCGAGAGGGCGAGGCCGGTCCAGATGACCGCGGGAAACAGCACGAAGATGACGCCGAGATAGACGGTCCGCTGGACGACATTGTAGCCGCGGGCGCCGTTATAGCTTTGGACGCCGTCGTCGCGCGTCTGCACGCCACGCAACGCACGCCAGTATGCCTGCCACGAGCGCTCGCCGCGCTGCGGGAAGAGATTGCGACGGAAGTGTCCGGACGCGAATCCGGCGATGCCGTAAACGATTCCGGTGAGGACGAGCAGCCATGCGGCCTGAAAGTGGAGGGCGCGGCTCCAGCCGTTCTCGTCGGGCAGGACGTAGTTGTAGCCGGTGGGCACGGTATCGCGGGAGGATGGAACGTGAAACGAGAACAGGGGTTTCATGTTCACGTTGCCGATTTCGCCCCAGTAGAAGCGCGGATGCGACAGCACAAGGAGGTAGCCGGTGATCGCGAGTGCCAGGAAGGCCAAGACGGTGAGCCAGTGCGTGACGCGCACGACCGCGGTGTGTCGCGGAGCCGCTACCCTGGGTTGGGAAACCGCGGTCGCCATGCGGGGGAGCATAGCATAGACGGGCGATTCCACGCCTCCGTCCTACGGAGTCGCAGGAGTCGGGATCGCGGCCGGTGGCGGCAGTGGGTAGAGGGCGTCGCCAAGAGTCCGGTAGCGATTGCCGTAGAAGATGAGCGCGTACTCGCGGACGGCGGTTTGCAGCGGCCCATAGACGCCGATGAAGACCAGCAGGCCGATGGCTGTGGCGATGCAGCCGACGAAGACTTCGAGAAAGAGCGCGAGGAGGCCGTGTCCCAGTGCCAGGTGGAGACCGGCTTCGACCGCCACGACGGCGATGATGCAGACGATGCCGGGAATGAGCAGCACGACGAACAGGCCGATGGCCGCCGCGATGGGCAGCAGGACACGCAGCAGGGCGTAAACGAAAAACGCGCCCTTCTCCGAGCGGATGCGGGACCACGCGGCGGCCCATGCCTGGCCGGCGGTTGCATTGTCGAGCGCGAAGTGCGGCAGCATCAGGTCGAGCAGCACGATCTTGGCCGCGATCGCGAGGATCACGATGAGCAGGATGATGGGAATGAGCGGCAGCAGAAGGGCAAAGATCGCGCCGATGTTCGGATGCGCGCCCGCCCGCATGCCGTGAAAGAGTCCGATGAAACCGGCGGCGAAGGGGAATACGAGAACGGCCATGAGCGCGAAAAAACACAGTCCGACGACGACGTTGAACCAGAAGAAGCGCGTCGCCGGCTCGCGATAGAGATGCCAGCCGGGGCGAATCTCGCGGATGTTGTGGATGAGGCAGTGGAACCACGCGAAGCGCAGACGCGTGATGAGGTACGCGATGAAAAGGCCCACCAGCAGGAGCAGGGCGATGATGGCGCACGCGGCGGCAATCCGCTCCGGCGTGAACGCGAAGTGCGGGAACGCGGAGTACGTCTGGATGTGGGAATGACGGTTCACATGGCTGCTGTGGGGGAGATGGAAATTGCCACCCCCGCCGGATGAGCCCCCGGTGAGGAGCGCGACGAGGCAGAGTTTGAGGTAGGTGCCGAGGCTGAACGGGCGGAAGAGAAACGCTCGGGTGCGGTGGATGGCGGGGGAAATAGCATCGGCAGCAGAGATGGCGGGCATAGGCGCCCCTTTCGAGTGCGAAGTGTACTGCAGGAACGGCGGGGACGGAGCTTTGAAGTGAGTTGAGGATTCCCGAACCAGCCGGTTTCCGATTTCGCTTGACTATATCACAGATTGCGATATAGTAATTGCGATTGGCAATATTTCTTATGAAGCTTGGCGAAAAACTGAAATACCTCCGGGAAGCCGAGGGCGAGCTGCGCGGGCTGAGGCGCGCCATCACGCAGCAGGAGATGATGCGGGCGCTGAAGGCCGAAACCGGCAAGACGCTCAGCCAGAGCTACCTCTCGCAGATCGAGAGCGGGGCCCGGCCGCACCTGACGAACACGACGCGGCAGGTGCTGGCGAAGTTCTTCAAGGTGCATCCGGGCTATCTGGTGGACGATCCGGAAGGCTACCACGCGGAGCTGCTGAGCGATGCGCGCGCGGTCGAGGACAAGCTGGATCTGTGGCTGGTGAGCGGAGCGGAGCGGTTTCGGCGCGATGCGGAGCTGAAGCAGGCGCTGCTGGCGCTGGCGCGGCACGAGGATTCGCGGCGGTGTTTGCTGCTGCTGAACGCGGTGATCGATACGCCGGGGCTGGTGGACCGGCTGTTCGAGGTGCTGCGGCCGGGGAATGACAACGGGCGCGGATCCATGACAAAGGTTCGCGCGGTAAATGCGGGTCCCGTACGCAAGAGGGAGGCCACGCAATGATCACGTTCTATCTGATTTGTTTCACGCTGGGGCTTTCGCTGACGGTGTTGTCGGCTCTGGGAGTGTTCACGCACCTGCATTTCGGGCACATGCATTTTCACTTCGGGCATTCGCATGCGCACGTGCCGCAGATGCGGGGCGGAGTGAAGTCGAGTGTGAGCCCGGTGAATGGGTTCACGCTGGCGGCGTTTGTTTGCTGGTTCGGCGGATGCGGGTATCTGCTGGCGAAGAGCGGCGACTTCGGGATGGCCGTAGTGCTGGGGATCGCGACGCTGACGGGCCTGGCCGGCGGAGCGATTTTGTTTTGGTTTCTGGTGAAGGTGCTGCTGCCGCACGAGCATGAACTGACGGCGGCCGACACGGACATCGTGGGCATTCTGGGCCAGGTGACGGGCGTCGTCCGGGAAGGCGGCACCGGAGAGATTCAGTTTTCGCAGGGCGGCGCACGCCGCTTTGCACCCGCGCGCAGTGAAGCAGGCGTAGCGCTGGCGCGCGGGACCGAAGTGGTGGTGATGCGCTACGAGCAGGGCATTGCGTACGTGCACCCCTGGGATGAATTGTCCGGTGAGGGTCCGGAAATCTCCGGGGATGGCTCGGTCGCGAGGTCCGCCACACCAACCCAACAGCTGTGAGAGCCCCGATGGAAAGGATCGGGCTTTATGACGAACACAATCATCATCATTGTCGGATTGAGCCTGCTGGCGTTCATCATTTTGATGGGCATGCTGGCCAGGATGTTTCGCAAGGCGGGCCCGAACGAGGCGCTCATCGTGTATGGATTTCGCGGCCCCAGGGTCATCAAGGGGCACGGCACGATCATCTTCCCCATGGTGGAGAATTGCCGGGAGCTGTCGCTGGAGCTGATGTCGTTTGACGTGGCGCCGCAACAGGATCTGTACACGAAGCAGGGCGTCGCAGTGACCGTGGAAGCGGTCGCGCAGATAAAGGTGCGCAGCGATCAGGAGTCGATCCTGACGGCGGCGGAGCAGTTCCTCACCAAGACGCCCCCGCAGCGGGAAGGCCTGATTCGGCTGGTGATGGAAGGGCATCTGCGGGGCATCATCGGGCAGCTGACGGTGGAACAGATCGTAAAAGAGCCGGAGATGGTCGCCGACCGCATGCGTGGGACGTGCGCCGATGACATGAGCAAGATGGGGCTCGAGGTGGTGTCGTTCACGATCAAGGAAGTCCGCGACAAAAACGAATACATCACGAACATGGGGCGGCCGGACATCGTGCGCATCAAGCGGGACGCGGAGATTGCGACGGCGGAAGCGGAGAGGGACACGGCGATCCGGCGCGCGAATGCGACGCGGGAGGCTGCGGTGGCGAAGGCGGCGGCGGATCAGGAGCGGGTGCTCGCCGAGACGCAGTCGCTGGCGAAGCAGGCGCAGGCGCAGCGGGATCTCGACATCTCGAAGGCGCAGTTTGCCGAGCAGAGCCGGAAGCAGCAGGCAGCGGCGGATAAGGCCTACGAGCTGCAGACGAATATCACCCAGCAGCAGGTGATCGCGGAGCAGGTGAAGGTGCAGCAGATCGAGAAAGAGCAGCAGATCAAGGTGCAGGAGGCCGAGATTCTGCGTCACGAGAAGGAGCTGATTGCCACCGTGCTGAAAGAGGCCGAGATCAACCGGCAGCGCGTCGAAGTGTTGGCGGCCGCGGAGAAGACGCGGCTGACGATGGAGGCCGAGGGCCGCGCGGCTGCGATCAAGACGCAGGGCGAGGCCGAGGCTTCGATCATCTTCCAGAAGGGCGAGGCCGAGGCGAAAGCAATGAACGTGAAGGCCGAGGCTTACCAGGAATGGAGCCAGGCCGCAGTGGTCGACCGGCTGATCTCGAACCTGCCGGAGGTGGTGCGGGCGATGTCGGAGCCGCTGTCGAAGGTGGACAAGATCACCATCGTGTCGACAGGCGGAGATGCGGCGGGCGCCAACAAACTGACCGGCGACATGACGAAGATCGCGGCGCAGGTGCCGGCGCTGTTCGAAGCGCTGTCGGGGATGGATATGCGGCAGCTGATGTCGAATATTGCGGCGATGCGGCCACGCCCGAACGGCAACGGGACGTCGGCGGAGGGACCGGTGGTGGACGCCAAGTAGCGAAGAACAACTGTGGGCGGGGCAAGCGATTGCTCCGCCCGCCAGGCTGGGAAACGGGAATTTCAGAATTGGAGGGAAATGTTATGGCACTCCTCGAACGAGTGAGCACATTGCTGAGAGCGAATCTAAACGACCTGATCGATAAGGCCGAGGATCCGGAGAAGCTGCTGAAGCAGCTGGTGCTGGATATGGAGAACCAGCTGATGCAGGTGAAGACGCAGGTGGCAATCGCGCTGGCGGACGAACATCTGCTGGAGAAGAAGCGCAAGGAGCATGAGGACGGCGAAGCCGAGTGGAAGCGCAAGGCGGAGCTGGCGGTGCGCAAGGGTGACGACGGGCTGGCGCGCGCTGCACTGGAGCGGTCGCTGAGCGCGAAGGGCATGTCGGCCGGGTTCGCGCAGCAGCTGGAGGATCAGAAGACGGAGGTGGAGACACTGAAGACGGCGCTGCGGAACCTGGATCAAAAACTCGCTGAGACGCGAAGCCGGTGCGAGCTGATGATCGCGGAGAGCCGGCGGGCGCGCGTGGTTGGACGCGCGCAGAAGGCGCGGGAGGTGATTGCAAGGAAGGAAGGCGACGTGAGTATCACGCGGATGAAGAACCGGATCGCCGGCGCCGAAGCGCACAATGCAGCCTCGCGTGAGCTGATGGATGGCGATGGCGTGGAGGAGAAGTTCGCCAGGCTCGAACGTGAGGAGCAGATCGATGCGCTGCTCAGGAACCTGAAGGAGCAGCACGCGAAGACGGCGTGAGGCCAGGGAGCAGGTTAAAGGAAGCAGGACACAGCGACCCCCTTGGGGCGCTGTGTCGGCGGTGATCTCACCCGCTCTTCCGCAAATCCTCAGGCGGCGCGGGCGTGCTCCTGCGCGTCCAGCCACCGGGCATAGTCTTCACTGACCTCGCCGAGGCTGTAGAGGCTGTTGTGGGTCTCGACGAGGCCTTTGAGGCGATCGATGGCGAGGATCGCGGAGGTGTAGATGGTGCCGTTGCGGAGGTTGGCGTGGCCCATTACATCGCCGGTGAGGCGGGCGCCAGGCTCCAGATTGCGGAAGCCGTAGTAGATGATGCTGCCGACCACGGACCAGTTTTCGATGCGGACGACGGGCTTGTCGTGCTTGTTCATGGCTGCGTGACCTGACGTTTCCGCCACTGGTCGCGTGCAACGGTCCAAGCCCGTGGCTGGTGCTTTCAGGAGAATTGAAAGCAATTTTGGTGCCATCATAACGGATGAGTAAATAGCGTCATTTAACGACATCGGCGCCTGGCACCGTGAAGTTTTTTCTCTCGCAGAGAGAGTTTGTTGCCTGCTCCCTGCACCGGCGGCGGTTCGTCACCGCAGCGGTTCCCTACGCCGGGGTTCTATATACTTCCGTTCATGCTTTCCAAAACTGAACCCCTCGCATTGTCCACAATCGGTGTGCCTGCTTTGGCGATATGCGTTGCAGCGATCGCGCTGGTGCCCCCCGTATTGCGGGCGCAAACTCCGGCAGCGCCGCCGCAGCCCCACTTAATCGGCCTGGACGATCTGGCGCGATTTCACGATGTGATGGGTCCGGTGGTTTCGCCGGATGGGCAGTGGGTGGCCTACACGGTTTCGACGATCGAGACGAAGGCCGACAAGCGGATCACGGATCTGTGGATGGTCTCGTGGGATGGCAAGGAAGACGTGCGGCTGACGTGGGCCGGCGATGTGGATGAGGAGTCGGACGATCTGAGCTCGTCGGGCGCGCCGCGCTGGAGCCCGGACGGCATGTACATCTCGTTTACGGCGGGGCGGACGGGCACGGCGAAGGGCGCGCAGGTCTGGGTGCTCGACCGGCGCGGCGGCGAAGCGCATCAGCTAACCGACGTGAAGGGGCACTTGTCGGCGTACGCGTGGGCGCCCGATGCGAAGAAGCTGTTGTTGTCGATCACGCCGCAAAGCGAAGAGGAAGCGGCGGCGGAAAAGAAGGGCGGCGAGAAGGGAAAGGAGACGCCGAAACCGATCGTGCTGGACCGGTACCACTTCAAGCAGGACGTCGAGGGATATCTCAAGAGCAACGAGCATACCCAGCTCTTCCTGTGGGACGTCGCGACAAAGAAGCTCGAAAAACTGACGACCGATAAGAACTACGACGAGAGCAACGCGGTGTGGTCTCCGGATGGGACGAAGATCGCGTACGTGAGCAATCACGATCCGGACCCGGACCGGTCAATCAATACAGATGTGTGGGTGGTGGAGGCGAAACCGAATTCGACGCCGAAGCGGCTGACGACCTGGGACGGCCCCGACGGCGGGCGGATCGCGTGGAGCCCGGACAGCAAGTGGATTGCGTTTACCGAAGGCGATCCGCTGAAGCTGTGGCAGTACAGCGAGGAGAAACTGGGGATCGTGGCGGCGGACGGGAGCGCGGCGCCTCGGATCCTGACGACTACGCTGGACCGGACTGTTTCCTCGCCGCTGTTTTCGCCGGATGGGAAGTCGATCGAACTTGTCGTCGAGGACGATCGGGATGAGTATCCCGCCAGCGTGGACATTGCAACCGGCAAAGTCCATCGGGACGTGACCGACCCAGGCGCTACGGCCGGAATGAACCAGGCTGCCGGACATACGGCGGTGGTGTGGTCGACCAACACGCAGCCGGGCGAGATCTACGCCCTCGAGAATGGATCGCTGCGCAGGCTGACCCACCACAACGATGACGAAGTGGCGAGCCTGAAGCTGGCCGACACGCGCGACGTGAAGGCGGTGGAGAAGGACGGGACGGAAGTTCACGGATTGCTGACGATGCCCGCCGGCTGGCAGCAGGGGACGAAGGCTCCGATGCTGCTGTTCATCCACGGCGGACCGAATGGGCAGGACAATCATGCGTTCAATCCGCACCGGCAGCTTTTCGCGGCGCATGGGTATGCGGAGCTGAACGTGAACTACCGCGGGAGCGCGGGGCGCGGGAACGCGTATCAGAAGATCATCGCGGCGGACTGGGGCGATCATGAGGTGGCCGATTTGCTGGCCATGGTGGACGAAGTCGTGAAGGAGGGGCTGGTCGATCCGGACAAGATGGGAGTGGGCGGCTGGAGCTACGGCGGCATCCTCACCGACTACACGATCGCGAGCACGACCCGCTTCAAGGCGGCGAGCAGCGGCGCGGGGATGGGCAATCCGCTGGGCCTCTACGGCATCGATGAGTACATCCTGCAATACGACAACGAGCTTGGGCCGCCGTGGAAGAATCCGGAGAAGTACATCCAGATCGGGTACCCGTTTTTCCATGCGGACCGGATCAAAACCCCGACGCTGTTCATGGGCGGGGACAAGGACTTCAACGTTCCGGTGAACGGCGGGGAGCAGATGTTCGAGGCGCTGAAAAGCCTGAACGTGCCGGCGGAGCTGATCGTGTATCCGGGACAGTTCCACGGCTTCACGCGGCCGAGCTTCATCCGCGATCGCTATCAGCGCTGGTTCGACTGGTACGACAAGTGGGTGCTGGGCAAGGCACTGGCACCCGCGGCGACCGCTTCCGGAACGGAAGTGAAGAAGTAGCGGCCTGTCAGAGACGACTCAGCCCTCCGCTCCGTACGGAGAGGAGGGCTGCGGGAGGGAGAAATCCTGCTTCAGCCTTGCCGGTAGGCAGGGATCGAAGCCGCATAGCCGGCCGCGGGGCGGCGCGCGTCGGGCACGAAGCTGGAGACGTGCACCTGCTGGGGCTCTTCGCTCTGCTGAGCGGCCCACTGCTGGTAGAACTCGTTCGCCTGGCCGAGGCGATAGACGCTGTTGGCGGTCTCGACGAGGCCATTGGCCTGGTCAACGCTCTGGATGACCGCAGTGTAGATGACTCCGTTGGGAAGGTCGGAGTGGCCCATGAGGTAGCCGGTCAGCCGCTGTCCCGGTTCCAGCTTGCGGAAACCGTGAAAGATGAGGTTGTCGACGACCGCCCAGTTCTCAATCTTTGCCGAGAGCTTATCCATACGCTGGGGCCTGATCTTTCCGCCGGAGGTCGCGATGACACGTGCAGCCTGCCGACTATTGCGTTCCTGGGCGGTAAAGTGGCAATTCGATGGCCAACCGGTAAGTTATTTCTTTTGACTCGGTTCTGATCCTTGAATGGCGGGTTGGCGGAAATTTTTACGTTCCCACCGCGCGATTTCTGCGCAATTGAGATGCCATTCATGCCCTGAAAGAGAGCTTCGCTCCCACGAAATGTGTGAAATTGCAGGTTGACCGGACCCCGGCATCGACCTGGGGTGGGGGAGCCTGGCAAAGGGAGAGGGATTCGAACTTGAGCCGCTTTGCGGGCGTCTGAGCCCGCAGGCGAAATCCTGAGCGAAGTCGAAGGACCTCGTGCTGCAAGTTGTTCAGGGAATACTGGCGGAGGGAGAGGGATTCGAACCCCCGGTACCCTTGCGGGCACAGCGGTTTTCAAGACCGCCTGTTTCAACCGCTCACACATCCCTCCGCGCCCTATAAGCCATTATTCGTAAATGGCTTATGGAAAACGGTTCCTGCACAATCTCGGCTCCACTGCACATTCGGTAGATGGCCGTGCAACAACGACGTGCGGAGGGCGAATCCACATGCGTCTATAGAGCGGTCATATCTACGAAACGGCTGGTGCATTTTTCATCCGGTACCGTGCTGACGAGATTGTAGAGGGCCAGCGAGTCCGGGTCCAGTGATCCCGCCGGCTCTGCAAAAGACAGTAGCCGCTATCGTTCCGTAAAGGACAAGAACGTGAAGTTGCTCCGGGATGCCTTCATGTTGAAGCTCAACGAGCGGAACGCCCTCGGAGGGGTCAATACTCAGGATGTGAAGATCGTCGCTTTCTGGGAGCAGACGTACCTCCCATTCATCAAAGAGAACCTTCGCCCGTCCACGGTTCACGGCTACCAAAAGATTTGGCAACGCCAGCAATTCGTACATCGTTCCTGTCGCCAACTGCAAATGATTGTCGACCTTGAGTCATGCGATTTAGTGCTGTCGCAGCGGAAGGGTTGGGCGAAACGGAAATGGGCGGCGAAGAAAGTGGCCTGAAGGGGGACCGCACCGGCAAAGAGAAATGTCCTCCTTCCAGCGGGCATTGCCATTTTGCTGCGGCGAGAACCAGATTAAGCTGCCACCGGCTGCAAAGGGCGACGGCGCAATTCCGCCCTATAAACTTCCTGCTCCACGGGGCTGCTCAATTTCGCTTTATTGGGGCGCCAAATCCCACACCATTTTGCCACTGTCATAACCGCTGCGAGCGCCATGAAGATGAGAGAAGTGAAAGCGATGTAGAGGAGCACGGCGCTCCGGGCGTCGCTGAGGATCGCTGCGATCTTTTGCTGAGTCACGGGCTTCAGTCGTGAGACCTTCAGGGAAATCTGCTTTGCAACATCTACGTAATCGCGGTCCTCTTTCCGAGCGCGGTTCTGCTCGATACTGGAAAGGACATAGGTCGGGAATGTTATACGGTGTCCAAAACGGAGAAGACCACAGATGAGCGCTTCCATAGCCCGGTATGCATCACTGTCGAACGGCAGCTCTCCAGTCATACCAAGTTTGAACAGTCTGAAACGTATCTCAAAAAGTCGCTCACGAAATATGTGGAGGAAAAGTGGTTTCAATCCCAGCGTCCACAGGAACCAAAGTCCACAGGCTGCCGCGATTGCGCTCAGAAGGTAGATGGGACTCTGCGCTTCCATATCAGATGTCCTCCGGGGCCGTGTCGCCCCTTTTACTTAGATTGCTGGACCGCCGTTTCGCGTCAATAAAAGACTGCATTTCTGATGCTTCGCTGGATACTCGCTTTATGTGTCTTTTCCGCAACCGTCTCTCCACCACCGCCCAGCCCGTCGTCCCGCCTGTGAGCATCCAAGATAGCGTTAATGCCATCCAACGGTTCGACTTCAAATCAGCAACGGCCTTGAATACCAGATCGGCAGAGGTCTGCTTTCCCGCCAGTTCCCTGACCGAAAAATAAAAGCAACTGCAAAACACGGCCACACAGCAGAAGTGGATGAAGCGCTGCCACGCCGTAGAGATAACCTGCAAACGACGCATCTTGTATGTGTATTCGAGTTCCTTCGCCGTGGCCATCGACAGTCAATACTACATGATTGCACTTATTGTGGTGCTTTTATGTGATCCGCCGCACAGCCGGAGCCAAAGTGATATATCCCTTCCCGTAGCCTCATAACAGCACGGCCTTCCGGTGTACAGTGTTGCCGGAGGTTATTTTATGGAAGGCTTTTGGACCGTCCAGTTCAACGGGGTGCAGGGTTTCGGGTGGGGAGTTGTCACTCTGATCGGCGGCCAAGTTTTTGGCGGGGACAGTGCGTTCCTCTACACCGGGACCTATACGGATCAGAACAACACTCTCAATGCTCGTGTTCGTGTCCAACGCGCCGCTCCCGGAGCGCAGAGCGTGATGGGCCGCGATCAGTTTGATCTTGAGCTGACCGGCGCGTTACAGGGAAACGCCATCGCCGCCGCCGGTTCTATTCCCGGTACGCCGTTGAAGTTTCAGGCGAGGCTAACTAAGCACGGTGATCTCCCCCGGAAGTAAGTCCCGAGGACACGGGTGGCACAGCGGGATCAGCGAATCCGTTTTCCATAGTCCCGCTTCCGTGCGGGCTGCCGTGGTTCCTTGTAGACCGAATGGCGCGAGGGCACTAGGTAAGAACCCATGCACGTTGTCCTCGCACTGACGAACCCGCCACACTCGCAGCGCAGCTTTCCGTCCAACTCATCCAGCGTTCCGTTCACCCGCGCGGCCTGTGCCAACGCACTGCTCTGTTCGGTGAGACGCCGGAAACATTCGTCCTTTACCTTGATGGTAAACAACGGCCCGGTCGCGATTTTGATCCCCTTGCGCTTTCGCTCTGGCTTCCCGAATATCACCCGACCAGTCGGCATTGGCATCCCCGCATCTTCATCGTACCTTTTCTACTGCACAATCCACTGCACAATTAGTGCACAAACCGGCCCGATTATGCCCGATTTTCTGTGTTTTGGCCGTTTTTACCCGACCTAACGTATTGATTCCAAACAGCGCCGCTCTTGAGGCACAAATTTCAAGACCGCCTGTTTCAACCACTCACACATCCCTCCGCGTGAGGGCCGCGTGGCTCTCTTCATAGTACGACGCACGCCCCCGGATCGTGCCCTGGCAATCGCGAGACAATAGCCCCAGGGGACCCTTGCTGGTCACGCCATCCTTATATGTGTGGACGCTACTATCGCCGGTCGGACAAGCAGCGGATCGCCGAGGCATTCAAGGTGGGCGTGCCGCCGTCGTTCGAGATTCTGCCCGACTATAACGTGGCGCCGACGACGTTCCAGCCGGTCGTGGTGGAGGACCGCGACTCGGGCCAGCGCGAGATTCGCGCCATGTACTGGGGATTGATTCCCTACTGGGCGGAGAATCCGAAGAAGCTGGGCGTGAGCACGATCAACGCGAAGGCGGAGAGCCTGATGGAGAAGCCGATCTGGCGGGAGCCGTTCGAGAGGCGGCGCTGCCTGGTTCCGGCGGATGGGTTTTATGAATGGCAGAAATTCAGCGAGAAGACGAAACAGCCCTGGGCGATCGCGCTGAAGGACGATGAACCGCTGGCGTTCGCGGGGTTGTGGGACCGGTGGCGGTCGAAGGATCACAAGAGGGTGCTGGAGAGCTTCGCAATCATCACCACGGAAGCCAACGAACTGACAGCACCGATGCACGATCGGATGCCGGCGATCCTCGAGCCTCGGGATTACGAGCGCTGGCTCCGGCGCGACGATGCTGCAAGGCCGCCGCTGGATTTACTGCGGCCGTTTGAGGCGGAACAGATGCGGACGTGGCGGGTCGATACAGCCGTGGGGAATGTGAAGAACAATTCGGCCACGCTGCTCGATCCGGTGGCGGCGCAGACGCTGTTCTGAAACAGCTGCGCCTGCTCCGAATCGCTAAGCGCGTGAGCCTGGACGCCAGTCCCTTTAGTACCGTCTCCCCCTCCGATTTCCCTTGCCCCCGATTCCGCACCTCGCTAACCTGAAACGATGAGGGGATTGTCTGCCGGACGGACAATCCCCTTCGCATTTCCCGCTTCCAGTTTCCGAGGATCCCAGGATCACTCGTAGCGCGCTCTTTGAGAATCTGACCAGCTTGATTCTGGCCCGGATGGCTGGCCCCCGTTAACGACTTCGATAACACAAAGGGGGGTTGCCAGCACTCCAGTCGAGCAGAATCAACAACATCCGGAGGGGTCGACCCCCTGGTTTTCGAAAATGGGGAAAGATCCGCCGGACCCCCGTTCATCCGTTCGACGGCTGCCTTCACCGCTTCGAAGCTCAGAGTCGAATCCAACACCCTTGGCCAGGTTCACCTCATAACGACTTCGATAACACCGAGGGGGTCCGCGAGGGAGCCATTTCTAATGGAATCAAGGACATCCTGAGGGGTCAACCCTCCCAATCTCAGAAATGTCAGGGCCCTAAGCCGCGCCCACCACCCCCGGCAGGGTGTCCCACACACACCATCCCAGCACGCCGGTCGGCCCAGACGCATCAATTTACAATCAAGGCTGGATCCAGCTATGGCGACAAAAGAACAAGCAGAAGCCGCCCGAGCGGCAGGCGCCGGAGAATCCGCCCCTTTGGAGGGTCGCTACAACCCCGGCGAGATTGAGGCGAAGTGGCAGGCGCGCTGGGAGGCGCAGCCGGACCTGTACGCCGCCGAACCGGCTTCGTCGGCGAAGAGCAAGTATTACGTCCTCGAGATGCTGCCCTACCCGTCCGGGCAGCTGCATATGGGTCACGTGCGCAACTACGCCATCGGCGACGCGCTCGCGCGCTACATGTGGATGCAGGGCCACAACGTGCTGCACCCTATGGGGTGGGACGCGTTTGGATTGCCTGCCGAGAACGCCGCGCTCAAGAACAACACGCCGCCTCGGCAGTGGACGCTGCTGAACATCGCCGCCATGAAGCGGCAGATGAATCGCCTGGGCCTGAGCTACGACTGGCGCAACGAAGTGACGACTTGCCTGCCGGACTACTACCGCTGGAACCAGTGGTTCTTTCTACGGATGTACGAGCGCGGGCTGGCGTATCGCAAGAAGAGCAAGGTGAACTGGTGTCCGCAGTGCGCGACGGTGCTGGCCAATGAGCAGGTGGTGGACGGCTGCTGCTGGCGGCACGAGGAGCAAATTGTCGAGCAGCGCGATCTGGAGCAGTGGTTCCTGCGGATCACGAACTACGCGCAGGAGCTGCTGGACGATTTATCGAAGCTCGAGGGGTGGCCGGAGAAGGTCCGGACCATGCAGCGGAACTGGATCGGTCGCAGCGACGGCGCGGAGATCGAGTTCGAGCTGGAGGATGCGACCAGTTTGCCCGAGGACGAGGAGAAGGCGCGGAAGAGCGGGACCGCGATTCTACCGGCGCGCGAGGACGTGAAGGGATCGGGGACGAAGGTCGCCGTCTTTACGACGCGCATCGACACCATCTACGGTGCGACCAGTTTGCAGCTGGCGCCGGAGCATCCGCTGGTGAAGGAGATGGCCGCGGAAGATGCGCGTTTGTCGGATGAGGTCGCGGCGCTGCTGGAGCAGCAGCGCAAGGCACGCGAGGCCGGCGACGTGGGCGCGATTGAGAAGCATGGCGTGTTCATCGGGCACTACGCCATCAACCCCTTCAATGGCGAGCGCCTCCCGGTGTGGGTGGGCAACTACATTCTGCTGGACTACGGCACAGGCGCGATCATGTCGGTCCCGGCGCACGACGAACGCGACTTCGAGTTCGCGAAGAAGTATGGGCTGGAGCAGCGGATCGTGATCCTGCCGCGCAATCACGGAGAAGTTGCGGCCAACGGGGATCGCGAGAAGCAGCTGCCCTACACGGCGGAGGACAGCCTGCTGATCAATTCGGGCGAGTTCAACTCGCTCGGCAACATGGAAGCGCAGCACAAGATGGCGGCGTTCGCCAAGGCGCACGGATTTGGCAAGGCCACGGTTACATATAGGCTGAAGGACTGGGGGATCAGCCGGCAGCGCTACTGGGGCACGCCCATTCCGATGCTGTACTGCGCGAAGGACGGCATCGTGCCGGTGCCGGACAGCGAGCTTCCGGTGCTGTTGCCGGACAATATCGAAATCACGCAGCAGGGCGGCTCGCCGCTGGCGAAAATGCCGGAGTTTGTAAACGCGACGTGTCCAAAATGCGGTGCCAAGGCGCTCCGCGAGACGGACACGATGGACACGTTCGTAGATTCGTCCTGGTATTTCTACCGGTACACGGATGCGAAGAACGACAAGGCTCCATTTGCAACCGACACGGTTGCGTATTGGTTCCCGATCGATCAGTACATCGGCGGCGTGGAGCACGCGATCCTGCATTTGATCTATTCGCGGTTCTGGACGAAGGTGATGCGCGATCTGGGCCTGGTGAAGAACGACGAGCCGGTGGAGCGGCTGTTCACGCAGGGCATGGTGATCCGCAACGGCGCAAAGATGTCGAAATCGAAGGGCAACGTGGTGTCGCCGGACGAGATGATCGAGCGATATGGGGCTGATTCGGCGCGGATGTACTCGCTGTTTGCGGCTCCGCCGGATCGCGATCTGGACTGGCAGGAGGACGGGGTTGCGGGGGTGAGCCGTTTTCTGGCCCGCGTTTGGCGGTTCGTGATGAAGCAGGGTGAACGCGCGAAGGGCGGGGGCGCTGTGGGCGGAGCGCTGTCGCCGGAGTCGCAGGCGTTGTTGCGCAAACTGCATCAGACGATTCGCAGGATCACCGATGACTTTGCGGGGCGGTGGCATTTCAATACCTGCATCGCGGCGATTATGGAGCTGGTGAATACGCTGACCGCGGCGGAGCCGGCGATCGGTGCGGGGAAAGTCCCGGATGCGGTGCTCGCGGAGATTTTGCGGACGCTGACGCTGCTGCTGGCGCCGTTTGCACCGTATCTGGCGTTTGAGTTGTGGGAGCAGATCGGCGAGAAGGGCGATTTGCTGCGCGCGCCGTTCCCGAAGTCCGACGAGACACTGGCGCGGGAAGAACAGATTGAGATTCCTGTGCAGATCAACGGCAAGCTGCGCGCTGTGGTGACGGTGGACGCGGGTGCCGATGAAGAAGCATTGAAGGCAGCGGCGCTGGCGGACCAGAAGATCGCGGCGCTGCTGGCGGGAAAAGAAGTTTTGCGCATCATCGTGGTGCCGCGAAAGCTCATCAATATTGTGGTGAAGTAGAAGCATGCCTGCTGTGGAGCGTGCGGGAGCGGCCGCGGCCGCCGGTGTGCCGAGAACGGCGCAGGGTGAGCCGCGCGGGACGCAGTCGTTCGTACAGATCCTCGCGTTGGTGTGGCGGAGTCCGTCGCTGGTGGCGCTGGAGCTGCTGTGGCGGTGGAGCTTCGGGATCCCGCTGCTGGCGCTGCTGGCCTGGGAGGGCACGCGCATCTGGGCCGAGACCGCGGTGAAGCTGCGCGCGACGGGAGTCTTTGAGTTCTCGCTGCAGTATGCGTGGCAGGGCGCGCTGCAGGTTTCCGACGCGATCGATGTGCTGAAGCCTCCCGTGCTGCATGCGGCCTTATGGCTGTTGCCACTCGCGATCGCGGCTTGGGCAGTCGCGTCTGGGTTGGGACGGAACGCGGTGGTGCGACGGTACCGCGCGGAAACGCGGTGGCGACCGATGTCGATGGTTGTGCTGCAGCTGCTGCGTGGCGTCGCACTTTGCGGAAGCTATGTGGTGTGGTACCTGGCGGTAAGAGGCGCGGCGAACTTTACGCTGGCGCAGGCGTTGCCGGGCGGCGGCGCTGAGGGCGAGCCGAATCTGGTGCTCTACTGCGCGCTGGTGATCGTCTTCTCGCTGGGCATCTTCACGGTCTGGGCGCTGCTGAGCTGGGTGTTTTCGATTGCGCCTCTGCTGGTGCTGCTGGAGAACCGCGGAATCGGCGGAAGCCTGGTGAGGAGTCTGCGTCTGGGGCCGCTGAAGGGGAAGCTGGCAGAGATCAACCTGGTGATGGGGATCGCGAAGATCGCGCTGGTGGTGCTGGCGATGGTATTTTCAGCGACGCCGCTGCCGTTTGCTGATGCGGTGAGCGGGGGCTCGCTGTATGCGTGGTGGGCTGTGGTGACGGTGCTGTATCTGGTGGCGTCGGATTTCTTTCAGGTGGCGCGCATCGCGTCTTTCGTGGAGCTTTGGGGACTGACCGTCCAGGCGGAGGCGTCTTCGGCGGAATCGTGACGTTTCTTTACAGGGCCGGTAATCCCTGGCAAACTGGATTGTGCAAACCCCTTCTATTGTCATTCTGGATTTTGGGTCGCAGTATACGCAGCTGATCGCGCGGCGGATTCGCGAGCAGAGCGTGTATTCGGCCGTGCTGCCCTGCACTGCAAAGCTCGAGGAGATTCGCGCGCTGAACCCGGTCGGGATTGTCCTGTCAGGCGGGCCGTGCTCGGTCTACGATTCCGATGCGCCGCCGGCCGATCCGGAGATCCTGAACCTGGCGCTGCCGGTCCTCGGCATCTGCTACGGGTTGCAGTTCATCGCGCATCATCTGGGCGGGCGCGTGCGGTCGGCGGCGAAGCGCGAGTACGGGCACGCGGAGGTGGAGCTGGTCGACACGGCCAATCCGCTGTTTGCGGAGCTGCCGGCGTCACTGCACGTATGGATGTCGCATGGGGATGAGGCGCTGGATCTGCCGCCTGGTTTTCATCTGACGGCGAAGACCGCCAACGCCGTAGCAGGGATGGCGAACCCGGAGCGGCGCATCTGGGCGGTGCAGTTTCATCCGGAGGTGCACCACACGCCGCTGGGCACGCAGGTGCTGCGGAATTTCCTTTTCAACATTTGCGGCGCGCAACCGGACTGGACGCCGGCGCACTTCATCCAGTCGACCGTAGCGGCGATCAAGGAGAAAGTCGGGGGCGGACACGCGATCTGCGCGCTGTCGGGGGGCGTGGATTCGTCGGTGGCGTCGGTGCTGGTGCATCGCGCGATTGGGGATCGGCTGACGTGCGTGTTTGTCAACAACGGCGTGCTGCGGAAGGATGAGTTTGCAAAGGTCCAGCAGAATCTGCGGGACAAGCTGGGGTTGAAACTCGTTGCTGTGGATGCGAGCAAGCGGTTCCTGCTGAAGCTGCGGGGCGTGACCGATCCGGAGGGCAAGCGGAAGATTATCGGGACGGAGTTCATCGCGGTGTTCGACGATGAGGCGCTGCGTATCGCGGAGGAGACGGGCGGTGTGGAGTGGCTGGTGCAGGGCACGCTCTATCCGGATGTGATCGAGTCGTCATCGGTGAAGGGGCCATCGCAGACCATTAAGAGCCACCACAACGTGGGCGGGCTGCCGGAGGAGATGCAGCTGAAGCTGATCGAGCCGCTGCGGGATTTGTTCAAGGATGAAGTGCGGCGGATTGGGCGCGACCTGGGGATGCCGGAGGATATTCTGCAGCGGCAGCCGTTTCCGGGGCCGGGATTAGCGGTGCGCATCCTGGGTGAGGTGACAGCGGAAAGGGTGGCTCTGCTACAGGAAGCCGACGACATTGTGGTTTCGGAGATTAAGAACGCCGGGCTCTACACGAAGATCTGGCAGTCGTTCGCGGTGCTGCTGCCGGTGAAGAGCGTGGGCGTGATGGGCGACCAACGGACGTATGCGTATACTTGCGCGATTCGCGCGGTGCACTCGGAAGATGGCATGACGGCGGATTGGGTGCCGCTGCCGTATGAGGTGCTGAAGACGATCTCGAGCCGGATCGTGAATGAGGTGCGCGGAATCAACCGCGTGGTGTACGACATTACCTCGAAGCCGCCAGGCACGATTGAGTGGGAGTGAGCGAGCGTAGCGAGCTGCGCTCGAGAGGTTAGGGATTGGAGTTTAGAGTTTAGCGGTCGGCAGTCAGCGGTCAGCAGTCTGCTCCGGCGATGAGACAGCAGCCGATGACCGAATGCCTCGCGTATGCAGGCCCCTCCTCGTGAGGACGACCTTCTCAAACTCTAATCCCTAAACTCTAAACTCTGGTCCCTGATATTCTGCATCCTTCGCTGCCAATCCCTGTTGACCGAGGCTGTGGTTCGATGAAGACTCGACGCTGTCTGCCCTTTCTGCTGCTTGCTTCCGTTTCCTGTCTTGCTGCGTTGCCGCTTCATGCGCAGACTGCGATCAGTGCGACCTACGCGCGCAATCCGCAGCAGCCGGTCGACCAGGACTACACCGCGCACATTAAGAAGTACACGACGGAGCCTTATTTCAATTCGCCGCTGACAGATTATCTGCCCGCATCGAAGACGGTGCCGACGCCAGCGAAGGTGCTGGGCGACGTTTCGGGCGCGCCGGGGATGCTGCCGTATGCCGAGGATGTCTACAAGTATTTTCGGCTGCTGGCGGCGAGCTCGCCTCGGGTGAAGGTGTACACGATTGGGCACACGGAAGAGGGCCGCGAGATGATTGCGGCGGCGATTGCGGACGAGTCGCTGCTGGCGAAGCAGAAGGAGAACGACGCACGGCTGGCGAAGCTGGCCGATCCGAGGACGATCCAGCTGGATGATAAGACGGCGCAGGAGCTGGTGAGGCAGTCGTTTCCGGTTTACTACATCACGGGGACGATTCATTCGCCGGAGACCGGCGCGCCGACGGCGCTGATGGAGCTGGCGTACCGGCTGGCGGTGGACGATTCGCCGTACATAAAATTCATTCGCTCGCACATGATTGTGCTGATCACGCCGGTGGTGGAGGTGGACGGGCGCGACCGCATGGTGGACATCTACAAGTGGCACCTGGCCCATCCGGGGCAGAACTGGCCGCGGCTGGTGTACTGGGGGCACTATGTCGCGCACGATAACAATCGCGACGCGATGGGGATGACGCTGGATCTGACGCGCAACGTATTGAACACGTATCTGGACTGGCATGCGCAGGTGCTACACGATCTGCATGAATCAGTGCCATTTTTGTACGACAACACGGTGGGCGATGGCCCGTACAACGCGTGGATCGATCCGATTCTGGCCGGCGAGTGGGCGCAGATCGGGTGGAACAACGTGCAGCAGATGACGGAGTTCGGAATGCCGGGCGTGTTTACGCATGGGGATTTCGACACGTGGAGCCCAGGGTATCTGATGTTTCTGGCGGCGATGCACAACGGCATCAGTCGGCTCTATGAGACGTTCGGGAACGGCGGCGCGGATACAGAGAAACGGATTCTCGCGCCGGACGAATACGAACGCACCTGGTACAAACAGAATCCGCCGCTGCCGGTGGTGGAGTGGTCGCAGCGGAACAACAACAACTATGAAGAGACGGCGCTGCTGACGACGCTGTCGTACTTCGCCCAGAACAGCCCGCAGTGGCTGGAGAACTACTATCTGAAAGCGAAGCGGAGCGTGGAGAAGCCGGAGACGTCGGGGCCGGCAGCGTATGTGATTTCCATGGACGGGCAGTCGCCAAGCCGGGTTGCGGAACTGCTGCGCGTGATGGCGCTACAGCATGTGGAGGTGAGCTGGTTATCTGAGGCTGCGACGGTTACAAATCCAGAAAAGAAGAAAGACGAGCAGAAAAACGAGAAGAAAGACGAGCAGCCGACAACGCTCACCTTCCCGGTGGGAAGCTATGTGATCCGGATGGATCAGCCGTATTCGCGGATTGCAGATGCGTTGCTGGACCGGCAGTACTGGGCTCCGGACGATCCGCAGAAGCATCCCTATGACGACACCGGCTGGTCGTTTCCGGATTTGTTTAGCGTGCCGACGGTACGTGTGACCGATGCGTCGATCCTGAAGGCGAAGATGAACCCGGTGACGGATCCTGGAGCGGTGAGCGGTTCGGTGAGCGGCAGCGGAGATGTGGCCGCCATCGGCAACGCTGGAGAAACTTCACTGCTCGGGCTTCGCTACACGCTGAAGGACGCGAAGATCTCCGTTGCGGAGCAGGCGTTCGATGGGGGTGGGAAGCATTTTGGGGCCGGATCGCTGGTGATTCAGGGAGCAAGCGGCGATGCGGTGAAGTCCGCAATCCACAATGCAGATGTGGAGGCAGTGAGCTTGACTGGTGCCCCTTCAGTTCAGATGCATGATGCGCCGGCGCCGCGGATTGCGATGATGCATACATGGGCGGGCACGCAGACGGAGGGCTGGTGGCGGGAGGCCCTGGATAAGCTGCATGTGCCTTACGACTACATCAGCACGCAGACGGTCTCGCACGAGGGCGATCTGCGCTCGAAATACGACGTCATCATCTTTGCGCCGACAGGGCGGTCGAATACGCAGTCGATTGTGAACGGCATGCCGATGTGGGGGAACGCGCTGCCATGGGAGAAGACGGATCTAACGCCGAACCTGGGACGAATCGACTCGACCGACGACATGCGACCGGGGCTGGGGCTGGACGGCGTCGAGCACCTGAAGGAGTTTGTCCAGAAGGGCGGGCTGCTGATCACATGCGAGGACACGGCGCAGTTCGCCATTGATGAAGGAATGGCGCCGGGCGTGTTCGTGAATCGCGGTGCCAATGTGAAGGTCGTGGGGAGCGTGTTGGCGGCACAGTTTGTCGATCGCAAGAGCCCGGTGGCCTGGGGCTATGGCGACAATCTTGCGGTGTACAGCGCGGACGGCATGGCGTTCACCGTGGGCAATATGACGGTGCCGCGGCATATCGAGACGGAGAAGGATTATCACCGGGCGACGGGACGCGGCGGTCCGCAGGAAGAAGACGTTCCGCAGGGACGCGCGGCCGTGGAGCCGGAGCCGCTGCCTTCGCCGAAGCCGTGGGAGGCGACGCCGCTGAATGAAGAGGAGGCGCGAAACAATCCGTACGTGATTCCGGAGCAGGACCGGCCGGATGTGATTCTGCGCTTCGGGGCGTCGAAGGGGTTGCTGTTGGCGGGCCTGCTGGAGGGTGGCGGCGCGATTGAGGAGAAGCCGATCGTGGTGGACGCCCACTACGGCCAGGGAAATGTGCTGCTGTTCGCGAACAACCCTATTTATCGGGGCGAGACGATCGGCAGCTACGCGCTGGTGTTCAATGCGATTCTGAACTTCGATCACTTAGCAAAACCGACGGCGGCGAAGTAGGCTGGTGTTGTGACGGACAGGCTGGGATTGATTGCCGGGAACGGGCGCTTTCCGTTTCTCTTGCTGGAGGCGGCGCGTGCGCACGGGGCCGAGGTTGTCGTTGCGGCAATCAAAGAGGAAACGGATCCGGAGATGGATGCGCGAGCCGCCGCGGATGCAGGAGTCCGTGTGCACTGGCTGTCGCTGGGCGAATTGTCAAAGCTGATCGAGACGTTCCAGCGTGAGGGCGTGCACAAAGCCGTGATGGCCGGGCAGGTGAAGCACAAGCAGATTTTCTCCAGCATCCGGCCGGACTGGCGGCTGGCGAAGCTGCTGCTGAGTCTGCGAACGCGGAACACCGACATGCTGCTGGGCGCGGTGGCGAAGGTGCTGGGGGACGAGGGGATCGAGCTGATCTCATCGACGACTTTTCTGGAGCCGCTGCTCGCGCAGCCCGGTGTGCTGACGGCGCGAGCGCCCAACGATCGGGAGCAGCGGGACATCGAGTATGGACGCGAGGTGGCGCGGGGGCTCGCAGCGTGGGATCTGGGGCAGACGGTGGTGATCGCAGCGCAGGCGTGCGTGGCGGTGGAGGCGATGGAAGGGACCGACGCTACGGTGGAACGTGCCGGGGCGCTGATGCGAAGCCTGGGAGAGCCGCCGGCTTCGACGTTAGAGCGCAGCCTTACCGTGGTGAAGGTGGCCAAGCCGAAGCAGGACTTGCGGTTCGACGTGCCGGTGATCGGAATTCACACGATTGCAACGATGAAGGCCGCGGGCGCGAGCTGCCTGGCGCTGGAGGCGGGGCGTACGCTGATCTTCGATCGCGAAGCGGTCGTGGCGGCGGCGGATGCAGCCGGGATTGCGGTGGTCGCGCTGGAAAACGCATAATAGTCGAGCACAGAGAATAAGTCGAAACAACACCCTGAACCGGGTGCCCTGATCCGGTAAACCCAGGCCTCGCACGCGCGTTACGCAAAGGAGAAATGAGTATGTCGAAGATCTTCGGGATTGTTGCAGGTGTCGTCGTTGTTCTGGTCGTCGCAGGTTTCATTGTTCAGCGCAGCTTTGCTGCCGATAACGCACCGATGCCCGAGGTGGGACAGTCGGCGCCGACGTTCACGCTGCCGAATCAGGAAGGGCAGCCGGTGAGTCTGGATACCTACAAAGGCAAGTGGGTAGTGCTCTACTTCTATCCGAAAGACATGACCACGGGCTGCACGATCGAGGCGCACAAGTTCCAGGCGGATCTGGACAAGTACAAGGCAATGAATGCGGTGATCCTCGGCGTAAGCGTGGACACGGTGGACAGCCACAAGCAGTTCTGCACCAAGGATTCGCTGACCTTCAATCTGCTGGCCGATCCGGACAAGAAAGTCGTCGAGCAGTATGGATCGCTGGGGAATTTCGGGCCGATGGTGATCGCGATGCGGAACACGTTCCTGATCGATCCGAGCGGAAAAGTTGTGAAGGTTTGGACGAAGGTCGATCCGAACGTGCACAGCGCGGATGTGCTCTCGACTTTGGCGACGTTGCAGAAGGCATCGTAGGAGAGAGTTTAGGGATTAGAGTTTAAAGTTTGGTAACGCACCCGTTACTGAAGTCAGGATGCGCTTGCCCCGTCTGGTATGTACAAGGGACAGATGGGGCAGTCGCACACCAAGTTTCACTGCAAGCTGATCGTGTGGGAGCGCGCCATCGAGTTGTGCGCGGCAATCTACGCTCTTACCCGCAAGTTTCCACGTGAGGAAATTTATGGGCTGACCAATCAGCTTCGGCGGGCGAGTGTATCCATTCCCAGCAACATTGCCGAGGGATATGGGCGCGGAACCAGGGAACAGTACAAGCAGTTCCTGGCGATTGCACTGGGTTCTTACATGGAACTCCAAACACAGCTGATAATCGCCAGGAAGCTGAACTTCGTGGATGTGTCATCGTTTGAGACCGTAGAGAGTTTGGCTTCGGAAGTGGGAAGAATGCTTTCAGCAATGCTGAGCAATCTGCGGGCAGCCCCCAAACTCTAATCCCTACCTCTCGCCCTACTCGTCCTTCACCGGCGTGATGGGGTGTTTGTTTTCGGGGGCGTTGGGGGAGACGCCAAAATCCCAAACATCCAGGTTGATGACGCCGGGCTGGAGGATTTCCATCAGCGCGTACTCGCCGATGGGGAGCGGTTCTTTGGGAGTGAGCTTCATCCAGTGTTTGCCGGGCAGGATTTCCACTTTCGTCGGGATGATGTCCGCGGACTGCGTAGCGTCGCCGGCATGCGTGATGCGCAGAGCTCCGATAACGCGCTCGCCCGGATGGACGTCGACGCGAACGATGGCGTAGTGGCTCTCGGGTGAGCTGTAATCGTCCTTGCCGGGGACGGTATTGGCAGCGTGGGTGTTGACCATCATGGCGTCTTCAGGGGCGACATCCTCAGAGTTGGCGGTATCGAGTGAGACGTAAAGTACAGGATCGTCGACGTGGGCGCGGACACGTGCCGCCTGTCCGTTGATGCGGACCGGCTCCTTCGCACCACTGAAGGAGCCGATGGCAGCGCGCAGCACATTATGATTCGTGTCGCGGTTGACGTTGCCGCTGCTCTGGTCGAGGTGGACCAGCTCGGGGATGCTCTGGAAGTTGTCGAGGATGAAGATGCCGTCGCGGTCGGGCAAATGGAGACCGGGAGCGACGAGCGGCGTGCGGGCCTGCTGGTCGGCGCGCTCGGCAGCAGCCTGGGCATCGATGGCGGCGGCTTCCTTTTGCTCCTCTTCATGCGTAGCGGTAGAGGGCGCGGTGATCGGCGGCGGAGTTGCGCCGGGCGCGTGCTCCTTGTTCCACTTCTCGGTGGCGGGCCAATCGACGAGGCTGTTGGGAACCTCTTCCCACTCGGCGCGCTCGGCGCTGTAGTAGCGGACGCGGTCCTTTTTGACTTCCCATTTGGTGACGATCTGATAGGAGCCGTCTTTAAGGATGAGCCGTTTCATGAGGACGTTCGGCTCGGTGCCAGACGTGCCCACTGGCGTGCGTTGCTGGGCGGGCACAAGCGGCGCGCACAGTGCAGCGAGCAGCAGCGTAGCCGGGATGAAGCGGGTGGGACGCATTGCTTTCCATTAGATATGGGGCACAGGGCATCCGTCACCATTCCCGGTGGCCAGCGATGCAGGTTTGTTGATGGGCCGGAAGCGCGGAGGGTAGACTGGGGTCCCCTGCAAACATCCGCGACACCCATGATGGAGGAGCTTACCTTGAAGCGGCCGTGGCCAGCACAGAAATGGCTCGCGCTGCTGGCGGTCGTATGGCTGCTGGCTTTGCCGGCTCTGGCGCAGGTGGATGCGACGCACTGGCGGACGGGGTTGGTGAAGCTGCTGCCGGGTTGGCTGGAGCATGACGGGGACGACGCGGCGTGGGCGGCGCCTGATTTCGACGACAGCAGCTGGCAGAAGGTCGATCTGGACGATCTGGGCCCGGCACAGCCGGGATGGCGATGGTATCGGCTGCACGTGAAGCTGGCGCCAGGCCATGACCACCTGCACTTGCTGCTTGGCGGGGCAAAGGCACCTATGAGGCGTACGTCAACGGAGTGAAGCAGGAGGGCGCGCAGTTGTCCTGGCTGAAGACGACGCGCCCCACAGAGCAGGTGTTTTCGCTGGATGACGAGGGCACGGAACTGACGATCGCGCTGCGGACCTACGGCAATTCAAACTACACGACGTGGCATTTGCCGCTGTTCCTGACGGCGCGGTGGGGACGCCGGGCGGGATCGATGACGATCGCATTTCGCTGGAGAGCGGGCGGCTCTATGCGGCAGTGCCGTCCATCGCGATCAATCTTGCTGTGATCCTGGCGGGGATTGGGGCCTTTGCGCTGTTCCGCAACCAGCGCAAACACCGCGAATATCTTTGGCTTGGGTTTTACCTGCTGTTGCTGGGCTGTCGAACCTGCTGCTGGCCTGCTCGGTGAACGGCGTGCTGCCGCTGGCGTGGAACAATCTGGGCGCCGATCCGCTGATCTACTTCTTCACGATCATGCAGATCGAGTTCACGTTCAGCTTCGCCGGACAGCGCATGGGGCGGGAGTAGCGGCTATATCAGCTGGCTTTGGTGCTGCCGTTGGTCATGGCGACGTCGCTCTATGCCGGAGATGTGCCGGCGACGGCGTATCTGATCGTGGAGGCGCTGGCGATCCTGCCAGCGGCACTGATCCTGCCGGTGCTGCTGCTGGTGTGGTATCGGCGGGGCAATCGCGAAGCGGGGTGGCTCATTCTGCCGAGCCTGCTGCCAACAGCGACGACGGCTCTGTACGACCTCGGGTCGGCATCGATGTTCACCGGGCTGGGTGGGCTGGGATTTCTGGTGAATCCCGTGTATGTGGGAACCATTCCTCTGCAGCCGACGGACCTGGCGAATTTGCTGTTTGTGCTCGCGATCGGGGTAGTGATGTTTTTCCGCTTCACGCGTGTGAGCCGCGAGCAGGCAAGGGTGGCGGCGGAGTTGGCAGCGGCGCGGGAGATCCAGCGCAGGCTGGTTCCGGAGATGCTGCCGGAAGTTGAGGGATACGAGATCGACGCGGCGTATTTTCCGGCGGAGGAAGTGGGTGGGGACTTCTACCAGGTGCTGGAGACGCGCGGCGCGAAGCTCGTTTTGGTGGGCGATGTGAGCGGCAAGGGACTGAAGGCGGCCATGACGGGCACGCTGGCGATGGGTGCTCTGCGGGCGCTGGCGGGTGAGGGGCTGGGACCAGGCGCGGTGTTGACACGGCTGAACCGGCAGCTGACGGAAACGGGGCAGGAGGGATTCGTGACGTGCCTTTGCGCGCGGATGTCGGCGCAGGGGGAGGTGACGGTGGCGAACGCGGGACATCTGCCGCCGTATCAGAATGGGGAGGAGCTACCACTGGAACCTGGTCTGCCGCTGGGTTTGGCTAAGGAGGCGAGTTACGCGGAGTGCGCGTTCCGGCTGGAGGAGGGGGATCGGCTGACGTTGCTTTCCGATGGGGTGGTGGAGGCGCGGGATGCGGGCGGGGCGCTGTTCGGGTTTGAGCGGACGCGGGCGATCTGTGGGGAAACGGCGGATGCAATTGCCGAGGCGGCGCTACGATATGGTCAGGCGGACGATATCACGGTGCTGACGCTGACGCGGGTACGCGACCGGAAGATGGTTGCCGAGACGAGCGCGGCGGTGGTGAGGGGATAGCGGACGCGGTTCAAACCGAGCCCGGATGGCGAAACTGGCAGACGCAGCGGACTTAAAATCCGCAGATCCGAAAGGGTTGTGGGGGTTCAAATCCCCCTCCGGGCACCAGCCATTGAGGGACGCCACTCGTCCTGCTGATCGCCGCAGCGCCATCCTGTGGATGTTGTGGCACGCCCCCGGCAAAAAAGCCGTTCCAGGCAAAGGAACCGTCGCCATCTTGACCCAAGGACTGCTCCATTTCGACCAGGGTCAGATGACCTGGACGGGCCGAGTGGATGAAGCGCAGGCGGATTCTGCCGCATCCTTTACAAGGCAGACAATTTCCAGGTGCGCGAGTTGAAAGCCGAGGCGGGTCGGGGTACACTCCTATATAGGACCGCTTTAGTCGCATATTGGCGCTGGGAGCCTGAAGGGGCGGGAGCGCCGCAAGTCATACAAGATCCGGGGAGAGTGACATGAGCACCGATATGAATGTCGTCCACGAGCTGGCCAGCAAGGAATACGAGTGGGGATTCGTCACCGATATCGAGGAAGACCGGATTCCCAAGGGGCTGAGCGAGGACGTGATCCGGCTGATTTCGACGAAAAAGAACGAGCCGGAGTTCATGCTGGAGTGGCGGCTGAAGGCGTATCGCTACTGGGCCAGCCTGGAGAGGGCGAACGCGGAGCCGCAGTGGGCGAACGTGACGTTCCCGCCGATCAATTATCAGAGCATCACGTACTACTCGGCGCCGAAGCAGAAGAAGCAGCTGTCGAGCATCGAGGAAGTGGACCCGGAGATTCTTCGCACGTACGAGAAGCTGGGGATTCCACTGGCCGAGCAGAAGCTGCTGGCGAATGTGGCCGTGGACGCGGTGTTCGACTCGGTGTCGGTTGCGACAACGTTCAAGGAGAAGCTGGCCGAGGCGGGCGTGATCTTCTGCTCGTTTTCCGAGGCGGTGCAGAAGCATCCTGACCTGGTGAAGAAATATCTGGGCTCGGTGGTGCCGCACACGGATAACTTTTATGCGGCGCTGAATGCTGCGGTGTTCAGCGATGGGTCGTTTGTGTATGTGCCGAAGGGCGTTCGGTGCCCGATGGAGCTGTCGACGTATTTCCGCATCAACGCGGCGGAGACGGGGCAGTTTGAGCGGACGCTGATTGTCGCTGAGGAAGGCGCGTATGTGAGTTATCTGGAGGGGTGCACGGCTCCGATGCGCGATGAGAATCAGCTGCACGCGGCCGTGGTGGAACTGGTGGCGCTGGACAACGCGACGATTCGCTACTCGACGGTGCAGAACTGGTATCCCGGCGATAAGAACGGCAAGGGCGGGATCTACAACTTCGTGACCAAGCGCGGCAAGTGCCTGGGGCGGAACTCGAAGATCTCCTGGACGCAGGTCGAGACCGGATCGGCGATCACGTGGAAGTATCCGTCGTGCATTTTGCAGGGGGACAACTCGGTGGGCGAGTTTTACTCCGTAGCGCTGACGAATAACTATCAGCAGGCCGATACCGGCACCAAGATGATCCACCTGGGCAAGAACACGAAAAGCACGATTGTGTCGAAAGGGATCAGCGCGGGGCACGGACAGAACACGTACCGCGGAATGGTGAAGATCATGAAGGGCGCGCAGGGCGCGAGGAATTACACTCAGTGCGATTCGCTGCTGATCGGCGATAAGTGCGGCGCGCATACCTTTCCATACATCGAGGTGAAGAACGCGTCGGCACGGATGGAGCACGAGGCGGCGACGTCGAAGATCGGCGAGGACCAGCTGTTCTATCTGCAGCAGCGCGGGCTGAAGACCGAAGACGCGGTATCGATGATCGTGAATGGATTCTGCAAGCAGGTCTTCAAAGAGCTGCCGATGGAGTTTGCGGTGGAAGCGCAGAAGCTGCTGGCGGTGAGCCTAGAAGGCAGCGTGGGTTGACGGCGCGAGGCGCCATCAACAGCATTTAGCTGCTCGCTATTAGCTTCCAGCTCCGCCTGTGCAAAGCGAGGATCAAGAAAAAGTCTGGAGATGAGGAACGAATGAGTTTGCTGGAGATCAGGAATCTACATGTGTCGGTGGACGGGAACGAAATCCTGAAGGGGATCGATCTGACGGTGAATGCCGGCGAGGTCCACTCGATCATGGGGCCCAACGGGTCGGGCAAGAGCACGCTGGCGCAGGTACTGGCGCGGCGCGATGCGTACGAGGTGACCGAGGGATCGATCGCGCTGGACGGCAAAGACCTGCTCGAGATGAAGCCGGAGGAAGCGGCGTGCGAGGGCGTGTTTCTCGCGTTCCAGTATCCGGTGGAGATTCCAGGCATCGGAAACACGTATTTTCTGCGCTCGGCGCTGAATGCGCAGCGCAGGCATCGGGGCCTCGACGAGATGGACGCGATGGATTTTCTGCCGCTGTTCCGCGAGAAGCTGAAGCTGCTGGAGATGGACGACAAGCTGATGAATCGCTCGCTGAACGAGGGCTTTTCCGGCGGCGAGAAGAAGCGCAACGAGATTCTGCAGATGGCGGTGCTGGAGCCGAGGCTGGCGATCCTGGATGAGACAGACTCAGGGCTGGACATCGATGCGCTGCGGATCGTGGCGGGGGGCGTGAATTCGCTGCGGAGCCCGGAGCGGGCGATGCTCGTCGTGACGCACTACCAGCGGCTGCTGAACTACATCGTGCCGGACTTTGTGCACGTGCTGGTGGACGGTCGCATTGTGCGCTCGGGCGGCAAAGAATTAGCGCTCGAACTCGAAGAGAAGGGATATGGCTGGACCGAGACGCCGCAGCCTGTCGGAGCGCGGGCGTGAGGGAGACGGCGGTGGCGGTCGCAAACATCGATAGCTGGCTCGAGAGCTTCACCGAGTTTGAGAAGCGCGCCGCGGGGCGGACTCTGCCGTGGCTGCACCGGTTGCGCGAGGACGCGTTTGCGCGATTCTGCGAAGTCGGCTTTCCGACGACGAAGGATGAGGACTGGCGCTTCACGAACGTGGCGGGCATTGCGAAGACTGTGTTTCATTCGGCGTCCACTGCGAAGCTGGCTCCTGGCGACTCGGCGGCGTGGCGCGTGGACGATGTGGCGGCGACGCTGGTGTTCATCAACGGTCACTTCGATGCGGAACTGTCGGAGATCGGCAACCTGCCCAAAGGGGTGACGGTTGCGAGCCTGCGGGAGCGAATCGAGTCGCATCCGGAGGAAGTCGAGAAGCACCTGGGGCGCTACGCCGATACGAAGCGCGATGCCTTCGTTGCCTTGAATACCGCGTTCATCGGCGATGGCGCTTATGTGCATGTGGCACGGGGGGTCGTCGTGGAAGCGCCAATCTACCTGCTGTACTTGTCGACCCGGGAAAATGCCGCGACGATGACGCATCCGCGGAACCTGATCGTGGCCGAGGACGAGGCTCAGATCGCGGTGATCGAGGATTATGCGTCGGTGGGCGGCGAGTCTGTGGTGCTGTCGAACGCGGTGACGGAGCTGGTTGCCGGGGAGAGCACCGTGGCACAGCATTACCTGATCGAGCGCGAGCATCTGAAAGCGTACAACGTGTCTACACTGCGGATTCAGCAGGGACGGAGCGCCAATGTGGCATCGCATTCGCTGCTGCTGGGCGGCGGACTGGTGCGAAACAACGTGCATCCTGTGCTGGCGGGCGAAGGCGGCGAGTGCCTGATCAACGGGCTCTTCCTCGGGACGGGGACGCAGCATCTGGACAACTTCATGCACGTGGAACATGCGAGTCCGCACTGCGGCAGCCGGCAGTTCTACAACGGCATTCTGGATGGGCAGGCGCATGGGGTGTTCCACGGGCGGATTGTGGTGCACAAGGACGCGCAGAAGACCGACGCAAAGCAGACGAACCGCAACCTGCTGCTGAGCGACGATGCGCAGATCGACACGAAACCGCAGCTGGAGATTTACGCGGACGACGTGAAGTGCACGCATGGTGCAACCATCGGGCAGATCGAGGAGAACGCGCTGTTCTACCTGCAGTCGCGCGGCATCAGCGAGCAGGAAGCGAAGAAGCTGCTGCTGATGGCCTTCGCCGAAGAGTGCGTGGAGCGCATGCAGTCGAGCGTGGCGCGGGATCATATCCAGCATCTGGTGAGCGAACATTTGCTGTTCACCGAAGGCATCGTGCCGGTGAGCTCCGGGGAACGCGTGACCGAAAGAGTGACCGGGAGAGTGGTGGAGGAAGTGCGATGAGCGCTGCAGCCGCTGTGCCAATTCGTGGGAAAGCTGCCAACAGGTCGTTCGACGTGGAGCGGATTCGGAAGGATTTTCCGATTCTGCAGACGAAGGTGCACGGGCATCCGCTGGTGTATCTGGACAATGCGGCGACTTCGCAGAAACCGCGGGCGGTGATCGACGCGCTGGTGCGGTATTACGAGGGCGAGAACGCGAATATTCACCGTGGCGTACATTACCTGTCGCAGATTGCGACCGAGGAGTTCGAGAAGGCGCGCGAGACGGTGCGGGCGTTTGTGAACGCGGCGCGGGCGAGCGAGATCATCTTCACGCGCGGGACGACGGAGGCGCTCAACCTCGTAGCGCAGACGTACGGGAAGACGAACGTCGGCGCGGGCGATGAGGTGCTGATCACCGCGATGGAGCATCACTCGAACATCGTGCCGTGGCAGATGCTGTGCGCGGAGAAGGGCGCGAAGCTGCGCGTGGCGCCGATGAACGACGAGGGCGAGTTGCTGCTTGCGGAGTATGAGAAGCTGCTCAGTGCGAAGACGAAAGTGGTCGCTGTCGGGCATGTTTCGAATGCGCTGGGCACCATCAATCCCGTGAAGCAAATGATTGCGGCGGCGCACGCGAACGGCGCGGTGGTGGTGGTGGATGGAGCGCAGGCTGTTCCACACCTGAAGGTCGACGTGCAGGATCTGGATGCGGATTTTTACGCGTTCTCCGGGCACAAGATGTACGGGCCGACGGGAATCGGCGTGTTGTATGGCAAGCAGGCGCTGCTGGAGGCGATGCCTCCATATCAGGGCGGCGGCGACATGATCAGTTCGGTGACGTTTGAGAAGACGACGTACAACAAGGTGCCGCACAAGTTTGAGGCGGGTACACCCGATATGGCAGGCGTCGCGGGGCTCATGGCTGCGATCGACTACATGAATGGCATCGGGATTGAGAAGATCGCCGCGCACGAGCACGAACTGCTGGAGTATGCCACCGAGGTGATCGGCGCGATTGAGGGCGTGCGGCTGATCGGTACGGCACGGGAGAAGGCGGGCGTGTTGTCGTTTGTGCTGGACGAGGTGCATCCGCACGACATCGGGACGATTCTGGATCAGCAGGGGATCGCGGTGCGCACGGGTCATCATTGCGCGCAGCCGGTGATGGACCGGTTTGGGATTCCGGCGACGGTGCGGGCGTCGTTCGCGATGTATAACACGAAGGGCGAAGTGGACGCGCTGGCGCTGGGAATCCGCAAAGTGCGCGAGGTGTTTGCGTAATGCCCGAGCTGAGGGATCTGTATCAGGAAGTGATTCTGGAGCACAGCAAGGCGCCGCGCAACTACAAGGCGCTGGAGAGCGCGAATCACAAGGCCGAGGGCTACAACCCGCTGTGTGGGGACCGGTTCACGGTGTATCTCGAGATGGACGGGGATAAGATTCGCGAGATCGGGTTTCAGGGCGCGGGGTGCGCGATCTCGAAGGCGTCCGCCTCGATGATGACGCAGAGTGTGAAGGGCAAGACGAAGGAAGAAGCCGAGAAGATCTTTCACCGGTTTCACGACCTGGTCACCGGACACGGTCAGGGCGAGGACGCGGAGCTGGGCAAGCTGGCGGTGTTCTCAGGCGTCTCGGAATTTCCAATGCGCGTGAAGTGTGCAACCCTGGCGTGGCACACGCTGGAGGCGGCGCTGGAAGGCAAGCAGGAGAAGGTGTCAACCGAATAGCCGGTAGCCGGTGGACTGTAGCAGAAGCCGATGATCATTACTAACCAAACCGTGACTTTGAAGCGCGATTGCGAAGCGATCGCGGTTCCTGCGGGCACGAAGCGACTGCTGTCCGCGGGAACGTGCGTGCGAATCACGCAGGCGGCCGGGTCGAGCTACACGGTTGCGATGGAAGGGGCGCTGTTTCGCATCGATGAGGCGGATGCCGATGCGCTGGGCCTTAGCGGACCGGCGACCGAGGCGCATACACCGCCGGCATTCAGCGAGAGGATGGTTTGGGACCAGCTCAAGACGATCTACGATCCGGAGATTCCTGTGAACATCGTCGATCTGGGGCTGATCTACGGGTGCGAGATTGCAGATGATCCGGAAGGCGGCAAGAAGATCGACGTGCAGATGTCGCTGACGGCGCCGGGATGCGGCATGTCGGACGTGCTGAAAGCCGACGTGGAGAAAAAGCTGGCGCGCCTGCCGGAAGTGAAGGAAGTGAAGGTGCAGGTGGTGTTCGATCCGCCGTGGGGTCCCGGGCGGATGTCAGAGGCGGCGAAGCTGCAGCTGGGGTTCGATCTCGATTACGGAACGAACAGCAATTCCTTCGGTCCGTTTCCGATTTTGCGGTAGCCGCGGGGCTCGTCTCGCCCGGGCCGGTTTTGGCTCAGGGTTCAATCGACTCAACGTAGAACATCTCATTGGTAGTTCGGAAGCCTGCGGACTCATAGAGGCGGCGTCCTTCCTCGGTCGAATGCAGAGCCACGACGCGGATGCCGCGGCGGCGCGCCTCGGCGAGGGCAAGCTCGATCAGGTTCGTGGCGAGGCGGCGACGGCGATATTCGGGCTCGACATAGACGTTGAGCAGATAGCCACGCGTGCTGGACTGCGGATCCAGCGGATGAGGCGGCCAGTCGAGGAGGAGGAGACCCGCGCCGGCGATGACTTTGCCGTCGTCTTCACTGAGCCAGCCGAGATACTTGCCATCGGTAATAGCCTGCGCAACCCAGGGCTCGTGCGCCTGGGCCATGAGCTCGAGGCGCTGATCGTCGCGGCGGCCCGCGTCTACGAACATGCGGCGACGGTGGTGCGTGATTAGCGGCGCGTCGGCGGCGGTGGCCGGCCTGGTCATCAGCATGTTGAGCAGTATAGAGCTTAGGATGAGGACGTGGCACGAGTCCCGAGCATTGCCCGAATTCGATTCGATCGCAAGAATCTGCGCGTGGGAACGCGTGTCGCGGTGGCGGTATCGGGCGGTGCAGATTCGGTGGGCATGCTGCGAGCGCTTCATAGGGAGGCTGCCGAGCTTGGGCTCGTGCTGGCGGTGGCACATGTACACCACGGAATTCGCGGCGCCGAGGCCGATGAGGACGAGCGCTTCGTTGGGGATTTGGCAGACGATCTCGGGCTGGAGCTGTGGGCGCATCGCGTCGAGACGCCGGCAGTCGCGCGGGAGAGGAAACAGACCCTGGAGGAAGCGGCTCGGGAGCTGCGATACGCGTGGTTCCGCGAGTTGCTGGCGCAAGGCAAGTTCGACGCGGTGGCGACGGCGCACACGCTCGACGATCAGGCGGAGACCGTGCTGCACCGGCTGCTGCGCGGGGCGTGGACAGAGGGATTGGGTGGGATCCATCCGGTGGTGCATTGCGCGCGGGGTTCGATCCTGCGGCCGTTTCTGGAAACGCGTCGCGAGGAGATTCGGGAGTGGCTGCAGCAGCGAGGGCAGCCGTGGCGTGAGGATGTGACCAACCAGGACACGGCGCACACGCGGAATCGGATCCGTCTTGACCTGATGCCTCGGCTGGGGGAATACAATCCGCAGGTCGCGGAGCAGTTGGCACGCCTGGCGACGATTGCACGCGATGAGGAGAGCTGGTGGGATGCCGAGCTGGCGCGCATTCTGCCGGGGCTGGTGTTGCCTGGCAAGCCGGTGCGCGGCGGGGGACGAGCCGTCTCGACGCATCCGGAGGAGGGCAGCGCGGGGATCGAACTGGAGCGGCTGCGGGCGCTTGCTCCAGCAGTGCGGCGACGAGTGCTGCGCGCGGCTGCGAAGCGGCTGGGGTGCGCGTTGAATTTCGAGCAGACCGAACGGCTGATGGCGATGTGCGAGCCGGAGGCAGCCAAAAAACAGGAGCTGGGGGCCGGATTATGGGCGGAGAAGTCGGCGCGGGAGCTGCGGCTGGTTCGCAAGGGCGCGAGCCGCGAAGAGGCTATTGCGACGGAGCCCGTCGAGGTTTCAATCCCAGGAGAGGCGTCGGGGTTCGGGGTTCGTTTGCGGATGGTGCTGGCGGAAAACGCGAGCACGGCCAGTCCTGGAACGGTAGTGTTGCGAACCCCCAGGGCTGGGGATCGGGTGCGGATTCGTCATTCGCGCGGAGCCAAGCCGCTCAAGGAGATTTTTGAACGGATGCAGGTGGAGCCGGAGGCGCGGAAGACCTGGCCGGTGCTGGAGTGGCAGAGGCAGATTGTGTGGATGAAGGGGGTAGAGCTGGAGCCGGAGCGTGAGGTGCCCTTTGCGGTGGAGATGGTGAGCGCTGCGTAAAACTCAGCGCGGGCCGTTCGAGGGCCACTCGTAGATCACCACACCGAGGTCGTTGAGCATCTCCATGGTCCCTTCGAGGTTGCGGCGCGTCTGGGCGCGGTCGGTCTTCTGCTCCAGCGGATCTTCTTCCACGGCGATGACGCGGCCGTAGGGCCAGACGCTGGCCGGCGTTGCGGCAAGGGCCTCGGGCAGATCGGAAAGGCGGAGATCGAGTTCGCGGCGGCGCGCAGCGACCGGGCGCAGGATTTCACTCCCCGGGCTGCCCGCGGGGCCGTTGTCCGGCATCAGGATGGTGAGGTTCACCGTGGATTTGCTGACGATGACGAAGGGATTGGTCCAGCTCTGGCGCGTATGAATCGCCATGTAGATGTTCCTGGAAGGCAGCGGAATGCTCTCGAGCTCCTGCCGATCCTGATCGAGAGCCGCAGCCGCGGCGCGGGCCTGCTGGAGCGCATGCTCACGTGCGGCGGCCGCCGCTTCGATGGTCGAGGCTGGGTGACGAGCCGAACGCGAGCAGGAAACGAGCGTGGAAACCAACAGCAGTGCGGCCGCCAATGTGGTGAGCGATTTCATCGTTTCGGAATGATGAGCGTAAGAGCCACTGGAGTCAGGATATCAAGCTGCGAAAAACGAACGTGATTCAAGCCAGAGCCGTCAGCGCTGGATGATCGCGTGCAGCGGAGGCGCGACCAAAATAGTCTTCGGCGAAGGGGGAAGCTGTGGTTTTATAGCATTCACACGACTCGCGGTTTTCCCGGAGAACATGCGCCAACGACTGGAGCGGTATTTCGATTTTGCCGGTCTGAAGACTACCTAGAGGACCGAGATCTTCGCCGGCCTCACGACCTTCGTCACGATGGCATACATCATTGTGGTGAACCCATCGGTGCTTGGCAGGGCGGGACTTCCAGTTCCGGCGGTGACGGCGGCGACGTGCTTGAGCGCGGCCTTCGGCAGCATTCTGATGGGCGTGGTCGCGCGCTATCCGCTGGCGCTGGCGCCGGGGATGGGGCTGAACGCCTACTTCAGCTACATCGTCGTCATCAAGATGCACGTGCCCTGGCAGACGGCGCTGGGGGCGGTGTTCCTTTCGGGAGTGATCTTTCTGCTGCTGACGGCCACCGGGCTGCGGCAGGCGATCCTGCAAAGCATTCCGCACGAGCTGTATGCATCGGTCGCAGGCGGGATCGGGTTGTTCATTGCCTTCATCGGTTTTAAGAATGCCGGGATCGTGGTTGCCGATCCAGCGACGATGGTGACGCTGGGCAACGTGCGGGATCCGCAGACGTTTCTGGCTCTGCTGGGCGTGCTGCTGATGGCGGCGCTTCTGGCTTGGCGCGTGCGCGGGGCCATCCTGATCGGCGTGCTGACGGTGACGCTGGCGGGGATTCCGTTTGGACTGGTGAAGTGGAATCCGGCGCCTTACAGCTTCTCCGCGATTTCGCAAACGGCATTTCGGCTGAATGTGCCGGCGGCGTTGCACATTGGCCTGGCCGAGATTGTGTTTGTGTTTCTGTTTGTGGATCTGTTCGACAATCTCGGAACGCTGGTGGCCGTCGCCAAACATGCTGGACTGCTGGGGCCCGATAATGAGATACCGCGGCTCGGCCAGATTCTGGCAGCGGACGCGACGGCGACAGTGGCAGGTTCGCTGGTGGGGACGTCGACGGTGACGAGCTACATCGAATCAGCGGCTGGAGTAGCGGCTGGCGGACGGACCGGTGTGACGGCGATTGTCACCGGACTGTTATTTCTGCTGTCCCTCATAGCGGCGCCGCTGGTGGGGATGGTGCCGACGGCGGCGACAGCGCCCGCGCTGATCGTGGTGGGAAGCCTGATGCTGCACACGCTGGGCGAGATTGAGTGGAAGAAGCCGCTGGTGGCGTTTCCTGCGTTTTTGACGATGGTGCTGATCCCGCTGACCACGTCGATTGCGAATGGGCTGGGATTCGGGATCATCGCGTACACGGCACTGCACCTGGCGATGGGGAAGTTCAATCGCAGGGACTGGCTGCTGTACGTGCTGTCGGTGCTGTTCCTGGCACGGTTTGTGTATGTGGGTGCGTCGTGAGGCGGTGGGACGAGAGTTTGGAGTTTGGGGCTTAAAGTTCAGGACGCTGGCGCCAGCAGAGTCGCGCTCTCCGCTGGCCGCCTGCAACCAGTACCCTGCAACCTGTACCCTGTATCCGTGAAGACCAGCCTGTTCGATCTGTTCAAGGTGGGAATTGGGCCGTCGAGTTCGCACACGATGGGACCGATGCGCGCGGCGCGGCAGTTCGCTCTGGAACTGGAGCAGGACGGCGTGCTGGGGCGCGTGGCCGAGGTTCGGACAGAGCTGTACGGATCGCTGGCGCTCACCGGGCGCGGGCACGGGACCGATCGGGCGGTGCTGCTGGGGTTGAGCGGAGAGGAAGCAGCGACGATCGATCCGGCGATGATCGAGCCAAAGCTGGCGGAGATCCGAAGCTCTGGGCGGCTGATGCTGCTCGGAACCAGTGCAATTCCGTTTCGTGAGGCGGAGCATGTGCTCTTCCACCGCGACCAGATGACACCGCCCGGCGCGGTGACCCAACACCCGAACGGCGTTCGGTTCACGGCGTACGACGCAGCGGGACTTACCTTACTGACACGCACATATTTCTCGATTGGTGGCGGGTTCATCGTCGCCGATGGAGAAGAGCAAACGGCAATGGCGGCGACCGATGTGGCGCTGCCCTATCCATTTACGAGCGCAGCGGAATTGCTGCAGATGGCCGGCGACAGGCGGCTGGCGGTCTGGGAGCTAATGCTCGAGAACGAGAGCGCACTGCGCAGCCGTGACGAGGTGCGCGCAGGGATCCTGCAGATCTGGGGCGTGATGCAGGGCTGCATCGAGCGCGGGATGGCGACGGAAGGGATCCTTCCGGGGGGATTGAGCGTGCGGAGGCGTGCGTTGCGGCTGGCCGCGAGATTGAGGGAGAAGGGGTCGGTGGATCCGCTGGCGCCGCTGGATTGGGTAACGGTGTATGCGATGGCAGTCAATGAGGAAAACGCTGCGGGCGGGCGCGTGGTGACGGCGCCCACGAATGGGGCGGCGGGGGTGATCCCAGCCGTCGCGCGCTACTATCGCGATTTCATTCCCGGCGCGGACGAAGATGGCATCCTGCGGTATTTTTTGACGTCGGCGGCCGTAGGCGTTCTGTACAAGGAGAACGCGTCGATCAGCGGTGCTGAGGTCGGATGCCAGGGCGAGGTCGGCGTGGCGTGTTCGATGGCGGCGGGTGGACTGGCGGCTGCGCTGGGCGGCACGAATGAACAGGTGGAGCACGCGGCGGAGATCGGGATGGAACACAACCTCGGGATGACGTGCGATCCGATTGGCGGGCTGGTGCAGATTCCGTGCATCGAACGCAACGCGATGGGTGCGATGAAGGCGGTGCAGGCGTGCCGCATGGCGATGAATGAGACGGAAGGACACAAGGTGTCGCTGGATCAGGTGATCAAGACGATGTACCTCACGGGTCTCGACATGCAGTCGCGCTACAAGGAGACGAGTTTGGCGGGGCTGGCGCTGAATGTGATCGAGTGCTAATCGGCGCCGCCTGGCGCCGAGAGTTTAGGGATTAGAGTTTGGAGTTTAGACGGCCAGACGGCCGTAGCAGACTACGCAGTCTTGTTGCAACGTGACTTTGCCGTTGCGTTCGTTTTCTGCATAGAGGCGTTCGGTTGCGACGCGCATCGCGTCGAAGCGTGGGTGGCCAGGTTGCGGCATGTAGGACGAGGAGAGGATGCGGCCTTCGAGGGCTTCAAGGTCGAGCGCTTGCGGGTTGGAAAAGTTCGCGCGGCGCATCGGTGACGGTGCGAAGAACTCCGCCGTTCTTTCTTCGGGAAAGCGGCGGTGCTGGACTTCGCGGTAGTCGATGCCGTAATCGATGAGGAGCTGTTCGTAGCCGTCATGGAAGGCATCGCCGGACATGCGGCGGTTGTTGTAGATGACGGCGCACCAGCCGCTGGGTCGAAGGATGCGGGAGAACTCGGTACGGGTCTTGTCCAGATCGAACCAGTGCATTGCCTGGGCGACGGCGATGAGATCGATGGAACGCTCGGGGAGGCGCGTGGCCTCGGCAGCTCCGTCGATGAGGGTTAGCTTCGGGTACTGCGGCTGGAGGGCGGAGCAGGCGGTGCGCATCTCAGCGTTCGGCTCGACGGCGGTGACGGCGAATCCTGCGGTGAGGAAGATTTCCGTGAGGCGACCGGTGCCTGCGGCGATGTCGGCGATCCGAGAGCCGGAACCGAGCGAGCACTCGGGGCGGAACAGGTCAACGATGGCGGAGGGATACCCAGGACGGAAGCGGCGATAGCTTTCGACGCGGCCTGTGAAGCGCTCGGTGGGTTTGGGGATCACTGAAGCATTTCGGGTAGAACCCAAGGCACCGCAGTCATGAATTCCACTGCGCAGATCTTTATATCGGGCGGCAATGTGCCGTTTGGGAAGCTACTGGTGAAGTAGTACGAGAACGGCTCCCCATTCTGTTTCTCGCCAGCGTCCTGAATCAACTCTCCACAAAACAGGAACCAGCCCCCATACACATGACGGTCAGGATTCGAGCCAAAATCTAAATCGAACGCCTCCCATTCCTTCAATGGGTCTGCTCCAAGGTTCTGCAAGAGGCGAAGAAATTCGTCTGAATAGGCGAAGCTACGCTGAGTGGCGAAGTTCTTGCAAGAAAGGCAAGTGCATTGATCTGCGCCGGGCATAAGAATTACGTCCCGGTAGAGGCCAATCGTAGCGTCGCGGTCAAACCGGATTGTCTGTGAGGCCAGTCTGAGTTCAGTTTCCATGTCTGGACCCAATGGTCGGAACTCCAGTCTACCTTTCAATGCACATGGCGACTGAGTTGCCGCCGCCGAGGCAGAGGGCGGCGAGTCCGCGACGGGCGTTGCGTCGGGCCAGCTCGTACATCATGGTGACGAGAACCCGCGCGCCGCTGGCGCCGATGGCGTGCCCGATGGCGACCGATCCGCCGTTGACGTTGACCTTCTCTGGCGGCAGGTCCAGCTCGCGCATGATGGCGAGCGCCTGGACCGCGAAGGCTTCGTTGAATTCGAAGAGGTCGATGGAGTCCAGCGTCCAGCCCGCGCGTTCTGCGGCTTTGCGCGCACCGGAGACCGGAGCCATCAGGACCCATTTGGGATCGATGCCGCTGGTGGCGTGCGACACGATGCGCGCCATGGGGGCGAGACCGAGTTCGTGGGCTTTCGTTGCAGACATGATGACGACTGCGGCGGCTGCATCGTTGACGCCGGGCGCATTGCCTGCGGTGACGGTGCCGTCTTTTTTGAAGGCGGGCTTGAGGGCACGGAGAGATTCGATGCTGGCATCTTCGCGAATCGACTCATCGCGCTCAAAGAGCGTGGGCGGCTGGCCTTTCTTTTTCGAGGGAATTTCAACCGGCACGACTTCCGGGGCGAAGCGGCCTTCGCGCCAGGCAGCCGCGGACCTCTTGTGCGACATGAGCGCGAAGCAGTCCTGATCTTCGCGGGAGATGCCGTACTTCTCCGCGACGAGTTCGGCGGTCTGGCCCATGTGGAAGTCGTTGTAGATGTCCCACAGGCCATCGTGGACCATCGAATCGACTGCGACGTTGTTGCCCATCCGGAAGCCGCTGCGCGCCTGGGGCAGCAGGTAGGGCGCATTGGTCATCGACTCCATGCCGCCGGCAACGACGATGGCGGAGTTGTCGGTCTGGATCGACTGCGCGCCGAGCGCGACAGCGCGGAGACCCGAGCCGCAGACCATGTTGACGGTGAAGGCGCTGACTTCAGGCGGGAGTCCGCCGTAGAGGGCGGCCTGGCGCGCGGGATTCTGGCCGAGCCCAGCGGAGACGACGTTGCCCATGATGCATTCGTCGATCTGCTCCGGCTGAAGGTTCGCGCGCTTGACGGCTTCCCGAACCGCGACGGCGCCGAGGCGCGTGGCGGTGACGTCAGAAAGCGATCCCTGGAATTTCCCGACCGGAGTGCGGACGCCGGAGACGATAACGATCTGATCCATAGTTTTCCCTTTACCGATTCGATGCGCGAAACCGCCAGTAGAATCCAGAGGAAGATACCAGAGAGCGAGGGGGGGATGCACGAGACGCCGCCGGAAACGAGCCCCGATCCGCAAATCAGTTTTGCGGCGAGGGTAGCGCCGTGGTGGCACACAGTGCTGATTGTGTTGCTGCTGGCGTGCACCTCGCTGCTTGGCGCACGGTCAGCCCATCGCAACGTTGTGGCCGCGCACCACGTGGCCCGCTATGGTCTGGGCATCTGCATGGAGTGGGCGCTGCTTCTGCTGGTGTGGTGGGGATTGCGGATGAAGCGGGTTCGCCTTGAGGAGTTGCTGGGATTCCGGCGCGGGTTCGACGCGCTGATGGAGGATCTGCTCGCCGCGGGGGTGTTCTGGATCGCGGCGGTGATCGTGCTGGCGGTCATCGGCTTGTCGCTGAAGGCGGCGGGATTGTCGACGCCGCAGAAGACGCTGATGGCGATTGCGCCCCGCACGCCACTGGAGGTGTTGCTTTGGATGGTGCTCAGCTGTTCGGCGGGATTCTGCGAGGAATTTGTCTTTCGCGGATATCTGCTGCGGCAATTTTCGTCGGTGGGTGCGGGATTGTGGCTTGGCGTGCTCTGCTCCTCGCTGCTGTTCGGTATCAGTCACGGTTATGAAGGCGTGGCGGGAATGATCGCGATCACCGCGTACGGCGCGATGTTTTGCATGTTGGTGTTTGCGCGGAAGAGTCTTCGTCCAGGAATGATCGCGCATGCGTGGCACGATATTTTCAGCGGAGTGATGCTCGCGCTGCTGCGGCATTTTCATCCGCTGTGAGATTCGTTCGTGCGATGCGATCGAGCGAACGACTTGGAGAGAAGAAAGTTGTAGACAAAATCTGAATTTTTTTCTTGACACTGTATGCGCGGAACTCTATACATTCGTTAACTGCAGCATTTCATGTTGCAGACTTCGATGTAGACATCGAAAAGGGAGAATAGAAAACATGGCAGCAAAAAAGGCAGCTAAGAAGAGCGCGAAGAAGGCAGCCAAGAAGTCCTCGAAGAAAAAGTAAGAGGACATCGGCAACACATCGGGGGGACGCGATGAGCGTCCCCCCGATGCTTTTTGGGGCGGATTGTCGGGCGATGGAAACGAACGGCGTGAAAACCGGAGATGTTTCGAATGGCGTGTGCCGATGGCTGTAGGCTGGAGGAGTGACGCGCCGCCGATGGATTGCCGATACCTGGGACGAAGCGACCGCTTTGATCGCGGGAGAGCAGGCGTCGCACCTGATCCGTGTGCTGCGCGCGCAGCCTGGCATGGAGTTCGATGTGGTAGCGGGCGGGCACGTGTGGCACAGCGTGCTGGCCGGGATCACTGGCGACTCGGTTCGATTCAACCTGGTTGCTGAGGTGGAAGCGGATCCCGCGCTGCCGGTGACGTTGCTGCTCTCGGTTTTTAAGTTTGATCGCATGGAGTGGGCGATCGAGAAGGCGACAGAACTGGGCGCGGAACGTATTGTGCCAGTGATCGCACGCAGAAGCGAGAAGCACCTGGCGCAGGCTGCGGCGTCGCGGGCCGAGCGATGGCGTCGCGTGGCGCTGGAGGCATCGAAGCAGGCGCGGCGGTCGGATGTGCTGCAAATCGAAAAGCCAGTTGCCCTGAAGGTGGCAGTGAAGGACCATCCTGAGGCGGTGCGGCTGGTGCTGGCGGAGCAGGAGCGGTCGACGACGCTGCATCACGCGCTGCAGGAGGCGCTGGATGCGGCGGGCGATGAGACGCCAGCGATCCGAATGGCCGCGGGACCGGAAGGCGGATGGACTGCCGAAGAGGAAGCGCTGTTCGACTCGGAGAACTGGAAGCCGGTCAGCCTGGGGCCGCGGATTCTTCGTGCCGAGACGGCAGCAATCACGGCCATGGCGGTCGCGGCCGCGCTGATGGAGTGAAGAGACAGGGAATAGAGGTTAGGGATTAGGGTTTAGAGAAGCGCGATATGCGGCTTCGTTGAATCCAGAAGCGAAGAGGCCGCAAAAGTGAACTGGCGCCGAGGCGCCAGCTTCAAACTCTAATCCCTAATCCCTATCCCTAATCCCCAGCGCTTAGGAGAACATCTCCTTCACCTTTTCGAGAAGGCTACGCGCGGTGGGCGTGTTTTCGACGGTGATGGTTTCACCAAGCTGGCGGAGCAGTTCCTTCTGCGCTTTGGTGAGCTTGGTGGGCGTGCGGACGACAATCTGCGCGATCAGGTCGCCGCGTCCATACTCGTTCAGGTGCGGGACGCCCTTGCCTCGGATGCGGAATTCCTGGCCGCTCTGCGCCCCCTCGGGAATCTTGAGCTTCACCGCGCCATCGAGGGTCTCCAGATTGATTTCGGCACCGAGGGCAGCCTGGGGGAAGGAGATCGGAATGAGGCAGCGAAGGTCGTTGCCGTCCCGATCGAAGACTTTGTGCTGGCGAACGCGCAGGACAATGTAGAGATCGCCCCCGGGTCCGCCGAAGCGTCCGGTGTCGCCTTCCCCCTGATAGCGGATGCGCGTGCCGTCTTCAACGCCGGCGGGAATGCTGACGGCGATTTCGTGCTGACGTTCGACGCGTCCTTCGCCGCGGCAGGTCGTGCAGGGATCGCTGACGATCGTGCCGGAACCGCCGCAGTAACTGCAGGTTCGCGCAATGGAGAAAAATCCCTGCTGGTAGCGAACCTGGCCGCGTCCCTGACAGTGCGGGCAGGTGGTGGGTCCCCGCCCGCTGGCCGTGCCGGTGCCGCGGCAATCGCTGCAGGCCTCCATGCGCTGGATCGTGACCTTTGTTTCCTTGCCGAACACGGCTTCTTCGAATTCGATGGTGAGGTCGTAACGAATGTCGCGCCCCTTCTGCACGCGCGATTGGCCACGGCGGCCGCCACCGATGTTGAACATCTCGCCGAACAGATCGCCGAAGATGTCACCGATGTCCTGGGCGCCGAAGGGATTGCCGTCGAATCCGCCAGCTGCGCCGACACCGGCGTGGCCGAAGCGGTCATAGGCGGCGCGCTTCTGCGGATCGCTGAGCACCTGATAGGCCTCGCTGCACTCCTTGAAACGCTCCTCGGACTCCTTGTTGCCGGGATTGCGGTCGGGATGGTGCTGGAGGGCCAGCTTGCGGTAAGCGGCTTTCAGCTCCTGGTCGGAGGCGGTGCGAGAGACGCTGAGGACTTCGTAATAGTCGGCTTTGGTCACGTTTTCGGTTCTGCTCATGCTTCCTTCTGCTGTGAATTACTGGCGACCCGGACCAGAGCCGGGCGGAGGAGGCGATCGCGGATGCGATAGCCGCGGCGGACTTCTTCGAATACCTGATGATCGGGCAGATCGCTGCGCTCCACCATTTCGAGAGCTTCGTGGACGCGCGGATCGAAGGCGGCGCCGACGGTCTCTACGGGTTGAACATTGAGCGAGCGCAGCGTTTCTTCCATCTGTTTGACGATCAGCTCGACGCCGGTGCGGAGCTGTTCGGCCGAGCCCGTGGAGTTGAGAGCGAGCTGAAAATTGTCCAGCACGGGGAGAAATTGCTCGATGGCACTGGAGACGGCGTAGTCACGAAATTCGGCACGTTCCTTCGCTTCGCGCTTGCGGGAGTTATCGAATTCAGCCTGGAGGCGCGCCAGGCGGTCGAAGAGGAGATCGCGCTCGGCTTTGAGGCGATCGTATTCCTCCTGGGAAACGTGCGCGGTCTCGACGGGCACCAGCGGTTCTTTCACGTCATCGTTGTCGGCGACTCCGGCGGCGACAGGACCCTGTTCATTGGCGGGATTGCCGGACGGAGCCGCGTCCATTCGGTGATCGGCGTTTTTCTTTTCAACCATAATGCGTCGCATAATTCAGACTCGATTCCGATACGCAGGCGGCGATTGTGGGTGCCTGCTCGCTGTAACTCAGGGCACGCGGCGTGCGCGCTTAATGGGGCGGCTGGAGGATCCGGCCGGAAAGCTGTGCGATGTACGACACGGCGTTGATGGTGTCCTGGTAATGAATGCGGGTGGGGCCAATGACGGCGACGGTGCCGAGATTCTCCGAACCGAGACGCGCCGTGGTGCCGATCAGGACGAAGTCGCGCAGCTCGGGGATTGCGTCTTCGAGGCCCACCACCACGCGCACGGTCCGCTGGCGGGCGTCGACATAGGCGTTCAGCAACTCGATGAGCCGCTCCTTGGCTTCGAGCGCGTGCAGCATCATGCGCAGCCGGTCGCGATCAGTTTCTCCGGCGAGCAGGTTGGCCACGCCTTCGATAAAAATCGTCGGAGTGACGCTGGTTTCCGCCGCCAGAGCTCCTTTGCGATACAGCTCTTCGAGCGAATGCATCAGGCGGTCGTACTCGCTGCGTTCGGCCTCGAGACGACGGGCCATCTCGGTGCGGATTCGTTCAATCGACCAGCCGTGGAAATTTTCGTTGAGATAGCGGGCCGCCGTTTCCAGTTCCCCGGCGTTGAGATCGTGATCGAGCAGGAGCACCCGATCGAGGACGCTGCCGGCTTTAGTGATCACGACGGCGAGCACGCGTCCGGCTGCGAGACGGGTAAAGTGGAGGTGCTCGAGGGTGTGGAGTTCCTGGGTCGAAGCCAGAGCGACGCCGAGACCGCTGGAGATGAGCGCCAGCACGTGTGAGGTGCGTTCCAGGTACTGCTCGCTGCTGCCGATGCCGGCGAAATTCTCTTCGATCTGCTCGAGACGCTCGGGAGCGAGGATCGTGACCTGCGGCCCGGCCAGATGCTCGACGTAATAGCGGAAGGCCTGAGCGGTCGGGATGCGACCGGCGGAGGTGTGGGGCTGGTCGAGCAGACCAGCTTCGCCGAGCGAGACCATGACGTTGCGGATGGTCGCAGAACTCATGCCGTCCTTATTGCCGAAATGGCGAGCGACGGCCTGTGACGCAACCGGTTCTCCGGTGGCGATGTAGGTCTCGACAATCGCCGTCAAAACGGTGCGCTCGCGAGGACTCAGCCGCAGTTCGGAAGCCATGGAAACACGCCCCAATCACCCGGAAAAGGGTGAAATTCTCCTGTTTAGATTGTAGGTTTCGCGAAAAGGCCGGTCAAGAATCGGAAATAACTGGAACAGCGAAAGATACGGGTGCTCGCGCAAGGAGACTGCCGGCCAGCGGTCAGCAGATCCTAGTACTCGCCGGTCACGACGTTTTCGAGCGGCTTCCTCCGAAGATAGCGGTTGATTTGAGAAGCGGCGAACTGCATCGCCCGGACCATGAACATCGGTGTGGACGCGGCGACGTGGGGCGTGATGAGAAGGTTGGGTGCCGTCCAGAGCGGATGACCATCGGGCAGTGGTTCGGGATCGGTGACGTCGATGGCAGCCATGATGCGCCCGGCCTTCAGGGCGGCGAGCAGGGCCTCGGTGTTGACGACGGGTCCGCGCGCGGCATTGATGAGCAACGCTCCCTGTTTCATCAGGGCGAGTTCCCTGGCTCCGATCATGCCCGTGGTCTCGCTCGTGAAGGGCACAATCAGGATGACAACATCGGCGGTGGGCAAAAGTTCGGCGAGTTCATCGACGCTGTGGACGCCCTCGCGCGCGGTGCGGGCGACGCGAACGAAGCTGACACCGAAGGGCTGGAGGCGCTGCTCGATCGCCTGCCCGATGGCTCCGTAGCCGACGATGAGGACCTGCCGGCCATGGATCTCGTCACAGAGGACCGGCGGATAAAGCCGCTTAGCGCCGGGATGGAGCGTGTGGTAGAGGTCTTCAGCTTCTTTGCGGCGTGCCCAGATACCGGCCTGCTGGAGCTTGCCGAAAAGTGGGAAGTATTTGGTGGAGGCGAGCACCGCGGCGACCGTCCACTCGGCCGTGGGGATCGTGTGCGCGCCGCGGGCATCGCAGAGAATGACGCCCGGAGGCCTGATTTTGAGCAGCTGATCGACCCCGGCGAGGGTCGACTGAATCACCTTGAGTCCGCGAAGAAACGGCAATTGCCGCTGCGCCTGGCCCGACCACGGAGGAGCGATCCAGAACTCCACTTCGACGGGTTGGGTGGGCTGGAGCGGAAGCAGTTCCAGCGAAATGCCTTCGGGCAACAGCCGGTGCAGATCCGGATCGACAGATTCAGGCACGCCAACTTTGAGCATGGAACCACTCTCCGTTTCGTGGGACTACTTCGATGCTACCGCGCAGGGTATGCGGTCCCGTGACTGAGGGAAGGGTGCCAGTTTGCGGGCACGGCTAGCCGAGGACTTTACGCAGCGCCTCCAGCCCGGCCGGGATCGCATCCACCGGGACCGCATAGCTGAAACGAACGTGGCCTTCGCCCTGCGCGCCGAAGACAACGCCGGGAATGGTCGCGACATGCGCTTTTTCGAGAAGATGTGCGGCGACGCGCCGGCTGTCCTTGTCGATTTTGCGAACCGAAGGAAAGGCATAGAAGGCGCCGGCGGGCACATCGCATTCCAGACCCAGGTCATTCAGCCCTTTCACCAGCAGATCGCGGCGCTGGCGATACTCCTCGCGGCGGGCAGCGATCGTCGCATCCTGGACGGCCATGGCTTCGAGCACCGCCCACTGCGTCGGCGTGGAAACGCCGTTGGTGGAGTAGAGCACCAGCTTGCGCAGCCCGGTCATGAAGGGCTCTTTGGCCACGGCATAACCAACGCGCCATCCCGTCATTGCATATGTTTTCGAGAATGTGTAAGTGGTGATGGTTCGCTCGGCCATGCCGGGAAGAGAGGCGATGGAGACGTGCTCGCCTTCGTAGACGAGGTCTTCGTAGGCCTCGTCGGCGATGACGACGAGATTGTGATTTTTGGCGAATGCGGCGACTTCTTCCGCTTCGCCGCGCGAAAAGACGACACCGGAAGGATTCTGCGGCGTGTTGTAGTAGATGGCGCGCGTGGCGGGTGTGGAGAAGTGCTCGAGAGTTGCGGTGAGGCCGTTACGCCGTGCGGTGGCGGTCGGGACCATGACGGGCCGCGCCTGGGCGAGAGTGACCATGTCGCGAATGGGAGTCCAGAAGGGGGCGAAAACGAGCACGTCGTCGCCGGGATCGAGGACGGTCTGGAAGGCGACGTAGAGAGCGTGAGCTCCGCCACAGGTGACGATGACGTCGTCGACGTCGGCCTCGATGTGATTTTTCGTGTGCAGCTTTTTCGCGATGGCGGTGCGCAGCGGTTCGATGCCGGATGAGGGGGCGTAACGCGTCTTGTTCTCAACGAGGGCCTTCAGGCCGGCGTACTTAATGACGTCGGGCGTCTCGAAGAAGGGCTCTCCGCCATGGAACGCGTGGACCGGTTTGCCGGCAGCCCGGAGTTCAAGAACCTTGTTGCGGATCTGCACGATATCGGAGAAACCGACTTCGTCAAGGCGCTTTGCGAGACGGATGGGTTTGGTTTTGGTCGTCATGATGGGTCACCGGCCGAACTGGACGTTACAGGTTAGAGCATTTTGAATGAGTGAAGGACGAAAATTGAGCGCAGACAGCGGTTTGGCGCCGATTTTAGGTCATCAGAAGTCCGGAATAGACAGCCATGCCGGAAACGGCGTCCACGCCGAGGGCGTCCAGAGCATCGATTTCCGACTGGGCGCGGACGCCGCCGGCGACAATCAGCTGGCGCGTGGTGAGGGGGCGCAAGGTTCGCGCGACTTCGATAGGAAAGCCGCGCATAGTGCCTTCGGTGTCGACGTGCGTGTAGAGAAACGCTCCGCACCAGGGATCGAGGGCAGCGATGGCCTCGGCGGGTGTGAGGTTGACGTGATCTCGCCAGCCGCGGACAGCGATTTTTCCAGCTTTTGTATCAATGGCTGCGACAAGTTGGTTCGGACCGATGCTGGACGAGACGGCAGCAGCGAAGTCTGTGTCGATGCCGTCTTCGTGGAAGAGTGCCGATCCGAAGATAACGCGACGGGCTCCGGCATCCAGAAGCGCCAGGGCCTGATCGGCCGTGCGAATGCCGCCGCCGACCTGCACGGGCAGGCGCTTCGCGATCTGTTCGATGAGGGAACGGTTGTCTCCGGTTAGCTTCGCGGCGTCGAGGTCGATGAGTTGGACCAGAGGGAAGCGGGAGAAGCGCTCGATCCAGTAATCGAAATCGTCGAAGGCGAGGCGTAGCTCTTCGCCGTGCTCCAGCTGCACGATGCGACCGCCCATCAGGTCGATAGAGGGAATCAGCATGGAAGCCTCACCGGGATCCCATCTCGCTGCAGCTCTTCTTTTAGAGCGCGCACGTCGTGGATGCCGAAGTGAAAGATGCTGGCGGCGAGGGCGGCGTCCGCCTTGCCTTCGCGGAAGACCTGGGTGAAGTGCTGTGCGTTGCCTGCGCCGCCCGAGGCGATGACGGGGATCTGCACGGCTTCACTGACGGCGGCGGTGAGTTCGCAATCGAAGCCGGCGCGCGTGCCGTCGGAGTCCATGGAGGTGAGGAGAATTTCGCCTGCGCCGCGGGATTCAGCTTCACGCGCCCACTCCACGGCGCGGCGGCCGGTGCGCTTACGGCCACCGGCGGCGAAGACTTCTGCTTCAGAGATGGGACGGTCAGGAACGCGGCGAGCATCGATGGCGAGGACGACAGCCTGAGCGCCGAATGTGGCACCGATCTCGCCGATCAGTTCGGAGCGGGCAAGCGCCGCCGAGTTGATGCTGATCTTGTCGGCCCCGGCGTCGAAGATCGCAGCTGCTTCGCCGGCGGTGCGGATGCCTCCGCCGACAGTGAAGGGGACAAAGAGCTGGCGGGCGGCGCGGCGGACCGCGTCGATGAGGGTGGCGCGGCCTTCGTGGGTGGCGGTGATGTCGAGGAAGACGATTTCGTCGGCGCCCGCAGCGGCGTGGCGAGCGGCAAGTTCGGCCGGATCGCCCGCGTCGATGAGGTCGACGAACCGGACGCCTTTGACGACCCGGCCGCTGCGGACGTCGAGGCAGGCGATGATGCGTTTGGTCAGCACGGGCGCCACTCGAGGAAGTTGCGCAGGACGCGGAGTCCGGTTTCGCCGGATTTTTCCGGGTGGAACTGTACGCCGAACACGTTTCCCCACTCCAGTGCGGCGGCGAAGGGCTGGATGTACTCGGTGTCCGCGGAGACGGCTGAGTGCCACTCCCCGTCGGCCTCTCGGACAAAGATCGTGATCGGCGCAAAATAGGAATGGGTGAAATAGACGTATTCGATTCGTTTGAGGCCCCGGAACATCGCAGGTCCCACGATATTGGTCTCGATGCTGTTCCATCCAACGTGGGGAACTTTGAGCTTCCCTTCGGGAAAGCGCTCGCATCGCCCCATGAAGTGGCCGAGGCCGGGCTGGTTCGGGGCCTCCGCGCTGCCTTCGAGCAGCCACTGCATCCCGACGCAGATACCGAGAAACGGAGTGCCGCGAGCGATGGCATCGCGGACAGCAACGGTGATCCCCGTTTCGTCCAGACGGCGGGTTGCCGAGAAATGTCCCACACCGGGAAGCACGATGCGTTCGGCCGCAGCCACCTCGGCAGGGCGCTCTGTGACCGTGATCTCGGCGCCCAGGTGACGGAGCGCTTTCACGACAGAAGCTAGATTGCCGGCTTGGTAGTCGATGACGGCGACGCGCATCAGAGCAATCCCTTGGTGCTGGGGAGCATTTGTTTCAGCTGCGGGTCGCGAGAGCAGGCGAAGCGCAGGGCGCGGGCGAAGGCTTTGAAGAGGGCTTCGATCTTGTGGTGGTTGGAGCGGCCATACATGGTCTTGACGTGTACGTTGGCGCGAGCGCCGCGGGCGAACCCTTCGAAGAAGTCCTCGACAAGTTCAGACTGCAAATCGCCGACGAGGCGCGTACGAACTTTAGTCTCGACGTGATGGGCAGTGCGTCCGCTCAGGTCGACGGCAGCGAGACCGAGGGTTTCGTCCATGGTCATCAGGAAGTAGCCGGCGCGCAGAATGCCGCGCTTGTCGCCGAGCGCCTTGTCGAAAGCTTCGCCCAGCGCGATGCCGACGTCTTCGACGGTGTGATGCTGGTCGACGTCCAGGTCACCTTTGCAGCTCAGATCGAGGTCGAAGGCGCCGTGGCGGGTGAAGAGCTCGAGCATGTGGTCGAAGAAGCGAATGCCGGTGGAGACGGAGTAGCGGCCCTGACCCTCGATGGTGAGGCGGAGACGGATCTCGGTTTCGGCGGTTTTGCGATCGATGGCGGCGGTGCGTTTCTTCATCGGGCGGCTCCGGAGGTGTTCGCAGACCAGCGGATTTCGGCGAGAGACTCTTCGAGGGCAGCGATTCCCTGCCCCGTTTGCTCGCAGGTGCCGAGGGTGATGCGGACGCAGCCGTCGCAGCCAGGGTCGTTGGAGCGGTCGCGGACGAGAACACCTTTTGTGCGCATCGCGGTGACGAATTCGCGGTGTTTTGGGCCGATGTTGACCAGAACAAAGTTGGCTTGGGAGGGCCAGTACGGGACGGCGAGGCGCTGGAGGGCGGACTCGAAGAGTGGGCGCGAGGCGAGGACTTCGCCGGTATACCAGTGGAGGTAGTCCTGGTCGTCGAGGGCCGCGGTGAGGCAGGTTAGGGCGACGGAGTTGACGTTGTAGGGAGAGATGGCGCGGCGGAGCCACTGCATCTGCTCTTCCGCAGCGGCGAGAACGCCCAGGCGAAGACCGGCAAGGCCGTAGGCTTTGGAAAATGTGCGTGCAACGATTACATTTGGCGCGCGGCCAATGAGGTCCATGACGGTTTCGCCGTAGAAATGGAAGTACGCCTCGTCGATAAGGACCGCGGCGCGCGGAGCAGCGTCAATCAGGCGAAGGAGATCGTCGCCTGATGAGGTCTGGCCGGTCGGGCTGTTGGGGTTGGCGATGGCGATGAGGCGGGTAGCTGGCGTAATGGCTTTGAGGAGGGCGCGCAGCGGGAAGCGGAACCCCTCTTCGGCGGGTACGGTGAAAACGCGCGCGGGCGTGGCCGAGGCGTAGACCTCGTACATCGTGTACGTCGGAACGGGGATCAGGATTTCCGTGCCGGCATCAAGATACGTCTGACAGAGGACGTGGATAGCCTCGTCGACACCGTTGGTGATAAGGACCTGCTGTGGCCGGAGGCCGAGATGCGCGGCGACGCGGGCCTCGACGGGTTCGCGTTCGGGATAGCGGGTGAGGTCGCCGCGCGAGATTCGGCTAAGACTTTCAAGGACGCGAGGCGAGCAGGCAAAGGTGTTCTCGTTAAAGTCGAGCCGGAGGCCGCTGCGGTCGCCGAGCGGCGGGTGGTACTCCTTCATACGACGAACGGCGGCGGAGGGCTGGGGACCCTGGACTTTGATGTCAGTCATGAACACCTCGCGCGCGGATCGCCTCCGCGTGGGCGGTGAGACCTTCGGCTTCAGCGAGGCGCAGAGCGGCGGGACCGAGCTGCCGGACACCGGCTTCAGAGTATTCCTGGACAGTGATGAGCTTGACGAAGTCGAACACACTGAGGCCACCGCGAGTGCGAGCGAGTCCGCTGGTGGGAAGCGTGTGGTTGGGTCCGGAGACATAGTCGCCGAGGGGCTGCGCAGACCAGCGGCCGACGAAGACCGAGCCGGCATTGCGCACCCAGGCAAGGTCGGCAGCGGTATCGATGGTGAGATGTTCGGGCGCAATGCGGTTGGCGAGCTCGTGGGCTTCGACCAGGTTACGGGCGACGACGGCCAAACCCCGGTTTGTCACAGCGGTGGTTGCGATCTTGTTGCCTCGAGCTGCTTTGGTAACAGCCACGGTGACAGCTTTCGCCAGATTGGGGCGGGTTGTGATGAAGATAGCCAGCGTATCCGGGTCGTGTTCGGCCTGGGCCACGAGGTCGGCGGCGATCAGGTTTGGGTCGCCGGTTTCGCTGGCGATGACGGCCTCGGTGGGACCGGCGAGCATGTCAATGGAGCAATCGAATGCGACAAGTTTCTTGGCGGCTGCGACCCAGGCGTTGCCGGGGCCTACGATCTTGTCGACAGCGGGAATCGCCTCGGTGCCGTAGGCGAGAGCGGCGACAGCGTGGGCTCCGCCGACGCGATAGAATTCCGAAATCCCCAGCAAATATGAGGCTGCCAGCGTTTCCCTGGCTGGTTGCGGCGAGACGGCGACGATACGCGCGACGCCGGCGACCTGGGCGGGAATCGCGGTCATGAGCAGCGTAGAAGGCAGTGGATAGCGCCCGCTGGGGATGTAACACCCGACGGAGGCGAGCGGAACGACGCGCTGGCCGGTGGTGACGCCGGGAGCAGGTTTGATGTCGAAATTCTTCGGACGCTGGCGCAGGGAGAAAACGCGGATGTTATGGGCCGCGATCTTCAAAGCCCGCTGGAGTGGAGTAGGCGTCGATTCCCAGGCAAGCCGCATCTCGATTTGCGGAATACGTAACGGTGTTTGTGACGGAATGTGGTCCAGCTTGGCGCGAAGGCGCAACAGGGCGGGATCGCCGCCGCGCCGAACTGCGTCGACGATGCGGCGGGCCTGGGGCAGGACGCGCTGATAGGGCGCTGCACCACGAGCGGTGAGCGCCGCAAGGGCGTCGAGCCCCTTGCCGTTCGTGCGGACCAGCTTCACCGGACGACCTCAACGAGACCGTTATTCATAGAACGACCTTATTGAGCGGGTATTCGACAATGCCGGTTGCTTTTGCCGCTTTCAGTTTTGGAATCACCTCGCGGACGGTGCTTTCTTCGAGGATGGTGTTGACGGCGACCCATTGGGAATTACTCAGCTCGGAGATGGTGGGCGAGTTGAGCGCGGGCAGAACGCCGAGCACCGCAGGCAAGTTTGCCTTCTCGACGTTGAGCATGAGGCCGACGCGATCCTGGGCGTCGATGGCTCCTCGCAGCATCAACGCGAGATTGTCGATCTTCTGTTTCTTCCAGAGATCGGCACAGGCAGAGCGGTTGGCGATGAGGCGAGTCTCGCTTTCCATCACGGTGTCGATGATACGGAGGCGATTGGCGCGCAGCGAGCTGCCGGTTTCGGTGACTTCGACAATGGCGTCGGCCAGAGTCGGTGGTTTGACTTCCGTGGCGCCCCAGCTGAACTCGACCTTCACGGGAACGTTTTTGCCGGCGAAGTATCTCTTCGTGACTTCGACCAGCTCGGTGGCGATGATCTTGCCGGAGAGGTCTTCGGCGCGCTGCCAGGGCGAGTTTTCCGGAACGGCGAGGACCCAGCGGACGCGGCGGCGGCTTTGCTTGGCGTAGACGAGGCTGGTGACGGATTCGACATCGAGGCCGCTTTCGACAACCCAGTCGATGCCGGTGAGGCCGGCGTCGAGAACGCCGTGGTCGACGTAGCGAGCCATCTCCTGCGCGCGGATGAGCATGCATTCGATCTCCGCGTCGTCGATGGAGGGGAAGTAGGAGCGGCCGTCGGCGTAGATGTTCCAGCCGGCGCGTTTGAAAAGGGCGATCGTCGCGTCCTGCAGGCTGCCTTTGGGGATGCCGAGGCGGAGTTTGTTGCTCATGCGCTCACCTCGGAGGCGGCGGTGAGGGGCCGGGTGAAACAGCTGACGGTGCCTTCGTGGCAGACGAGGCCGTCGCCTTCAACCTGGACGCGGAAGAGGATCGCGTCCTGATCGCAGTCGGTGGCGACGTCGACGATGCGGAGGCGATTGCCGCTGGTTTCGCCTTTCATCCAGAGCTTCTGGCGGGTGCGGCTCCAAAATGTAACAAAGCCGGTTTCTTTTGTTTTGCGCCAGCTTTCCTCGTTGAGGAATCCGAGCATGAGGACCTGGCCGGTGCGGGCATCCTGCACGATGCCGGGGGCGAGGCCGTCCATTTTGGCGAAGTCGATTGCGGGTTCGGTCATCTCATTTCCTTTTCGGGCAAAAACTCAAAAGCCCGTCAGCGCTGGGCGCCGGCGGGCTCTTCTCAATCCTGGTTTGCTGCTGATTTAACCTGGGATGCGGAAGTTCGCCGGCACACTCGTCGCATGATGATGGAGATGATGACGGTGATGGATGCGGACGGACATCGCAGATTCCACCTTAGGGGGTGAGGCCGCTGGATGTCAAATGATGCTGGGATACCGGAGATACGATCCGCCGTTGGCCTTCTTGCACCCCTGGGGTACCCCCCCAGGGGTGGGGCCTCCGGTTCTCCTTTGTTTTCAAATTGAACTGGGTAATACCGTGGGGGTATTACCCTCCGCGGTATCGCTATCCGAGACGAAACGGGTTGCGCAGCGGCGGGAAGACGCGATCGAGCGCGCCGAATCAAATTGCCAAAGATCGAAGTGAAAAGCCCGAAAGCGGCAATGGGGATCTCCGCCTGGGCGGACAATCCCCACTATGAATAGCTTGGGACCGACCGGGGGCAGAAGGCAATGAAAATCCGCGCGGAGAGCAGTACGCAGGTAATGAACTCTTTCGCAGCGCATCAGGATAGGGGCGCGATGACTTCGGCGAAGTGGAGGGCTCGGCGTGAGCTGTTCTGGGAGATTTGCTCGCGGCAGCTGAAGCCGTCGGCGACGAGAATCGCGTCGGGCGCCGCGGCTCGGACGGCGGGCAGGAGAACACGCTCGCCCAGGGCCTGGGAGACCTCGAACTTCTCGCGCTCGAAGCCGAAGGGGCCGGCCATGCCGCAGCAGCCGGAGTCGAGGAGATCGACGTCGGCGCCGGTGCGGCGGAGGATCGCGACCTCGTCGGTCATCTTCATGGCGGATTTGTGGTGGCAGTGGCCGTGGAGGACGATTTGTTTTCCCGGAAGGCTGGGGGGCTGGAAGTCCGGCGCGTGCTGAACGAGGAACTGGCTGAGCAGGAGGGTCTGATCGCGAAGGCGCTGCGCGCGGGGGCCGGCCTGCGAATCGGGGGGGAAGAAGTTGATCAGCTCGTCGCGGAAGACGGTGGCGCAGCTGGGCTCGAGGAAGACGAAGGGGAGGCCGGCGTCGATTTGCGGCGCGAAGTCGTGGAGGATCTTTTCGAGGTAGGTGCGAGCCTGTTTGAGGAAGCCAAAATCGTAGAGGGGCCGGCCGCAACAGACGTGGTGGCGCGGGACTTCGGGAGAGAAGCCCGCGGCCTCGAGGACCTGAATCGCGGCGGTGAGGGATTGCGGATGGTAGTAGTTATTCCACGTATCCGGCCACAAGAGCACCTGCGGTGCGGGGACTGGCCGTCCAGGCGGACGCGCTTCGCGCCGTTTATGAGAATGGTTTTCCCAATCTGACTGAAAGCTGCGGGCGGCGAAGCGGGGCAGCGTGCGCTGCTGGGCGACGCCGAGGATGGCTTTGACGGTGTGCGAGATTCCTGGCGTGGCGAGGGGAATGTTCGCGAGGCGCGGCGTGAGGCCGGGAATGAGCGACGCGATGTGCGCGAGGCGATCCATGAAGCCGAAGGCGTAGTGCTGGGGCTTGCGGAGGCGGTCGCCGTAGTAGTGGGCCAGAAATTCGGCCTTATAGGTGGCGACGTCGACGTTGACGGGGCACTCGCTCTTGCAGGCTTTGCAGGAGAGGCAGAGGTCGAGGGCTTCTCGAACGCTCTCGTTGTGCCAGTCGGTAGGGCCCGTCGAGGAACCGAGCACCTTGCCTTCCATCAGTTCCCAGAGGAGATGGGCGCGTCCGCGCGTGGAGTGCTGCTCCTCGTGCGTAGCCATATAGCTCGGGCACATGGTGCCGGCGTGATCCTTGCGGCAGGCGCCGACGCCGACGCAGCGCAGAGTCGCTTCACCGAACGAGCCGTGGTCGTCGGGGAACTGGAAGAAGGTCTCGGGCTTTTTGGATTGATAGGCGGCACCAAGGCGGAAGCCTTCGTCGGGTTGATAGATGGGGGTGGAATCGCCGGCGGGGTCCATGAGGATGGCCGGATTCATGCGATTGTCGGGATCCCACAGCGATTTGAATTCGCGGAAAGCCTGCATGAGATCGGAGCCGAACATTTTCGGCAGCAACGCGGCGCGGGCGCGGCCATCGCCGTGTTCGCCGGAGAGGGAGCCGCCGTGGGCGATGACGAGGTCGGCGGCCTGGTCGAGGAAGGCGCGGAATTTGCGGATGCCGGGCTCGGACTCGAGGTCGAAGTTGATGCGGGTGTGCACGCAGCCCTGGCCGAAGTGGCCGTACATGGGGCTGCGGTAGCCGTAGTTTTTCATCAGCGCCCAGAGCTGGCGGAGGTAGGAACCAAGCTTCTCGGGCGCAACCGCGGCGTCTTCCCAGCCTTCCCAGCCGTGCGGTTCGCCGGGAACGAAGACGGTAGAGCCGAGGGCCGATTCGCGAATGCGCCAGAGGCGCGGGGCTTCTTCGAGGGTGCAGACGCGGCCGGTGGGGGAGCCGGGAAAGCGCGAGGAGGCGGCGAGCAGGGCGTGCGCTTTGGCTTCGGCTTCCTGATCGGTTTCGGCGCCGAACTCGGCGAGCAGGAAGGCGCCGCCTTCGGGCAGGAGGTTCATGTCGTCGTCAGCGAGGTGCTTGCGACGCATGAAGTCGAGGAGCATTGCGTCCATGCCCTCAAGGCCAATGGGGCTGAAGCGGATGATGTCGGGGACGGCGTCGGCGGCGAGGAAAGGGTCGGGGAAGGCGAGCACCGCGAGGCGGCGGCAGGGCGGCGAGTGCATCAGGTCCAGCGTGGCTGTGAGGACGGTGGCGAGTGTGCCTTCTGCACCGACGATGGCGCGGGCGACCTGGAAGCCGTGCTCGGGGAGAAGCTCGTCGAGGTTGTAGCCGGAGACGCGGCGCGGGATTTGCGGGAAGCCGCTGCGGATTTGGTCGACATAGCGGTCGCGGATGCGGCGCAGGCCTGCGTAAATCTCAGCCGGACGACCGCCGCGGGCGATGATCGCAGCAATTTCGTCGTCGGTGGTGGCGCCGACGGTCATGCGGGTGCCGTCGTAGAGGAGGATGTCGAGGGAGCGGATGTTATTGGCGGTAAGGCCGCCCATGACGCTGTGCGTGCCGCAGGAGTTGTTGCCGATCATGCCGCCGATGGTGCAGCGCGAGTGGGTGGCGGGATCGGGCGCGAAGGTGAGGTGATGCACTTCGGCTGCCTCGCGTACGCGGTCGAGCACGATGCCGGGCTCGACGATGGCGGTCTTCGATGCGGGATCGAGAGAGAGGATGCGCCGCATGTATTTGGAGAAGTCGAGGACAACGGCGACGTTGCAACACTGGCCAGAGAGGCTGGTTCCGGCGCCGCGAGGCAGGATGGCCGCACCGAGCGAGCGACAGGCGGCGACGGTGGCTTCCACGTCGGCGGCATCGCGGGGCAGCACGACGCCGATGGGGGTAGCGCGGTAGTTGGAGGCGTCGACCGCGTAGAGGGCGCGGGAGGCCGGATCGAAGCGGACTTCACCCTGAACGGTGGCGCAGAGCCTGGCTTCGAGCTCGCGCGCCGCGGCGAAGGCTTCGTGGGGGCGCGGTTGGTTGAGGATGGGGAGTTGGGCAGACATCAGAGTTCTTTGCGGAGGAAGGCGATTTCCAGAGCGTCCGTTTGGCGCAGGACGGGGTTCTGGTTGTAGCGGTCGACGGGCGTGAAGCCCATGGAGCGGTAGAGCCGGTAAGCAGCCTGCATGGATTGAGGCATGGTGTCGAGGTACATGGCAGTGTAGCCCCGTTCGCGAGCGAGGTCGATGATGGCAGCGGCGAGCTGGCGGCCGAGGCCGGTTCCCTGCTGGGTTGGGCGGACCCAAAGGCGTTTCATCTCGCAGGCGCGCTCGCTCGGGTGCGGCGGATTCTCGAGCTTGAGGGGCTTCAACGCGACGCATCCGGCGGGAGCTTCGTTGTCGAAGGCGAGCAGGACGGCGCCCGCGGGCTCGGCGTAGCTGCCGGGAAGACCGGCGAGTTCCTCTTCAAGACTTTCGACGCAGATGTGCTGGCCGCCGACGGATTCGTTGAGGAAGTGCGCGTACTCGCGCATGACGGTCCGGCAGAGATCGGCATCGTTGTTCGCGCCGTCGAATTTTGAAGGCCGGAGGGTCGCCATAGGGGAATCATACTTTTTGCAGCGAGCCTGGGGCAGCGAGCCTGGAGCCTGGAGCCAGGAGCCAGGAGCCGGGGGCCAGGAGCCGGGAACTGGAAGCTGGGAGCAGCGTCGCGCGAAAAGTGGAGGACCTGATATAAAAGCGCCCATGACGAAGGTTCACCTCTCTGTTCTCGGTTTCGCCGTTTGCGCTGCTGTTGGCTTCACCGCGCCGGGATTTGCGCAGGCGCCGGCGGCTCCCGCCCATGACCCGCGTGTTCCGAAGATCATCAACGCACTGAGCCAGGCAAAGACGATTCGCGCAACCGCGCTCTCGCCGGACGGCAAGCAGATTGTTTGGGAAGTTGGCGGGCGCGGAGGCTCAGAGATCGAGCTGGCGCCGCTGGAGCATCCCGAGTCGGCGAAGCGGGTCACGGCGTGCAGCAACGGCGAGAGAGGGCAGGAAAGCAACGCGGTCTTCTCGCCGGACTCAAGGGAGCTGGCGTTCTTCTCCGAGTGCACGAGCGATCACAAGACGGCTGTATTTTTGGCGGACGTAGCGGGAGGATCGGCGCCGCATCGGCTTGCGGAGCTGGACGGATTCGCGAAGGAGATGCAGTGGTCGCCGGATGGGAAGCGGCTGAGCTTCCTGTATGTAGAAGGCGCCTCACGGCCGTCGGGAGCGCTGGCGGCGGAGAAGCCGCAGACGGGCGTGATCGGGATGGAGGGCCTGGAAGTGCAGCGCGTGGCTGCGGTGGATGCCTCAAGCGGACAGCTGACGCAAATCACACCGGCAAAGCTGCACGTGTTCGAGTTTGACTGGTCGCCGGATGCAAAGAACCTGGCGTACGTGGCGGCGCCTCCGCCGGGGGAGAACAACTGGTGGGTGGCGAAGATGTACACGCAGCCGGTGGGCGGAGAGCCGACGGCGATTCTGGATCCGCAGACGGTGGAGGGTTCGCTGCATGGTTTGCAGATTGCTGTGCCGCGGTGGGCTCCGGATGGGCAGCAGATTGCGTTCATCGGCGGCCTGATGTCGGACCAGGGATCGACGGGCGGGGATCTGTACCTGATGCCGGCGACGGGTGGCGAGCCGAAAGATTTGACGCCGAATCGGCGGGGGAGTCCGTCGTGGTTCGTCTGGCTCGACGAGAAAACGGTCGGGATTTCGGAGATCAAGGATGGCGAGTCCCATTTGTTTGCCTATGACATCGCAAGCCAGCAGGAGCAACCGGAGCATAGCCTGACGCTGCCGGCGGGCGTGAGCGGCGGTGGGCTGATGATGAGCGTCTCGAAGTCAAACTCGAACGAAATTGCGCTGGTTCGGTCTTCGTTTGAGAATCCGCCCGAGGTTTGGGCGGGCAGGCTGACCGACCTGAAGCAGATTACGCACATCAACGACGGCGTCAAGCCCGTGTGGGGCAAGGCGGAGTCCGTAGAGTGGGAGAATGAGGGCTTCCACATGCAGGGATGGCTGCTGCTGCCCGCTCACTACGATTCGGCGAAGAAGTATCCGCTGATTGTGGAGGTGCACGGCGGGCCGTCATCGGCGGTGATGCCGCGTTGGCCGGGCGTCGGCTACGGGCCGGTTCCCTTCTCGGCGCTCGACTATTTCGTGCTGATGCCGAATCCGCGCGGCAGTTATGGCGAGGGCGAGAAGTTTACGCAGGCGAATCGCAAAGACTTCGGATACGGCGACCTGCGGGACATCCTTGCCGGTGTGGACGCGGTGGAGAAGAAGTATCCGATCGACGATCACCGCGTGGGGCTGACGGGGTGGAGCTACGGGGGCTTCATGACCATGTTCGCGGTGACGCAGACCCACAGGTTTCGGGCAGCCGTGGCGGGCGCGGGCATCTCGGACTGGCAGAGCTATTACGGGGAGAACCAGATCGACCGGTGGATGATTCCCTTCTTTGGCGCGTCGGTGTACGACGATCCGGCGGTGTACGCGAAGATGTCGGCGATCAACTACATCAAGAACGTGACCACGCCGGTGCTGGAAGTGGTCGGGGAACGGGACGGGGAGTGTCCGGCGCCGCAGTCGTTCGAGTTCTGGCATGCGCTGCGCGATCTGGGCAAGACGACAGAGCTGGTGGTGTATCCCGATGAAGGACATGGGTTCGTGAATCCGGACCATCGGCGGGATGTGCTGGAGCGGGCGCTGGGGTGGTTTGAGGAATATATGCCGGATACAGAGCTCAGCGCTCAGAGCTCAGGGCACAGATAGCTGGGAGCCGGGAGCGGGACGCAGCAGGCGCCGGTGCAGTCGTTGGGATTTGCTCACTAAACCGATCCGTATGCGTCCGCTACCTGGGTCCGGGTTGCAACGATTTCCGGGTACCCTGGCGCTGTGCGTGCCACTCCTCGTTTGTTATTCTGAGACGCACGCGGAATATTCAGGTGCTTGGACCGTCTGACGCGGCCAGACTGCGCAGGCGGGGAGGTTTCATGCGGCGGTTGCTTGCGTTTGCAGTTGTTTTGGCCTTTACGCTTCCGGTAGGTTTCTCCGTCACGGGCTGTGGCCACAATCCCAACAGTTACTGCATCAAGAATGGCCATGCCTATGGCATCACGACCAGCCAGGTGGTGTCCATCACGCTGGGGCCGGAGGTCACCGGGCTTTCGCTGGCGTGGGGTCAAACCGGGTCGCTGGGGGCGCCGCAGGCCTTCAACTGCAACAACGAGTCCGCCAGCGTGACCCACTACACCTATGCCAGCTCCAACCTGCTGCTGGCCGATATCTCGCCCTCCGGCACGCTCTGCGCCGGCACATGGAACCGCAACAGCCCGGGCGGCGTGCCTGACTTCACCATCTGCACGCCACCGTCCGGCGCTTCGCTGTCTGCGTTCAAGGGATGCTCGGCGAGCACCTGCGGCACCGTACAGGTGACAGCCTCCGGTGCGGCCGTTACCAGCAATCCGGTGAACGTCTACATTCACCCTCCGATCTCATCGATTACCATCCCGGCGCAGAGTTCATGCATGTCGCAGGGTCAGACGCTGACCACGTCGCTGCTGGCGGAGACGACGGTGACCGGGCCAGGGGGCACGACGCTTTGCAGCCCCACCACGCTTTCCTGCACCAGCCCGAGCGCGAATGTGGGAACGATCACGTATAACCCGGTGACCGCGAGCGTGGTGACCATCGACAATACGACGAATCCGACAAGCTCGACTCCGGGCAGCGCCACCAGCACGAATCCGAACGGCGTTGCCACGGCGAACCTGCCTGGCTCGACGGTGATCAACGCGACGACCTCAGAGGTGACGTCGGCAGCGGGCTTCTTCTCCACCTGCCCGCCGCAGACGATCTCGCTGACCATCAACGGCTCGACCTCGGCGACGGTGACCGCCAGCTCACCGCAGACCGTAGTCGCATCGGTGACCGATTCGAACAACAACCCGATCAACGGTCTGAACCTGACCTATGCGTCGACCGAGCCGCAGAATCTAGGCGTGAGCACCACGGGCCTGGTGACGGCGACCTTCCCGAGTCACGCGACGGTGACGGCTATTTGCCAGCCGCCGAGCTGCAATCCGGCGCCGGTGAACCTGATCGGTAATCTCGGCAACGGAATGCCGGTGGCGGGCAATCGGGTCAACCTCAGTTCGCCGGGACGGGTCACCAACAAGATCTGGTTCGCCTCGTCGCAGTCTCCTTATTTCTCTGAGATCGATCTGTCCACAGGCGGGGCGGCGTCTCCGATCCGGCTGCCCTTTACGCCGAATTCGATGGTGATGGATCAGGCGGGAGACACGCTGTACTTCGGCAGCTATCACGAGCTCATGACTTACAGCACGCTGACCAACACCCTCAGCAAGGAGGTGCCGGGGGCGCCTGGAGTGGTGCTGGCGGTTTCGCCCACCGGCTCGACAGCGATCATCAACGATCAGCTTCGCCAGGTCATTTATCTGTACAGCACCGCGAACAGCACAATCAGCAGCATTGGGGGGATCGCGTTTCGTGCACAGTATTCGCCGGATGGGACGACGGTCTACATCGTGGGCCAGGATCCGGCGACGGGGCAGAATACGCTCTTTGTGGACAGCAGCGGCACAGGTTGGTCCAGCTATCCGCTCGGCAATCAGCCGGCGTACAGCTGCCCGCTGGAGGCAGCCGGCTCTACTGCGGCGCCGGCCTACAACCCGGCGTGGGATCCCTTCTGCGGGCCGGCGCTGACGATCACCGTGCCCAGTGTTGCGACGTTCCTGAGCGGGAACTCGACGGCCGCACGCAGCTATTGCCCAAACACAAACTCGACTCCGCCGTACTATCCGCCGGCCGGGGATGTGGGCGTGACGACCACGGAGCTGACGGCGACGGCGGACGGGAACCATGTGCTCGGTGCGGACAACACGACGTTCTCCGACATCGTGCTGGGCGCGGCGGGGAGTCCGCCCACCGGTGTTCCGGTCAACGCGTGCCCTGCGTATGCGGGACCGCCGCTGACACTGACCACCAACCCGATCACGGCGACTTTGCCGGTTGCCGCCTCCGAAATCGATCAGGTCGTATCCTCGCCCGATTCCTCGCTGGCATTCGTGACCTACAACGCAGGCGGAGCCTCGGGCGTGCTTCCTTACTACCAGCCGGTGAACACAGGTGGGCTGGGGACACTGGGGCCGGTCCAACTCTCCACGGCTCCGGGAGCGCCAGCGCCGCAGGCACCTGTTGCCGGTGCTTTCAGTCCCGACGGCTCGATTTTCTTCGTCAGCACCAGCGGCGACAATCTGGTGCACGAGCTGGGCACGTCGACGAGCCCCCCGGCCGACTCCGGGACAACGCTGGACCCGAAGCTGTTTTCGGATCCGGCGGCGACTGCAGGGAAATCGGTGCCGGTTCCGGCGCAGTTTCTGGCGGTGCAGAGCGTGTCGTCGAGGACATAAGGGCGGAGGGGACGGCACAGGGTTGCCGGGCAGGAGCACGGAGGCCGCGGGCCAAAGAGGGGCGCTGACCCAACCGGCGTCTCTTCCTGCCTTACACTAGGACCCATGTCGCGCATCGCCATTATTTCCAAGCCGCAGAAGGAAGAACTGCGGCAGTTGCTGCCGGAGCTGGTGCTGTGGCTGAAGGCGCACGGGCACGAAGCGCTGCTCGATCCGGTGAGCGCGAACTATGTGATGGATGCGCCGGTGCATCCGCGCCCGGAACTGTCGGCCCTGAATCCGGATCTGGTCATCGTTCTGGGGGGCGACGGCACGCTGCTGGCGGCGGCACGAGTCTTTGCGCGCAGCGGGGTTCCCATCCTCAGCGTCAATCTCGGCGCGCTGGGCTTCCTCACCGAGGTCCCGTTGTCGGATCTCTACACCCATCTCGAAGCCTGGGGGAGAGGCGCCTGCTGCATCGAGTCACGCACCATGCTGCACGGCGAACTGTGGCGCGACGGAAAGGTACACTCCGCGCACGAAGCGCTGAACGACGTCGTGGTGGCCAAGGGCGCCATCGCGCGCATGGGCCACTTCGCGGTGGAGGTCGACGATCAGCTGGCTGCAAGCTTTCGCGCCGATGGGGTGATTGTCGCAACGCCGACCGGATCCACCGCCTACTCGCTGGCGGCGGGGGGCCCGGTGATGGTGCCGCGGGTGGATGTACTGGAGGTGACGCCAATTTGTGCGCACCAATTGACGCTGCGGTCGATGGTTTTGCAGGGTTCTTCGCGCATTTTGGTGCGGATCGAGGGGATTCCCGACCAGACTTTCCTGACTGTGGATGGGCAGGAGGTGGTCGACCTGCGTATTGGCGACGAGCTGCGGTGCCGGAAGTCGGACTACTGCGTCAAGCTGGTCCGGCTGGGAGAGAACGGCTTCTTCGATATCCTGCGGTCGAAGCTGAAGTGGGGGGAGAAGTAGGACAGGTTACAGGGAGCAGGGAGCAGGTTACAGGTTACAGTCAAGGTTCAGGAGTGTGAGCCCTGTGACCTGAGCTCTGAGCCCTGTTCTACGGCTTGGTCAGTTCCTGAAGCAGCTGTTTCGCCTTGGAGCTCAGGGTGTTCGCACCAGCGAAATCGTCCACGTTCAAAGAATCGCGCGCGCGCGTAATGTACTGGCGAATCAGGGTGACGGTTTTCTGCTCGTCGGAGTTCAGGGGCCGCTTGATTGCGTTCAGCCCGTTTTCGGTGGCATCGATCTGCTCCGAGATGGTCTGGCGGCTGACGGGATCGTCGGGCGTAGAGAGCTGCCCGAGTGGCGTCTTATCCGACGGTTGAACCGTGGCGACCTGATTGGCCGGCGGGGCCGGCGTTGGAGCGGTACCGGCAGGAGTCTTTGCTTCTTCTGCGGCAGACTTCGGATGGTGTTTCGGGGTGTGGTGCGGCTGAGCCGTCGCGACTTCGGGCTTCACCTCGGGCGGAGCCGTGGTATCCAGCTTGACGGGGTGCGTCGTGGTCGCGGGAATGGCAGGTGGAATCAGGGGCAGCGAGGCGGCCATCTGCGACGGAGGCAGCGCAGGCGCCTCGGCGGCCGGCGGAGACACGACGGCCGTCGGCTTTTTGGGGCCGCAACCGGTCAGCAGCGCCAGCAGCACGGCAAACGCTGCGCATCCTCTTCCGGAACTCATGGTCCGGACCTTTCTGGCTGGGTCTCACCACCCTGGCGAGCAAGCTCGCTGGGAATCGCGTGTCCTGTAGCGTCCAAAACTACGCGCTGTCCCGAACCGGCAGAAATAAGCGGGAGCCGCAGTACGAATGTAGTTCCGCTCCCAGTCTTCGATTCTACGTCAATTTGGCCGTGGTGCATCTGGAGAATGCGGTAAGTCATGGCCAGGCCGATGCCGCTGCCCTCTTTCTTGGTCGTGAAGTAGAGGTCGAAGATGCGGGAACGGATTTCGTCGGCGATGCCCTCGCCGTGGTCGCGGACCCGGATATAGGCCCAGCGCGTGTCTTCCGTGAGGCGGACCTCGAGCAATCCGCCGGAGGCCATGGCCTGGGCGCCATTGAGCACCACGTTGAGGAGCGCCTGTTCCAGCAGATCGGCGTCGACCCGGCAGACAACGGGACGGGACGGCAAGTCACTCTCGACGGCAACGCCCCGCGTCTGGAAGTCGGCGGACGCGAGCATGAGCACGCCGGAGACGATGGCGCGCAGGTCCTGGTCCTTGAGCTGAAGCTCGACGGGGCGGGAGAAATCGACCAGGGTCTGGACGACGCGATCGAGGCGGCGGATCTCACTCTGGATGATGTCGAGGTGGCGCAGCGCATCGCCGCCGACCTGAACCTTGTTGCGCAGCAGTTCGAGATGGACCACGATCGCGTTGATGGGGTTCTTGACTTCGTGTCCGACGCCGGCCGTGAGGCGGCCGATGGAAGCCATGCGGCGGGAGACTTCCAGCTCGGTCTCGATCTCCTGGACAGATTCAAGATCGTGGATGGTGAGCAGAGCGCCGAGCGAATGACGGTCGCGCGACTGGGCGTCGTGGATAAAGTCGAGGGAGACCTCGACGCGGCGCCCGGTTTCGGTGGTCACCTCTTCCTGCACGATGGACATGCCGCCTTCGAAGGCGTCGCGGACGAGGCGGCCGAGGCGGGTGGAGCGGTCGAAGATCTCGCGGACCTCTGCGCCGAAGATGCGCTCGCGGCCGATGTTGAGGAAGCGCTCGCAGGCGCTGGAGACGAGGACGGCGCGAGCATCGCGGGTGAAAAGCATGACGCCGTCCTGCAGGTTGGAGAGAATCTGGTCGAGGTTCTCCCGCAGGGCGGAGAAGACTTCCTCGACGTTGCGGATGCGCTGGCCGAGGCGTTCAATCTTGCCGGAAACCTGGGCGACGGCGTCGCCGCTGCGGCGGGATTCGCGTTCCGGCACTTCGGCGAGAGCGCCGCCCTGGGGCAGGTCCGGTTCGATACTGCGGCGGGCCTCGCGGGTGGCGGGGGAATCTGCAGGAGCCTCCTGAGCAGCGAGCGTGTCGAGCCGCTCGCTGATCTGCTCGATGGGCTGGAGGGCGAGGTTGGCCACGAAGGCGGCGACGATCATGGAGATGATCATGGCCAGCCCCATGAAGCTGAAGGACTCAATCAGCCAGGGTTTGAAGGCAGAGCCGAGAAAGGTGGTGCGGATGCCGATGCGAATGGTGAGGAAGGGCTGATCGTTGCGATCGAGGCCGAGGGAGACGTTGTAGACCTGAGGCCGCCCAAAGACGATACGCAGGGTGCGGACCACCGACTGGCGGCGCAGGACAGAGTAATCGGGGCGGTGGGGCAGGACCTGATCGTCGAGAGTGGAGTCCGGCACGGCGATGATGGCGCGGTTCTGCCGGTCGGCGATGGAGATGTCGAGGACGGTCGGCGAGTAGTTGACGATGGAAGTGAGCAGCGAGTTGAGGCCGGCATCGCGGCGCAGGGAATCGGCGACAGCGGCGCGCACCGCGACCGGATCGTTGGGGTCGAAATGGCGGTCGCGCAGGCCGTTATCCAGGGCGCCGCGCATCTGAAACAGCACGTTGTGGGCGAGGTAGTCGGTCGTGGACCAGGACTGTTCGATGTGCTGCTGGAGCAGCTGGCTCAGCCAGATCCAGGAGAAAACCACCACCACGCAAAAGACGAGTCCGGTGATGGCAAGGACGAGTTTGGTCTTGAGCCGCATGGTCGGGGGGCCGCGCTCAACGCTTAAGGATCGGTAAAGGGAGGATACAAAGATTGCTCCTCGCTTACCACCTTATTCTTCCAGAGCCCCGGCGGTTGCGGCGGTACTTCCGTATTCGCGAAGCTTGTTGTGCAACGTCTTGAGGCTGATGCCGAGGATCTCGGCGGCGCGGGTCTTGTTGTTGTGGGTGGATTCGAGGGTCTTGAAGATGAGCATGCGCTCGGCATCGTCGACCGTGGCGCCCACTTCGAGCTGGATGGCGTTGGGAGGCAACTCGGCGACGGCACGGATGAGCCTGGTTCCGAAGCCTGGCGGGAGGTGGCGGGACTGGATCTGGCCCTCTCCGCACAGGACGACGGCGCGCTCGATGGCGTTGCGCAGCTCGCGGACGTTGCCTGGCCAGTCGTGGGCGACCAGGCGGGCGAGCATCTCGCTGTCGATGCCGGTGACCTTGCGCTGGTGCTTCAGGTTCATGTCGTCGATCATGGCGTCGACGATGGCGGGGATGTCTTCCTTGTGCTCGCGCAGCGGCGGCATGTGGATGTTGAAGACGTTGAGGCGATAGAAGAGATCGCCGCGCAGATGGCCGTCGGCGACCGCCTCTTCCGGGTTCTTGTTGGTGGCGGCGAGCACGCGGACGTCGATGGGCGATTCGATCTTGCTGCCGAGGCGGCGCAGCTTGTGGTCTTCGAGCACACGGAGCAGCTTGGCCTGGGTGGCGACGGGCATCTCGCCGATTTCGTCCAGCAGCAGGGTGCCGTCTTCGGCGAGCTCGAAGCAGCCGGCACGGCGCTCGATGGCGCCGGTGAAGGCGCCTTTCTCGTGGCCGAAGATCTCGCTTTCGATCAGCGTTTCCGGAATGGCGGCGCAGTTGACGGCGACGAAGGGCTTGCTGCGGCGCGGGCTCAGGTCGTGCAGGGTGCGGGCCACGAGTTCCTTGCCGGTGCCGCTTTCGCCTGTGATCAGGATGGAGACGTTGCTGGTGGCGACGCGTTCGATGAGGGTGAAGACCTCCTGCATCTTTTTGGAGGCGCCGACCAGGGAGCCGAGGACGCCGGTTTCGCGAAGCTTGCGGCGCGTGACTTCGAGCTCGCGCTCGGTATCGCGCTGGCGGGCGGCATTGGTAAGGATGGCGCGGAGGCGCGTGGGATCGACGGGCTTCTGAATGAAGTCGTAGGCGCCGGTCTTCATGGCTTCAACCGCAGCTTCAATGGAGCCCTGCGCAGTCAGCATGACGAAGGCGATCTTGTTGGTGTTCTCGCCCATGCGGGAGAGGAGCTGCAGCCCATCCATGCGCGGCATTTTGAAGTCGGAAACGATAATGCCGGGCTGCCAGGAGGCGATCTTTTCGAGGGCCTCGATGCCGTCGCGGGCGGTTTCGGTGCGGTAGCCCCAGCCGGAGACAAGCTCGGCGAGGCCGGACAACGCGTGCGGCTCGTCTTCGACGATCAGAACTTTTTCCTGCGTGCTCATGTCTTGGGGGTCAATCCGGGGTCACGGTTTGTTGTATCACTTTTGACGCGGGAGCGGCGAGAAACGCCTACGGTTCAGGAGCCCAAATTGCAGGGTATTCTGGAAGAAGTCCTTCTCGGAGAAGAATGTGGCCCTTCGGCGCGCTCGACTGCTGCTGCACTGGATTCCGGCGCTGATCGGGATTGCGGTGATCGTTGGTGAATCGACGGCGACGATGTCGTCCGCGAACACCAGCCGATGGCTGCTGCCCCTGTGGGTGAAGCTGTTCGGGCCCATCAGTCCGGAGCGATGGGAGATCGTGCACCACTACATAAGGAAGAGCGGGCATTTCGTCGGGTATGGGACGGTGAGCCTGGGTTTCTTCGAAGGGTGGCGCGTGACTCTGGAGGAGCGGTGGACTGAGTGGCGAATGCTGTTCCGGAACGCGGCAGGGCTGGCGCTGTTGTCGACGCTGCTGCTGGCCAGCTGGGACGAATGGCACCAGAGCTTTCTGCCCGGGCGGACGAGCTCGCCAAAGGACGTGGCCCTGGACTTCTGCGGGGCGGTCGTGGCGCAGCTGGTGCTGTTCTGGATCGCGATCCTGGCCCATCGGCGGCTGCGGGGCCGGCTAGCCGTGGCATAGGAGCCCCTCTCCATTTTCGGGATTGAGGGGGGTGACCCCTCCGGAAGGCATTGATTCTGTTCGCGATGCCTCCTTCGCGACCCTCTCTGTGTTATCGAAGTGGTTATGAGGTTTCCGGCTGGGCATCGGGGCCATTGTGTGCTTCCAAAGGTGTTCGCAGAGGGTTCAAAAGGGAACCTGAGCACGGGGTTCACGATTTTCGGGAAATAGGGGGGTGACCCCTCCGGAAGTCATTGATTCTGCCTGATGGGCTTCGTTCGCGACCCCCTCGATGTTATCGACTTCGTTATGATGCGAGCTGTTGCGACCCGGGGCGGGGCAAGCTGATCAGGATTTCAAAGAGCGACGACGGGGACCCTGGGATCCTCAGGAACCAAAGCAGGAAATGCGAAGGGGATTGCCTGGCGAGCAGACAATCCCCTCACGATCTCAGGTTAGCGACGCGCGGTATTGAGGACAAGGGAAATCGGAGGGGGAGACGGTACGGAGGTCATTCAGGGCAGGGCTGCGAAAGTTCACCGGATCGCCTGCGTTCATTCTCTCCCGCGAAGATCCGGCTAACACGGGCGGCGACGCCGCCGCGCTATCTTGGCTCCTATCACGGGACATTGGAGAGTCAGAAGCTATAACGAGCGGCCCATTTACTCCACGTCAATGACTGCGCCGCTGGCGGTCATGTTGCTGCCAGTGTGGTCAACGATATGCAGGGTCGGGAAATCGCGTTTTATCTGCTGAACGAAATTGGAGTTTGGGTCTGCTCCGGGAAGCAAGATCAGATCCGAATCTACAATCGTGTTCGATCTATCGAAAACACTTCTCGGCGATCCTAGGTAAACGAGATGGCAGTGGGTGAATGTCGCCCCGAACAAAATGAGATTGTCCAGCGGCTGAATTACGTTCGAGAATGTTGGCCCTCTCATAAATACAATTGCAGGCACCCGAAGGCGGAGGCCGATTGCAGTGGGCGTGTTGTGCCCTTGGTCCACAATTGTGCCGGAGCCGTTCCATTCGAAAAAGACCGAGCGCGGAATTTGATAAGTCGTGCGAACCGGCTCGTCAAATTCGCTGACCCGTCCTCCGCTGAGGACAGCGGTCTGGAGTAATCCTCCGACGACGCCGACGAACTGCTCCGAGGTGCGCCACTCGATCGCGCCAGCGATCTGCTTCAGGTCGGTTACGTCCAAAGAGTTCAACCTCCCGCCAGTCTTGACCGAGCGGAAATACGAAAGGACCGGATCTTCTGAAATCGACGGGTCAGTAAGATTCATTATCGCGTCCGCTGCTGAAGTAATGCCGCGAAACCTCGCAACGAACCCAGCCGGACCGGGAACATCGACGACGCTCCTGTTGGAGTGGTTGTATTGAATGAGACGACCATCTTGCACCTCCGGAATTAGGTCTTCGGTGGCGATCTTCAGCTTCCCATCTTCTTCGTATCCCGCTATTGTGATCTGGAAGGGGGAGGACGACGGTCGCTGCCCAAGTTGCTGATCTACGAAGGCGACTTCAGAGAGAACGGACCCGAAGAGCCCCGACACTACATCCAGCTCTTGCTCGATGTCGCGACCGCCGCGGCCTAGCCCGGCTGTGATGTTCTGCATAATATCGGGGACAGCTAACTCTATGGGATAGCTCGGAGCGCCAGCGATGTCAGCCCGGATTGCCGGGCCGCGATCGGAATACCAGCCTGCGATGCTGCATACTGTGCGGTCGTCAAGTCTGAACAGTTTTTGAGCTCCCCTCGCAAATGGGCGACCGTGTTCGTCGCTCAACCTGCTGTCTGTGACTACCACCAAGCCGTGGCTGTTCCCCAACAATACGTTGATGGTGCCGTGCGCTACTCCGCTGGGTCCGTCAGAACCGTGGGCGAGCGAGACCGACTGTCCAACGGACACTACGCAAAACAGCGTGATCAGAAATGCGCCGGCTATGGCGACGCTCTCAGGCTTCAGCGGTTGGGCGTCTCTATCGTTCAAGGGTCTTCCTCATAAGTGTTGACTATGAACGCGCCAACGGCAGTCTCTTGCAATGGAAATTATGGCGGATTAGTTGTTGCGTGGTTGGCTGAACACGAAAAATCGAGAAAAACCGCCCTAGAGTCGGGTCAGTGCGGGGTCGTCGCGGGCTCGTGCGCTTGCGCTTCGAGGTCCGGGACAGGACCGTTGCCGGTGCTTTGAGGGAGGATTTCGCGGAGGGCCCAGTCTATGCGGGCGACGGCTTCGTTAATCTGCTGCAGCTCGGGGTTGGCCTCGTGGTCGAGGCTGGCGCGTGCGACGATGACCTGGAGGGCGTTGCGGATGTGGTGGTTCATCTGCTCGATGACGGCGGCGCTCTGGCGCTGGCGGCGCAGCTCGCGGTCCTGCTGGCGCTGGATGAGGAAGACCAGCGCGGCGGCGACGAGGCCGAGCAGGAGGTCGTCGATGCGGGTGGTCTCGGCGTGCAGGCCGACGGCAACGAACCATCTGTCGACCAGATCGACGGCGACCATCATGGCCACACCGGATAAGGCTGGGATTCCGAGCCGGCGCCAGGACATTCTCGTTCTCCTGATTTATGGTTGGCCGCTAAGGGTTGGACGCAGGGGACGAACGTTCGTCGTGGGATGGGGCGCCCTCCATCGTCAACCCATCCCCGGCGGAGGTGTTGCGGTGGTTCAGGAATGACAAGAGGACGACAACCCCGCGGCCGTTTGACGAAAGATGGAAGAGACCCTGATACTGGCAGGGATGACTTCCCGTAACGGCTGTAGCGCGGCGCTCACCATGGACCTCTGTATGGGCATGCGGGGCGAGACCGTGCGCGGGAACGGACGAGCAGAGTAAGGCGAGTTCGAAACAGGTTCCGGCGGCCCACGGTCAGAGAGATCGCGGGCCGTTTGCATTTGGACCAGCGATATAGCGGTCAAGAGTTAGCGAGTGAGCATAAGGAGACGAGAGATGGCGGAAGAACAGAAGCAGCATCTGGCGACAGTGGCGGTGCATGGGGGACAGGTGCCCGATCCGGCGACGGGGTCGCGCGCGGTTCCGATTTATCAAACGACGTCGTACGTGTTCCAGGACGCGGATCACGCGGCGCGGCTGTTTGGGCTGCAGGAGTTCGGAAACATCTACACGCGGATCATGAATCCGACGACGGATGTGTTCGAGAAGCGGGTGGCGGCGCTCGAGGGAGGGGCGGCGGCGCTGGCGACCGCATCGGGTCAGGCGGCGGAGACGCTGGCGATTACGACGCTGGCAAATGCGGGCGACGAGATCGTGTCGACGACCTCGCTGTATGGCGGCACGTACAACCTGTTCCACTACACGCTGCCGAAGCTGGGCATCACGGTAAAGTTCGTCGATGCGGATGACTTCGACGGGTTGCGGAAGGCGATCACGCCGAAGACGCGGGCGGTGTACACAGAAACGCTGGGGAATCCAAAACTGGACATTGTGGATGTGGAGGCGCTGGCGAAGATCGCGCACGAGAACGGGCTGCCGCTGATCATCGATAACACGAGCGTGACGCCGGTGCTGCTGCGGCCGATCGAGTACGGCGCGGATATCGTGGTGGAGTCGGCGACGAAGTATATCGGGGGGCACGGGACTTCGATCGGCGGAATCATCGTGGACGCGGGCAAGTTCGACTGGAAGGCGTCGGGACGGTTTAAGGATTTCGTCGAGCCGGATCCCTCGTATCACGGGCTGTCGTTCACCGAGGCGTTCGGGCCGCTGGCGTTCATCCTGAAGGCGCGGGTGCAGGGGCTGCGCGATACGGGCGCGGCGCTGTCACCGTTTAACGCGTGGCTGTTCCTGCTGGGGCTTGAGACGCTGCACCTGCGCATGCAGCGGCACTCGCAGAACGCGCTGGCGGTGGCCGAGCATCTGGAGAAGCACGCGGGCGTGGAGTGGGTGAATTATCCGGGGCTGAAGTCGAGCAAATACGCGGCGCGGGCGAAGAAGTATCTGCCGGATGGCGCGAGCGGGCTGATCACGTTCGGGATCCGGGGCGGGTTCGACGCGGGGAAGAAGTTTATCAACTCGCTGAAGGTTTTCTCGCTGCTGGCGAACCTGGGGGATGCGAAGTCGCTGGTGATCCACCCGGCGTCGACGACGCACCAGCAGTTGAGCGGCGAGGAGCAGCGTTCGACGGGCGTGTTGCCGGAGATGGTGCGGCTGTCGGTGGGGATCGAGGATGTGCGCGATCTGATTGCGGACATCGACCAGGCGCTGGAGGCGGCGGTGCCGAGTCCGGAGCTGGTGGGGGCACGGTGAGGGCGCTTGCTTTTTCAAAATGGGACAGGACAGTACTTTTGGCATCGATCCGTTATCGATTGGTATGGACATTCGGGTGGCGAGAGCCTTTGCTGCTTGCTGTGGGGTGAACCTGGCCTTCGCTGCTTTGGGGGTTTGTGGGTTTTTCTCACGCAAGGGTGGGTTTTCCTCACGCACGGGTGGATTTTTCTCACGCAAGCTGGAAACGCCTGGTTTTCAAAATGGAACAGCGAACGAGTACTTTTGGCGTTAGTCCAGAATCGAATGGTATGGACTTTCGGGCGGCGAGAGCCTTTGCTGCTTGCTGTGGGGTGAACCTGGCCTTCGCTGCCTGGGGGTTGTGGGTTTTTTGTCAACGCAGGTTTTTTGTCACGCAACGAGTGGTTTTTTGTCACGCAAGCTGAAAAACGCCTGGCTTTTCAAAATGGAACAGGGGCGAGTACTTTTGGCGTTAATCCGGAATCGGGTGGCAGGGACTTTCGGGTGGCGAGAGCCTTTGCTGCTTGCTGTGGGGTGAACCTGGCCTTCGCTACTTTGGGGGGTGGGTCTTTTCCAACGAAGTGCGGGTTTATCTCAGGCAGGCGTGGGGTATGTCTCACGCAAGCTGAAAGACGATGAGTACGGAAGCATGAGTACGGAAGCACAGAGCGCGGTCCGGGCCACGGCGGCGATCCAGCCGGATTTTGAGGGGGACTACGTCATCGATGAGGTGGTCCCGCTCGAGAGTGGCGAGGTGCTGGTCCGGCCGACGCAGCATTACGCGATCTATGGGAAGCTGAACGCGGCGCGCGACAACGCGGTGTTTGTGGCGCATGCGCTCTCGGGCAACGCCGAGGTGGCGACGTGGTGGCCGCAGCTGTTCAAAAAGCCGGAGGCGATGCTGGATCTCGATCGCGACTGCGTGATCGGGATCAACATTTTCGGGTCGTGCTATGGGTCGACGGGGCCAGGCAGTGTCGATCCGGAGACCGGGCGGCTGTATGGGCCAACGTTTCCGCTGATCAACGTGCGCGACATGGTGCGGGCGCAGGAGAAGCTGATCACGTCGCTGGGGATTAAGAAGCTGAAGCTGGCGATTGGGGCCTCGATTGGCGGAATGCAGGTGCTGGAGTGGGCGGTGTTGTTTCCGGATCGGGTGGCGCGGGCGATCAGCATTGGCGCGGCGCCGCTGGGGGCGATGGGGCTGGGGCTGAATCATCTGCAACGGCAGGCGATCATGCTCGACCCGAAATGGGCGGGTGGGTATTATCTGCCGGACGATGAGCCGCAGGGAGGACTGGCAATTGCGCGGGCGCTGGGCGTGATCAGCTACAAAAGCGTACCGCTGTTTGAGGCGCGCTTTGGGCGAAAGCCGAATCGGACGGGGGAGAATCCGTGGATCTCGACGGCGGCGGGGCAGAACGGGCGCTTCGATATTGCGGGGTTTTTGGATTATCAGGGGCACAAGTTCAACGAGCGGTTCGACGCGAACGCGTACATCTCGATCACGCGGGCGATGGACACGTTCGATCCGGTGCGGGCGCATGCATCGCCGTTTGCGGCGTACGGCCGCATTCAGGCACACGTGACGATGGTGGGAATTTCGACGGACTGGCTGTTTCCTCCGGAGGACGTGCGGTCGATGGCGGTGGTGATGGCGGCGGCGGGTGCGCGATGCGACTACCGGGAGATGGCGTCGAACCACGGGCACGATGCGTTTCTGGCGGAGCCGGAGCATCTGGTGCGGATTTTGACGCCGGTGTTTGAGTAACAGAGCACAGGGCACAGAGCTCAGGGCACAGGCACAAAGCGGATCGCGCATCCGCCACCGCTGGCCAGGTGAAGCGTGAGCGTGTCGGTCTTCCTCACCGTCTGATGCCGGATCGCAACGTGCTTCGGATTCTCTGCGGCATCGGCAGCATCCTCATAGATCTCCGCCGTGTATCTTCCGGCTCCCAAAAAATCGAGGGGCACGCGCACATCACGGGCGGTCCAGTTGGTAATGCTGCCCAGATACCACTCCTTTGCCTGCCGCCGCGCGATGGTCGCAAATTCTCCCGGCTCGCCGTCGAGGGCACGCGTTGCATCCCAGGCGGTCGGCACGTCGCGGATGAATTGAAAAGCCGGCTGGTTGGCATAGGCCGACGGCGCATCCGACACCATCGCGAGCGGCGCCTCGTAGACCACATAGAGGGCCAGCTGCTGCGCGCGCGTGCCCATCACCATCGGGCTGTTGTCCCGGGCAACGAAGGCCTCCCTCGTCACGTTGTTAAAACCGCCCGGGGTGTAATCCAGGGGTCCGCTCAGCATGCGTGTAAACGGAAGCGTCGCCCGGTGCACCGGTCCATCACGCCGTCCCGCTTTGTTTTGCTCCAGACCCAGTACCGCCTCGTAATCCAGAACATTGGGCCAGGTTCGCTGGATGCCCCACGGCTGGGTGGCTCCGTGAAAATCCACCATCAGGTGATGCTCAGCCGCCAACTTCGCGACAGCGTAGTACCAGCGGATCCCTTCCTGATCGTTGCGCAGAACGAAGTCAATCTTCACTCCGGCCACGCCCCATTTTTCATACAGCGGGAACGCCTGCTGCATCTGCGTGGCCACCGACTTCGAATACAGCCAGATCCACACCTTCACATTCTTCTTGGCGGCATACCGGACCAGTTCCGGCACATCGACGTTGCCTCGCATCTTCGTGATGTGCATACCCGACCATCCTGCGTCGAGCATCATGTACGGGAATCCTGAAGCGGCGGCAAAGTCGACGTAGTATTCCATGTTCGCGGTGGTGTACGCGGATTTGCCGTCAGGCCCAAGATCGCCGTCCCACCAGTTCCACGAAGCTTTGCCGGGATGAATCCAGCTCGGGTCCGCCACGCGATTCGGCGGGTTCAGATCGGTGAACAGATTCGACTCAATCAGGTCGCCGGGCTTTTCGCCCAACAGGATCACGCGCCACGCGCTGTCATGGGGAAGACTTGCGTCGACCGCCGGACCCTGCCCATCGACGGGCGGCGAAATCTTCGTCACGATGAAGTGCCCGGTCCAGCTGCCTGTGGGATTTTCGAGATACATTGCGGCATTGCCTTCCAGATCCGCTTCACCGACTGCGGCCCAGGCCACGCCGGGCATGTGCATGAGCATGGGCGCGCCGTTCAGGATGTGGCTCGCGACTCCGCCCTGATTGCTGAGTGCGCTGAGCGCGGCCGGCACGTACTCGCTCTCATAGGCGCTCTGATAATTCGGCAGCCGCAACGCCCAGGCATCGGCATCCATCACGGGGCGAAATTCCGTATCCTCCTGGGTGAGCTGGTAACGCGGCAGCGCGGCCTGCTCGGGCACGTGATAACGAAACGCTACGCCGCTGTTATACAGGCGCGCCTCAACGTCGAAGTTGCGACCCGGCGATGCACCTTCCGCCGCATGCACGGTGAGACTGTTATATGCATCGTGGACGGCCGACGTTTTTCCGGCGAGCAGCGTGTAGTCATCGACACCCGAACCGGGCGTGGTGCCGGTGATGTGAATTGCTGAACCCAGAGGCGGTTGATTCGCCAGTTCGAGCTTGAGCGCGGATTCTTCGAACACCTGCTTTCCCTTGAACTCGATCGAATACACCAGCTGCCCATCCGGGCCTGCAACATCCTTGTCCGGCTTCACGGCGAAGCGCATCGTGATCCCGTGATCGGGCGAGCTGACCTCCATCGGACTCGTTTGCGCGGGACCGCGCGCCGTACCCATCAGCGTGAACACGCAGAGAAGACAGCTGGCAGCAGACCTCGATTGCAACATTGGTTCACCTCCCAACAGAAACGAAACCTCCGCCTTCGTGGTTTCGCCTGGCAAATCGAAACGCCTTCCCTTCAAAGAGAAGCCTTTTCGGTTTGAGCTTCTCAAGCACTTCAAAAATGTACGCCAATGCGAGCCGGAGAACCGGGCATCCGGCGCGTTGTTCTGAAAGAACCTCGGTCCGGAGATCGCACGGTTCAGTCGGAGAAGAATGGGGCTCTCGCGCCGCGAAAACGGCTCAGAAGCGGAAGGACATTCCCACGTTCATTGTGCGATTGGCGGAGCCGGTGCCGAAGCGGTCGGCGAGGGCTGTCGACTGGCCGAAGAGCGGTGAATCGAGAACGCCGACCGGCGGAGCCAGGTTCACGTGGTTGAGGACGTTTTCGCCGGCTACGAAGACGGACAGGTTGTATTTGCGCTCAACAGGCTTCTTCTTTGGCGTGGCGGAGGGCTTGGTGCCGGGCGGCGGCGGAGCGGCGGTTTCCTGCGGCAGCGGCTTGCCGAAATTGAAGCTCTTTTGCAGCCGCGTATTGAAGATGACGGTGCTGGGGCCTTTGCCGTAGTTGATGGGGATGAAGGTTTGTCCGGCGATGGGCTGGGTATCGAAGACACCCCACTGCGTGTGGACGACTGAGGGGCGGGTGAGATCGGTGGCGAAGGTGGGGCGGTCGTTGAACTGGTTATCGCCGTTGAGGTCCTGCCCGAGCACGATGTTGAAGGGCGCGCTGGACTGGTAGACGAGGAAGGGGTTCAGCGAGAATCCGCGCCACATGTGTAGCCAGCCGCCGAAGAAGAGGCGCTGGCGGTAGTCGTTGGAGGCGCGGCCCCAGTCCTGGTGGAGATCGTAGCCGTTGGAGGGGAAATTGCCGATGCCGGAGGTGTCGGCTTCGGCTTTGCCGAGTTGGTAATTGGAGAAGATGCCGAAGAATTTCGTGTGGAGGTTGGCGTTGATGCGGAGTTGGTGGCGGACGTTGTCGCCCTCGGACTCGTACTGGTAGATGTTCTGATCGGTGCCGAGGGGGCGGACGCCGCTGGTGGGGTCGGCGGGATTAAAGGTGCCGGGGAGTGGCGCGTTGATGTTGCGCGTGAGGTAGAGGTGGACGCCGTGAGAGAAGAGATAGTTGACTGAGATCTGACCGATGCGGCCGATGGGCTTGTCGACGCCGATGCCGGCGGTCATGATGTAGGGCGCGCGGAGGTTGGGTCCGATCTGAAAGATGGCGCCGGTACCGGTGGGAGCGCCGGCGCAGTCCGCGGGCGTGCTGGAGCAAACGGCGGGGTAGAAATCGGGATCGGTGACGAGCTGTTCCTGTTCGGTGGTGCCGTTCTGCCGCTCGGCTTCGAGAACGTTGAGCGAGGGGAAGCGCTGGTAGAAGAGGCCGAAGCCGGAGCGGAGGATGGCGATGGGGGGCTTGTTCTTGTTGCGGTTCAGCGCCCATGAGGCGCCGAGGCGAGGCGCGAAGTCGGCGTGGTCGGGCATGCCGGTCTGGGTTTCAAAGCGCAGGCCGTAGCTGAGGGTGACGTTGGGGCGAATCTTGTAGTTGTCCTCGCCGTAGAGGCCCATGTCGAAGACGCTGACGGCGATGCCGGCGCGGCCGGTGGTTTGCGCGAAGAGGCTGGCGCCACCGCCGGCGGCGCGAATCTGCGCGGGCGTGGAGCCGTTGGCGATTCCCTGCTCGGTGATCTGGTACGCAGTCAGAGAAGAGAAGGTGTACTGGCCGTTGAAATTCGCGGTGGAGGTGTTGGAGTCGCGGGTGTCGCGGAGGCGAACGCCGAAGTCGATGGTGTGCTTGCCGCGGGTGGTTTGGGCGTAGTTCTGCAGCTCGTAGTGATCCTGGGCGTCGTTGTTGAGGCCGAGGTTGGAGCCGCCGCCGGTGAATCCGCCCTGGACGACGATGGTGGGGGCGAAGTTCAGGGGGGTCTGGCGGTCGCGGTCGCGGATGTACTGGAAGCGAAGTTCGTTGAGGAGGTTCGGATTCCAGGCCTGCGAGTCAGTGAGCTGGAGGGCTTGCTCGACGTTGCTGCTGTTGTAGGCCTGCGAGGCGAGCGCGAACTGGCCGACGCCGCCGTTGGTCTGGTTGTGCCAGTTGAGATGGTAGCGCGCGGTGAGGGTGTGGACCTTGCCGGCCTGGAGATCGTAGCGCGTGGAGAAGTCGCCCTCGCTGTTGGTGTTGGGGAAGGTTTGCGTGAAGGGCGCCGGGTTGAGCGAGGAATCGAGGACGAAGGCGTTCACGATGGAGTCGTCGGAGGAGCCCTCGTGCCAGATTTCGGTGAAGACGGAGGAGTGCTTCGTGAGCGGACCATTGAGGTCGCCCCAGATCTCGATGGAGTGGTAGGGCGGCTGGGTCGTGACGAAGGGATTGCGGGAGTTGAGGCTGGCGTCGTTGTCCTCGGTCCAGAGGTCGCCATGCCAGGTGTCGGCGCCGGGCTTGGTGAAGATCTCGATGCGGCCGAAGCCGATCTGGTCGTACTGCGCCGAGTACGGGTTCTGGTTCATGCGGATTTCGCGGATCGCCGATTTGGGGGGCAGACGGCCGCCGGAGAATCCGTCGATGTAGAACTGGGTGCCGGCATCGGGATCGGCACCGGCGATGGCCTCGAGCTGCTGGGTGAGCTCGTCGGGATCGTCGGAGAGGGCGTCGAGGTCGCGGCCTTTGAAGATGACGGCTTCGCCGTTCTTGTCGGGGCTGGAGTCTGGCGTGTCGGCGTTGACGGTGACCTGCTGCTGCTGCATTTGAATGACAAGGGTGAGGGTGAGGTTGCGGGTCTGTCCAGGCTGGAGAGCGATGCGATCGAGATGGACGGACTGGAAGCCGGGCGCGGCGGCGGAGACGGTCCATGTGCCGGGCGCGAGGCCGGTGATGCTGAAGTTCCCTGAGCCGTCGGAGGTGGCGGTGATGGGGGGTGCTTTGGAACCCGCCGGAGCGACGGTGATGGCGGCGCCGGGAATGACGGCGCCGGTGGGATCGACGACGGTGCCGGAGAGAGTGGCTGGGGATTTTTGTCCAGACAGCTTCGCGGAAGCCGGCGGCGAGGACTGCGCGCTGGCCAGGTTAGCGAACGAAAGGAGCAACAGCAACGAAAAGAAAACGCTTGCAGGGATCAGGCAGAGACGCCGGCGGTGGCGGAAGGACAACATGAGAGCGAACGACTCCTCTTGTGTTGGGACAGAGGTTGAACAACGGTGGATTCCGGGGCGGAAACAACAGATTAACAGGGGAAGATGAGGGCCGGTCAACGGGGCGGTCTCGCGAGCCGCGTTGGTTATGGAGACGGAGGAGAGGGGGAAAGCGTTCGGGGAATTTGACAGCGGGTAGCGGATAGCGGTTAGGGGTTTGCGAAAAATGATTAGAAAATCGAGTGAAAGGACGAGCGATGAGGCGAGCATCGCCTGGTTGCCGATCATCAGAGTGGACCGCCAGGCAACTGCCGGGTCGCAATGCGCCTCTGTCCCTTAGATTCTCTGCAGAGAACCCCTCCCATGAATTCTTCCAACAGCGGACTGATTCGACTGATCGCCGTGTTCAAGCTGGCGAAGGCGGCTTTGCTGATCGCGACAGGCGTCGGGATCCTGAAGCTGATGCACATGGATGTGGCGGGGGAGCTGGATCACTGGATCGTGCGGCTGGGACTCGATCCTGGCAGCCATTACGTCAACGCGGCGATGGAGAAGGCGACTCGTCTTTCTCCTGAGAAAATCAAGGAACTGGGGCTGGTGAGTTTTGTCTATGCGGGTTTGTTTCTGACCGAAGGCGTGGGGCTGTGGATGCTGAAACGCTGGGCCGAGTGGTTCACTGTGGTGATCACGTCGTCGCTGGTGCCGGTGGAGGTTTACGAGATTCACCGGCATCCGAGCGCGGTGAAGGTGGTTGTGCTGGTGATCAATATTGCTGTGGTGGGATACCTGCTTTATCGCATCGCGAAAGAGCCTAACCGGAGTGGTGGGGAATGATCCGACGAGTTGAAACGGGAGGCGCGGGGGGCGATCGTGAAAAGGGTCTCCCCATTTGGTCCGCAGCTGATTCCCCATCGGAGTGATTGAGGGTTGTACCGATTGGGGTCAGGATTCACGCATGCGCGTCAACCTGAGCACTCGGCCGTCACGGCCCTCAACGTCTATGGCAGGAACCATTCCGCTTCTGCTGACCATCCGCCCCGCCTGTGGGGTACCCGGCGACTACGAGTGCCGCATGGAAAGTACGGCGCTGCTGCGGCTGTTGCGGCAACAGACGGATCTGCCGGGTTACGTGCTGGAGAGTTTTGAGCGGAGTCTCCGCGCGCCCATGGATGCGCGGCTGCTGGGTGTGGAGCTGAGCGAGAGCGTGCTGACGGATATTGGGTACTTTATCGACTAGCTGTTGCGGGTGGGGTGGAATGTAACACCCGACTGCGTTGTCATCCTGAGGAGCGCAGCGACGAAGGATCTGCGGTTGCTCTCTGTTGCGGTCCGTCCAAACTTACGGTTTGCCGGTGATTCGCCCAGAACTTGGCTAAAGTCGGTCAGTTCCGATCGACAAGCTGCCCATACGGTGTTGTGCAGCCGCATTTGACGCTTTTGTCGCCCCGGTTCCTGGGGACATAAATTCCCGACTTGTGATCCGTGAGGCAGAAGCAACACCGTTCATTCGTCCGAAGACGAGCGGGCACGTGATGGCCAGCCGCGCTCTGGCCGGGATGAGCCTTGTTCCAGCATTTTTGGCACATGCTGTGTCGAATTAGAGCCTTCTTCATTCAGTCCCGACTCGCTGCTTCTGGTATCCAGGTATACGGAATGACCAATTAGACTCGGGCGAATCCTTCGTCCATGAATCCCTGCCGAGGACGTACTCGTAGGCTTTGAATCCTTCAGGGTATTCGCTGAATCCGGGTTGATCCTTTAGTCGTTCCTTCGCGGCGTTCGCGTCGTCCTCAGTCCGATAGACGCCGATCAGCAGTCCCGTGTCTTCGCCTTCCTCTCGTTCTTGCTCGAACCAGAGCAACCAAACAGTGTCCATAAACGCCATAATCTCACGCAGGCCACATTCTCTATATTGCGAAAGGTCTGGTTGGTCGGCCATCCGAACGTTTCGCAACGAGATGATGTCGATTACCTCGGCGTTGCCTGTGATGCAGTTGGAGCCCACTAATACAGCCGAAGCTGTCATCATGACGCTGAGCCTGGCGAGTCGAAGGCATCTGCGGTTGTTCTTCTCTTCCGTGAAATACGTCCCGCCGGCGTGGGATGGTCCGATGCACGAAGGGAATTACTGCACCTACATCATGGCCAGCCGCAGCCATACCCTTTACGTCGGGGTTACGAGCAATCTTCACAAACGGGTCTTCCAGCACAAATGGAGGGAGCATGAGGGGTTTACTGCGCGTTACAACTGCGATCGGCTCGTCTGGTTCGAATCGCACCAGCAGGTGCAGAGCGCGATCGGACGAGAAAAGGAGCTGAAAGGGTGGCGGCGCGAGATAAAGATCGTGCTCATCGAAGCGGCGAACCCGACTTGGGAGGATCTGAGCCGCGCCTGGTACGCTATCGAGCCTGCCGATTACTCGCGCGCGCTGGACCGAATGGATGCCTAACAGCAACCGCAGATCCTTCCGCTGCGCGTCAGGATGACAACGCGGGAGGGGTTGGCCGTCCACAGGCCGGCGGCGCGAGAAAAAGATCGGGCTCATCGAAGCGGATCTAAGCCGTACCTGGTACGATATCGAGCCTGCCGATTACTCGCGCGCGCTGGACCGAATGAATACCTAACGGCAACCGCAGATCCTTCCGCTTGCGCGTCAGGATGACAGCGTGTGGAGGGTTGGGATGGGCGGCGATTCGACAGTTTCATTCGTAGCGGATGGCTTTGACCGGGTCGAGCCTGGAGGCGCGGCGGGCGGGCAGCCAGCAGGCGATGAGTCCTACGGTGGCCAGGGCGGCGGCGACCGCGATGAAGACCACGGGGTCCGTGGGTGAGACGCCGATGGGCAGACTGGCCATGAGGCGGGCGGCTGGGAACGCTGCGGCGAGTCCGAGGGCGAGTCCGGCGAGTATTTGCCAGAGGCCGCGGCGCATGACGAGCAGCATGATGTTGCGGATGCTGGCGCCGAGGGCCATGCGCACGCCGATCTCCTGGGTGCGGCGGCTGGTGGCTTGCGCGAGCACTGCGTAGATGCCGACCGCGGCCATGAGCAGCGCGATGAGGGCGAATCCCATAAAGACTTTGCTGAAGAGATGGAGATACCACTGCTGGTGCTCGATGGCGCCGGAGAGGATCCAGGTGTCGCGGAGGGGAAGATCCCGATCGAGGCTTTGGACGGCGGCGCTCACGGCTTTGGTGGGATCGGAGGAGGACTCGACGACGAGGGACATGCCGCCCCAGCCCACCTGGCGGAAGGGCTGGAAGAGGAGCGGATTGGGATTCGGCGAGTCGATGTCCTGAACGATATTGGCGGAGACTCCGATGACGGTGATCCAGTCGCCGGGTTTGTTGGTGTCGTCGTAGAGGCGGAAGCGGCGGCCGAGGGCCGAGCGTCCGGGCCAGAAGCGCTCGGCGGTTTCGCGCGTGACGATGGCGGAGAGATGGCCGGCGGTGCCGTCGAGGTTGGTAAAGTCGCGGCCCCGCAGCAGGGGCAGGCGGATGGTATCGAGATAGCCGGGCGAGGAGACAACGAAGGAGACAGGCGGACGGTGGGCGGCGTCGAGGACAGGCCCGTGCTCGATCTCGATGTGCGTGTCGGCCGAGCCGAGGCCGGGCGGGTTGGAGACGAGGGTGGCGCGGGTGACGCCGGGGATGGCTGCGAGGCGGGGGAGAAGTTGGTCGTAGAAGCGCTGGCGCGCGTCGGTGTCCTTATAGCGGCCGTCGGGGAGATAAATGCGCGCGACCATGATCTGGCTGGTGGGAATGGACCGGTTGATCTCGAGGGCTTTGATGAGACTGTGCACGAAGACGCCGGCGCCGGTGAGCAGCACGAGGGTGAGCGCGAACTGGAAGACGACCAGAGTGGCGGCAAGCCAGCCTCCGCGGTGACGGCCGATGGTGCGCGCGCCGTCCTGCAGGACCTGATTGAGGTCGGGCCGTGAGGCGCGGAGGGCAGGCGCGATGCCAAAGGCCAGGCCGCTGAGGATGCAGAGCGCGGCGAAGTAGCTAAAGACGGTGTAGTCGATGGTGAACTGCACCCAATAGGGTTTGCCGACGTTTGCGGTGGCGAGATCGAACCAGCGCACGCCGTAGTATCCGAGGGCGAGGCCGAGCGCGCCGCCGAGCACGCTGAGCAGGACGCTCTCGATGAGGAGCTGGCGGATGACACGCCAGCGGGAGGCGCCGAGCGCGGCGCGGATGGACATTTCACGCTGGCGGCCGATGGCGCGGCTGAGCATCATGTTGGCGACGTTGGCGCAGGCGATGAGGAGCACGAATCCAACCGAGGCCAGCATGAGGATGAACACCATTTTGATGTTGCCGCCGTTGTAGCGTTCATGGAAGGTCATGACGTTGGCGGTGGTGTTCTTGTCGGTGTCGGAGTACTGCGCGGCCAGGCGGTTGGAGATGCCGGCAATTTCAGTGTTAGCGGCCTGGATTTTGACGCCGGGGTGGAGGATGCCGAAGACCTCGAGCTGGCGGTTGTCGCGCTTGAGGTCGTTGGGCGTGGGGGCGAGAGGCATCCAGAGATCGACGGTGGTGGGAAACCCGAAGCCTTTGGGCATGACACCGATGATGGTGGCGGGCTTCTCGTTGATACGGACCTGGCGGCCGATGACGGAGAGCGAGCCGGCATAGCGCTCCTGCCAGACCGCGTAGCCGATCATGAGGACGGGCGCTGCGCCGGGGTTGGCGTCGGAGGGGAGAAAGTCGCGGCCGAGGATCGGGTGCATGTGGAGCATCGAGAAGATGCCGCTGGTGGCGCGCTGAAGGTGATACGACTGGGGCGGAATGCCGGGCTCGCCGAGGACGCCCTCCTGACCGGACCCGCCCTCGAGGGCCTCGAAGGAATGGGCCTGGGCGCGGTAGTCGAGGAGATCGGGGTACGAAATGCGGGTGTCACGGCCGTCATGGCCTTCGGGCATGTGCGTGGCGATGGAGACGAGGCGGGCTCCGCCGGGAACGGGCACCGGCTTAAAGAGCGCGGCGTTGATGATGGTGAACACCATGGTGTTGAGGCCGATGCCGAGGGCGAGCGTGACGACGACGGCCAGGGAGAACCACCGATGGGCGAGGATCATGCGCAGGGCGAAGCGCAGGTCGTAAGACATGGAGGGAGGTACGCGGGTGGGGGCGCGATGGTTCCGGGATTGTGACGGGCACTGAGCGCAGAGCACCGGGCGCCGGGCACCGGGCACAAAGCTCAGGGCTCCGGCTCTGGGCGCAGAGTCAGGGAGTGATCTTCTTACGGCGCGAGGAGCGGCGGGGCGGGACGTAGTGGAAGCGGATGAGGTAGATGTTTTGGCCTTGGCCGTGTTTGGCGATTTTGAGGAGGTCGAGGACGCCGAGGAAACCGGAGGCGCGGGCGAGCGCGGGGGTGATGTCGGGCAGGCCGATGGGCTCGATGGAGTCGATCTCGATTTCGCCTTCTTCCATGCGATAGCGGCCGCCGACGCGGACGTGGGGGCGGGTCCAGATGCGAACCGAGCAGGTGATCTGGCCGGTGCGGACGCCTTCGCGCAGGCGTTGGGTGAACTGCATGGGGACAGCATAATCGAGCTGCAGTGAAGGGATGGATTTCGGAGTCCGGGGTCCTGTAGCATCGGCGGCATGAGGACGAAGAAGGCGATTCGAGCGGCGAAGACGGGACGCGGGACGAGGAAGGCATCGGTGCCAAAGAAGGCCGGCAGGGGCGCTTCGGCGGATACGAAGGGAGTCGCGGAGTATATCGCCGGGATTCCGGAATCGAGCCGGAAGACGTTCGATGCGCTGCGTGCGGCGGCGCGGCAGGCTGCGCCGAAGGATGCAGAGGAAGTCATCAGCTATGGGATTGTGGCGCTGCGGACGGAGAAGGTGCTGGTTTGGTACGCGGCGTTCGCGAAGCACTGCAGTTTGTTTCCGACGGCGTCGGTGCTGGGGCAGTATCGGGATGAACTGAAGGGCTACAAGGTGTCGAAGGGGACGGTGCAGTTTCCGGTGGATGAGCCGCTGCCGGCGGCGCTGGTGAAGAAGCTGGTGCGGGCTCGGGTACTCGAGGCTCAGGCGAAAAAGAAGTAAGCCGCTCAGGGCTTCTGGGTGGGGCGCAGAAGTACCTCGCTGATGAAGGACTGCGGGGCCTGAGTAACGAGGGTGGCAACGACTGCGGCGACGTCGTCGGGCTGGAGCATTTTTGCAGGATCCTTGCTGCTGCTGTGGCCGCCGCCGAAGTGGGTGTCGATGGAGCCGGGCGCGATGACGCTGACGCGAATTTTGTGCGGGCGGAGTTCTTCGGCGACGGAGTAGGTGAGGCCGTTGAGTCCCCACTTGGAGGCGGCGTAAGGCGCGTTGTTGGGCAGCGGGTTGTGGCCGGCGAGCGAAGAGATGTTGACGATGTGGCCGGAGCGCGCGGCGATCATCATGGGAGCGAAGGCGCGGATGAGCAGGTAGGGCGCGCGCAGGTTGGTGTCGATGAGGCGGTCCCAGTCCTCGGGGCTGACTTCGTGAAGAGGCTGGCCGGTGCCGCCGATGGCGGCGTTGTTCACAAGGATGTCGAGGCGTTTGTGGTCGCGGGCGACCTGCTCGGCGAGGCGCGCGATCGCGTCGAGATCGGTGAGATCGCAGGGCAGGACGGTGGCGTGGCCTTTGTTCTTCTGGATTTGGTCGCCGACCTGGTTAAGGCGCTGGGTGTCGCGGGCGATGAGGAGGACGTGCGCGCCGAGCGAGGCGAGGCGGAGGGAGACGGCTTCTCCAACGCCGCGGGCGGCGCCGGTGACGAGGGCGATCTGAGAGTCGAGAACGGGCATGGCTTCTATTTTCGATGCGCGAGTGAGGAGTGGAGGAGACTGCGGAGGTCTTTCATGAGCAGCATGAGCTGCAAATCGCTGACCGGGGAGGGCTCGAAGTTGAAATGCCGATAGAAGGCGCCCGCTTCGGTATCGATGGCATGCACCAGCACTGCTCGCGCACCGACAATGTCGGCTGCCTGCGCCATTCGCATGAGGGCGTCCTTCAGCAGGGCACCACCGAGTCCTTTTCCCTTTTCCGACCTGTCGACAGCGAGACGGGTCAGCAGGAGAACCGGAACAGGATGATTCGCGAGGCCTTTCGCAATCCGAGTGGGGACAGCTTCACGCAGGACGCTTCCGGCAGCGATTGAGTAGTAGCCGACGATGCGTTGAGAGCGGTGCACAACGTAGGTCCGTGAAGTTTCATTCTGCTGATTGGCCCAGGCGAATCGTTTCAGCCAGTCATTCAGCGAGGGATGGCTTCCGCAGTCGAAAGAGGCGGGGTCATGCAGCCGCTCCAGGGGCTCTACGGGCGAAAGCGGAGGAGGAACTGTTTCAGGGCCGTTCAAGGATGGACGGCTCCCGCATCAGCCGTTGCAGGCGCGGCATCTTCCGAACGGGACCATCGAGAGCCTGCATGAAGGCCCGCCATTGCCTCGAATTCAGTTCGAAATGCCGCTCATCGGCGAGAGTGCGTTGTGCACGTTCCGAAGCGCTCTCGATGATAAAGGCGCTCAGACTCACTCCAGCATGTGCGGCCGCACGGGTGATGGTCGTGACCTCACGTTTGGAGGCCCGCAGTTGAATGCGATGTGCTTTCCTGGCCTGTGCCGCCATATCCAAGCTCCGTACTGACATTGTACTCCAGTCATGAAATCATGGCGCGCGGTCGATGTCGAGGATCTGGATCGAGTATGCGGGGACGGTGTGGTGGAACGACGACGAGACGCCGGTGGCGTGCGTGACGGTGGGGACGATGTGCTTCGGGTCGGTGATGGAGTTGGTGTCCTTGGTGGTGGCGCCGTGGAGGGTGGTGAGGGTCATGGCGGGGCGAATGTGCGCCGCGCCGGTAATTTTGATCGCAACTTGCTGTGGCGCTGACGAGGCGTTGACCAGTTTGAGGTGGAGGCGACCGGTTTTCGAGTCGGCGGTGACGGATTCGAAGAGGCGCGGGTTGGGGGAGTCGAGGGTGGACGCGAGGATCTGATCGCCGACGTGGCCGCTGAACATCACCTGGGCCCAATAGCTGGGTGAGCCGTAGCTGGACATGGCGTCAAAGCCGATGAGGTTGCCCTCCCACTGCATGGCGAAGGGGCTGACGTTGACGAAGAGGGGCGCGTAGCTGGCCATGACGACGAGGTCGGAGTTGCGCTCGAGGCCGGTCATCCACGCCGCGTCGCCGAGGGCCGCGCCCATGTTGGTGGTGGGCGTGCCTTCGCGGGTGGCCCACTCGCCAACGAGAATCTTCGGGCCGCTGCGGTCGTAGTTATCGTAGCGGTGCACGTCGTCGAAGAACTGGTTTGCGGTGCGGTAGAAGTGGCGGTGGGCTTCGTGGTCGTTGTCATCGACGATGTCAGGGCGAACGGAGGTGACGGGGGCCGAGGCGACAATTTGTAACTGTGGGTATTGCTTTTTGATGGCGTTGTAGAACTGGGCGAAACGGGCGTTGTAGGTGCCGGAGGGGTCGTGGTACTCCTCGTTGCCGATTTCGACGTCGTGGAGGGCGAAGGGTTCGGGGTGGCCGTCGCGGGCGCGCTCGGCCCCCCATTTGGTAGAGGCGTCGCCGGTGACGTACTGGATTTCGTCGAGGGCGCTCTGCACGTAGGGCTCGAGGTCGTGGCCGGGATTCACGTGCTGCTGGTCGAGGGTGTAGCCGTCGAAGATGGCGAGCAGCGGCTCCATGTGCAGGTCGTCGCACCAGGTGAGCATTTCGAGCAGGCCCATGTCATCGGAGGAGCGATACATCCAGGGCGCCATGTGGCCGGGGCGATCGACGAGGGGGCCGATGGTCTTCTTCCAGTCGAAGTGGTCGGCGAGGTGCTGACCTTCAAGGAAGTTGCCGCCGGGGAAGCGCAGGAATTTTGGATGCAGCGCGGCGAGCTTGTCCATGAGATCGGGGCGGAAGCCGTTAGGCTCATCGTGCCAGGTGGGCGGGAAAAGGGAGAGAAGCGTGAACCAGGCGGTGCCGGGATGCGCGAAGAGGTATTCGATGCGGTTGTCGCTGGAGGTTGCGACTGCGGGGGCGGTTTTCAGGGTGAAGGTGTACTGTTTCCACTCTGTATCGAGAGCGGGGACGGTGGCGGTGGCGGCGACGGCTCCGCTCTGGTTGTTGACGAGGCGGATGGTGACGGGACCAAGCGTGGTGTCGGCGGCTTTCGCGTAAAACGAGCCCTGGTACGTCGTCGCTGGGCGCACCGGGATGCCCCAGTAGCCGGTGTTGAAGAAGCCTGCGGTGGAATGGGCGTCGGCTGAGGTGACGTCGAGCTTGAGGCTGGCGGGGAGAGCGGCGCTGGGGCCATTGTTGGGATCGGTGGCGATGGCGGCCTCGGCTGTGCCGCGCTCGATGAGGATCCAGTTTTGCGGCGGGCGGTTAGGGCGTCGGCCGAAGACCTGGATGGCGCTGGGGTTGAGGAGTTCGGCGTAGAGGCCGCCGTCCCAGGAGTGGTTGATCTCCTCGCTCATGATGCCGTAGAGGGTGGGGCTGACCTGGCCGGTGGGGTGGGAGGCATCGATGGTCAGGGTGGCGGTGGGGGTTTGGGCGAGGGCGGTGGTGGAGAAGAGGAGCAGAGCGGGAAGGGCGAGGCGCATGGCGAGTCCGTGAGGGTCGAGATAACGTTTACCGGGCGGAGACCAAAGTAGGCGGTTTGCCGTCCGCCGTCAAGCGGGAGGAAGGGATTCGATCGGGACGGGCAGCTGCTGTCAAAATCAGGAAAGCAGATGGTGAACATCGAACCGTGGGGTCAGGGATGACGAAACAGCGTTGCGCGTGGGCAGAGAGCGATCCGCTGCTGCGGCAGTATCACGATGAGGAGTGGGGCGTGCCGGAGTTCGACAGCCGAACGCTGTGGGAGATCCTGATGCTGGAGGGATTTCAGGCGGGGCTCGCGTGGATCATTGTGCTGCGCAAGCGCGAGGCTTTTCGAAAGGCGTTCAAGGGCCTCGATCCGAAGAAGGTGGCGCGGTTGAGCTCGAAGGATGTGGAGAAAATGCTCGAGAACCCTGGGATCATCCGGTCGCGCGCGAAGATTGAGGCGACGATTGGCGGGGCGAAGGCGTTTTTGCAGATGCAGAACGAGGGGGTGGAGTTCTCGGACTGGGTGTGGGAGATGGCGGGCGGGCAGCCGTTGCAAAATACGGGACCGGTGCCGGCGAGCACGCCTTTGGCTGAGACTTTCTCGAAGGAGTTGAAGAAGCGCGGGTTCAAGTTTGTGGGGCCGGTGATTGTGTACGCGTGGATGCAGGCGGCGGGGATCGTGAACGATCACGCGGAGGATTGCTTTCGGCGGGCGTCCTGCGCGCGGGTGAAGAGGAAGGTGTGAGGGGTTTGGCCGAAAACGGCGGTCCCCACCGCGTTAGATTCTTTTCGGCCGCTTCGCGACCGATTCCCCTCCGCCTGAGATCTTTCGTTGGGACACGGCTTGTTGCTTCGGGGGGTCCTTCGACTGCGCGCGGTCCAAACGTTATTCACCGCTCGCAGGCGTTGTGGCCGCGCTCCGCTCAGGATGACATTTGTTTTCATGCGCGCCGTATACTCGGATGTTTGCTGTTGCGAGGTGTAGCGATGAGTGCGAGTGCGGTTGGGTATGCGAAAGAGAATGCGGGCCGGTTTCTGGAGGAGTTGAAGACGCTGCTGCGGATTCCGTCGGTGTCGACGACGCCGGAGCATAAGGGCGATGTGGAGAAGGCGGCGCAGTGGGTAGCGGCGGAGCTGAAGCGGATCGGGATGGAGAATGTCGAAGTGATCCGGGCGACGGACTCAGAACGCGGCGGCCATCCGCTGGTGTATGCGGACTGGCTGCACGCTGCAGGAAAACCGACAGTGCTGTGCTACGCGCACTACGATGTGCAGCCGCCCGATCCGCTGGAGGAGTGGGTGTCGCCGCCGTTTGAGCCGACCGAACGCAACGGCAACCTGTATGCGCGCGGCGCGGTCGATGACAAGGGGCAGCTGGTCTTGCAGCTGAAGGCGCTGGAGAGTCTGATGAAGAAGGATGGGAAGCTGCCCATCAATGTGCGCGTGATCTACGAGGGCGAGGAGGAGGTGGGCGGGGAGCGGATCGCGGCGTTCGTCAGAGAACATCCCGACCGGCTAAAGGCGGACTTCGCCTTGATCTCGGACACGGAGATGTTTGCGCCGGAGCTGCCTACGCTTTGTGTGGGATTGCGCGGAATGATCTACACCGAGCTGGAGGTGCGGGGCGCGAAGACCGATCTTCACTCGGGGATGTACGGCGGGGCGGCGCCGAATCCATTTGTGGCGCTGGCGCAGATTTTGGCTGGACTGAAAGATCGTGACGGGAAGATTTTGATACCAGGCTTCTACGACGATGTGGCCAAGCCGAGCGCGGATGAGCTGAAGGCATGGAAGGCGCTTCCGTTTGACGAAGAGGAGTATCGCGAGAAAGAAGTGGGCGCGACGAAGCTGGTAGGCGAGCCAGGCTACTCGGCAATCGAGCGGACCTGGGCGCGGCCGACTCTCGATGTGCATGGGATCGTCGGCGGGTTCACGGGCGCGGGCGCGAAGACGGTGATCCCGGCGAAGGCGACGGCGAAGGTGTCAATGCGGCTGGTGCCGGACATGACGCCGGAGAAGGCCTTCAGGCTTTATCGGGAATACGTGGAGAAGATCAAGCCGGAGGGCGTGACGGTGGAGATACGGCTGATCCACCAGGGCGAGCCGATCGTGATCGGGACGGACAATCCGTATGTGAAGGCGGCGACGAAAGCGCTCAAAAAAGTTTGGGGGAAGGACACGGTGTTCATCCGGTCGGGGGGATCGATCCCGATTGTGGGCGACTTCGAGCGGTTCCTGAAGATTCCATCGGTGATGATGGGGTTTGGGCTGCCGGACGATGGGCTGCATGCGCCGAACGAGAAGTTCCACATCGCGAATTTTCATCGCGGGATTGAGAGTCTGATTGAGTTCCTGGACGAGGTGGGTAGTCTGTAGCCTGTAGCGGGGAGCGGGGAGCGGGGAGCGATCTGCCCGGAAGGGAAAAAGAGGGGAAGCGGTCCTGGGGAGGGGGAAGGACCGCTTCCCGGCGAAGTGAGGCTGCAACAACACTGGTAAATTCCGGCGAGTCGCGTTCACCCATCATTCCCACGTGAGAGCGATTGCGGGCTCGCCGGAATTCCCGGCTGCCGGGGGTACGCGCCGGTTAGGCTCGTTCCCTCGCGCCAGGCTTCAGGAAACCTTGGGTGGCTTCACAATCTCGACCAGGCGCGCATCCTTCCACAGCGGCGCAAACGCAGGGTCCTCCCACACGGTGGAGAGGTTTTTGAAGTTCTGCTCCTTGGCACGGCGCAGGTAATCCAGAGCCCCTTCGATATTGCCGCGCTTGATGTAGGCCTTGGCGATCATGAAGTCGACCATCGCGCGCTGCTCGGGGGTCTGGACCTGGGCGAAGACGCCTTCCTTGTCGGCGCTGGTGAGGATGTCGGCATCGAGCTCGAGGGCGCGGGCATACTCGGTCATGGCGCGATCGATTTGCTTCTGGCCCATCCAGGCCTCGGCGAGGTTCAGGTGGGTGACGGCTTTGGATTCATCGAGAGCGAGCGCCTGCTTCAGGTAGCGGACGGCCGGCTTGTATTTGCGCTGCAGGCAGTAGACGGCCCCCAGGTTGTTGAGAGCGTCGACATTGGAGGGATCGACTTTGACCGCCTGGCCGAAGCTGTGACGAGCCTGATCGAACTCGCCGATCTTCATCTGGGCGATGCCCAGCTTGTTATAGAGGGAGACATCATTATTGTTGTAGCGGATTGCGAGCATGTACCAGTTGGCGGCCGAGCCGTACTGTTCGCGAGCGCGGGCAATGTCGCCTTTCATCTCGTAGTCTCGGGCGACCTGCTGGCGCGTCTCCGCGGCGACGGTGTTGGGCAGCAGGGACTGCGCGGTTTCAGAGCGGGTGGCGAAGGCCGGGGCGCTGAGAGTAGAGGCGGCGGCCAGTATAAGGACGATGGCTTTCACAGGAGTACCTCCCGCGGAAGGCTGTGTGGGCAGTTGGGGGAGCTTCTTCCGCTTCGAGGGTGAGTACACACCCCGCGGTGAGCCCGGCACAACGCTATACCTGCTACCCGGAGACTCGGCAGGGGGTTACGCAACTGGTCAGGACTGGTCATGGCGCGCGGTCGCAGAATCGACGAGACTTAGGCTGGGGCGAAACACGGATCTCCCCGGAGCCGAGTGGCGGCCACGGGGGGGTTAAATCCCGTTACATCGCAACCATCGGGGCCTGTGTGACGGTTAAGAGGCACCGGTGCAGGGTCACAAGCGTATAAAGAAGGCGTCAACAGCGAGGACGGACGAGTACGGCGATGGCGGCAGCCGGACACGCGGAGCCGATGGAAGTGGAGGCGTGGCGCGAAGAACTGCGCACCGTGCTGGAGTCGCGCGCCTTCCGCCAGGCGCCGACCCTGTCGCACCTGCTGGGTTATCTGTGCGAGAAGCTCTTTTCCGGCGAGAGCGCTCAGATCAAGGAATATTCGATCGGAGTGGAGATGTTCCGCCGCGGGGCGGAGTTCGACCAGGAGACAGACTCGATTGTGCGGGTAGAGGTGAACCGGCTGCGCAAGCGGCTGGCGGACTACTACGCCGGCGAGGGAGCGTCGCACAAGCTGCGGATTGTGATTCCGGTGGGGCAGTACGTGCCCAGCTTTGTGAGCACGGTGACGGAACCGGAGACGAAGCCGGCCGCGGAAGCTCCAGCGGAGAAAGCGGCGCCTGCGTGGTGGCGGCGGAGATGGGTGTGGGGCGCTGGGGCGGCCGGGGTTGCGGTGCTGGCAGGAGGGGTTTGGTTCGCGGCGCATCCGCGACACCAGGCGCCGCCGCCTCTGCAGACGCATCCGCAGGCACAAACGGTTCCGGAGCCGCTGGTGGGGCCGCCGCCGGGCGATGAGGTGCGGATCCTGGCCGGATCGACGCGGAGCTACGCCGATCATGCAGACAAGCTGTGGAGTGCCGATACGTGGTTCACGGGCGGCACGGAAGTGAAGAACGACGCGCGGTACATCGCGCGCACGCTCGATCCGAGCTTCTATCGCGCGAGCCGCGAAGGCCAGTTCCGGTACGACATTCCGCTGAAGCGCGGCGTGTACGAGGTACACCTGTACTTTGCCGAGACGGAGTACGGGCCGGAAAACACGGGCGTGGGCGGCGAAGGAAGCCGGCTGATGACGGTGCGCGCGAACGGGCAGCCGCTGCTGACTCACTTCGACGTGATGGCGGATGCGGGCGGCGAGCGGATTGCCGACGATCGCGTGTTTCCGGGGCTCTCGCCGGCGAGCGACGGCAAGCTGCACCTGGAATTCGCGGGCGAGAACGGCGCCAACGCGACGCTGTCGGCGATCGAAATTCTGCCCGGTTTGGGCGCGCGCATGCGGCCGCAGCGTCTGCTGGCACGGCAGACGCCTTACTACTCCAACGACAGCCACTGGTGGAGCCCGGACAACTACTTCGACGGCGGGCAGATGGCGTCGTACTCGGAGCCGGTGAGGGGGACCGACGATCCGGAGCTGTACGAGACGGAGCGGTGGGGGAATTTCTCCTACGCGATCCCGGCGGCGCCGGGGCGCTATACGGTGACGCTCCATTTTGCGGCGCGGCATCGCGGCTGGGACGCGCCTCTGGGGCCGGGCGTGCAGGAGACGACGCGCGTGGCTCACATCTTCAACGTCTTCTGCAACGGCAAGGCGATTCTGGAAAACTTTGACCTGGCGAAGGAAGCGCAGGGGTCGGACGTTGTGGTGCGGAAGGCGACGGGTCTGGAGCCCAATGCGCAGGGCAAGCTGCTGCTGAACTTTGTGCCGGTGCAGGGGTATGCATCGGTGACGGGGATCGAGGTGGTGGAGGAGTGAATGCAGGTCGCAGGGTACAGGTCACAGGGTACAGGTTGCGATCATTTGCTGTAGAGATCTTCTTCTGTCACGACGGCTTCGAGATTCCCGGCGTGGCGGGAGCGATGGGCGGCTGTGAACATGGATCCGCGTGCGGGGACGATGGGAGCGAAGGCCATGAAGCCGATCTTTGGGGCGATGTCGTCGTAGATGGCTTCCATGCCGCCGCGCAGCGTGTAGGTTTCGTGCCAGAAGCCGGTGCCGCCGGAGTCGCGCAGGAAGTTCTTCCACCAGAGGCGGTGCGGCTCGGAGCGGGTCCACTTCAATAGCGAGTCCATATCGCGCCAGTACTGGCGCATGCCGGCGTGCATGGGGAAAAGCGAGAAGACAAAATTCTCGTGGCGGAGGAGGCCGTCGGGCTGGGCCTCAACGGATTTTGCGATCCTGGGGCCGAATCCGATGAGGGTTTTGAGGCCGGCGAGGCGATTGACGCGCATGCCCAGGTAGACGACGACGAGGTCGGGGAATTGGCTGAGGTCGACGGTGAGGCGATTGACGGGCGTAGGCATGATGAGGACAGGGTACAGGGAGCAGGGTACAGGGAGCAGGGTCCGGTTCAGAAGACCGGCCTGGCGATGGAGCCTGGTTTGATACCCCGGCGGCAAATGCTGGCGCGCGTCGTTGGCGGTATCTCGCGCATCTGGTAATGTATTACGTCGGGCGAAGGAAGAGAGAACCATGGCGAAGGCGGTCTGGAACGGGAAAGTCCTTGCAGAGAGTGACACTTACGAGACGGTGGAGGGGAATGTCTACTTCCCCGAGGGCGCGGTGAAGCGGGAGTTTCTGCGGCCAAGCACGACGACGTCGACGTGTCCCTGGAAGGGCCAGGCCAAGTATTACAGTCTTTTGGTGGACGGGCAGGAGAATCAGGATGCCGCCTGGTACTACCCGAATCCAAATCCTGCGGCGCGTAACGTCAAGGGGCACATCGCTTTCTGGCGCGGGGTTGAGGTGGAGAAGTAGCTGCGGGTTCAGCTAAGAACCGGTCAGCTGACAACCGGTCAGCGAAAAAGCGGTTAGCGAAAAAACCCGACAGCGAGGCGATACCACGCAATTGCGTGATCGCGCTCAGTTCGTGGCAGCGCATCTGGTTCCATTTCCAGGCAACCGGCTTTTCGCCAACCGGTTTTCAGCCGACCGCTTTTTAGCTGACCGGTTCATAGCTGACCGCTTTTCAGCGATAGCGCACCTGGTGCCATTCCCATGCGCTGGCGACGATCTCGTCCAGATCCGTGTGGCGGGGTTTCCAGCCGAGTTCCTGGGCGATTTTTTCCGAACTGGCGATCAGGACGGCGGGGTCGCCGGGGCGGCGAGGGACCACGTCGACGGGAATCGGGTGACCGGTGACCCTTCGAGCCGACTCGATGACCTGGCGGACGGAGAAGCCGGATCCGTTGCCGAGGTTGTAGACGAGCTGTTCCTTGTGAGCAAGGGCCTCAAAGGCAAGAAGATGGGCGTGCGCCAGGTCCTCGACGTGGATGTAGTCGCGGATGCAGGTGCCGTCGGGTGTGGGGTAATCGTCGCCGTAGATTTTGATCCGCTCGCGGCGGCCGAGGGCGACATCCAGAACCAGGGGAATGATGTGGGATTCCGGCTCGTGCGCCTCACCGCGGCCTCCCATGGCGCCGGCGACGTTGAAGTAGCGCAAGCTGGCGTATCGAAGACCATGTACTCGATACATCCAATTGAGCATTTTTTCCACCAGGAGCTTGGATTCCCCATAGGCATTGGTGGGGCGAAGGGTGGCATCTTCGCGGATGGGCGTTACGTCCGGTTCGCCGTAAACCGCAGCCGTGGAGGAGAAGACGATCCTGTGGACGCCTGTGGAAATCATGGCTTCGAGGAGGCTGAGCGAGGAGGCCGTATTGTTGCGGAAATAGCGCTCAGGCTGCTGCATGCTCTCGCCGGCTTCGATGAGTGCCGCAAAATGCATCACGCCGTCAAACCCGGTGGCGAGGAGATTCTCGAGCTGCGGGCGGTCGGCAAGATCGCCCTGGATGAAGCTGGCCCCGGCGGGAAGCAGAGCTCGCGTGGAGTGACACAGGTTGTCGTAGACCACAACCGTATGGCCCTGCTGGAGAAGGGTGAGGGCTACCATCCCACCAATGTACCCAGCTCCGCCAGTGACCAGAATTCGCACGATTCTCAGCCTCCAATCCTTTATGCTGTATACGTCCCTGCTGCGTCAGACTCTTTATAATCCATCAGGAGGGAAGCCTCGACTGTGGTAACCGCAGCGAGGGGTTCTGCCTCCAGTTTCGATCCGAGGATTTTGATGGACCGCAGCCAGTAAGGGGCTTGCAGATGTCCAGCGTAAGAGAGTAGACAGAGTGAACGAGAAAGGCCCCGTTCGCGTCGTTCACTTGAAGCAAGACCCAAAATGGGCACGATTCTGCCTCGTTTGTGTGACTGGTGGAGGTAATTCGCAGTAGTACTCTCAAGTCACCTCTTGCGCGTTCAGAAGTACCCATAGGAAGATCTAAATGGTAATCCCCATCGCAGGGCGAGATTCTCGGGAGAACGTGTCCCGCAGCCTTGCGTAGGGTTTTGTCCGGGATTTGGGCCAACGCGGATTGGGTTCACTGGTCATCAAAGTGCATACCTTGAAAGGATGCACCCAATGAAAGTTGCAACTTCTTTTCTCAGGTGAGGTTGGAGATACAGGGCAATGGCAACAGACAACTCCATTAAGCGCGCAACGTTCGGTCTGCTCCCCGAGCCGGAAGGCCGGATGGGCTCGTTCGGCATGAGCATGGTACTCAACGTGACCGTAGCTGCTTTGATGCTGCTGCTGACGATCGCGCAGGTTCACCAGGTGCAGGAGCACCGGTACCAGACGACGCAGTTGATTTTCCCGGTGGAACAGCCGAAGCAATACGTACCGCCTGTGCCGAAGATCAAGCTGCCGCCCCCGCCTCAGGTGGCAAAGCTGGAGCAGCCAAAGATCGAGATGCCGAGGCCGATGCCGCCGCCACCGAAGGTTGCAGAGATCAAGCTGCCCACGCCCGTGATGCCGAAGATTGAAGCGGCGCCGCCCAAGCGGTTCGCGCCTCCTCCACAACCGAAGCTGGGCGCGTTCAAGAGCTCGACGCCAACGACGGTGGCGAACAACATGAGCGCGCCGACGCCGAAGATGGGTGGCTTTGGGGATCCGCAGGGTGTGAAGCCGAATCCGGATGCCACGCGGACGGCGACGGTGGCCGCAGTGGGTTCGTTCAACGCGGCGCCAGGAACGGCATCGGGAGCCGGAGCGGCGCGTCAGGGTGCGGTGCGCGGCACCGAGTTTGGTTCAGGTGTGGCCAACGGCGTTCCCGGCGGGAAAGACAGAAACGCGACGGTTGCGTCGGCAGGATTCGCCAACGGCGTACTGGGCGGAACAGGATCGAAGGATAGCCACGGAACGATCGCGCATGGCAGCTTTGGAGACAACATGTACGGCTCTGCACCGGCTCCGGCCGTGCGTCCTCAGGCTCCGCAGACGACCCCGCTCGTGGTCCTGGCGAAGCCGCTGCCGGCCTACACGGCCGAAGCGCGGCAGCTCAGGATCGAGGGCGACGTGACGCTCGAGGTCCGGTTTTTGGCCACGGGGCAGGTGCAGGTGCTGCGCGTAGTCGCAGGACTGGGGCACGGGCTGGATGAACAAGCGAGGCTGGCGGCGGAGAGGATCCGCTTTAAGCCGGCGACCAAAGACGGGCAGGCCGTGGATCAGGTGAGCATCATCCATGTGACATTCCAGATGGCATAGGAAGTACAGTTGTGGACGAAGCGCGGGAATGCCTCGCGTTTCGCAAAAGGCCGAACACAAGGCACGTATTCAGGAGTCATAACAAAATGCATCGTCGCAAGCTTTTAATTCTGGGCATGACATTATTGCTGGGCGTTCCGGCGTCCCAGGCGAAGAAGGACCCTCGTGCTCCGGCAGGATTGCCCCTTACCCCGCAGCAGCAGCGCCTGGTACAGCAGGCGATCGCGCGCGAGAAGGTGGTTATTAAGCAAATCCAGAAGAGCACCCCGGTCGTGCAGTCGTACATTCAGGACCTGCGTCCCGACCAGAAGCTCTATCAGGTCCCGGTTGCCGATCAGTACATGATCGGGCGCGTGGATTTCGGAAAGGCATTTTCGGATGCACAGTATGAGCAGGCGGATCGGAGCCTGCCGCGCCGCGGCTGGTTTGCCGGTTCCTTCCATTTCATGTCGGACCTGACCAAAGCTTTCCATCTGGAGAACTCGCCCACCGGATTCATGTCGATGATGTTCATCGATCCGAGCGGGTTCGACCAGCAGCACTACAACTTCGCCTTCGTGCGGCGCGAGTTCCTGGGCACGGTGCGCACATGGGTCTTCGATGTGAGCCCGAAGGAGAGAGGCCCGGGGCGTTTCTTCGGGCGCATCTGGGTCGAGGACCAGGACGGCAATGTCGTCCGGTTCAACGGTACCTACATCAGCAATCCAAACGACGAAGCCGACCACTATTTTCACTTCGACAGCTGGCGTATGAACGTGCAGCCGGGAGTGTGGGCGCCGGCGGCGGTGTATATCGAGGACACGCTGCACAACGGCGTGAACCATGCGAGCAGCTTTAAGGGGCAGACGACGTACTGGGGCTACTCGCTGAAGCTGCCGACCAAGGAGTCCGACTCGGAGTCGATGGAGATCGAGAACGCGCAGGACCAGAGCGACAACTCCACCGACGTGAGCCCGCTGCAGGCGGAGCGGGAATGGGTTTCCCAGGCGGAAAACAACGTGCTGGACCGGCTGACCCAGGCCGGGCTGGTGGCGCCGCCGAGCGATTTTGACAAGCAGCTCGAGCAGGTGGCGACGAACATTATCATCGGCAGCAATCTGCAGCTGCCCAGCGACATTCACTGCCGCGTGATTCTGACCACTCCGCTGGAGTCGCTGGCGGTGGGCAACACGATTTTGCTGAGCAAGGGTCTGATCGACACGCTGCCGGACGAGAACGCGCTGGCGGCCGTGATTGCCTTCCAGCTCGCGCACATCGTCACCGGCCACCACATCGACACGCGGTACGCGTTCAATGACCGGCTGCTCTTCCCGGATACGGCGACCTTCCGGCGGATCACGATGAACCACTCGGTTCCGGACGACGAGGAAGCCGCGAAGAAAGCCGTCGATCTGTTTAGCCACTCGATCTATCACGACAAGGCCGGCAGCGTGGGGCTGTTCTTCCAACAGCTGGAGGCGCGGGAGAAGGAACTTCCCTCGCTGTTCACGCCGCGGCTGGGCGACTCGCTGATCCGCGGCGACGGGCAGCCGTGGCTGGCCGGTCTGACGCAGGGCGCACCAAAACTGGACATGGATAATCTGCAGCAGGTAGCGGCCCTTCCGCTGAACAGCCGGCTGAAGATCGATCCATGGGACGACAAGGTTTTCATGCTGACCGCCCGGCCTCCTGTGCTGCTGAATGCGCGCGACAAGATGCCTCTGGAGATAACGCCGGTGTTCTACCGTCTGCAGCGGTACTCCGACGCAACACCGGGCGCACCCGCGCCTGCGAATGCGACTCCGGCCGCGAGTGTGCCGCCGTCGGCGGATGCAGGTGCGCAGCAGCCTTCGGCAAGCGCACAGGCTCAACCGCAGGGCGGGCCACAGTAGTCGCATGGATTGAGCGGCGTGCTTTGTGGTTCAAACAAAGAACCGCAGAGCGCACCGCTCCGAACTGGATAAGGGGATTAACGACGAACGGCAGGGTTGAACCGGCAGGGGCCCGTAAGTCGCAAGACCGGAGAACGAACGTGGGCAAGAAGATTGCAATCATCGCACTCCTTTTACTTCCTGCAGCATTGATCGCTCAGAGTGCCGAATCGGCCATCGGCGGCGAAGCTACCGTATCGGCAGGCGTGGAGATGTCCACCTTTAATCCGGACTGGGGCTGCGCCAACAGCGCTCCGTTCGGCTGCGCGAATCAGCTATACGGTCCAACGGCGGTCTTCAACTTCGACCTTCATCAAAAATATGGGATCGAAGGTGAGGCGCGCTGGCTCCACTGGCATGGCAATGGAGGGATGGTCGAATCTAATTATTTGGTCGGTCCTCGTTATCGCCTCTACCGGTGGGAGCGCCTGACCCTCTGGGGCAAGCTGGGCATGGGCGGTGGATGGATCACGACGTCGGATTATCCCGCAGCCGGCAGCCTGAAGGGCAGCTACTTTGCGTACGCTCCGGGAGCGACCGGCAATTTCCGACTCAACCGCAGGATTTCTCTTCGCGCCGACTATGAGTATCAGTTTTGGCCTTCCTTTGCCGGACCGCCGAGCTACGACCCCACTACGGGTAAGGTGTTGCAGCACCAGAGCGGGCTGACTCCGAACGGCACGAGCATCGGGGTGGTCTACAGGTTCCTCGGGCAGTAAGCGCGCGGTGGGTGACAGCTTCGACCGCAACACTCGAAACCACGCGCTTTTGGAAGACCGGGTTGAAGAGTGTCGACACCAGGCGTGTGTCGGCGTGAAATGTGTCGCAGCACCTGACCGCCTCCATTCCCGTCACTCACCTGACATCGACGATTCGCTTGCGGTGTCCGCTTCAGGGAGCTGCTCGGCGGAGGCGCGCCGCAAAAGCACCCACCCGACAATGTAGACTGCGCAGATTGCGAGGATGAGACAGACGTCAAAAAACCATTGCGAGAGGGCCGTCACCCGAAGCGCTGTGGACCATGAAACGGCGAGATGCAGGCCGACCAACGGAGCGATGGTGCTGCGCAGCGGATGGATGCCACTACTCGTCCAGAGCAAAGGAAGGGCAACAAAGAAAAGTGGCCACGCATAGCTGAAGAGCCGCACCACGGAAGAACCCAGTTCCGGTGCCAGCAAAAAGGAGATCAGACCGTAGATCAGGCAAAAACGCAGGATAACGCTCTCCCCACCCCTTCGCATGTCGCGTCGCCTCCACACATAAACGAGGAGTAAGGGGAAGAGCCCAAAACTGCTGAGCGCAAGGCGCAGGGTCGTCAACGGAAGAACAGGATTGTAGCTGCACAATCCAACCCCGTGCATGGCCGAAGTGGACCGTGGTGGACCACCGAGGAGAAGCGCAATTGCCGGGGTTCAGGTTGTTCCACGGCGCGACCCCCGCCACATTCTTGAGAAAGTTCCAGGGAACCTTGCCAACCATGTACGCGAGCGTGCCCAACTCCTCCTTGTTCTGAGTTCCCGGAGGAATCAGACTCCGCACAATCATGATTCCGGCAGCCGACGCGGACACGGCCACAATACGGCCGCTGAGACGCAGTTCACGCCAGCCGGCAATCAGCAAGCAGATAAGGACCAGTAACGTTGACTCGCGGGACACGTACAAGAGCAGCAGCATCGCCGCAGCTGCAAGCCAGCTTCGACGGTACAGAAGGACAGGAACATGCCAAGCAAGGCCGAAAACCAAAGATCCGGCAGCCCGGCGCCATTGAACACCCCGGCCCAAAAGGACGTTCCTCCAACCGCAATGAGCATCCACAGGTCAGCGCCCAATGAACTCAGGAGCCATCCCAGCGCAGCAGTCACCGCAATCAGCGAAATGACCTGCACGACAATGAAGCCTGACTGGAAGCTGGTATGGAAAAGATGCGCGAGCCATCGCGCGAGGTGAGGGTGCAATTGTCTGGAGGCGTACGGCTGGAGGACCGCCGCCATGTCACCCTTCGCGATGTCGAGGTAGTACGGGACATCGGAATCAACGAACATCCTGCCGAATGTGCGGTCGAGGACCACCGCGGCAGTGCTGACCGAAAGAGAAAACCACAGCCATCGCCACTCAGCCCTGGCCGCGCCGCTTTTCATGTGATCGCTCAATTTGCCCTGGAGCAGGTCCCCGCCAGATCCCAGTCTCTCTTTTCGTGCTTTCAACGCATCGGATGGGGTTAAATCTGTGCATCGCGCTACGAAATTGCTTTGACCCGCGAGGACGTGTGCTCTCTAAAAGTGATAGGCGATGCCGACGACCGGATCGTAAATGTTGTAGTAGACGTTAGTGCGGAAGGCATCGCCGGGATAGTTGAAGGTCGGGGTCTTCATGACCAGGCCCCGGTATTCGGCGCGGATATCGAAGCTGGGACTGATTTCATAGGCGAAGCCGGCGCCATACATCAATCCGATATTCGTGCTGCGGCTCACGTTGAATGTGTTGGTCTTGGCGTCGTCAATGGGCGAGAACATGAAGCCCCCGGGGCCGGCTTCGATAAAGGGATTCCAGTTGCGGAAGTTGAAGGTGTAGACGTAGCCGGCGGAAAACTCCTGAAAACGGTCATGAATATTGTACGAACCGAACGAGCAGCAGAAGCGCTGGACATTCTGGTTGTACTGGTAGTTGAGTTCCAAAGCGCTGTGCGGCGACAGATCAAACCGGTAGCTGACGAGGGCGCCGTAGCCAGGAGTGGCGTGCAACTGAACGGCGTCGCCGGAGGCGAACGGCGCGTTGATCATGGAGCCGCTGGCGCTGATGTCCTGACGGCTTTCCTGCGCGAAGGCGGGCACCGCCATCAGGAGGAACAACAAAAACACAAACTGCGATTTCTTCATTCGTCGGTCAACCTCTTCACAACACCCTTCGGGAATTTTGGCGCAGCGCACCAGCAGCGCCTCAGAAGCTCAGGCTCCTGGAAAGAGCAAACACTGTGGGAATATCCACCCGGTCATTGTACCTGCCGAAGGGGAGTTTCCACAGTCCTGCCAGGCGCGTTAATGCTTGGACGCACGATGGCTCCGGATGGGAGGCTGCTCTGTGCGAAATGCGAAAGGATGGCCGCGGTGTGCGGCAAACGCTCTTACGATTTCAAGAAAGGCGGCGCCGGCATGTGAGGGCGTGGCTCGCTGGCGATGAACCAGCCAGAGGCGGCGGGCGATTCTCAGCTCCGGGACCGCGACCTGCACGAGTTCCCCGCGGGCCAGCTCCGGCTGAACGGTAAGGCCGGGGACCAGCGCGACGCCATTGCCGCGGGCGACGAAGCGCTTGATGGCTTCGAGGCTGGGAAGTTCAACCCCCATGTGGAGGGGAGTCTGATTGCGGGCGAAGGTCTCGATCACGCGCTGGCGCAGGGGCGAGGCAACTGTGTGAGCGATGAAATTCTCCGTACCCAGCTCACGTATCGAGACCTGTTTCCGCCGCGCGAGAGGATGCTTCGGATCGACCACAAATGTAACTGAGTCGGTATAAACCGCGATTGCGTGAAGGCGTGCGTCGTCCGGACGAAAAGAGAGAATGCCGAACTCGGCGGCGCGTTCGAGAATCTGGTCGGGGATCTGGCTGGCCAGCGATCGCTGCACGGTGACGCCGATCTGCGGGTATTCGGCACGGAACGCGTCGAGCACGGGCAGGAGCCACAGGCAGGTGTATTCGTTGGCGGCGATGGTGAGCCGGCCGCGCTCAAGAGAGCGGAGCTCTTCCAGAGCGGTGATGGTTTCCCCGCGCAGGCGCAGAAGGCGCTCGGCATAGCCGCGCAGAAGTTTGCCGGAAGCGGTGAGCGTGCCGTCGCGGGAGGAGCGCTCAAAGAGCGGTTCTCCGATTTCTTCTTCGAGCTTGCGAATGGCATGGCTGATGGCAGGCTGGGTGCGCCGCATGCGGGCCGCAGCGCGGGAGAAGCCCTTTTCTTCGGCGACAGCGAGGAAGGTCTCAAGCTGGTAAAGGTCCATGGAGGGGCGGCGAATGCGAGTGTCGTTATTGATTATGAATTATATTTATGCAAATGCAAAGAATTACAAATTTGCTTTATGGTGGCCCCTTTGCCAAACTAAATGCATACGGAGCAGGATTGACGTTGCCGTCGTGCGCCCACGGGGCGCACGGATTCAGCGGAGAGAGTCACTGTATGCCCCAGGATCGGATTTATTTCTTCGACACAACGCTGCGCGACGGTGAACAGTCACCGGGTTGCAGCATGACGCATCACGAGAAGCTGGCGCTGGCCAATTCGCTGGCGGATCTCGGAGTCGACATACTCGAAGCGGGGTTCGCGATCGCGTCCGACGGCGATTTTGCCGCGATCTCGGCAGTCGCGCAGGAAGTGCGCGGGCCGAAGATTGCCTCGCTGGCCCGCGCGCGGCAGGAAGATATTGAGCGCGCAGCGAAGGCGGTGGAGAAGGCAGCGCGTCCGCGCATTCACGTGTTCCTGGCGAGCTCGGATATCCACCTGCAGTACAAGCTGAAGATGGGCCGCGGCGAGGCGCTGGAGCAAGCCGCGAAGATGGTGGCGCTGGCAAAGAGCTACGTCGACGATGTGGAGTTTTCCCCCGAGGATTCGACGCGCACGGACCCCGAGTTTCTCTGTCAATTCGTCGGGGCGGCGATCAGTGCCGGTGCAACGACCATCAATCTACCGGACACGGTGGGTTACGCGACGCCGGAAGATTATGCCGGAATGTTCCGTAACATCCTCGAAAAGGTGCCGGGCGCAGAGCGGGTGATTCTGTCGACGCATTGCCACGACGATCTGGGCCTCGCAGTCGCGAACACGCTGGCGGCCATTCGCGCCGGGGCGCGGCAGGTGGAGTGCACCATTAACGGAATCGGCGAACGCGCGGGCAATGCGGCGCTGGAGGAGATCGCCGCAGCGATTCGGGTGCGAGTCGATGTCTTCCCGTACGAGAACAATCTGAAACTGGAGAAGCTCTATCCGGTGAGCCAGCAGCTGGCCGGAACGATCAGCTTTGGCGCGGCGCCGAACAAGGCGGTCGTCGGCGCGAATGCGTTCGCGCACGAAGCGGGGATTCATCAGCACGGAGTGCTCTCGAACCCGCTGACCTACGAGATTATGACACCGGTGTCGGTCGGCGTCCCGGCGAATCGCATGGTTCTGGGCAAACATTCCGGGCGAACGGCGCTGCGCTCACGGCTGCAGGAGCTGGGATACCGGCTCTCGGCGGAGGATCTCGATATTGCGTATCGAGCCTTCACCGAACTGGCCGATCGCAAGAAGGCGATCTATGACCAGGACTTGATCAATCTGGTGGCGCATCATCAGCGGCACGAGGATCTGATCTCGACCGAGCCGGCGGTGAACTGAGGACGAGGCAGTCGGCTGTCAGCAATTAGCGGGCGCAGATTGCGGCCGAGCGGAAACACTTCTCAAAGAAGAGAGCGATGACGAAGAAGCTGAAGATTCTGATTGTGGCCGGCGACGGCATCGGCCCGGAAGTGACCGGCGAGGCGGTTCGTGTGCTGCAGTCCGTGGCGGAGCTGGGCAGCTATGACTTTGCGTTTCAGGAAGAATTGATTGGGGGCGTCGCGATCAACGCGCACGGTTCACCGTTGCCAGACTCGACCCTCAAGGCCGCGCTGGACAGCGATGCGGTGCTGCTGGGCGCTGTGGGCGGTAACGAATTCAACGCACTGCCGCCGAGTCAGCGCCCGGAAGCGGGCCTGCTGAAGATTCGCGCGGAGCTGGGCGGGTTTGCAAACCTGCGGCCCTCGTTTGCGTGGCCGGGACTCAGCCAAAACTCACCGCTGAGGCCGGAGATCGTGGAGGGCGCGGATATCTTGTTTGTCCGCGAACTGCTGGGCGGACTCTATTTCGGCGCGCCGCGCGAGTGGGATAAACGCGTGAATGCGGCCTGGAACACCATGCGCTACACGCGCGACGAAGTCGTCCGCGTGACACGCGTCGCGTTTGATCTGGCGTCGAAGCGCCGGAAGAAGGTCACGTCTGTCGACAAGGCGAACGTGCTCGAAGTCTCGCAGCTGTGGCGCGCGACCGTGACCGAAGTGGCCAAAGAGTATCCCGGCATCGCGCTCGAACATCAGTATGTGGACGCGATGGCGATGCACATCATGAACCAGCCGCGGAATTACGATGTGATCCTCACGGAGAACCTTTTCGGCGACATCCTGTCGGACGAGGCCGGCGTGATCACCGGCTCGCTGGGCATGCTGCCCTCGGCGACGATCGGCGGCAAGGTGAATTTGTACGAACCGGTCCACGGATCGGCGCCAGACATCGCCGGCAAAGGCATTGCGAATCCGATGGGCGCGATCCTGACGGCGGCGATGCTGCTGCGTTACTCGGCTGAGCTGGAAGAAGAGGCAGCGGCGATTGAAACAGCGGTGAAGCAGGTGATCGCCGATGGCTACCGGACAGCGGATCTGGCGCGCGGCGATAAAGCTGTCAGGGTTTCGTCCACAACCGAGATCGGCAGCAAGGTGCGCGAAATTCTGGTCGGAGCGCGGGCGAGCGCTGCTCCGGCGCGATAGGTTTGCGAGACAACTGAGCAGGAAACCAAAATGGCTGGAAATCCGAAGACATTATTCGAAAAAGTTTGGGAGTCGCACATCGTTGCGGAGCCGCAGGGAGAGCCGACGCTGCTCTACATCGATCTGCATTTGATCCACGAGGTGACCTCGCCGCAGGCTTTCGATGGGTTGCGGCTGGCGGGACGGAAGGTCCGGCGGCCCGATCGGTCTGTGGCGACGGTGGATCACAATGTGCCAACGACGGCGAACCGGCTGGTGATCGAGGATCCGATCGCCGCGAAGCAGATTGAAACGCTGCGCAAGAACTGCGCGGAATTTGATATCGAGTTGTACGACGTGCAATCGCCGCGCCAGGGTATCGTGCATGTGATTGGGCCGGAGTTGGGGCTGACCAAGCCGGGGATGACGATCGTCTGCGGCGACTCGCACACCTCAACACACGGCGCGCTGGGCGCTTTGGCCTTCGGCATCGGCACGTCGGAGGTGGAACATGTGCTGGCTACGCAGTGCCTGCCGCAGTCGAAGCCGAAGACCTTCCGCATCTCAATCGAGGGCGAGCTGTCCGAGGGCGTGACTGCGAAGGACGTCGTGCTCGGGATCATTGGGCGGATCGGGACCGACGGCGCGACCGGCTACGTGATCGAGTACGCCGGGTCCGCAATTCGATCGCTAAGCATGGAAGGCCGGATGACGATTTGCAACATGAGCATCGAGGCCGGCGCGCGCGCGGGCATGATCGCGCCGGACGAGACGACGTTCACATGGCTCAAGGGGCGGCCGTTCGCTCCGCAGGGTGCAGCTTGGGATACGGCGGTCGCCGAGTGGCGAAAGCTGGCCACCGATCCCGGTGCGAAGTTTGACCGCGAGCTGGTGATACCTGCCGTCGAGATCGAGCCGTTCGTGACGTGGGGAACGAATCCCGGCATGGTGGTATCTGTAACGGCCGCTGTGCCAGATCCTGCGGCGGAGCCGAACGAGGCGAATCGGAGGGCATTTACGCGGGCGCTCGAATACATGGATTTGAAGCCGGGGACTCCGATGGAAGAGATCGCGGTGGACCGGGTCTTCATCGGCTCGTGTACGAACTCGCGCATCGAGGACCTGCGCGCGGCGGCCCAAGTCGTCGCAGGCCATCATGTCCACAAGAATGTGCGGGCGATGGTGGTGCCCGGATCGCAGCTGGTGAAGGCGCAGGCAGAGAAGGAAGGCCTGGACGCGATCTTTAAAGAAGCCGGCTTTGAGTGGCGCGAGCCGGGCTGCTCGATGTGCCTGGGCATGAATCCTGACATTCTGCAGCCGGGCGAGCGGTGCGCCTCGACGAGCAACCGCAACTTTGAAGGCCGACAGGGACAGGGCGGCCGCACGCATCTGGTGAGTCCGATGATGGCGGCCGCGGCGGCGGTGATGGGGCATTTTACGGATGTGCGGACGTGGGAATTCAGAGCCAGCGAAGAAGCGGTCAGCGGTAAGGCGGTCGGCTGAAAGGCGGTCAGCGAAAGTCCGGTCAGCAACGAATCGGTTTGCAATTCAACATTATTTGTAAGGATTGTTTCTAAGGGTCATTTTCAGCAGAGGGTCTTCCGTATGGAGAAGTTTCGAACTCTTACTTCCGCCGTCATGCCTCTCGATCGGGTCAACGTCGATACCGATCAGATCATCCCGAAGCAGTTTTTGAAGCGCATTGAGCGCACGGGGTATGAGGATTTTCTGTTTTTCGACTGGCGAAAGGATCCTGGATTTGAGCTGAACAATCCGAAATACAAGGGCGCGAAGATCCTGGTGGCGGCGAAGAATTTCGGATGCGGTTCTTCGCGCGAGCATGCGGCGTGGGCGCTGAGCGATTATGGCTTCCGGTGTGTGATTGCGCCGTCGTTTGCGGACATCTTCCATTCGAACGCGGGCAAGAATGGCATTCTGCTCGTCACGCTGCCGGAAGAGCAGGTGCAGACACTGCTCGACCGGACAAGTAGCCGTAACGGTTACACATTAACGGTGTCGCTGGAAGAGAACACGATCGGCGACACCGAAGGCTTCAAAACAGCCTTCAGTATCGATCCCTTCCGAAGGGATTGCCTGCTGGAGGGGCTCGACGATATTGGGCTTACGCTGCGGCATACGGCGGAGCTGGACACATTCGAGAAACAGCACGATGCGGCGTTCTGGGTGAAGCCGCGGGCAGGAGAAACAGCGCAGGCATGAGTGGGAACGGGAAAAGCAACGGTTCGGGCAAGCTGTATTCGATTGCGGTGACGGAAGGGCCGAGCCGCGCGCCGGCGCGGGCGATGCTGCGTGCCGTGGGGTTCACGCCGGAAGATCTGCACAAGCCGATCATCGGAATCGCCAACACATGGACCGAGATCGGGCCGTGCAATTTTCATCTGCGGCATATCGCCGAAGCGGTGAAGCAGGGCGTGCGCGAGGCCGGCGGGACGCCGATGGAGTTCAACACGGTGACCATCTCCGACGGCATCACGATGGGCACCGAGGGCATGAAGGCCTCACTGATCAGCCGCGAGGTGATTGCGGATTCTGTCGAGCTGGTCACGCGCGGCAATCAGTTCGATGGGCTCGTGGCGATTGCCGGCTGCGACAAGAACATGCCCGGCACGGTGATGGCGCTGGCTCGTCTCGATATTCCTGGGCTGATGCTGTATGGCGGTTCGATTGCCCCGGGCCACCTCAACGGCAAGGACTTGACTGTGCAGGATGTTTTCGAGGCTGTGGGCGCGCATGCGGCGGGCAAGCTGGACGATGCGGGGCTCGAAGCGGTGGAGGCGAATGCGTGTCCAGGTGCGGGCGCGTGTGGCGGGCAGTTTACAGCGAACACGATGGCGATGGCGTGCGAGTTCCTGGGCATTTCGCCGATCGGGTTGTCGGGCGTGCCTGCGTTCCTCGAGGAAAAGCTTGCGGCGTCACGCGAGGCGGGCCGGCTGGTGATGGAGCTGGTGAAGAAGGGACAGAAGCCCTCGCAGTTCATCACGCCTAAGGCCATCGAGAATGCGATCGCCAGTGTCGCGGCGAGCGGCGGATCGACGAATGCGGTGCTGCACTTCCTGGCAATCGCGCACGAGGCGGAGATTCCGCTGACGGTGGACGACTTCGATCGCATCAGCTCGAAGACCCCTCTGCTGTGCGATCTGAAGCCAGGCGGCAAATATGTTGCGGCGGATTACCAGGCTGCGGGCGGCAGCCGGCTGCTGGCGAAGCGGCTGATCGAGGCGGGTCTGCTCGATGGCTCGTGCCTGAATGTGTCCGGCAAAACGCTGGCCGAGGAAGCGGGGGCGGCGAAGGAGACTGCCGGGCAGGATGTGATCCACGCTGTCGCGAACGCGCTGAAGCCCACGGGCGGCCTGGTGATCCTGAAGGGGAACATTGCGCCGGATGGATGCGTGATCAAGGTGGCGGGACATAAACGGCTGGAGCATCGCGGACCGGCGCGCGTCTTCGATTCGGAGCACGCGGCGTTCCTAGCTGTCGAGGCGGGCAAGATCAAACCGGGCGATGTGATGGTGATTCGCTACGAGGGCCCGAAGGGCGGCCCGGGCATGCAGGAGATGCTGGGGGTGACAGCGGCCGTTGCGGGAATTCCGGAACTGAGCGACACCGTTGCGCTGCTCACGGATGGACGCTTCAGCGGTGCGACGCGCGGGCTGATGGCGGGCCATGTGGCTCCCGAAGCCGCAATGGGCGGGCCGATTGCGGCGGTGTACGAAGGCGACACGATTCATTTCGACATTCCGAACCGGAAGCTCGATGTGGAGATTTCCGCGGAGGAGCTTGCGTCGCGATTGAAGGCGTGGAAGAAACCGGAGCCGAAGTTCAAGCGCGGGGTGTTTAAGAAGTACGTGGACACAGTTTCGTCGGCGTCGCAGGGCGCGATCACCAGTTAGGAAATAGGGAATAGAAACAAAACGCGTTCCCCAGAGCGCACTTGAAAGAGGAGCAAACATGGGAACCGCAAAGAAGCATCCATCGCAAACCACGCAGACGCCGGCAAAGGCGGAACCGGGGCAGCACATACACACACCGACATCGACGAAGCTGACGGGCTCGGAGATCATGTGGGCCACGCTCGAAGGCGAGGGCGTCGATGTGGTTTTCGGTTATCCGGGCGGGGCGATTCTTCCCGCGTACGATGCGCTGCGGAAATTTCCCATCCGTCACGTTCTTGTTCGACACGAGCAGGGTGCCGCGCACATGGCTGACGGATACGCGCGCGCGTCGGGCAAGGTAGGTGTTTGTGTGGCGACGTCGGGACCGGGCGCGACGAATCTGGTGACCGGGATTGCGACGGCGATGCTCGACTCGGTGCCGATCGTGTGCATCACGGGACAGGTTTCGAGCAAGGTGCTGGGGACCGATGCGTTTCAGGAAGTGGACATCACGGGCATCACGCTGCCGGTGACGAAACACAATTATGTGGTGACGCGCGCCGAGGATGTGGCACGAACGATTCGCGAGGCGTTCATGGTGGCGAAGTCAGGCCGGCCGGGACCGGTGCTGGTGGACATTACCAAGGATGCGCAGCAGGCGTCGGCGGAGTTTGATTTTGCCGCGGCGGCGCCGAAGCCGCATCGTCCGCACCCGATGCTCAAGACGGAGTCGGCATCGATCCTGACTGCGGCGGAGCTGATCCGGAATGCGAAGAGGCCGGTGATCCTCGCAGGACACGGTGTGCTGCAATCGCGCGCGGGCGCGGAACTGCGCACGCTGGCGGAGCGCATGCGGATTCCCGTAGCGTCGACGCTGCTGGGGCTGGGCGGGTTTCCGGCGTCGCATCCTCTTTCGCTGGGCATGATGGGTATGCACGGTGAGGCGTGGGTCAATCACGCGATCCAGCAAGCGGACCTGCTGATCGCGTGCGGCATGCGCTTCGACGATCGCGTGACGGGCACTCTGGCGACGTATGCGCCGAACGCGAAGAAGATCCACATCGAGGTGGACCCGGCGGAGATCAACAAGAATGTGAAAGTGGATGTAGCGCTGATCGGCGATCTGAAGGAAGCGCTCGATGCGCTGTTGCCGCATCTCGCTCCCCGCGACGAGAAGGCCGAGAGCGCGTGGGTGAAGGAGATCGAGGCGAGCAAGGGCGAGTGCGCTGTGCGGGATATTCGGAATTTGCCGGACAGCGGGCACTTGTATGCGGCGCATGTGATCCACGATTTGTGGAAGGCGACTGAGGGCAAAGCCATCGTCGTGACAGACGTGGGGCAGCACCAGATGTGGGAGGCGCAGTATTACAAGCACGATGAGCCTCGGACGTTGATCACGTCGGGCGGGTTGGGGACGATGGGGTTTGCGCTGCCGGCGGCAATTGGAGCGAAGATCGCTTGCCCTGACAAAGAAGTGTGGGTGGTGGCGGGCGATGGCGGGTTCCAGATGACAGCGGCGGAGCTGGCGACGGCGGCGCAGGAAGAGTTGGACCTGAATATCGCAATCGTGAACAACGGCTATCTGGGGATGGTGCGGCAGTGGCAGGAATTTTTCTACGAGAAGAATTATCAGTCGACACCGTTATTGAGCCCGGACTTTGTGAAGCTGGCCGACGCGCATGGAATTTTCGGAAAGACGGTGAAGCAGCGAAGCGAGGTTGTGCCGGCCATTCAGGAGGCGCGCGCGCACCAGGGTCCGTACGTGATCAACTTCCTGGTCGAGAAGGAAGACTCGGTGTACCCGATGATCCCGGCTGGCTCGGCGCTGCACGAGATGATTCGGCGGCCGGAGAATCCGCTGGTGGAAACGGCTAAGGACAGGTGACAGGTTACAGGTTGCAGGTTGCGAGTCAGCGCGAGCGAGGAAGATATGCTGCACACGTTTGTTGCACTGGTCGAAGACAAGCCGGGCGTGCTGACGCGGGTTGCGTCGCTGTTTCGCCGCCTGAATATCAATATTGTTTCGCTCACCGTGGGCCGTTCGGAGCGTGTAGGCGTCTCGCGCATGACGATCGTCTGCGACGCCTCGCCGACCGCGGGGCACCGTATCGCGGCCAGTCTCTATAAACTGGAGAACGTGCTCGAGGTCGATGACGTCGGGCAGTTGTCGCACGTGGCGCGCGAGTTGGCGCTGATCAAGGTCGCAGCTACACCGAAGACGCGCTCGCAGGTGTTCGAGTTGGTGGAGGTTTTTCGTGCGCGCATTGTGGATCTGGCGCCGGAGTCGCTGATGATCGAGATTACTGGCGTCGAAAGCAAGATCGAGGGGCTGATCCAGGTACTGAATGAAAATGGCGATCGCATCCTTGAGGTTTCGCGGACGGGGCGCATGGTGATGCGGCGCGGCCAGCACACGAGCAAGGTGCTGGAAGCGATGCGGGTGCCGGGCCTGGAAACGCCGGACGAAGTGAAGGCTGAAGAAGAGTCCAGCGCCAGCGATGTGCTGATGGCGGAGGAGACAGGGCTGAGGGACTAGAGTTTGGAGTTTAGGGATTAGAGTTAGAAATCGTCCAGCGGATAGCGATTAGCGGTGTAGAAGCGCTCCTGGCTTGTGTCAGCAGATTTGATTTCCCAGAAACGAGGACAGAATGGCAGCGAAGACGTATCACGATGGCGACGCAGATTTGTCGCTGATCCAGCAAAAGAAGGTTGCGGTCATTGGCTATGGCTCCCAGGGGCACGCGCATGCGCTGAACCTCAAGGATTCCGGCGTGGATGTGCGCGTGGGGTTGCCGGCGACGAGCAAGTCCGTGGACAAGGCGAAGAAGGCCGGCCTGCAGGTGACGTCGGTGAGCGACGCCGCGGCGTGGGCGGACGTGATTATGATCCTGACGCCGGACCACTCGCAGGGCGAGACCTATGCCAAAGAAATTGCCCAGCACATGAAGAAGGGCAAAACGATTATGTTCGGGCACGGCTTCAACATCCGCTTCGGGCAGATCAAGCCTCCGGCGGAAGTCGACGTCTCGATGGTCGCGCCGAAGGGTCCTGGCCACCGCGTGCGCGAGGTCTTCATCGAAGGTGGCGGCGTGCCGTGTCTGATCGCGGTGGAACAGAACTCGTCGGGCAAGGCGAAGGAGCTGGCGCTGTCGTATGCGAAAGGCATCGGCGGAACGCGCGGCGGTGTTCTGGAGACGACGTTCGCGGAGGAAACCGAAACCGACCTCTTTGGCGAGCAGGCAGTGCTGTGTGGCGGCACGTCGGCGCTGGTCAAGGCCGGGTTCGACACGCTGGTGGCGGCCGGTTATCAGCCGGAGATTGCGTATTTCGAGTGCCTGCACGAGCTGAAGCTGATCGTGGACCTGATGTATCGCGGCGGCCTGGCCTACATGCGCTACTCGATTTCCGACACGGCGGAATACGGCGACTACACCGCGGGTACGCGCATTGTTACGGATCAGACGCGCGCCGAGATGAAAAAGCTGCTCTCCGAGATCCAGGACGGCACGTTTGCGAAGAAGTGGATCGAAGAGAACAAGACGGGGCGAAAGAATTTCACCGAGATGCGGAAGAAGGAAGCCGGGCTGCTGGTGGAAGAAGTGGGCGCGGGGCTGCGGGCGGCGATGCCGTTCCTCGATCCCATCGTGGTGAAGGACGGCGTGCCACAACCGGCGGCTGCATCGGAAACCGTGAACGTGTAATAAGACAGGGCACCGGGCGCCGGGCGCAGAGTCAGGTTCTCATGGGTGGACGCATTTTGATCGTCGCAGTGGTCATGGCAACGCTGAGCGGCGGAGGGTATGCTCAGGCGAAGCTGACCTGCGCCGTGGTGCCGAAGACATTGGACGCGATGAAGGACTGCTACCGGCCGCTGCTGATTTTCAGCGCGAACGGAGACGATGCGCGGCTGAAGCGACAGGTATCGCTGCTCGACGGTGCGGCCGATGACATGATGGACCGCTTTGTGCTGTTCGCGCCGATCGTACCGGATGGCCATAATGTTTCTACGCCGTCGGATTCGCCGTACACGATCCTGAGCGGCGATCAGATGAAGGATGTACGGGCGAAATTTCACATTTCGACGGCCGAATTTGTGGTGCTGTTATTGGATGAGGACGGGAGCGTGATGCTGCGCTCGCGAATGCCCGTCGAAGCAGACCGGCTCAACGCGCTGATCGATAAAACGCCGCGCAGGCAGGCCGAGGCACATCGGCCGCACGCCAATTAGTCACAAAAAGCACGCCCCAGGAGTCAGTCATTTAGCATCGCTATATTGGGCACCCCTTCCCTCACGCCAGCCGCGAACGCGTTTGGGCATCCCCCAGGAGGGCTTATGGAGTTGACGACAGTTACGGATGTGCCGGTTTCACCCACTGCTCCGGTCGGGGAGCCGCTGAAAACGCCTCTGCCTGAGATTGTGGAGGCGCTAAAGCGCGTACCAACCCTGCAGGGCCTCACGGACAACGAACTCACGTGGCTGGCCACGCATGGCGACGAAGTGTGCGTGTCTGCGGGCACCCTGGTCTTCCGAGAGGGCGATCCAGCGACGAAGATGTGGATCCTGCTGAAGGGCGAGGCGCACGTGCGTCGCTCGCAGGGTGGCCTGGCGCTGTTCGTTGGGCGCGCGGGGCAGATCACGGGCGTGCTTCCGTTTTCGCGCATGAAGACGCACGGCGGCCAGGGGTTTGCCGCGACAGATATGTGGGCCCTGCAGATCGATCGCGAGGTCTTTCCGGAAATGCTGCAGGCGATCCCGTCCATGGCGCAGCGCTCCGTCTCGGTGTTGCTGGACCGCGTGCGTGAGATGACGCGTCTGGAACAGCAGACGGAGAAGCTGAACGCGCTGGGCAAGCTGGCCGGGAATCTGGCGCACGAGCTGAATAATCCGGCGTCGGCGGCGCAGCGCGCGGCCTCGGGGCTGATTGAAGAGCTGCAGACCTACGGACATCAGAAGTTCCTGCTCGGCGGCCTCTGTCTCGACGGCATCCACCTGGAGAAGATCCGCTCGTGGCGCAGTCGCATGGAGGAGCAGGCGAAACATCGCGCGATCGATTCCGTCATGCAGGCGCAGCGCGAGGATCAGCTGCAGCGCTGGCTACGCGAGCATGGGGTGCAGAAGACCTGGCAAGTTGCGCCCGATCTGGCGGAGCTGGGCATCATGACGGAGAACCTCGACGAGCTGTCGGAACTACTCGCCGGGCAGCATCTGGACGTCATTCTCTCGCAGTTTGCCTCGACAGCGCGGACGGAGCGGATGGCGCAGGCGATGCTGGACTCGACGAATCGCATCTTCGATCTGATTCGCGCGGTCAAGGACTACTCGTGGATGGACCAGGCGCCGATCCAGGAGATCGACCTTCCGCAATCGCTGGAGACGACACTGGCGATGCTGCAATCTCGCCTCGACAAGGTCGAGATCGAACGACGCTACGCGGCGGACTTGCCGCGCATCTCGGCGTATGCCAGCGAATTGAACCAGGTATGGATGGCGTTGCTGGAAAACGCGCTGGATGCCATGCACGACGTTGGCAAAATCGTGCTGAGCGCGCAGCTTTCCGGGGATTTTGTCGTGGTTGAGATCTGGGACAGCGGGCCGGGAATCCCGGCGGAGATCCAGGCGCGTATCTTCGAGCCGTTCTTTACGACCAAGGCTCCGGGCGACGGCCTGGGCCTGGGCCTCGATACTGCACAGCGCGTTGTGCGGCAGCATCGCGGCTACATCCACGTGGAATCGCAGCCGGGCGAAACGTGTTTCCAGGTGCGGCTGCCTATCGAGCCGCTGCAGGCCTATTAGCCCCTACGCAGACTTGCGCAGGTCCAGCCAGTCCACGACGGTATCCGACCAGGCATGGTCCGACGCAGGCCAGCTGTTACGGCTGGGGCGGATCGGCACCGGCAGGCTGTTGCGCGAGAATCCCTGCTGAACTTCAAAGTCGAAGGCAGCCTGGGGCACGCCATCGAGCAGCAGCGCGCACTTGTGCCCATCCGGCGACCATTCGATGGACAAGGATGTGTGCCGACTACGGTGCGGATAGCGAGCCTTATCGTAGACGCGGACGGCATCGAGAATCAGGTCGTCGGAGTCGAGGTCGAGCGCATAGAAGTACGCCGACTCGCCATCGTCATCGAAAAACGCCCCATAGCGGCCATCGGGGGCGGCAGTTGCGGCAAAAGAGTCGCTTCCTGGCAGAAAGCGCGGTTGCGCCATGGGGGTGTGGCTCCGGTCTTCCATCTCAGAATAAGGCAAAGTCGGGCGAGATGGTGTCACCACTTTTCCAGACGGTAGCGCAGGACCCAGGTCGTGGTCCTGTGCAGGATTCCTGTTTTCTTGTGATATTGGAAGGGAGACAAACGCTTCGCTTGTCTCCGCCGGGCAGCCGAGCCGCTACAGCTGATTCATGTTCACCAGGAATTCAGCGTTATTGCGGACCTTCTCCAGCCGGCTGACCAGCAACTCCATCGCTTCCACCGGGGAAAGCGGGTTGAGCACCTTGCGCAGAACCCAGGTCCTCTGCAACTCGTCTTTCGGGATGAGCAGCTCTTCCTTACGGGTGCCGGAGCGCTGGATGTCGATGGCCGGGAAGACGCGCTTGTCGACGAGCTTCCGGTCGAGAATGATTTCCATGTTGCCGGTACCCTTGAACTCTTCGAAGATGACTTCGTCCATACGGGAGCCGGTGTCGACCAGTGCGGTGGCGATGATCGTCAGCGAGCCGCCTTCTTCGATATTGCGGGCGGCGCCGAAGAAGCGCTTCGGCCGCTGGAGCGCGTTGGAGTCCACGCCACCGGAAAGGACTTTGCCCGAGGGCGGCACGATGGTGTTGTAGGCGCGCGCCAGGCGAGTGATGGAGTCGAGCAGGATGACGACGTCGCGCTTGTGCTCGACGAGACGCTTGGCCTTTTCGATGACCATTTCGGCGACCTGGACGTGGCGGGCGGCGGGCTCATCGAACGTCGAGCTGATGACCTCGCCCTTCACCGAGCGCTGCATGTCTGTGACTTCTTCCGGGCGCTCGTCGATGAGCAGAACGATCAGTACGATTTCCGGGTGATTGGTGGTGACGGAGTTCGCGATGGACTGCAACAGCATCGTCTTGCCGGTGCGCGGAGGAGCGACAATCAGGCCGCGCTGGCCTTTGCCGATCGGCGTCAGTATATCCATGACCCGGCCGCTGATGTTCTCGCGAACCGTCTCCATCTTGACGCGCTCCTGCGGATAGAGCGGCGTGAGGTTGTCGAACAGGATCTTGTTGCGGGTTTCTTCCGGCGATTCGAAGTTGATGGCCTCGATCTTGACCAGCGCGAAGTATTTTTCGCCTTCGTGGGGCGGACGGACGTTGCCGCTGATGGTGTCGCCGGTCTTCAGGTCAAACTTGCGGATCTGCGAGGGGGAGACGTAGATGTCGTCGGGGCCGGGGAGGTAGTTGTAATCCGGGGAGCGCAGGAAGCCGTAGCCATCGGGAAGGATTTCCAGTACGCCTTCGGCGAAGATGTGCCCTTCTTTTTCGCTTTGCGCCTGCAGGATCTTGAAGATCAGGTCCTGCTTGCGCAGGCCGCTGGAGCCGGGGATTTCAAGGGTGCGCGCGATGCGGCTGAGTTCAGTAATGTTTTTTTCTTTGAGTTCTGCGATGGTCATCAGTCACCTGCGGTGAGCTTTCGAGGAGGGATTTTGAAGCGGGAAGGAGGAGTCAGAGGAGCGGGGTGTCAGGCTCTATGTTAACCGATGGAGGGAGCGGCGGAAGGCCACACGCCGCACCCGGGGCAGCGCACGCCGGCACTAAGCGGCGCGGCGCTGCGGGTGCTGCGAGATGGCAACAGGTTCCTGACGAGCGACTGACGCGGCCGCCGCCGGGCTGGAATCCCGGAAGCGGACGAGCACGTCGTTCATTGTATCCTGCAGCCGCGTATTGGGCTTGTGCAACTTGCGGGTCGCCTTGGAAGCGAGCTGGCACAGCTGATAACGATTGCTGACATGAGTGAGAGCACCAAAAATCAATTCTGAACGCATCAAAGTATCTCCTTGCTTTTGACTAGTTTGTTGTACGACCGCTTTCGATCACAGAAAAACCCTGAACCAATGCCGGCCCAAAGCAGGTTTCCTGGAAGAAGGGGATCCCGGAAGCTACATAATTAGACGCACCAGCCGGGAATTTCGATCACCTTTTCCTCTTCTGAAAAACGTGCAAAGTGCGGATTCGTCTCTTTCAACTTGCCGAATCGTCGCCGAGTCGTGCAGAGGAGAGAGCGTGCGCTCTGGGAAGTGATTCCTCTTCTGCTAACCGGATTGCGATACAGGACGGCGGGTCCGGAAGGTCAAAATCAACAGTTTGAAAATACCTTCCGGCGGAAATCGGGTCAACCTTTTTTTTCATAGGGGGGTCACGACGGTTACCGAAAATGGGAATGACCGGATAACCTATTGATCAGACGGTCATTGGCAGGGGAGGATGGTAATCAGGCCCGGTACCCGTCATCTTCCGCCGCTTCCAAAATCCATAGAGGCTTTACCGGAAATCGCCAAAACGTTCAAAATGCAGCCAAAAAGAGCCTGCAAATGGAGGCTCTGACTGTCCATTTATGGGCAGTCTCGCAAGGCGGGACGCCGATACCCCCGAGACCGTTACTCATAGCGCAACGCTTCAATCGGATCGAGGTTGGCCGCCCGGATCGCCGGAATCATCCCGTTTACCAGTTCAACAACCCCCGGAATCACCGTCGCCAGGAGCACCGAGAACGGGGATATCAACAGGCGGATGTCGGCATCGTGGGCATGCTGGGCGATCGCGCTGTAAAAGGTGATGCTGCCCACGCTGAACGAAACCAGATACGCCAGCAGGATTCCCAGTGCGCCGCCGGCTTCGGCGATCACCAGAGCTTCGGAGAGGAACTGGAAGACTCAGAAACAGCCTCCGCCCGCTCCGCAGTTTCGAAGGAACCCGGAGAAGTTGCTACTTCGCAGGCGCCAGGGCCGCCTGCACCTGCTCGGCATTCGGCTCGGAAGCCTTCAGATATTCGCTCACGCGCTTGCGTTCTTCGGGCGGGATCAAGGGTACGAGGGTGAGAATGCGGCGCATCGTCGTCGCCGCGTCGTCCACCAGGTTCATAATGCGAATGGCTTCGCCGGAAAGGGGCATAGGACCGTTGTTGACCTCACTGCTATTCTCCCCCGAGCCGGAGAGTTCGGTAAAGGGGAGCTCCAGCGCCGGAAGGCGCAGCTACTTCGCAATCTTCATCTCTTCGATGAATCCGCGGATGGGCGCGGGCCTGGACTCCTCGAGGTAGATCTTCGTGTAGTCGAGGTAATTCCGCGCGTACATCAGGATGTCCTCGCGATCCTCCGAGGTGAGGTCGCGCCGGATCTTCCCCGGAACGCCGGCGACCAGCGATCGCGGAGGCACGATCATGCCTTCCGGGATCACAGCGCCGGCGGCGATGATCGAGCCTTCGCCGATACGCGCGTTGTTCAGGATCGTCGAGCCGATGCCGATGAGGCAGACGTCTTCGATGACGCAGCCGTGGACCGTGGCGTTGTGGCCGATGGTGACCCAGTCGCCGACGATCACCGGATATTTGTAGCGCTGCCCGTGCAGCACGGCGCAGTCCTGCACGTTGGAGTGGGCACCGATGCGGATCGAGTGCACGTCGCCGCGAAGGACGGCGTTCATCCACACGCTGGAATGCTCGCCCAGGACAACGTCGCCGATGACCTGCGCGGAGAGGTCGACATAACAGGTGGCGGGGATGGTCGGCGTAACGCCCTGGTAGCTGCGGATCATGACCTAAGTTTAGCCCTGATGCGAATCGTCGATGTTGGAATCTGCGGGGCTTGATACCGTAAAACCATCTGTTCGTTGGGCGATATGAAAGTCCGTGATGTGATTCAGTTGATTGAACGGGATGGCTGGTACCTCGCTGCGCAAAGAGGAAGCCATCGTCAGTTCAAGCACCCATCAAAACCGGGCAAAGTCACGGTCGCCGGACACCCTTTGGTTGATATGGCCAAGGGAACGTATAACAATATACTGAAGCAGGCGGGTCTCAAATGACGGGATACGCGGTCGTTTTCGAGAGAACTGACACCGGCTGGAGCGCTTACGCTCCCGATTTACCGGGGCTCGGCGTCGCCGGAGCGACCTTCGAGGAGACCGAGCAACTCATGCGGGAAGGGATCGAGTTCCACATCGAAGGTCTGCGGGCGGATGGAGAACCGGTTCCGGAACCGACAACCCGGGTCACCGAGATTTCAGTTCCGGCCTAAGTTCCTCGCGGCCTCCCGGTGCCCTTCGGCACAGTCGATCCTTCGCCCTGTTCACCCTCGCCCTGATTTATCCTCAAAAGAATCATGCAGGAGAACGAGATTCCGCCGCTCGGCGGTTCTAGCGACGCGGAGCTGGATCGGGCCTTTGCCGAGGTCGCACGCGAGGTCGAAAAAACCGCTGTCTCCCTCCACTCCGCTGAGGATAAAGAGCAGTTCCGGCTCGCCTGGCTCGGCCGCAAACAGGGCCGCCTCAAGCTGATCAGCGACGCCTGGCTGAAATCCGCGCCGCCGGAAGCGAAGAAGCAGATCGGCCAGCGCTTCAATGCGCTCAAGGCGGAGATCGAGCGACTCCTGGAAATGGCCGGCGACGGCCCTGCCGCCAGTGAACTCGACGCCGAGGCCATCGACATCACCCTGCCTGGCACGCGCCGCAAGCTGGGAGCCGAACATCCGCTGATCAAAACCTGGAACGAGATCGTCTCCGTCTTTCAGCGCATGGGCTACTCGGTCGGCGTCGGGCCTGAGATCGAGACCGACTACTACAACTTCGAGTCGCTCAACTTTCCCCCCGGCCACCCCGCGCGCGACACGCAGGACACGCTCGTCGTCGCCGGCCAGGAGCGTAAGCCTCTGCGCGATCGCCTGCTGATGCGCACCCACACCTCGCCCGTGCAGATTCGCACGATGGAGCAGCAGCCGCCGCCGCTGCGCATCGTCATCCCCGGCAAGGTCCACCGCAACGACGCGGCCGACGCGACGCACTACCCGATCTTTCACCAGGTTGAGGGCCTCTGCGTCGATACCAACATCACCTTCGGCGACCTCAAGGGCACGCTCGACTTCGCGATGAAGGCCTTCTTCGGCTCGAGCGTGAAGACGCGCTTCTTCCCGTCGTTCTTCCCTTTCACCGAACCCAGCGCCGACGTGCAGATCAGCTGCCCCTTCTGCGGCGGCTCGGGTTGCCGCAAGTGCAAGCAGTCGGGCTGGATCGAACTGCTCGGCTGCGGCATGGTCGACCCCGCGGTCTTCGGCTTCGTCCAGGGCAAACAACCCGGCTACGACCCGAAGAAGATCAGCGGCTTCGCCTTCGGGATGGGCATCGACCGCATTGCGATGATGAAGTATGGCATCGGGGATATCGGATTGCTCTACTCCGGTGATCTCCGCTTCCTGGAGCAATTCGCATGAGAATTCTCAGCTCCTGGTTGCACGAATACGTTACCGGCCTCACCGTCTCCGACCGTCAGCTCGCCGACGACCTCACCCTCCGTGGCATTGCCGTCGAAGGCGTCTTCGACCTCGGCGAGTTCGGCTCGCTGTTCGAGATGGACATCACGACCAACCGCGTCGATGCCATGAACCACTACGGCATCGCGCGAGAGGCGGCGACCATCTATGGGCTGGATCTCAAGCCCCTAAATGCGGAGCTGTCTGCATCAAAGTCCGCGGCACGCTCCGTGCCCGTCTCCATCGAAGAGTCAAAACTCTGCGGCCGCTTTACCGCGCGCGCGCTGCGCGATGTGAAGATCGTCCCCTCCTCCGGCGTCGTCGCCGAGCGCTTCCGTCTGCTCGAGCAGAAACCCATCTCCAACGCGGTCGACGCCACGAATTACTGCACGCTCGCCATTGGCCAGCCCACCCACGTCTTTGACCTCGACAAGCTCGAGGGCGGCATCATCGTCCGCCGCGCCCGCAAAGGCGAGAAGCTGCGGACTCTGGACGGAGTGGAGCGCACGCTCGATCCCGATGACCTCGTCGTCGCCGACGAGAAGAAAGCCGTCGGTCTCGCCGGCGTCATGGGCGGCTGGGACACAATGATCACGCCCGAGACGAAGAACATCCTCGTCGAAGCTGCCTGGTTCGATCCCGGCGTCGTGCGGCGCAGCTCCAGGCGCCACTTGCTGCACACGGACGCTTCGCATTGCTTCGAGCGCGGCGCCGACTTCAACGCGCCTCCGGTCGCCTCGGCGCTCGTCAGCCAGGTCATTCTCGAAAGCGGTGGCTACGCAGAAGGCGAACTCGTCGACGTGGTCATCCCGGAAGCCGTCGCGCGCACGGCGGAGCGGCCGAGCGTCACGTTCAGTCTGAGCGAAGTGCAGCGCATGCTCGGACCAACGGAAGATCCGGCCGGCATCACGGCTCCGATGGCCGTGGACATCCTCACGCGGCTCGGTTGTGGTGTCGAAGAACAGAAGAGCCCCGCACCCTCCGCCCCCGCGCCGCAGGATCTCAACCCCTCGCGCGCAGTTCTGGGAGAAACTTCGCTGGTCGCGCCGGATGCGCGCCGCGCCGACGGACTCTACTCCGTCACGCTGCCCAGCTGGCGGCTCGATCTCGAACGCGAGATCGACCTGATCGAAGAAATCGCGCGCGTCTACGGCTACAACCGGTTCAGGAACACACTGCCCGGCTTCGCTGGAAGCGTCGTCGAGTTGCTGTGGGCCGAGAAGGAACGTACCGTGCGCGGCACGTTGCTCGCGCTCGGCTGGAACGAGGCCATCTCATCGAGCTTCTGTTCCGCCGACGATGCGGCCTACTTCGTGCGCGAGCCCGGCGCGTTCGTCGCGCTCGGTAATCCGCTCAGCGAAGAAGCCGGCATGCTGCGCCCGTCCCTGTTACCCAGCATGCTCGACATGCTCGCGCTCAACATCAGCCGCGACGTCGAAGGCGCCGCGCTGTTCGAGATGGGCACTGTCTTCAGCGGCGGGTCGGAACGTGTCGACGAGCGTCCTTCGCTTGGATTTGGAGCGACAGGCGCCGCCTTCGGCTCGCAACTTGCCGATTTTTGCGACCTGAAGGGGCTCGCCGAAACGCTGCTCGGCAAATTCACGGCACGTTCCATCTATTTCGATCGCTTCCCCGCGGACTCCGGGCTCATGCCGGCGTGGCTGCACCCAGGCCGCAGCGCGCGCGCTGTACTCGACGGCGCGACGATGGGCTGGTTCGGCCAAATCCATCCCGCAGAAGCCGAGCGTCGCAAGCTCAAGCAGGCCGTCTGGATCGGCGAAGTGTGGCTCGATCGCCTCTATAAACAGGCGTTGCGCCAGCCAATCATTGAAGAGCTGTCCCGCTACCAGCCCGTGCGGCGCGATTTCTCCGTGATCCTACCCGACGCTGTCTTGTGGGCTCGCCTCGCCGGCGCCATTGAGGCTCTTGCCATTCCGGAATTGCGCAGTTTCGAAGCCAAAGAAGTCCTTCGCGATCCGAAAAGCAAGCTCGTCGCGGCCGAACACTTCTCGCTCCTGCTGCGCGTGGTCTTTCAGTCACACGAGCGAACTCTTCGCGAAGAAGAAGTGCAGCGCTGGTCGCAGCAGGTTGTTGCCGCGATCGAGGCACAGGGCGGAAAACTGCGCACCTGAGGCTTCCTGCCCAGCGGGCAATTTCGCGGGTATCCTTCCGTCGACTGTCTACGCTGCGCGGCCTTTGCGACGCGGCTTGCGATCCGTGTCCATCGTCGCGGCGTCGGCCACCGTATCGGTGTGGGGATCGGAACTGGTATCGCCGGGCAACCGCGTCTGCAGCCGCTCGGCACCCATCGCTTCCGCCTCGCGATCGTACTCATCCTCGGTCGCGGCGCGGATATTGATGTCCGTCAGCCCTTCCGCCTCGATGCGATTCTCCGGCAATTCCCCCGTTAGCAGAAAGATGCCCTCCGCTTCGAGCGTCGGTCCAACGTGCCGAATCGCATCCATGACCACCGGCTCGTTCGGCGGCGCCTCTCCGGTTCCCGATTCTTTTTTGCTTTGATCTGCCATAGCATCTCCTCTTCCTTTGTCGGAGGGCAGAGTAGCTCCGGGAAGTTGTCCAGAGCGGGTAGTTTCACAATCACGCCAGGCCATCGCACATCCTCCTCGCCCCATCTCAAAAGCAAAGGGGGTGAGTTACATGACGGAACCAAAACCGAACCCGGAACCCCGCGGATTCTCGGAACACACGCGGAAGGTCTCAGGCGAAAACGCGCATCAGCAGGGCTGGGGGCTCAACGAAGACGAGCGCAGGCGCCTGCCGGAGGAGAAAAAGGATTATGAAGGCGGGACCGACTACGAATACGGCGCGAGGGACTTTGGCGACAATCCCGTAGATACAAGCGCGGCGAAGCCTGCCGCGAATACCGCGGCAGAGCGAGCGCACGGCAATACAAGCCGGAGGACCGGGACTTAGAGAATTTCGGCGAGCTGCGGATAGAGTCCGGCGTGGCTGGTCTGGTAAAGGGCCAGAAGCCGCTGCCGCATAAGGTAGTAGGACGACGCTGCCTCATGGAGATAGAAGGGAATCAGAGTAGCGGAGCGGCGCAGCACAAAGTGGAAAGTCAGGGCCAGCTCGATGCGGCGGATGGCACTGCGCAGGCGGACCGCGTCACGGCGCATGCGCTCGGTGACAATGACGCCTTCGTCGAAATTCCACTGTTGCGCATGGGCCGCCAGTATCAGCATCAGCTTTGCGTTTTCACGCATGCGGCGCAGACCCTCGCGCCCCCCCAGCATGAGCCACATGTCGGTCGGCTCCAGGGAGATTTGTCCTTCTTTGGGGTCCAGATAGTCACGCGCCACGGAGGTGACGCGCTGGAACTCGATTCGCTTAAGCTGTGACACCAGATCCTGCCAGTTGCGCCGGTCGACGCGAATGGCCGACCACTGGGCTTTGACGGCAGCCGCGATCAGACAACCTACAACTGCACCCAGGAGGAGGTAAGCCAGCACGGAATGGCCTTTCTATCAGAGGAGCACCGGGCTCCCAAATCCAACGCGACAGGACCACTAATGTCGAGCGTCAATTCTCCGAAGATCGTACGCGACCTTCCTGTGGAGCGCAAGGATATATTCATGTAAATCGGACGAAATTGGCTTGCGATCGGGTTCATCGCGCCAAAGTTGCACAGTGATCCAGCAAATTGCCGCAGGATAGGTCAGATAGCGGATTTGTTCAAGCTGAAGGTAGTGGCGCTGCGTCCCCAGGTAGCTCTCCACCGCGGTTTTCAAGACCATGAGCGTACTCCAGGCAGTTAACCCCTGACCAATGGCCATCACGTGACTCCGCCACCCCAGGCCGACCCGATTGGCCGCCATCGTCATAACTACGAATAGCTCACAGATCACCAAAGAGGTGAACAGGTTCCCTCGCACCTGCCACATCAGTCGCGCGTTGGGGGCGGGCGGCGTGATCCACCAGGCGAAAACGGCAGCCATGGCGAACCCCGCTAGGCCTCCGGTGACAAATTGGGCGCGCGCGTCCCGGACCCAGGTTCCGGTGGGGCGCAGGACGATGCGTGCGATCTCCACCACAATCCCCAACTGGAACCCGAAGTCGACGACCAGACAGATCAGGTAAGTTACGGTGTAGCCGCGTCTTAAGCCGTGCGCGTACAGGACCATCAGGGCGATGGACCGGACTACCATGAAAATCAGCCAGAATGTGAAGACCGGAAACTGGCGCCAGCGATGGCGATAGAACAGCACAAACAGCACGATCAGGTCGACGACGACCGCCTCAGCCCAGTAGAAAATGGTTAGCGCTGTAAAGTGCATCGGTCCGCTCAAACCCCTAAGATACGCCACTCCACGGACTTCCGCGGATCGCAGAAATCCATGGAGCGCGCGAGGCGGACTCGCTTGTGTCCGGACCTAGCCGGCGATGCTGGTCAAAATCGCCAGGATGATGCTGCCTGCCGTCACGGCGTTGGTGCTGCCCTGACCCTGGTTCGGAGGCGGCGGATCGTTGCCACCCGGATCGGCAAACACCGGTGCGGCGCAAAGAGCAAGGGCGGTGGACAGAACAGCAACGCGAAATGTCTTTTTCATCGGGCTTTTTCCTCGTGGCGTCATTCGACGCAGCCCGAGACTAACTCGAAAGTGGGATTGCAAAATTCACAAATATTTCCAGACTTGGCAGGCCCAAAACGACACGAAAGTATTAATTCCGGACAACAGAAATAACTACTTATGACCTCAACAAAAGAGTTACTTAAGTCCCGGCACTATACTACTATCGCGTTATAACTCTCATCAAAATGACTTATAGCTGTCTCACCAGACCCGGCAGCTTTTCACCGCATCGGCTGTCCAGCCTTGCAGCCGAACGCATGCGCGAACTCCGGCATGTTTACAATTACACCGCGAACGCGCAGAGGATCGGGAGAATGCGGATCGGTTTGGGCGATCATGCGCAGGAATTCCGGTCGCGCGTTGCTGCAGTAGTTCTGTGCAAAGCCAAGGAAGAACTGCTGCTCCGGCGTCAGCGAAGCCTCCGACTTCTGCTCAGCGGTATCCACTGAAGGCTTACCCTCCGCCAGCGTTGCCATCAGAGCGATGTAAGCCAGGCGGAGACCGCCGTTGTCCGCTGCGTTCTCGCCCAGAGTCAGCTTGCCGTTCAGTTTCAGGTCGTCCACTGCGGTGAACTGGCTGTACTCATTCGCGATGCAATCGGTCCGCTGCTCAAAATTCTTCTCGTCCGCCGTCGTCCACCAGTCGTGCAGATTGCCTTTGGCGTCGAACTTCGCTCCCTGATCGTCGAATCCGTGCGTCAGCTCGTGGCCCACCACGGCGCCAATGTGCCCGTAGTTGGCGGCATCCGTCGCATCCTTGTCGTAGAACGGCGGCTGCAGAATGCCCGCAGGGAAGTTAATGTCATTCATCGACGGATCGTAGTACGCGTTCACCGTCGGCGGTGTCATCTGCCATTCCTGACGGTTCACCGGCTTGCCAATCTTGTTCAGCTGGTAGTCGACCTCGAATTCTCGCGACCGGATGGAGTTGCCCAGCGCGTCGTCCGGCTTCATCTCCAGTTTGGAGTAGTCCCGCCACTTGTCCGGATAGCCGATCTTGTCGGCCACCGCGTGCAGCTTCTCCTTCGCCTTGACCTTCGTCTCCGGGCTCATCCAGTCGATCTGGTCGATGTCCTTGCCCATCGCCGCCTCGATGTCGTGTACCTCACGCAGCGTCGAGGCCTTCATGTCCGGCGTGAAATATTTCGCCACATAGAGCTGGCCCAGTGCCTCGCCCAGCGCCGAATTGGTCGCCTGCACGCAGCGCTTCCATCGCGCCGCCTCCTCGGGTGTTCCCAGCAGCTTGCGGCCGTAAAAGTCGAAATGCTCCTGGTCAAACTTCTCGGGCAGGCGCATCGAGAACGAGTCCGCCAGACGCACGCGCAGATACCCCCTGATGGTGTCCAGATCCGCGTCGTCGATGGCCTTATTCAGCGCGGGGAAGAAGTCCGGAGCGACCACGTTCAGTTCCGTGATCGAAGGCGACCCCATCAGCTGCACGTACTTCGTCGCGTCCAGAGTCGGCGCCGTCGCCGCGAAGCTGGTCAGCGTCATCATGTGGTAAATCTTGTCCGGATCGCGCCGCTCCACCACGCCCTGCGACGCCTTCGCCAGCGCCGTCTCAAGGTCCAGGATCTTTTGCGCCTCGCTCTGCGCGGTCTCCGGGGCATCGCCCAGCAGCTTGAGCACGTTCGTCAGATGAGCCACATACTCCTTGCGCAACTCGACACTCCTGGCGTCGCTGCGGAGGTAGTAGTCTTTCTCCGGCAGGCCCAGGCCGCTCTGATCGATGTAGGCGATTTCGCGCGAGGCATCCTTGAAATCCTGCTGCGAACCGTAATCGAGGAAGACGCCGACTGACTCGCGATTCAGGTGCGCGATCAGCGCCGGCAGCTCCTGCTTCGACCGCAGGGCCGCAATCCGCCCAAGATCCGGCTGGAGAGGCGCGAGGCCGCGCTTGTCGATCGCGTCCGTATCCATGCAACTCGAGTAGTAGTCGCCGATCTTCTGTTCGTTGGTGCCGGCGGCGGCGTGCGCGGCAGCCGCTTTTTCCACCAGCCCATGCAGCGCCGCGGTGTTGAACTCGAAAAGATTGACGCCCTCGTCGAACTCCGGCATATCGGATGGGATCGGATGCAGCTTCGCGAAGTTCCCGCAGGCGTACTGGTAGAAGTCCACGCAGGGGTTGGCTGAGGTGTCCATCGCCGACGCGTCATAGCCGGGAATCGGCTTGAATTGCTGCTCGCCGGCGGACGGAGCGCCGGTTTGCGCGGAGCAGGTGAGGGTGAGCGCAATGGACAAACAAGCGGCAGCCAGCAGGGGTTGGCGCATGAATCCTCCTGAGGAAACTATCGATGATACGCGAGCCGAACTGCGCCTGGGCGGCTACAGAAGCCCCTTCCCGCGCCATTTGTGGCCGGTTACCGCTAAAACGCGACGAGCGGAAGCGGCGGCTTCAGGGGCGCGGCAATTCGCTGCTCGACACGTCGCGAACTGCGCCGGGCTGCTGAGCCGCCACTGCCTGGTCCACCGCCGCGGCACTCGACTGCGTACGCATCGTGACCCCTGCTTCCGCATTGACCATCGGGTTAAAGACCGCAGCATGGGGATCGGGATGGAAACGTCCACCGCCGAAATAGACTGCCACCAGGCTGCCCGTAACCCAGGGGTTCACGTATGCCAGCGGCAGCACGTACTTCTTCGATTTCACCAGCGACTCGATCACGCCATCCACCGGCGTGCCGCGCGCAATGGTGCCCGGCGTCTGCGGAATGACAAAGGCGTACAGGTCTGTCTCAGGATTGTGGCGGCTGTACTTCGTCTCGGTTAGATGCGCCCTTCTTGCTGGTAGCCTGCTCTTAGCGATGCCCGCAGAAGCCCAATTCGCGCCCGGCCAGACGCTGCTCATCGACGCCGACGACACGCTCTGGGAAAACAACATCTACTTCGAGCGCGCGATCGCTGCTTTTATCTCTTACCTCAACCACAAGGAGTACTCGCGCGAGCAGGTCCGCGAGAAACTCAACGAGGTCGAGCGCGAAAACGTGCGCCAGCACGGCTACGGACTGGTCAGCTTCCGCCGCGCTCTGGTGACTTGTTTCGAGAGCCTCTCCACGGGGCCGATCACGCCGGAGAAGCACGAGCGCATCATGAGCTTTGCGCAGTCCATCGCCGACCAGGAGATCGAGCTGCTTGAAGGCGTCGCCGAGACGCTGCCCGTCCTCGCCTCACGCCACCGGCTCATCCTCATGACCAAGGGCAACCAGGTTGAGCAGGTCGACAAGCTCGCCCGCTCCGGACTCCGCGACTACTTCACCGCCGTCGAGGTCCCGCGCGAAAAGGACCCCGAAGCCTACCGGGAAGTCTGCGGCCGGTACGAGCTGGCGCCGCACACCACCTGGATGATCGGCAACAGCCCCAAGTCGGACATCAATCCGGCGTTGGCCTGCGGCCTGCACGCGGTGTATATCCACCACCCCTACACATGGGTGCTGGAACATGAAGTCCGCGACGAAGCGCCAGCGGGGCAGCATTTTCTGGAAGTGGAGAGTTTCGGGGATTTGGTGAAGTGGTTCTGATCCGCGTCTAATGTGTCCTTTCGGCAAGGGTGCATGATTCAAGGGTGGGTGCGCTGGTAAGTTGATTTAACCGCTGAAGGGACGGCTGAGGATGAAATCCAGGAAGGCGCC
>Ga0224555_1000026_pt1 | contig 178902 bp, 149 predicted proteins | sample 714S23034metaG_FD_180687 | JGI IMG/M metagenome (GOLD analysis project Ga0224555, IMG submission 180687) | Peat soil microbial communities from Stordalen Mire, Sweden - 717 S2 30-34 | ecosystem: Environmental > Terrestrial > Soil > Wetlands > Peat | place: Sweden: Norrbotten County, Stordalen...
TATCTCTATCGCGGCGAGCAGTTCGACCCGGACCTCGGCTTATATTATCTGCGGGCGCGATACTACAATCCCGCCACGGGGCGCTTCCTCAGCGTGGACCCGCTTTCGGACGAAGGCCAGCGCCGATACGAATACGCCGCCGCCAATTCGGTGGACGGCATGGATCCCAATGGCAGCGAGGCATTGATTGAGTACGCGCTGGTGCCTCATATCTTCCCGCCGGTGTGGATACCCAATTGGTGCGGGCTTTCTGGAACCAACCCGATGGGAGGCTCGCTGCCCTGCATACATCGACAGCCGAAAAACCATGAGGTTACAGTCTCTTACTGGCCCAAACCCGCGATGGGGTTCGGACATGTAGGAGTTGGTTTAGACAGCGACGATACTTCAGGGTTCTATCCAATAAAAAAGGCGTTGTGCCTGGCCACCGGATGTAGTACGCCTGGAAATGTATTTTCGGATCAAATGAAGGAGGGTGTTGCTTACGCTACGACAAGGATTGCTACTACTGCAGGACAAAACGCGATGATGAAAATGACTATTACTCAAAGAGAACAGAATGCTGGGATGTACAACCTATTTAACAGAAACTGCGCAGAGTTTGTCGAAGATGTGTTGGACTACGGGGGAGTGCCATATGGACCTTATACGGAACGTCCCACGAAATTGTTTACTGATCTTGGAGGTCTAATAGCTGAGTAAAGCTATATCAACACTGGTGTGCCCAGCGCAGGAAAACAGACAATAGCAAAAGCGAAATATGGGGCACCTCTACGCCGCAACGGACGATGAAACTGTCCGTTGTTCCGGTCGGGATGACGGCGAATGGATTGGGACCATTCATTCTGGTTATGCTCTATTTGGAACAATGACGACGCTGAATCAACGACAATGCTGACGCAACCAGATTAGGAGACTTGCATAATGATGAAACATTCATTCTCGAGATGGCTTGTCGTTTCCGCAGTAGTAGGTCTGGCTGTTCCAATTGCTTTTTTTGTGGCGCGAGAGGTTATCAGTTCCTCTAACACGATGGATTCAATTACGCTAATCGCTTGGCCTTCCTCCTTCTTTATGATGGCAACAGATGGGGAGCCAGCATGGACTGCAACATACAATTATTTTCTTGCGATGTCTGTACTTGCAAACATTTTACTCTATAGTGCGGTGGGATCTATCCTTTGGGGGATTAAGTGGGGGATTGCACGGATCAGAACCGCGTTGCCAAGACGGTGAATGGAGTGACCACGCAGTATCTTGTGGAGGACGACGTGAACCCGACCGGACTGCCGCAGGTGGTGGAAGAGACGGTCAACGGCGCAGTCACGCGGAGTTATACCTACGGCCTCGAACGCATCAGCCAGGCCCAGCCCATCCAGGGCGCGTGGACGCCCAGCTTCTACGAGTACGACGGCGCGGGCAGCGTCCGGCAGTTGACAAATCTGGCCGCTAACGTAACCGTGACGGATACCTATGAGTACGACGCCTTCGGCAACGCGGTCAACAAAACCGGCGCGACGCCGAACAACTATCTCTATCGCGGCGAGCAGTTCGACCCGGACCTCGGCTTATATTATCTGCGGGCGCGATACTACAATCCTGCCACGGGGCGCTTCCTCAGCGCGGACCCGCTTGCCGACGAGGGCCAGCGCCGCTACCAATACGCCGCCGCCAATCCGGTGGACGGCATGGACCCCAATGGCAGCGAGGCATTGATTGAGTACGCGCTGGTGCCTCATATCTTCCCGCCGGTGTGGATACCGAATTGGTGCGGGCTTTCTGGAACCAACCCGATGGGTCGCTATCTGCCCTGCAAACCACCACCATGCAAAAAATGCTTTAATACGCAAGCATTTGCGCAAAAGATCGACTCAGAAGCGGTTCCTAATGAGTCTGCCCAAAGTAAATATCATGGCGAGTGCGCGCATGTAGTTGGAGATGGACTTCAAGCCGGTGGAATCAACGCCAGAGTTGAGTTGGCAGGCAATTACGGACCAGTTCTTCTACAAAACAACTTCAAGATCGTTGATTATATATCACAGCCTGCGTTCCATTCGCAGCATGCTGGCGAATTGGGTGACATTACTATCTTTGGGATAGTTTCGGGACACAAGTCTGGCCATGCGGAAGGATATACCGGAACTTCCCAGAGTCATTGGACTTCGTATTGGCAACAGAGGTATTGGACCCCTTACGGACCGATAAGTAGTAAGACTGGTCTTCCAAATGCTCCTACTGGTCCAGCAACAATTTACCGGAATAAATGCCGTTGCGGCAATGATTCCTCATCATTTTATCTAATTCTAGAAAGGCTGGATTATGTTTACTAAGTTGATGCAACTGATTGTTGCCGATTTTCTTCTGATGATTGCTGCGGAGTGCTACGCGCAATACAATCCAATTCTAATGATTGGCACCAACCGCCCCAATTCTCACTATGAAGTGTTACCGCAAGACGTTAGAAGTAAGTGTACTCGCGCTATTGGACCTTATAAAACTGATCCATTCGTGGTCTATGCACATATCAGGAAGAGTAGTTACGAGTATTATGCGGAATGGGGTACGAATAAGAACCGGAAAGACGACGAATATGATCAAGGCGCTACTTTGCTGGAAATCCATGGTCGAGAATGTAAATCATGGGAACTGGAGGGCACATTAATGGCTGTACCGCCAAGAAATGGCTATCATGGTTCAACCTCCGAAGCCAGATTGCCAGGGGACGACTCTCCAACTGAAGATTCTCCACTAGTACGTCACTTTGTATTTAGGTCCGCAGAAGAGGAGTCACTTCTGAGAGAATTCATTAGAGACACGATCTATCGCGCAATCAAAACATATGGAGGAGATACACCTTTCAGGGCTGTGGCCTGTAAGCCTCAAGAAGAATTGACGGATTCTGGGTTTATTGTTGTCCTGCAGGAGCTTAAGTCATACTGCTCGAGGGCGCCTGGAAAGTGAGTTGCTCTACGATGCCTTCGGCAACCGCGTTGCCAAGACGGTGAATGGAGTGACCACGCAGTATCTTGTGGAGGACGATGTGAATCCCACCGGCCTGCCGCAGGTGGTGGAAGAGACGGTCAACGGCGTAGTCACGCGGAGTTATACCTACGGCCTGGAGCGCATCAGCCATGCCCAGCCCATCAACGATGCGTGGACGCCCCTTTCCCGCGAACTCGTAGTCCCGGTGCTAGGTTTTTCCTGCGCATAGCTCGGCCCGCCGGCCAGCGAAAGAATGCGTACCCTGTGTCTCCGGCACTCATCAGAAGCGTCTGTCGCCAGCCCCAGTCGTCCTCGCAAAGAACGCGCAACGTGCTGTCGGCACTTCTGGTATCGACCTCCAAGACGAAGACTCCGGATGCGGCTCCGGTAGCCAGGCCCCAATTGCAGCCTGGGAGTTCGCACGCCCATTGCTCCAACTGGGCCAGGTCGGCCGTCGCGTCTTCGATCCGCACCTTCGCTGACACAAGCCTGTTTTGTGGCTGAACTGGAAACACGCGCCACCGGCGGTTCGCCTGGATAATCTGGATGGGGAGATCCGCGGAACACTGCGGTTCGTTGATTGAGGGTGTGGGCAGCGCGGCAACGCGCTGTCCGTACTCCCGGAAAAAATCTGCTGGGTCTTTCATTCTTCTCCTTGAGTTAAATGGTCAGTCGCAATCGCTACCCGGATGGGGCAGCAAGTTGTTACTGATCGGTGCGAAGTCTGATTTGGGGAGGAATTAGAAGGGCTCGCGCGGGCGGCGGGCCGGGAGAGAAACGCATGTGTTGAGGGCGTAAGGCGCCACCAGTCCGCTAACACTGTCACCTCCTCAGCTGTTGCCTGGTCGGCGGTCGCGTCTTCAATTCGCACCTCGCATGTGCCAGCCTGCCCTGGGGCTGAACAGAAAACAACCTCAGGCGGTTTGCGTGAAGCACCTCGATGGGAATAACTGCGGAACGCTGCGGTTCGTTGTTTGAGGGTGTGGGCGGCGCGGCAATGCGCCGTCCGTATTCTCGGGAAGGATCTTCCTGGTTTTTCATTTCTTGCTCTTGCTCCTCGATTTAATGGGTCAGCCGCAAACGCTACCGGCGAAGGCAGCGAGTCACTGATCAGTTGTGAAGGGAATTAAGCGGGCCGGGAGAGAAACACATGGCTTGGGGGACGTATCCGTGTCCGCCTCATGCGATGCAAGGCTATTGATTGCTGGGTCGAGAGGTTGAGAAGGGATCTCAACATCGGGTCGAATCTGCGGTACTTAGGTCGCCGCTATGGATCGGCAACGTTTGAAATCAGCAGGACATCGATCCCCTCGATTCGAGGTAAAGCCCACATCCCGCAATGAAACCGACGTCGCATGCTGCCTGGGCGGAGCGGTTAGCGACCGGCCGCTGACCGCTGGTTGAGGAATATCTGGAGGTCTGCAAGGTACCGCTGATTGCGTGCTCGTTGCGCATTTAGCTGCTGGACTGCGGCGTCTCGCTGCCTGGAGGTCTCGCCCAAGGCCGCGGCGAAGTCTTCAGTCGTCGGGATTTTGGGAGCTGGGCCCTTGTGACCAGGTGAAAGGACGTCACTGTGATTGCGTGCCTCGTTGCACTGCCGACAAGCGCTGACGCAGTTTTCGATGGTATCGGGACCTCCGCGGCCACGCGGCATCCTGTGGTCGACGGTTGCCTGGTCAGGGGGCGACATTGTCACAGAGAAGTGTGACGCGTCCGCACCAATGACACCTTTTGTCTGCCTCGAGCCACAGAATCGTACGTCGGGGCAGTTGTCTTCCGGTTGAAGTTTTCATGGGTTCACTTTCAGTTAGGTGTTGCGGGTGTATGTGTAGAATGCCCAGTCTGGAAGACTGGCTGTGGGGGCTGAACTTACTGAGAGAGCTTCCCTCCTTTCAAATAGGAACGCCGCCCCTTGCAGGGCGGCGGTTGATCGCGTAAGGCGTTAAGACGTGAACAAGGTACCGACCCATCCGCCGACTTTTTTGAGGCCGTGCGATTCATCGAAGTTGCGTCCATAACGCCTGATGGTTGTGTTGATGTTCCGGTGCCAAAGGTGCTTACTAAGTGATAAATAGTCTTCCGGGTGTGTATCGAGCCACCTGAAAGCCAGTGCGTCGCGATACAGATGCGGATGGCCCCAGCGACCTGCGTGCTTCATCGTGAGGCCGCCGATTAGGTTTCCAAAGGCGAGGCGTGTGTAGGGGCTACCCTCGTGATTGAGGAAGAGAGTTCCCCGGTCAACGAAGAGAGTTCCACGGTCAGCGGTGCTAATGAGAGCGGCTCTAATTAGGAGAGGCCGTTGATTCGTGACGTAGTCTTCGAGTAACGGCACAAGATACAACGGCACGATACCGCGAACCATCTGTTTTGTTTTCACCTGTTCCTTGGGGAAGAAAATCTGCCAAAATTCAGCTCCTGGGTTGCGCGCTAGCTCCGCCTCGACGTCGTCTGGCTTCCCGATGGGCCGGTTGGGATCAAAGCCGGCTTTGAAGATGTTCGCGCAGTCTTTGGACGTGCCAAGATTGCAAATCCTCACGTTGAACTGACGCCAGGCAAACACCGCCATCCAGTGGGTCAGCAAGATGTCGTGGGTTAACCTCGCATATTTGATGGTGCCTCTCTGTACGCGGCTCCTCTCCTTTTCGATCTTCAGCGGAATTTCGCAAAGCACGCGATGCTCGATGAAATACTCGGATTTGCGGTCGATCGCGGCTTCCTCATCCTCTACAGGAATCGTGTTCATCAGGTCAGTCATCCAATCGAAATCGATTGTTTGATAGGCCGGATATTTTCGGAGTGTGCCGCGCAGTGTGGCAAGGTTGGAATAGAGGCTGTTCGGAGTTACCTTCCTTTCATCGAGTTGCCACGAGATGTAGGGGTCTACGATTCTGGGGTGGACAACCTCGAGCAGGTCGACCGGACCCTGAAGGTCCAGAAGATGTTTCAGAACGCCGTAACCAAGCAACTTGCTGACAGCTCGCTCAACGTTGATTGCCGTTTCGGGCCGAAGATTCTCGTTTTCGCGGCGGCTGCTTTTGCCCGTGTCACGACGGCTCCCTTTCTGCAAACGGCGTGTAGCCGTATTGAGGCGGGATGCGATCATGTCGCGCAGTTGCGTGCGACACGGTTCTGGCATGTCAGCTGTCGCGACCCCGTAAAGATAGTCGTCCAGAGGATGCGTGATCAGCGGGAACTTATCACGGAGTTTGTTTTGGACGATCATCCGCCGGAAGTTACCTAACACAGCCTGTACGGATTTGGGGTGGCGTCCGTTTGCAATTTTCAACTCCTTGAATGCAAGGAGATGATCGTCGGAGAGTTGACCAGGGGCCTTCTCGGCGGCGACGGCAAACCGGACAATTCCGGAACATCCGTCTAGCAGTTTTATCCCGGCGAGAGCTTCCTGCCATTTGGCTTCCGCCTTACTCGGTTCGGCGGACCATCCCAGAAGGTCCACAGCGAGGCGGCGCAACAATAGTGCGTAGTTTTTGTACGAGCGCACAGAATTGCGGCTAAGCGGCTTACCCTTCCTAGAAGTCAGTTTTGCCAAGAAAGAGCCGAAGCCCTGCATTGCAGGCTGGAGCGTTGCGATCTTCAAGTCAGGCAGGAGCACGCCTACGTAGGTGGAAAAATGCGTTGCTGTGGTTGTTAACATTGCGACGGGGAGATCCGGGCGCATTTTGGCGATGGCGCCGAGGAGATCGACGACTCTGGTCGACGAAGCCGACATAACGAGATCCGGCGAGGCAATGCGCGGCAAAGCCTCTTTTGGCGAGGCGATTGTAAGATTCTGGACGTTCATATATGCAATTTCTCCATTAGTTTGTCAAAGTAACGAACGGTGATAATGCATATAAAGCACGAAGCTAAGCGACTTATTGTGAGCAACTTAACGTAAACGCGAAACAGAGGGGCAAATCGCGGTGATATACGCGGCAAAGCGATGCTGGCGGCAATCAAGATCATTACTTTCGGCCTCCCTTGGGCTTCTCTGTGATGGTGGGAGAAGGCAGCTGCATTTCAAGGAAGGCCTCGATATCACACGACAAGAAGCGCCCCCGCTTAGGCAGGTCGCGCGCCGGCCATTTTCCGATATGAATACGCTCCTGAATGCTCCTGATATCGCAAGCGAAGATTCGCGCGGTGTCGGCGGTTGTGTACTGTGCTTGTAGTGGCAGGTTTTTTTTGCGCAATACCTCGCATAAGCGTGGGTAGAGCTGAATATCCTCCGCCGTGAAACTCGCGGTAGGGTCGTTTACGTCCGGTGGGCCTTCGGTCGGTTTTCCTGTGCTGTTTTTGGGGGGCATGTAGTGCGTCCTTCATCAGAATTTTTGGATCCGTACCATTCCCGGACTTGCGGTCCGGTACTTTTCCCAAGTTGCCGTTCTTATCGGGAAATATGCTCATACCCGAGCCGGGGGGTGTGTCACGCTTATTTGTCGTCGCTCGAGCTGGACGGAGCTGCGCTTTTACGCGGTTTGCGAGGTTGCTTCAGATTTGGGTGGTCGGATCGGGCATAGCGCTCGATGGCGCTCCTGGTCAATAGCCGACGGCTCCCAATGCATCGCGTGGGCAGCTGGCCCGAGGCAATAAGGTAGTCCAGAGACCGGATCGAGATGCCTAGAGCCTCGGCTGCATCGCGCCGACCGTATAGTATGCGGAGTGGTATTTTGTTCATGTTGGGAGCATGAACCTTGGCCGACGAGGAGTCATTTACTAGCGCACTATTTTTTTAGACGAAAATCGCGTCTACGCAAGTCCTTCATTATCAATAGATACCGGAGTCCGGTTTAACCTGGCCAACATGCTGCCGAAGGGTCTTACTCAATCGATATGAGTGGTTTCCGTTAGAAGGCAACGAAGTGCGGGTACTAAAATGTTCAGCCTTCTCACAAACTCTATAGGGTCATGAGAATTCATGTAATCGCCGTGGATGCCGCAAAGCAGTTGGATCGCGGCACCATCACTGGAAACCGGAATCTTTTTAGGGATTGGTTGACAGCCATTCAAAGTGTTGTCGTCTGATGAAGTCTTTGCATCCGGAAACTTCTCCCTAACACCCTCAATTATCTCGTCTAGCTTGGCTCGTGTGCCACCAGCGTTGAGACGGTTCGCATGAGCCGCCACATTGGCGGTTGAGTATTGATAAAAATCATTGCCATTCGGGAATTTGCCGGCAATCGCCTCGTGTATCACAGGCATCATGTCACACACTTGTTCAGAGCTTAGCGAAGTCATATCGCTATGGGGATTAGCGAGTGCTCTTGCCGCTTGGATCTTTTGGAGGGCAAATCGCAGATTGTTATATCGCTGTTCGGAATACGAAGAGCGGCGGGCTCTCTGAGTCTCCCCGATTGCGTCTAAACATGCGCTAATGAGTTCTAGGATTGGAGCTATATTTTCGCTGAGCGGAGGAAACTTGAATTCTCGTTTTAGAGATTCGTCCTCCAGATGCAATGCGTTTTGTAGTGCCTTGATGCGCAGTGCGACCCTCTCAAACTCTTTAGTAGAGTCGATTCTTTTGTCGATATATCTTTTTGCTCGTGCTTGGTCTTCAGGTCTTGTGATGCAAATTGCCACATAATCGAATACGGCTTTTACTTTACATTTGGGTAAAGAACGCTGTTTCCATTGCTTGCGGACCAGCATTCTATTTCTTCTGTGGCAAGCGTGGTTAAGATTAAGCAGGTCGACAAAGCGGACGACAAACTGGGAATACATTGACTCGTTGTCTTGAGAAGCATCAACATAATCTGTGAATTCTCCCAACGGATTGTCTTTCAAAAACTGCTTGTGATTATCTTCGTCACAAGCAACATGAAGATATTCGATCAACTCTTGTTTTTCGCTCTCGTTAAATCGCCTCGATGTGTCCCGGTTATCCAAGTTGATTACCTTCCCTAATTGCTCAGTCTGTCGGACCGTCAACATCTCACTGTCTTGGCAGTATTCCTGCCATCATTTTCACGCGATGTCAGTAGTCAACGGTTCGCAGCAGAATCCAAAGTCACGACCAGATGGTGACAGTAAATGCTCGATCTTGAAGGCTGGCATCCATAGGTTATTTTAGTCCGCATGGGCTTCCGTCTCCACATTACAGACGCTGATCGGGAATACCCTACCGACCCTGTGCAAGCTATACCGGCCTGAAGGCATCCTCCAGGGCCTCCCGCTTGGATTCTTGATCCAAGTGGGCATACCGGGCCGTCATCTTGATATCCCGGTGACCAGCCAACTCTTGCACAACCTTGAGAGATTTCCCGGCCTGGACCAGCCGAGAGCAAAACGAGTGCCGGTTGTCATGCCAGCGGTAATGCTTGACCTTGGCTTCTTTCAGCACAGCAGTCCACCATTTCTTTGGATCAGCGAGCGCGAAACAAACCTCTTTGGGTGATTTATTCGGCTGTTCCTCTGCCCGGTCCTTCCGCTCCAGTCCCATCGACTTTAGCGTATTGAAGGAATCCACAACTTCGGGGAGCATGGGGATATACCGCTCCATTCCGTTTTTCGATTCCTTGACATGGATTTGCCTAAGCCTGAGGTCCACATCCGGCCACTCCAAACCGTATTGCTCCCCTGCCCTCATTCCGGTCTGAATCGAGACGACGAATTCACACAGGTGGTGGCGCTGGTGCTTGGCGCCGTCGAGATGGCCTTCCTCTCCCGCCGTGTCGATGCGTTTCTGTATGGCCGCGCGGACGGCCTTCTCTTCGTCCGGCTTCAGCCACCGGATCACGCCGTTCTTGAGCTTCCGCTGAGAAGTGCCCTTGACTGGGTTCTCCGTCACCTTCTCGTTCTTGATGCCGCGCTTGTACACCGAACTCAGTGTTACACGATAACGGTTTACACTCGCGTCCGATAGCAGCTTGCCCCTTCCCCGCTGAGCGTGGAGGTTCATCAGACCGTCGAGCCAGGCTTCGATGTCCTTCGGCTTGATGCTGGTGGCAGGGTGGTCGCCTAGATCAGCTTTGATTCTGTCCAGACGGCGCGGTGGATTGAGCTGGTCCTTGTACTGTGTCGGATGCTTCTTGATGTAGAGCTTCAGGTCGTAGCACAGCTCTCCAAGGGAGATAGCATTCACCTGAGCTTGTCGACGTGCTTCCTTTTCAGTCGTTGTAAGCAATGGTTCGGTTGCGCTTGTGGGGAGAACGCTTGCGCCTTCCTTCAGCCTGAGACCACGCGCAATGTCCAGCCATTCGATTGCCTTCCCACGGTCACCGAACGCCTTGCGGACACGTCTGCCGTTGACCTTGTACATGGCTTCCCACAACTCTCGGTCTCCCCGGTAACGAAGTCCCCTCACTTTTTGCGGCTGCCTGCCCCTCGCCATCAAACCACCTCCAAATGCAGTGTAAAGGATTGGTGGCACTCTGGTGGCACTTTGTTTTGGTTATTCGTGCAGTCACGTGCAGTGAACCACGTCTAAATATGTAAGTAATCTATATGTAAACACACGGTTTATTCGACATCATGCGACCACGTGCAGTCTTGTGCAGCAGCCTACGTATCGCACTCCTAACGCGAAGGTCGGCAGTTGGACTCTGCCCCGGGTCACCACATTTCAGATGCTTTACTGCCCCACCGCCGCGCGCTCGGTCGGCACGCGCGCGCCGCTCAGCCCGCCCTCGTAGCGCGCCACGCCCTTGTACAGGCTCTCCGCCACGCGCTCGCGATACTCCGGCTGCTGCAACTGCTCCGCGTCCTTCGGATTGGTCACAAACGAGATCTCCGCCAGAATCGATGGCATATTCGCCCCGATCAGCACCACGAACGGCGCCTTCTTCACCCCGCGGTCCTTCAGCCCCGCATTGTTCTTCTGCAACCCGGCGTAGAGCGAGCCCTCCACGTCGCCGGCAAACTCGCGGCTCTCGGCGATCTTGTCCTTCAGCGCGATCTTCTTCACCAGGTCGCTCAGTTGATGGATCGACTGGTCGCTCACCGCGTTCTCTCGCGCCGCCACGTCCAGCGCCGTCGGGTCGCTGGTGAAGTTCAGGTAGTAGGTCTCCACTCCGCGCGCGCTCGCCTCCGGCGACGAGTTGGCATGGATCGACAGGAACAGGTCCGCCTGCGCCTTGTTGGCGATCGCCGTCCGCGTCTCCAGCGGGATGAATGTATCGTCCGACCGCGTGTAGATGATCTCCGCGCCCAGCCGGTCGTGCAGCAGCTTGCCCAGGCGCAGCGCCACATCCAGCACCACGTCCTTCTCCTCGATCCCGTCCACGCCCAGCGTTCCGGAGTCGTGCCCGCCGTGCCCAGGGTCGATCACAATCCGCCCGATCTTCAGTCCCAGCGCGCGCACCAGCGATGTCTCGCCATCAGCCGTCGGCACTGCCGCCCGCGCCGGAGTTGCATCCGCCACAACGGTCGTAGAGCCGCCCGCCGCCTTCGCCTTGCTCCTGCGCGTCTTCTTGCCGGAACTCGCCGAAGTGTCCGGACCCGCATCCGCCGGTGTCACAACAGCAGCATTCGTTTCCTCCGCATCGCCTCTCGAACCTTGAACCTCGAACCTCGAACCTGCTCCTGTCTCCACCACCGCCGAGATCGGCTTCGAGGTCGGCTTGCTCGTCGCCTCCACTCTGCCCGGCAACTGGCTCAGGTCTGCAACCTCACTGGCCGCGTTCGCGCTCTTCGTCGCCACGCTGTTCGGCACGGGCCGCGCAGCCGTCGGCTTCACCGTAACCGCCGCGCGCGGAGCAGGCACATCACCCACCGCCAACCCAGCCGTGTCGTCTTTGTTCCCTGTCGCCTGATCCCTGTTCCCTGATCCCTGTTCGCTGTTCCCTGCCTCTTTGCCTCCATGGATGTCGATGATCAGCCGGTACGGGTTTGGCAGCAGAAACGCCGAGTACTCCGTCACATCGTTCACATCCAGCACCACCCGCGTCACATCGTCCGAGTACTGCGCCGCCCGCACCTTCTTCAGAAACCCATCGTCGGTCACCGCGAAGCTCTTGCCCACCAGTTCCGGCGCCAACCGCGTCCCATGCAGGTCGAAATAAATCCGGTCCGGGTTTGGCACGCGCGCCGCCTCGTAGGTCACGTTGTCGCCCAGATCGATCGCCACCCGTGTATACGTCGCCGTCGACCAGTGGCGAATCCCGGTCACCAGCGCCGGCTTCCCACTGCGCGCCTCGCCACCCGACACCGCACCGGCCACTAAATCGGCGCCACTCATTGCAGTCATATCGCTAACCGGGGTTCCCGCCATCTTTGCCGGTGGGGTTGGATGAGTGGGCTGGGCCGTGCCCAGGCGCTGCTGCGCTGCACCATTCGCCCCCACTCCCGAAGTCTGCGCCATGGCTGGCAGCGACGAGACTCCGCTCTTTGTTGAACGCGCGCCGTTGGTCGCCCCATTTGTTGCAGCATCACCATGAGCCGTGGTTGCAGCCAGCTTTGCCGGTTGGGTTGGATGAGTGGGCTGGTCCGCCACGGAAATGGGTGCCCCACTGCCTGCGCTGAGCTTGTCGGAGGGTCTCGCCACTGAGACGTGGATTCCAGCCGCAACCGATAGTCCCGTCTTTCCTGATCCCTGTTCCCTGATCCCTGTTCCCTGCACCAGCGAAGCCAGTCCCGCGCGTGCCTCTTCCGCCTGCTCGCTCCTGCCGTGCTCCTTCAGCAGCAGCTTGTACCTCTCGCGCGCCGCCGCCGCGTCCTTCAAGTCGTTCTGCGCAATCTGCCCCTCGGCCAGCAGCGCCTGCACCCCCAGCGAGCTTGCCGGATACTGTGTGCGCAAAAATTCATACTGCCCCACCGCCGCGCGAAGGCTCTTCTCATCGTGCAGAGTCCGTCCCTGCTCAACCAGCAGCTCGGCCACCGCATTCACCGCCGCCGAGGCATGAACGTCCGCCGGGTTGGCATGATAGATCGCCCGATACGCGTCCATCGCCTGTGTGTAATCCGCTCGCGTGCGCGTCGCTTCAGGAATCGCCTCCAGCGTCTCCCGTCCGCGCTCCGCCTGCTCCCACGGCGTCAGCGCCACCGCCTTCTTCGCCGCCCGCCGTCCGCCAACAGATCTGTCATCCTGAGCGGACCCTGAGCGACCCTGAGCTAGCCGAAGGGGAGTCGAAGGGAAAGTCGAAGGACCTGCGGTCTTCTCCCCCACCGCGCGCACCCGCGCCGCGCCGCAGCACAGCGTCGCAACACAGCTCAGCGCGATCACGCACGCCGCACACCGCACCCACCGCATCTGTTTCCCGAGAGACATCGCTCTCTCAGTTTAAGTCGCGCCGCACCACCGCCCCACGCAAAAACCGCCCGGTACTCCCCGCGATACCCCCAGCCTTGTTCCAGTCTCTTGTTTGTCATTCCGCAGCGCAGCCGGGGTCCCCGGCGAGCGGTCTTTGCTCGCTGGGGTGGAGCAGCGGAGGAATCTGCTTCACCAATATGCCAGCTTGCCTGGTGCCCCATTCATGCGGCTTCATCGCATGAGTGGGAATTGGGTTGACCACCCTACCCGAGCAATCCCCCCACAACCTCTGCCGCCTTGGCCAGTGCGCCGTCGAGCGCACCCGCATCGCTGCCGCCAGCCTCCGCCAGGTCCGGCCGTCCGCCGCCCTTGCCACCGACCAGCCCCGCTAGCGCGCCAACAACCTTCCCCGCATGGACCTTTCCGGTCAGGTCTTTCGTCACGCCCACAATCAGCGCAACCTTGCCATCCGAGGCCGCGCCCAGCACCACAACGCCCGATCCCAGCTTGCCGCGCATCTGGTCGACCAGATCGCGCATCGGCCCGCGCTCCAGCCCGTCGACGCGCTGCACCAGCAGCTTGACGCCCTTAACCTCGCCCGCCGCAGCCTCGCCCGCCGCAGCCGAGGCAGACTTCATCCGAGCCGAATCCAGCTCGCGCCGCAGCTTCTTCATCTCCTCTTCGGTCGCCGCAATCCGTGCGCGCAACGCATCCGCCAGCGCACTTTCGCTCTGCCCCGATGTCTCTGCGCCTCCCACCATCTGTCCCACCACGCGAGCCACCTCGTAGTCCCGCCGGAACTCACCCAGCGCGCCCCATCCGCTCACCGCCTCCACGCGCCGCACGCCACTCGAGACCGACCCTTCGCCCACCAGCTTGACTAGCCCGATCTCGCCCGTCGCCCGGGTGTGCGTCCCGCCGCAAAGCTCGGTCGAGAAATCGCCGATTTTAACCACGCGCACCTTGTCGCCGTACTTCTCGCCGAACAGAGCCATCGCGCCCAGCTCCTGCACCGCAACGTCGATGGGCACATCCACCATCGTCTCCACAGGCGTGTTGGCCAGCACCTGCCGATTCACAATCTCTTCTACTTGAGCGAGTTCTTCCTCGGCGACGCCCGCGAAGTGGGAGAAGTCGAACCGCAGCCGCGCGCGGTCCACCGACGACCCCGCCTGCTTCACATGCCGCCCCAGCACCTCCCTCAGCGCCGCGTGCAGCAGATGCGTCCCCGTATGGTTCCGCGTCACCGCCGCCCGCACCTCGCCATCGACCAGCGTGTCCACCGTGTCGCCTACGGCGATCCGCTCCCGCACCACTACGCGATGCGCCCACACGCCCTGCACCGGCTTCGACGCGCCGCTCACATCGGCGACCACCGTCGAGTGGCCCGCGCCCATCAACCAGCCCACGTCGCCCACCTGCCCGCCGGAGTCGGCATAGAAGCTCGTCGCATCGAGGACTACCTCGCCCGCCTCGCCCGCGCGCAGCTCGGCCACGCCCACGCCGTCCTTCACCAGCGCCAACACCCGCGCCCCATCCACGCGCAGCGCCGTGTACCCCGCAAACTCCGTCTTCGCCAGCTCGCGATACACCGGCGAAGCCGTCTTCTGCGACCCACCCTTCCAACTCGCCCGCGCCCGTGCCTGCTCCTCCTCCTTCGCCTTCTCGAATCCCTCCATGTCGAAGTCGTAGCCACGATCTCGAGACGCTTCCTGCATAAAGTCCAATGGCAGCCCATACGTTTCATATAAATGAAAAGCATCTTTGCCTTGAAGAACAAGTCTCTTTTCGAACTCCTCCCTAAGTTTCTTCAGCAGCGGCGGACCAACCAGATCACCATAGAATTTCAGGAGAACGTCTTCGACAGCATTCCACTCAATCATTCCGCTATCAGTATTTAGCGCATTCAGAACATCCCAGAGACCTGGCTTAGTCTGCTTTTCGATCTCATCGATAACGCGTTTTAGCTCCTTAACACTCAGATCCTTATGCCCTTGCAGATACTGCTCGAGCTCTCTGACTGCAATCGCCAACACCCGCGCAAATTGTTGTTCCTCCGCGAGCACTACTTTACTCACCCGCTCTGCACTTCCCTTCAGCTCGGGATAAGCCACCTGCATCTCATCGCGCACGGCGAAGACCATCTCGTGCATGAACGGCTTTTCCTGCCCCAGCAGCCGCCCATGGCGAATCCCGCGCCGCAGAATCTTGCGCAGCACGTATCCGCGTCCCTCGTTCGCCGGAACTACCCCGTCACCGATCAGGAACGTAGCCGCCCGCGCATGATCCGCAATAATCCGCAGGCTCGCTGCGCCCTTGTCTTCGCCCTTCGCTGATCCGCTGAATCCAGTCAACTCCGCCGCGCGCTTGATCAGCGGCACAAACAAATCCGTCTCGAAGTTCGAGAGCACACCCTGCATCACCGCCGCCACGCGCTCCAGCCCCATCCCCGTATCGATCGAGGGCTTGGGCAGCGGAGTCAACACGCCATCCGATCCGCGGTCGAACTGCATGAACACCAGGTTCCAGATCTCCACGTACCGCTCTTCGTCCTGCGGGAATAGCAGGTCCTTGCCTGACAGGGAAGCCTCAACCCCCATATCGAAGTAGATCTCCGAGCACGGCCCGCACGGACCCGTATCGCCCATCTGCCAGAAGTTTTCCTTCACGCCCATCTCGAAGATGCGCTCCGCCGGAACCCCCGCCTCCACCCAGAACTTATAAGCCTCGTCGTCGCGCGGCACCGCAGCGTCGCCCTCGAAGATCGTTACATACAGCTTCGCCGGATCGAGCCCAAACCACTCCTTCGAGGTCAGCAGCTCCCACGCATACGCAATCGCATCGCGCTTGAAGTAGTCGCCAAAAGAAAAATTCCCCAGCATCTCGAAAAACGTATGGTGCCGCCGCGTGAATCCGACGTTCTCCAGGTCGTTGTGCTTCCCGCCCGCCCGCACGCACTTCTGGCTGGTCGTCGCCCGCGAGTACTCCCGCCGCTCCGCGCCCAGGAAGACGTCCTTGAACTGGTTCATCCCGGCGTTGGTAAACAGCAGCGTCGGGTCGTTGGCCGGCACCAGCGACGACGAGTGGACGCGCCTGTGTCCCTGCCCCGTGGCAGCCGAGACCTTGCCCTCAAAAAACCGCAGAAAATCTTCGCGAATCTGGCTTCCAGACCTCCCGCTGTTGCTTTTCGTATGATCGCCCATAGGTCTTTAAGTCTATCAGCGGAAGGCGCGGCCCCTGCTAAAATCGCACCGTAGCCACGTCCCCGCCCATCGCATGTCCCACCGGCTGCACCCTCGCGTCATCCTCCGCGAAGGCCTGGTCCGTCCAGTCCCAACTCGTGTGATAGAGCACAAACAGATGCTCACCCGGCCGCGCGCGCAGCGCTTCATACGACACCACCGGCAGTCCCGTGAAGCGCCCGATGTGCATCGCCGTCAGCGTCATGGTGTCGTGCCGTCTCCAGCGCAACTCCTCGTCGCGGGAGTACACCAGCGTCATGCGCGCGCGCACATCCGCGTCCGGCTCGTAGATGCGGTCCTCCTCGAACGCGCCCATGTCCTGCACATACAGCCGCCCATCCGGGTTCGCGTCGAGCGCGCGCTTTACCTCCGCCGACAGCACCAGCGACGCCAGTCTCTGTGCCGTCTTGCGCTGTTCCGCGTGAATTCGCGCCGTATCCGCCCCCACAATCGCCACGCCCAGCACCACCATCACCGCCGCAAAGACCGCATCGCGCCGCAGCCACGAACTGATCGAAACCGCCAGCATCGCGCTGATCGCCACTGCCGCGCCCAGCACATAGCGCACCTCGATGGAGTGCGTCACAAGCCGCGCCAGCAGGTAACCGCAGAAGGGAAGCGCCGCCAGCACGAGCATCAGCACCCACTCCGCCGCCGGAATCCGCGTCTCGCGCCCGCGCCCGAAGATCTGCCGCGCGCATCCCCAGACCAGCGCCGCCGCAAACGCCACCAGCGCCACCATCCACAGATGCTGCGTCGTCATCGACATCTGCGTGTAGTCCACGAAGATCGACCGATAGGCACGCGTAATATCGTGCAGCCCCACCCACCCCGAGTTGTAATAGTTATTGCGAAACTCGCCCGCAGCCTTCAGAAATGGCATCGTTGCCGCGAACCCCGCTATCCCCATGTAGATCGCCGCCATCACCGGCCAATCCGTCCGCCGCCGCTGCAAGCTGCGAATCCCTTCCGCCGCGCACACCGGAACCAGTAGCAGTATCCCGAAGTAGTGCGCATTGATCGTCGCCGCAATCGCCACCGCCAGCCCAACCAGCGCCCATCCTCGGCGTCTGCTCCCTGTTCCCTGATCCCTGTTCCCTGCTTCACGCGTCGCCACCTGCCAACTCAACAGCGCCAGCGCATACAGCCCCAGCATCAACCCATACGGCCGTCCCTCGGCAGAGTAGTAAAGCGTAGCCGTCAGTGCCGGAAACGCCGCCGCCACCGCGCCTGCGCGCTCGCCCGCCAGCCTCCGCACGAAGAAGAAGAGACAGACCTGCATTAGCAAAAATCCCAGCAGGGCAGGAAGGCGCAGCGCGAACGCACCCGCACCAAACGCCCTCATCCCCGCATGAGCCAGCAGAGGATAGAGCAGCGGGTCCAGCGAGATCGGCCACGTCCGCTGCACCCGCACCAACTCCGCAACCGTCGGCACGCTCGCCGTCTGGAAGGCGTACATCTCGTCCTGCGACATCAGCTTGTTATGCGACCAGGTCAGCGCGAGCGTCGCCGTCAGCAGCACAAACACCACCGCCAGCACGCGCGCCAGCCTGCACTTTGCGATTCCCGAATCCATTGCCGCGTCCGCCATCAGCGGGTGCCCCACGTCTCGACCTTGAGACGTGGGTTCACGCACCGCGCACCTCAAACCGCAGCGGCACAACCTGCGACACTGGCGCTGCAATACTCGTCGGCTGCACCACTGGCAGCGTCGGCATAAAGAGTTTCTCCAGCCACGGCAGGCGCACAAACAGCAGCAGTACCATCACCACCACCGTTGCGGTAAACCACAGCATCAGCCCCGGCTCGCGATACAGCTTCTCCGGATTCTGCACCGCGCTATTGTGCTTGAACGCGAGCTTGAAGTAGATCGCCATCACCAGCGCCACCAGCGGGAACGCCAGCAGAAGCTCGATCCTGTAGCGAATCACAAACGCTCCGAAGAACAGCATCGCCGTCGACGCATAGAAGACCACGCTCACCAGCAGCGACTCCGGCGTATACCGCTTGAAGCTCGCGCGATACGCCCCCGCCACACCGCCCTCGCCAATCTCCCGCAGCTCGCTGAAGCGCTTCAGCGCCATGAAGTAGCAGCCAATCATCCAGTAGCACATCAGCAGACTCAGCGGCGGCACCAGCCACGCCGCCACCGCGTACCACCCCAGCAGCATGCGCAGCGGATTGTTCACGCTCTCCGTCAACACATCCAGGTATGCCACGTCCTTCGTGCGCAGAGGCTTGATGTTGTATGCGCATCCCATCAGCCACAGCGCAAGCGCCGTCACCGCAAACGGACGCGAGATCGTCCAGCCGATCGCCACGCCCGCCATCATCATCAGAATCCACTGCACGTAAGCCGCGGGAATGTTGACCAGCCCAAGCGCCGCTGGCCGACTCTTCTTGGTCGGATGCAGCCGGTCGAACGGCGCGTCCAGAACCTCGTTGAGCACATAGTTGCTGCACGCCACCAGCGTGATCGACACAAACGCCCACACCAGCGTCTCCGCCAGCCGCCAGGTCAGCAGCCGTGGATAGAGGCTCAGCGGAACAATAATCCCAGGCAGCACAAACAGGTTCTTGATCGAGTGGTCCAGCCGCGCAATCGCAAGATGCGCCCGCAACCGCCCGGAGAAACTCACCTTCGTCTGCGCCGTCTCACTCATGCCGGTCCCATCATCTCCTGGCTGCTTCCATACGACAAACGCTTGCTCGACACGCCCTTCGGCGCTCACCATCCTCTTATCGCACCAGCAGAGTCAGTATATCGGCGAAACCATGGACAGCAGAGAAATACCCCGTAGCTCTCCGCAGAGTGTGGTTGGTCTCAACTAGAACCACGTCCCCGCCTTGTACCGCTCGTACTCCTCCCCGAACGCCGCGGCCAGCACGCGCGCCTCCCTCCGCGCTCGAACCATCTGCACCGGAACCAGCGCTGCAATCGGCAACAGCAGAAGCCAGCGCTCCGACACAATCACGATCCCCACCAGGAACACCGCGCTGAACACATAGATCGGATTGCGAATCCGTGAGTAAATCCCCGTCGTCACCAGCGTCTTGGCCTTCGCCCGAATCGAGAACGCCGCGCCCAACTGTAGCCGCGCCACAACCAGCAGCGCCAGCGACACCCCAGCAATCCCCGCACCCTCAATCCTCACCCCATTCCACTCCATGCTGGGCGCGAGCCACAGGCACACCCAAACCACCCCCACAATCAACACCGCCAGCGTAATCAGATTCAGCTTCACCTCGCTCCGCCTTTCACTTCGCAGTCTCGAGTTGAAATATTTCCCCTGCTCCCGGTGCCCAGGTCCAACCCTCCACCTTATACTCCGGGTCCACCGGCATCGCCAACCCCGCGAACTCCCCTCGCCGCGCGGTCATCGCCATGCAGCTCACCAGTGCGTCGAAGGCGTCCTCGCTACCGCGCGCCCGCTCCATCACTCCCCGCGAGAGCGCCGCATACGCCGCGTCCTCCCTGCGCTTCTTCAACAAATAAACCGCCCGCGCCGCCGCATTCGACTTGCGCACTGGCCCCGTATTCAGCCGCGTGTACATCTCCACCACCATCGGCAATCCCGCCCGGTCGAACGGCCACACCGCAAATCCCGCCTCGCGCAGCCGCCGTAGCACCGGCATCCCGCGCAGCGACGCCGTCCCCACGCTGCCCGCTCCGCCGATCTGAAATACGCTCTTCGGCCCAATCCCGCGCACTCTCTCCGCGCGCTCTGCCTCGGGAATCCGCGCCGCCAGCTTGCAGTCGATGTCGGTTGCCCGCAGCATCCGGTGCAGCCGCTCGCCCGTGAACTCCTCCGGCTTGGGATGCTTTCCCCAGAAGCGCCTGTCTGGATTCCCCTGAGCGAGCCATTGTTCGCTCAGGCCGCGGCATACCAACTCCCAGAAGGCTGGCCCGTCCGCGCAACCCATCTCGCCGCGCACGAACCACGCCGGAAAGCTGAAGCAAAAATCCAGCCCCACCACCATCCGCGGCGTCTCCCTCGCCATCCCGATCAACCACTCGCACAACTCCGCCCGAGTCCGTCCACCCTCCAGCGTGATGCGTCCGCCGTCAACCTTCCCCGCGCCGGGTGCCCCATCCATCGCGGTTCTATCGCGATGGGTGGGATTCATCGTCCAAACCCCGGCCCAGATCTTCCGCCTCTGCCCGGCCTCACTGCGGTCCCCGGACCAGTCCACCGCAACCACGCGCTCAGCAACCACGCGATTGGCAATCGCCCTCCGTCTCACCCCGCTACTCCGCATCGCCGACGACATCCACCTCCTCCACCTCCACCCCCCACTCCTTCAGCACCTTAAACACCGCGCCCGCCGAAAATCCCGCGCGCAGCAACCGCCCCATCACCCGCGCCGCCTCCTGCTTGGCCTTCTCTCCCGCGGGCTGCTTCATCCTCTTGCGCGCGATGTACTCCCGCGCCAGCGCCGCCTCGTCCACGCCCTCATACGCCGAGCTGACCGCAGTCGCCACCATCTCCGGGGCGACACCTTTCGAAGCCAGGTCCTGCTGCACCCGCCGCCGCCCGAACTTCTCTCCCTCCTTGCGCAGTCGCGTGTACTCCGCCGCAAAGCGCGCGTCGCTCAGGTAATTCAATTCCTTCAGCCGGGCCACCACCGCGTCCATCGCCCGCTCGCCCTCGTCTCCCTCCACGGCGCGCCGCTTCATCAACCGCCGCAGCTCGCGCTCCGTGCGCATCTGCGACGCCAGCATTCGCACGGCGTACTCCATCAGCCCAGCCTCGCCCACCGGCTCCCGCCGCTTCGCCCGCTTGAACGCCATCGCCTACCTGTTCCCTGATCCCTGATCCCTGTTCCCAGTCTCCGCGTACTTCCCCGTTTTCGTCCACCGGTCGCACCAATCCGCCACCGTCTCGTACCAGAGCTGCGAGTTCTGCGGTTTCAGCACCCAGTGCCCCTCGTCCGGGAAGTAGAGGAACCGCGCAGGCACGCCTCGCCGCTCGAGCGCGGTATACAGTTCGAAGCCCTGCGAGACATCCAGCCGGTAGTCCTTCTGCGAATGAATGATGAGCGTCGGCGTCTTGGCATTCTCAATAAAACGCATCGGCGACCACTTGCGGAAGGGGTCCTGGTCCGCCGGCAGGTTCTGGTATCGCCACGGCTCGGCCTGGTGTCCCTCTGGGTGCCCCACATCTCGATTTTGAGATGTGGGTTTAAACCCATCCCACCCCGCCGGAAAGTCCTCCGGCCTGCGGAACTCCCACTCGTTGAACCACATCTCCTCGGTCGTCCCGTACGCGCTCACCGGGTCCACCATCCCGTCGTGCGTCACGATGCACTGGAAGCGGTTGGTATGGGTCAGCACCCAGTCGGCCATGAAGCCGCCATAGCTCGCCCCCAGCGCGCACTCCCGCGTCTTGTCGATAAATGGATACGTCGCCTCGGCATAGTCCAGCCCCTTCATCAGGTCCTCGTACGCCCGCCCGCCCCAGTCTCCGCTCACCTCATCCACGAACTTCTGCCCATACCCCGTAGACCCGCGCCGATTGATCCCCACCACCACATATCCATCCGCCGCCAGCAGCTCCCAGTTCCACCGATAGCTCCACGAATCCCCCAGCGCCGTCTGCGGCCCCCCATGCATCACAAACTTCACCGGATATTTCTTCCCCGCATCAAACCCCGGCGGACGCAAAATAAACCCCTGCACCTTAGTCCCCTCCGCCCCCGTAAACCAGAACCGCTCCAGCGCAGCCAGATCAAGTTGATTCACGAGAGCATCATTGACGTGTGTGAGTTCGTGACCATAAACGAGCTTGGGAAGTGCAAGCATTTGGGGCACAGTTATGACATCAATGACGCCCACAATTTGATTGGGTTGTAATGCGACAATCCTGCTAGGATCATCAACCTTCATCCGCGTAGCGACCATAGTTTTGCCGGAATGATCGACTTGGAGTTCGGAGAATTCTCCCTCAAGATCTAAAGCTGAATTCATTACAACGTGAACTAGCGAGTTGTCGTCTAGCTGAAAGCGAAGGATCGGTTCCTGCCCCTGATAGCCACTCGCAAAATAAATCGTCTTCGAGTCCGGTGCCCAAACAAACTCATCCACCCACCGATCAAACTTTGGCAGCACTTCCTTGATCGTCTTCTTCTCCCGGTCGTAGAGCATCAACCGAAAGCGATCCGACTCAAACCCCGCCCTTGCCTGCGACCGGAACGCCAGCCACTTCCCATCCGGCGAGTACTCCGGCTCATCATCGCTGCCCGGCGAAGTCGATACCTTTACCGCCTTCGCTCCCGGCTCGTCCAGCCGCAGCGTAAACACGTCATTATTCGTAGAGGCCGCCGGAACCTTATCGAGGTTCGTCACATAGGCGATCTCCTTCGAGTCGGGAGCCCACGCATACTCCAGCGGCCCACCCAGCATCCACGTCGGCGTCTCCGCATCCCCCACCGCGCTCGCCGGAGTCAGGTCCCGCGGATTTGCCCCATCCAACGAAAAATCCGCCTCAATGATATGGCTCCGCTTCAGCCCCGTGTACTGGTCCCAGTGCCGATAAAGCAACGCATCCCAAACCTGCCCCTTCACCGGACTCTTCTCCGCAGCCTCATCCTTGGCCTTGTCGCAAGCATCCTCCTCCGCCCACGAAGCAGGCTCCATTCCGGCCCACTGAATTCCGGGTGCCCCATCCATCGCGGCAGTATCGCGATGGGTGGGAGCCGACACCGCTCGCGCTCCCGCCTTCACGCTGCACTCTGGATAGACCTGCGTCGTAAACAAAAAGTGCCGCGAGTCCGGCGACCAGATCGCCCCATCCGCATCTCCACTCACCGCCGTCAACGTCCGCCCCACTCCAATCGTGCCGGTCGCCTCATCCCAGGTCGCAATCGTGATCCGGCTCACCGGATCGTCCTTGGTCGGCGCGCCCGTGTACGACACAAACTTCCCATCCGGCGAGAACCGCCCAAAGCTCTCTCCCGTGTTGAACGTCACTTGCCGTTCGCCACCGTCTTTTTGTTTGTCATTCCGCAGCGCAGCGGAGGAATCTGCTTCTGCACCGACACCACCCCCCAGCGCCACCACCCACAGATGGTTCACCTTGTTGTTCTTCTCCAGCGACACGTCCGTCACCGAGAACATCACCCACTTGCCACTCGGCGAGATCTGTGGATCGCTCACCCGCTTCATCGCCATCAAATCCGCAAACGTCATCGGTCGCTTGGCCGCGACCGGCTCCGCAGCCTTCGCTGCCGTCTGGCTGCTCGTCTGCCCAGCACCCTGTCCCAGCCCCGCCACCATCCCGGCCCACGCCAATACAATCCCAACCGCACGCATCTTCTTCATCGCGCCAGTCTACATCCAACCGCCGCTCTCTCCCACCCCGCCGCAGCCATCGAGGCCGCAAAAAAATCCCTCAAAAACCCCAGCAATTCCGCATGTCAAGCCTCTCGGTCCTCAAAAATCCCCCTAACCAACGCTCCATCAATCACTTACCCAAGAAAAATAGTTGGCATAGTAGCTATGCTCCAGCGCGTATAATTAAATCAGTAAACAAAACCACCGAAAGACCCGGCCAACCCGCCGGGCCTTCGCTTTTAATACGTCTCAAGCGCTTAGCGCGATCTTAAAATGCATGTTTTGAATACTTTACGCTAATAGCACTGGGGGGGTACCACGCCAAACCAGAATCGACTAACATCCAGACAGCCCGAATACGGAGTACAGCACCGATGAATCTGCCCGCCAAAGCCGCCGCCCTCCTCGCCCTCGCCCTTGCGGCGCCGCTGCATCTCGCCGCCGCGCAGGATGCCTCCGGCTTCGGCAAGCTCGACACCGCCCCCCCCACCGGCCTCACCGTCGACCAGATTGTCCAGAAATTCGCCGCCCGCGAGGCCGAGTTCGCCCAGGCCCGCAACGACTACGTCTTCCGCCAGGCCGTCAAGGTCGACACCCTCGACGAAGACTCCGGCAAGATCGACGGCGAGTACCAGCAGGTCACCGACATCACCTTCTCCCCCGAAGGCCGCCGCGAGGAGCACGTCGTCTTCGCCCCGCAGAACACCCTCGAGCGCATCATGATGACCCCCGCCGACTTCGACGAGATCGAACACCGCCTGCCCTTCATCCTCACCACCGGCGACCTGCCCCAGTACGACGTAAAGTACCTCGGCCGCCAGAAGGTCGATGAGATCGACACCTACGTCTTCGAGGCCGGCCCGAAGACGCTGGTCAAGAACCACCACTACTTCCAGGGCAAGGTCTGGGTCGATCAGCAGGACCTGCAGATCGTCCTCATCAACGGCAAGACCGTTCCCCAGGACATGCGCCCCGGCCACGAAGACCTGCAGCCGCCCTTCACCACCTACTACGAGCAGGTCGACGGCAAGTACTGGTTTCCCACCTATACCAAGGCCGAGGGAGAGCTGCACTTCGCCGCGCAGAACGGCGCGCTCAGCGAGGACGTCCACATCCGTTCAACCGTGCGATACACCGACTACAAGCGGTTCCGCGCCACCAGCCGCATTATCTACAACGGCCAGGACATCACCAACAACAAGGACTCTGACGATCAGAAGCAAAAACAGAACACCGGCCAGCCGCCGGCTCCCGCCGCGCCGCCAAAGTGAAACGGACAGATGCGCGCGTCACGCGACGAACTGCAACTCCGGCTGGGATTCAAAGTAGAGATAGCGCCTCCAGCTTGGGTCCGCCGATCCGATCATGCGCATGATATGGCGCGACGTATGCAGGCTGAACTGCCGCGGCTCGCGTTGTAACGTCATCTCGGTCAGCTCGTGCAGCAACTGATTCCCCTTGCGCCGATTGCACTCGTGGCAGCAGGCGACCAGGTTCTCCCAGGTCGAAAGCCCGCCCCGCGAGCGTGGGACCACATGGTCGAGCGTCAGTTCGCCGGCGGTCAGCACGATGCCGCAGTACTGGCAGGCGTTGCGATCGCGCAGCAGGATGTTCTTGCGCGAGAGCGCGCGCGTCTGGTGCGGGATCCTGCGGTATTCGAGCAGCCGGATCACGCTCGGCATGGCCACACTCATGCGCGCTGCGTGCAGCACCGCGCCCTGTTCCTCCTCGGTGCGCGCGACGCCCTTCAGCACCAGAACCAGCGCGCGCCGTGCGCCGCAGATGTTGATCGGCTCGTAGGAGGCGTTCAGCACCAGCACGGGAGTCTGCATCGCCGGCTGGCGAAAGACGCCGATGCGGACATCGAGCTCCGTGGTCAGCCGCGGCGAGCCGTGTCCGCTCGCGTGCCGACTCCCGCTCACCCGCTGCTTCCGCACCTTCAACGAACCGTGAGACGCTTGCATTGCTCAGACCCTCCGCTTCCAATCCTCATCCGAATACGCTGCATTGATGCCGTTGAACACTCAAGACCGCTGAACTCACTTGCCCATTCGCGCTGCCTCTATCCGAATCCCTGCGGAGAGTGCGACCGAGTTTCGTCCCACATGGCAACCGGAATGCGCGGGGTCTGTGCGCGGGCCAGCGTGGCGACCCAGACCTTGCCTGCCCCGGCCCGGCGCAGCGCTCGCGAACACTCGCGAGCGGTCGCGCCTGTGGTGTAGATATCGTCGATCAGAAGCACCTCGCATCCGGGCCGAATGGAGTTCCGATTCACCGCAAAGGCGCCCTTGACGTTCCAGTAGCGGCTGGTCGGGTTGAGCGCAAACTGGCTTCGCGTGTCGCGGCGGCGACGAAGGATTTCGGACTGTAGACGAAGGCGCCAGTCAGGACGCGTCCGATGCAGCTCGGCCAGAGCGACTTTGGCCAGCAGTTCGGACTGGTTGTAGCCGCGCTGGCGCAGCTTGCTCGGGAACAATGGCACCGGAACGACAATCAGCTCCTGAGCAGTCTCGGCCTGAGCGGTCTCGGCTTTGATCGACAGGATTGCCGCGGCCAGCATTGGGCCAAGCAGCTTGGCAACACCACCCATCCGCTCATACTTGAGCAGGTGAATCATCTCGCGCAGCTCTTTCCGGTAGACAGCGTACGCAACGGCGCGCTCGAACTTCGGTGGGTCGGTGCGGCAGCCGTCGCACAGCAGACCTTCGTCCATGAACTGGCTGGCGAAGCGAGCGCTCTCCATGTCGATATCGAGAGCCTCGCTACATATGCGGCACATGGCCAGAGTTTGCGGCGGTACAGAAGTCCGGCAGTTGTCGCAGATGGGAAGGATTGTGGAACGCAGCAGCGGACCGTTGCACACGCGGCAGTCCGAGGGAAATGCTGTCGTAACCAGATCGTCGAGAACAGAACGAAACGCCGCGGTTGCGCGGCCAGCCAGACGTTGCAGCAGGCGCATTCGCGCGCGAACATCGTCCGAACCGGCGTTTAAACCTGACGGCGCGCCGGAAGAAACATGGAGCGTACTCTCATTCAGACATTCGCTGAAGATGCACCTCGCTCGCACGGCGCTCCAGGCCGCTTGGGCCGCGCCGATGGTCGAAGTATAAATCCTGGCGGCTCGATTCGCCAACAGGAACACCTATTCGCGTCTATGCCAAAGCTCTAGACCGCGCGAAAGTCCGCTGCCGCTGATACACTCCCATCGAAGCCTGTAACGCTGCTATTCCGCGGGAGATTTCAATCACATGGCCGCATCGACACCCATTAAGCCGGTCTTCAAACCCTTTGTTCCCGCAACCGAAACACGACCGGAGTTGACGGCGAGAGCGCTCATTCTGGGCGCGGTCTTCGGCGTGCTCTTCGGCGCGGTGACGGTTTACGTCGGGCTGCGCGCAGGGCTAACGGTTGCGGCCAGCATTCCCATCTCGGTGCTGTCGATCTCCATCCTGCGGGCCTTCGGTCGCGCCAGCATTCTGGAGAACAACATTGTGCAGACGACGGGCAACGCGGGCCAGTCCATCGCTTCGGGAGTCATCTTCACCCTGCCCGCGCTGATCTTCCTCGGCTTCGATCTGGAGGCGAGCCGCATCTTTGCGCTCGCGCTCTTTGGCGGATGGCTCGGCGTGCTGTTCATGATTCCGCTGCGCCGGCAGCTCATTGTCGAGGAGCATGGAACGCTGATCTATCCCGAAGGCACGGCCTGCGCCGACGTTCTGATCGCAGGCGAGCGCGGCGGCAGCTTCGCCTCGCGCGTCTTTCTCGGTCTCGGACTTGGTGGCGTCTACACGCTCTTCCAGAACGACGGTCTCTTCGGCCTGTGGCCCGACACGCCGAAGTACGATCCCGACCTCGGCGCGCAGCACCTGCTCAAAGGTGCCTCCATCCGTGCCGACTGTACAGCGGAGTATCTCGGCGTTGGCTACATCATCGGAGCGCGCGTGGCGGCGATCATGCTGGCTGGCGGCATCTTCTCCTGGCTGGTGCTGATGCCCGCGATCTACTTCTTCGGTTCGCACCTCTCCGGCCCGCTTTATCCCGGAACCGTCCCGGTGAAAGACATGTTGCCCTCCGATCTTTGGCGAACCTACGTTCGGCCGATGGGCGCGGGCGCGGTTGCGGCGGCGGGACTCATCACGCTGGTCCGCACATTGCCGACGATCGTCAGTGCGCTGACGCAGGGCCTGAAGAAGGGCAGCGCAAAGCTGGCCGCGGCGCGGCCTTCGCGCACGGAGCACGACTTGCCTCCGATTGTCGTCTTCGGCGGCAGCGGCTTGCTGATCGTGCTGATGTTCCTCTTCCTCCAGTTCAAGCCGGTCCCAGGCGCGTACGTCGGGCCGCTGGCGAACCTCGCCGCGGCGCTGCTGATAGTCGTCTTCGGCTTCCTCTTCGTCACGGTCTCGGCGCGAATCGTCGGCATCGTCGGCTCGTCGGCGTCTCCCGTCTCCGGCATGACCATTGCCACGCTGATGGCCACCGCAGCCATCTTTCTGGTGAAGGGATGGACCGCGCCGGCGTTTGGCGCGCTCGCCATCACCATCGGCGGAGTGGTGTGCATCGCGGCGTCGAACGCGGGCGATACCAGCCAGGACCTGAAGACCGGCTACCTGATCGGCGCGACACCGTGGAAGCAGCAACTGGCGCTGATGATCGGCGTCATCGTCTGCATCTTCTCCATCGGCGCCACGCTGAACGCGATGAACCGCGGTCTGGAGCAGTTCCAGCGGATGCCGAAGCCGGTCGCGCTCTCGCTCGCGCAGCTTCCCGACGGCGTGCAGAACAAAGGCTATTTCAACCGTGACAGCGTCTCGCTCAGCTCGCACAACGCGGACGACCACGCCAAGGAACAGCTTGGCGGAACGCGGCAGTACATCCTGCTCAACGCCATCGGCTCGAATACGCTGGACGACGGCAAGTACCTCTACAACCCCGCCACCGGGCAGATCGAGGTGCAGTGGATCCAGGGCATCGGCAGCGAGCGGGCGGCCGCGCCGCAGGGACGCCTGATGGCGACCGTCATCAACGGTATCCTCTCGCGCAAGCTGCCGTGGACGCTGGTTCTGCTCGGCGTGGCGCTGGTGATCGTCGTCGAGCTGCTGGGCGTTCGTTCGCTGACCTTCGCGGTCGGCGCTTATCTCTCCATCGCTACGACGCTGGCGATCTTCGTCGGCGGCGTGATGCGCTGGATGGTCGATCGCGCGATGATCCAGCATCGCGAGCGAGCACGCGTAGAAGCCAATCCCGACGTCATCGATCCCGAAACCGGTTTCCCCATTCCCGGCAGCGTAACTCCCGACCTCGACAGCGAGAGCGAGATCTCGCCGGGCAGCCTGTACGCGTCGGGGTTGATCGCGGCGGGCGGAATCGTCGGGCTGCTGGGCGTCTGCGCGCGGCTGCTGGAGGGACTCTCCGAACAGCACGGAGGACACTGGCAACTCTTCCGCTTCAGCGATCAAAATCCGCTGCACCACGACTGGGTGAGCGTGGTCATGTTCGCTCTGCTCGCGTTCAGCCTGTACTACTTCGCGCGCAAGCCGCTGGGCGAACAGAAGCAGGGGTGAGTGCCAGGCCGAAGAGCGACTCAGGAGAATATCGTCGATTGTTCGCCGTCTGTTCGTTGTTTTTTCGCCCCTCCCCCCTCCCCCCTGGGGGTACTCTGGGCGTAAGTTGAATGGAATCATTCGATTGCGCGGGGTACTGGACGGCAAAGTATTCATTTCTGACAGGTTATAGATAAAGTATTCTAAACATTCGGGTTATGGGTGAGATTGAGGTTTGGTGGGTTGAGTTTGTAAGGTCTTCATTCTATTTGACTTTCTGATAATGCGTTGATTCGCAACGGTTTGCGGTAGTGCGTTAAATGAGAAGGCCCGGCGTGTTGGCCGGGTCTGTTGGTTACCTACTGCTTTAATTATACGCGTTCGAGCATAACTACTATGCCAACTATTTTTCGGAGGCATGTGGTTGATGGGGTGGGAGTTATGGGGATTTTTGAGCGTCGAGGGGCTTGACAAGGGGATTTGCTTGGGATTTTGCGGGGGGTCGAATCCCACCCATCGCAAAGTACGCGATGGATGGGGCACCCGATGAGACCCCACCTTAGCCGCGATGAGACTGCGGCGAAGATGGGGCACCCGGCAACGGCAAGGTCCAATACGGAGATTCTGGCTACGCCAGAATGACGACTCGTGGGGGGGTGTGCCAGAAGGACGACGCGTGGAGGACTGCGCTCGGGATGACGACGCGGAGGGGAGGGAGAGGAGGAGGAAGTACGGAAATAATCGTTGACATACGACGATTGTCGTACTAATGTGTCTGCATGATGAGACGACGAGTTAAAACCCGCGATGCGATGCAGCTACCGACCGAGGCCGAGTTGGAGATTCTGAACATTCTTTGGGCGCTGGGACCGAGCACGGTGCGCGACGTGCATACAGCGAGCGAAAAGGAGACCGGGTACACCACGGTGCTGAAACAGATGCAGGTGATGGCGGAGAAGGGCTTGCTGGCGCGCAGCGAGCAGTTCCGGTCGCATGTGTACGAGGCGCGGATTGCGAAGGAGCAGACGCAGCGGCAGTTGGCGCGGAACCTGGTGCGGCGGGCCTTCGATGGGTCGGCGAAGGAACTGGTGCTGGGCGCGCTCTCGTCGCAGAAGGTGACGGCGAAGGAGCTGGCGGAGATTCGCGGGATTCTGGATGAGTACGAGAGGGGGTCGCGATGACAACGCTGATTGAAATCTGCGGGCTGCCGCTGGTCCATGCGCTGGGCTGGACGCTGCTTCATCTGTGCTGGCAGGGGGCGGGGGTCGCGGTCGGGCTGTGGTGCGTGCTGAAAGTGCTGGACGGGCGGTCGTCGCGAGCGCGCTATGCAGCTTCGTGCCTGGCGCTGGGGCTGATGATTGCGCTGCCACTGGCGACCTTTGCGCACCTTGCATCGGTCGAGTACCGGCTGCGGGCCGCGCTGGACGGCCCGGTGGCGATCGATCCGGGGATGACACTGCTGGTTGGGGCGGGGGAGCTGACCGCGCCATGGCCGATGCGGATTGCCGTGGCACTAGACCACGCGCTGCCGTGGGTGCTGGTGGCGTGGTTTGCGGGAGTGATCTTCTTTGTGGGCCGGTTGAACGTGGGGCTGATGGTTGCGCGCAGTATGCGGTCGGTGGCGACGACGGCAGCGCCAACTGAGTTGCAGCAGGCGTTCGATGCGCTGCGGCGGCGGCTTGGCGTAGAGCGCGTGGTGCGGCTGATGCACTCGGCGCTGGTGGAGGCGCCGACGGTGATTGGCTGGCTGCGGCCTGTGGTGCTGGTTCCGGCAAGCTGCCTGACGGGGCTCTCGACGATGCAGATCGAGGCGGTCCTGGCGCATGAGCTGGCGCACATCCGGCGGCACGACTATCTGGTGAGCGTGTTGCAGTCGGTGATTGAGACACTGCTGTTCTACCACCCCGCGGTGTGGTGGGTGTCCAAACAGGTGCGGCGCGAGCGAGAGTGCTGCTGCGACGAGCTTGCGGTTGCCGTGGGCGGCGATCGGCTGGCGTACGCGCGGGCGTTGTCGCTGCTGGAAGAGCGGCGGTCGTTTAACCCGGAGTTTGTGCTGGGAGCGAATGGCGGGGTGCTGACGATGCGAATTAAAAGGCTACTTGGACGTACGGAGGCTTCGGCTGCTTCTCAACTGGTATCGATTGCGCTTCTGGCCGCGCTTGTTCTGGCAGTCGGAGCGGCTTCCTACAAGCTTGCCCACGCTCAGAATGTCACGGCTCAGACCAACTCCTCTGCTTCCAGCACCGCCCAGGTCACCGTGGAGCCTGATGCGAGGCAGAGCGCTGCAGTGAGTGCCGCGATAGGGCCCGCGAATGGGCCTCCTCCATCGCTCTCGACAGCCGGGCAGCAGACAACTTCGGACACAGAACGACAGATTGAGAGCGCGCAGTGGCAATTGCAGAACGCGCAAGAGAAGCTGAATAGCGAGCAGTTCAAGAAGCAGATTGAGGACGCGCAACGGTGGTTGCAGAATGCGCAAGCGAAGCCGAATAGCCCTGAGTTCAAAAAGCAGATTGCTCAACTCTTAGCGCAGAACGCTGCGGCTGGCCAGGAACCGGGCGCGCCTCCCAAGCCGGTTGCGCCACCCGTGCCAATGGCTCCGGGCGGGCCGGTGCGGTTATCCAGTGGGGTGGTGGAGGGGATGATCCTATTGAAGGCCATGCCGGTGTATCCGGCGGAGGCGAAGGCGGCTGGGGTACAAGGGGCAGTGGTGTTGCACGCAATTATTTCGAAGACGGGGACGGTGGAGAGTGTAGAGGTGGTCAGCGGGCCGGAGGAGCTGCGGGATAGCGCACGCGATGCGGTGAGGCAGTGGACGTACAAGCCGTATCTGCTGAATGGCGAGCCGGTGGAGGTGGAGACAAGCATTACGGTGAACTACACGCTGGCCGATTCGGTGGTCGTGGGGCAGAGCCCGGCGGCCGGTAAGGCGGTCGACGGAGTAAGGCAGGTTGGCGGTAACGTTACGGCACCAATTCCGATCTACCAGCCGGAGCCGGAGTTCTCGGCCGAGGCGAAGAAGTCGAAGTTCATGGGGGTGGTGACCGTCAGCATCATCGTAGATAAGAAAGGGCGGCCGCAGAATGTGCATGTGACGAAGGGAGTGGGGCACGGGCTGGACGAGAAGGCGGTGGAGGCGGTCAAGAAATACCGGTTCATTCCCGCAAAGGAGAACGGCAAACCGGTCGCGGTGGGGATGAACGTCGAGGTGAACTTCGAGATCTTCTAGGGCTGCCGACTGGGGGTGACGCCGGACAAATTCTATACTCAGGTGTTGGGGATGAGGGCCTTGGCGAGGCTTCCGTTGGCGCGGTCGAGGCGTGCAACGGCCGCGGCGCGGTCGAGCGAGAGCACATGCATGGCGATGGCGACCTTGACCGAGCCCGCCTCGATGAGCAGGCGCGCGGCGGTGGGGCGGTCGCACGCGGTGGCGGCCATCAGGATGCGCTGGGCGCGGTCGATGAGCTTGTCGTTGGTGGGTTTGACGTTGATCATGAGGTTGCCGTAGACGGCGCCGGTGCGGACCATTACGCCGGTGGAGATCATGTTGAGGACGAGCTTGGTTGCGGTCCCGGCCTTCATGCGCGTGGAGCCGGTGATGACCTCGGGGCCGGTGACCGGGGTAATGGCGATGTCGGAGTTGCGGGCGACGGGCGAATCGGCGACGCAGGAGAGGCCGATGGTGAGCGCGGCGAGCGAGCGGGCGTGGAGCAGCGCGCCGAGGACGTATGGGGTGCGACCGCTGGCTGCGATTCCGACCAGAGAGTCCGCGGCGGCGAAGCCTGCGGCGGCGAGGTCGCGGGCGCCCTCTTCGGCGGAGTCTTCCGAGTGCTCGGAGGATTTGCGCAGGGCAGCATCACCGCCTGCGATCAGTCCCTGCACCAGCGTGGGCGGGACGGAGAAGGTGGGCGGACACTCGGAGGCGTCGAGCACGCCGAGGCGTCCACTGGTTCCCGCGCCGATGTAGAAGAGACGGCCGCCACGGGTGAATCGCTCGGCGATGGCGTCGACGGCGCGCGCGATGGCGGGCAACTGCGACTCGACCGCCGTGGCGACGGCCGCATCCTCCCGGTGGATGAGGGCGATCATCTCCAGCGTAGAGAGCTCGTCGATGTGCGTGGTGCGCGGGTTGCGTTCTTCGGTGGTGAGGGATGCGAGGTCGGGCATATAGCTTGATAGTAGCCGGTGGAAGGTTGCAGGGTGCTGGTTGTTTGTTGAATGTTGTTGGTTATCAGTGTGGTTCGCGCAGACGCACAAATGCCCCACCGCTTCGCAAAGATCGTGAAGGGGATGGGGCACCCGAAAGAAGCAGATTCCTCCCCCTTCGACTTCGCTCAGGGTACGGAATGACAAACAAATCCGCTACGGAATGACAAAAAAAGCGGCACGCGGAGTTGCCGGCGGCTATTTGCCGACGACGACGATTTGGAACGAGCCGGGAATCATCGGTGCGCGGGGGCCACGGAATCCGCCAGGCCCGCCGGGACGGCCAGAACCAGCGGTACCACCGGCAGTGGTTGGTGTCGGCGAGCCGGGTGAGGGCGGTGCAGGCGCAGCGGCGGGCGCGGGAGGCGCTGGCACTGGGCCGTACTCGGCGGTGATCAGCAGCAAGTGGCCGGTCTTGGTGTCGAGGGTGATGGTCTTGGCGCGCTGCGGCGTGGTGACGGTCTGCTCGACGACAAAGCTGGTGGGGGAGTTTTCTTTAATGACGGTGAGGGTGCCGTCTCCCTGGGAGCTGAAGGCCTCGTTGGTGGCGGGGTTGAATGTGGCTCCGTCGCAACCCTGGCCGATGGGCAGATCGGTGATGATATGGCCGTCGGTGGCGGAGAGGATGACCATGTCGTTGTGATCGCGGCAGGCGGCGAAGAGGATGTTGTTCCTGGCGTCGAGGGCGAGGCCGGCGCAGCCACTGCTCTTGCTGGAGAGGTCGTACTTGCCGACCATCTTCATGGTTGCGGCGTCGATGACGGCGATGGCGGCCTTGTCTTCGATGTCGACGTAGATCCTGTTCTTGCCGTCGAACTGGCCCTGCTCGGGCGCGCCGCCGATGTCGATGGTGGTGAGGATGGAGCCGTCCTTGTCGTCGATGACGGTGATGTTTGGCGTGGAGTGGGAGAGATCGTAGAAGCGGTGGTTCACCGTATCGTTGAGGTAGCCATCGGGATTTCCCTGGACCGGGATGGTCTTGATGATGGCGAAGGTCTTGGCGTCGAACATGGTGATGGCGCGCGAGGTGGCGAAGCCGTGGCCGGTGACGTCGTCGACGACCGCGCCGTGCGCGCTGGTGCCGGGGATGTCGCCGACCTGGGCGAAGGTGTCGAGATTGAAGACACCGATGTGGCCAGCAGGGCCGGAGCGCGCGACGTAGAGGGTGCGGTTGGCGGAGTCGGCGCCGACGTAGTCCATACCTCCGTCGCCACCGACCTTGACGATCTGGAGGACCTTGTATGGGCCGGACTGCGCGTGGGCAAGAGCGGCGAGTGGAAGCAGAACGGCGAGAGCGGCGAGTACGAGCAGTTTGCGTGACATTGAGGTGCGTCTCCTGGTGGTTCTATGAACTTTGCGGCGTGCTGGAGACTGAGTATAGGCTTGCCAACCTTAAGCGCGCGTGAATCTGCTGCCGCGCGCGGAGCAGATGCAGGAGCATTCGAGAAATGCTCTAGTTTTCGGAGGGCTTTTCGATGTGGTCGATGACCAGGTTGGTGGAGGGGATCGTCAGGGGTTCGAGGCGCAGGCCAAGGGTGTTGAGGTCCCAGTGGGTGTCGGGACCGTCGGCGGGGTCGTAGTCATAGGGCAGGACGATGTCGTAGTGGCCCGTGAGGCCGGTCTTGTCGATGATGGGATGTCCGGCCGAGCCTCTGCTCAGCTCCCCGGAGAGATCGGCCATGGTGGCGTTGTAAACGTGGATCTCGGGCGGGCCGCCGCGCCTGCGGGGGACCACGACGCCGCCGTCGGGCAGCTTCATGCCGGGTGGCAGAGTGGCGCCGGGCGCGGATAGGGTGAGGTGCGGGCCGCGCTTGCCGACCACCAGCGCGAAGCCGGCAATGGTCGAAGGAACCCGGTGAGCGACCAGCTTGCAGCGGTCGGCGAGCATGGACTGAAGCATCTGCTGGAGGAGGATCTGCTGCCCCGGCTTCAGGTCTCTCTGCCGCGTCCACTCGGGCAGATCGGCGTCCGAGACCTTGGCCGTGATGTCGTAGGGATCGTGGAAGAGCCAGGAGGGACCGCCCTGAATGCGGTTTTCCCAATTCCAATCGTTCTGCGGGAAGTAGGCGTCCTGGATGATTACCGAGATCGAATTTCCGGTGCGGTAGCCGTCCGGCAGGATCGACAAGCCGCCCAGTGGGGGACTGCCAGGCTGACTGGGGCGGATGGAGACGACCTCGAAGGCGAGGGGCTTGGCGGGAGCAGGAGCGGGAGTTGGAATTGATTGTCCGAAAGCAGTGGCGCAGGTCAGCAGGGCGGTGGTGACGATTCTCCGTAGCACGGGTTTCTCCTCGGGGAGATGGTACACCCGATGGCGGGAGACAAATGCGGGGGTCCCTCCGCTGCGCCGCTCACGGTGAAACTGTGAGCGGCTTCGGTCGGGATGACGGTGAGTTGAGGTTGGACGAAGAAGATGGTTCGCGCAGACGCGAATGCCCACCTTAGCGACGATGAAGCTGTCGCGAAGATGGGGCACCCGGTTTTGTGGCGGACTGATGGAAAGCAGATTCCTTCGCTACGCTGCGGAATAACAAAAAATGATCTGCTGCGGAAGCACAAATACTCTGCATTACTTGCCTTGGGCGGTGGCGAAGCGCTTGTTGATCTCGTCCCAGTTGACGGTGTTCCACCAGGCGGCGAGGTAGTCGGCGCGGCGGTTCTGGTACTTGAGGTAGTAGGCGTGCTCCCAGACGTCGTTGCCGAGGACGGGGTAGAGGTCCTCGGAGAGGGGCGAGTCCTGATTGGCGGTGGTGACGATCTTGAGCTTTCCGGCCTGGAAGACGAGCCATCCCCAGCCAGAGCCGAACTGCTTGGCGGTGGTCTCGTTGAAGAGCTTTTTGAAGCTCTCGAAGTCGCCGAAGTCGGCCTTGATCTGGGCTGCGATGGCGCCCGAGGGGTCGCCTCCGCCGGCGGGCTTCATGATCTGCCAGAACATGCTGTGGTTGACGTGTCCGCCGCCGGAGTTCTGGACGATCTTGCGGATGTCTTCGGGGATGGCGGAGAGGTGCCGGATGAGGTCTTCGGGGGATTTGGCGGCCAGCTCGGGGTGCTTCTCGATGGCGGCGTTGAGATTGGTGACGTAGGTATGGTGATGCTTGTCATGGTGCAGCTTCATGGTCGCCTCGTCGATGTGGGGCTCGAGGGCGTTGTAGGCGTAAGGCAAAGGTGCGAGTTCGTAGGCCACTTTGGTTTCTCCTGTCGATGATGATGCGAATGGTGGAACTGCTCTTCGTGCTATTGGATGCAAGGGAGCGGGCGACGGTGCGGGGGAGTTTCGGTTTCCGGATGTTGCGCGACCAGGATGGAGGTTGGCTTGTACACTATAAGGAAGCGCGTTAACAGATCAAGACAAGGGACAAGGGAAGAAAATGAGCGATCGGCAGAACGAACTGGACCAGCTTTCCATCAACACATTGCGTTTTCTGGCTGTGGACGGAGTAGAAAAGGCCGGGTGCGGCCATCCGGGAGCGCCGCTGGGCTGCGCGCCGATTGCGTATCTGCTGTATCACAAGCTGATGAAGCACGACCCGGCTGCGCCGAAGTGGATCGACCGCGACCGGTTTGTGCTGTCGAATGGACATGCGTCGATGCTGCTGTATGGCTCGCTGCACCTGTCTGGGTACGACCTGCCGATGGCGCAACTGGAGCAGTTCCGGCAGTGGGGATCGAAGACGCCGGGGCATCCGGAGTACGGCGAGACGCCGGGCGTGGAGGTGACGACCGGGCCGCTGGGACAGGGCTTCGGCATGGCGGTGGGAATGGCCGCGGCGGAGAAGCATCTGGCGGCGGTGTACAACCGCGACGGCCATGCGGTGATCGATCACCACACATTCGTGCTGTGCGGCGATGGCGACCTGATGGAGGGCGTATCGCATGAGACGGCGTCGCTGGCCGGGACGCTGGGTCTGGGCAAGCTGATTGTGCTGTATGACGACAACCTGATCTCGCTGGACGGGCCGACTTCGCTGAGCTACACGGAGGACGTGACGCTGCGCTTCGAGGCGTACCACTGGCAGGTGTTGAGCGTGGCCGATGGCAACGACCTGGTGGCGATCGAGGACGCGATCAAGGCGGCGAAGGCGGACACGACGCGGCCGACGCTGATCCGGGTGCGCACGGTGATTGGATACGGAAGCCCGAAGGCGGGGACGAACAAGGCCCACGGCGAGGCGTTGGGAACGGAGGCGGCGCGGGAGACCAAGAAGAACCTGGGCTGGCCCGAGGACAAGAATTTTTATGTGCCGGAAGAGGCGCGGGCGAACTGGAACACGGTGAAGCCGAAGGGCGAGAAGCTGCACGCGGAGTGGGACGCGCAGTTCGCCGAGTACAAGAAGGCGTATCCCGAGCCGGCGGCGGAGTTTGAGCGCGTGGTTGCGGCGAAGCTGGCCGAGGGGTGGGAGAAGGCGATTCCGACCTTCCCGTCGGGGCCGGAGGCCAAGAAAGTGGCGACGCGCATCGCTGGCAATGTGGTGATCAACGCAATCGCGAAGGCGGTGCCGGAGCTGTTTGGCGGGGCGGCCGATATATCGGCTTCGACCAAGACGAACTTCAAGGACTCGCCCAGCTTCCATGTGGATGCGGCGGGACGGAACATCTTCTTCGGAGTGCGCGAGTTCGGCATGATGGCGATGGTGAACGGAATCGCAGCGCACGGCGGGTTAATCCCGTTTGGATCGACGTTCTACGTCTTCTCGGACTACTGCAGGCCGGCGATCCGGCTGGGCTCGCTGATGGGGATCCATGCGCTGTATGTGTTCACGCACGACTCGGTGGGTCTGGGCGAGGACGGGCCGACACACCAGCCGATCGAGCAACTGATGAGCATGCGCGCGATGCCGGTGCTGACGGACTTTCGTCCGGCGGACGCAAACGAGACGGCGGCGTGTTGGCGGCTGGCGCTGGAACGCAAGGGACCGAGCTTCATGGCGCTCTCGCGGCAGGACCTGCCAGTGCTGGATGCGGCGCTGGCGTTTGCGGGCGTGCCGAAGGGCGCGTATTCGAGGACGCCGGAGGTGACGAAGCCGGATGTGATTCTGCTGGCGGCGGGCTCCGAGGTGGTGACCTGCCTGACGGCGGCTGCGGAGCTGAAGGCGGCGGGGATCGCGGCAAAGGTGGTGTCAATGCCGAGCTTCCGCATCTACGACGAGCAGAGTGCTGCGTACAAGGCTGAGCTGCTGCCCGAGGGGACGCCGAAGGTGTCGCTGGAGGCGGGCGCGACGATGGGCTGGTGGAAGTACGTGGGCCACAACGGCGCTGTGATCGGGATCGACCGGTTCGGCGCGTCGGCTCCGGGGCCGATTGCGATGGAGAAGCTGGGAATCAGCGTGGCCAATGTTGTGGAGCACGCGAAGAAGCTGGTGAAGAAGTAAGAGATTGTCCGGGGCAGCGGAGGAGAGGCAAAAGCAGATTCCTCCGCTGCGCTACGGAATGACAAGCAAAAGCGCGGAATGACAAATCATTCGGAGCAGGGCGATGGTAGAGACAGAGCGCGAGATTCTGCGGGAGAAGAATGAGGAGGCGAAGCTGGGCGAGCGGAAGCCGTTCGATTCTTCGCTGCAGGCGACGTACGAGGACAGCGTTGTTCCCGATAACGATTGGGAGCATGAGGATTCGGAGTAGGGCGGCGCTGGGTTTTCAAAGGATGTGGAATGACGCAGGATGAGGCGAAGCTGCTGGTTGCGAAGCGCGCGGTCGAGTTCGTGAAGGACGGGATGGTGGTCGGGCTGGGCACGGGGACGACGGCGACGCTGTTCATTCGCGAGCTGGCGGGGCGTGGGCTGAAGATTCGCTGCGTTGCTTCGTCGGACGCGAGCCACGCGCTGGCGGCGTCGCTGGGGATGAGCGTGGCGATGCTGACGGAGCTGCCTGAGCTGGATGTGTACATCGATGGGGCCGATGAGATTGCGCGCGTCCCAGGATTGGGATTTGGGCTCATCAAGGGCGGCGGCGGGGCGCTGCTGCGGGAGAAGATTGTGGCCAGTGCGGCCAAGAGCTTCATTGTGGTGGCCGATTCGACCAAGCTGGTGGAGGTGCTGGGGAAGTTTCCGCTGCCGGTGGAGGTGATTAAAATGGCCCTACCGGTGGTGCAGCCGAGGCTGGCGGCGCTGGGGCTGAACCCCAAGCTACGGCAGGCGAAGAGCGGCGGCGCGCCATCTGCGATAGCCGGGCCGTATCTGACGGACGAAGGCAACTACATTCTGGACTGTGCGTGCGGGCGGATCGACGATCCGCAGCGGACGGCGGCGGCGATTCGCGCGATTGTTGGAGTGGTGGAGCATGGACTGTTTCTCGGCATGGCGACGCTGGCGTTGGTGGCGGGCGAGAACGGCGTGAGCGAGGTCCGTCCTTAGCGATACGTTGCAGTAGCTGCTTGTTGGTTGAAGACGAGGAGCGCGAGAGTGCCACGACCGGTTTCAGTTACCTATAGAGTTTGGCCTACAACTGACGATCTGGCTGCGGCGGCGGCGGAGTTCTTTGCGTCGGTTGTGTCGGCGGCGGTGCGCGTGCGGGGAGTGGCGCGGGTTGCGCTGTCGGGTGGGACGACTCCGAAGAGAATGTTTGCGCTGCTGGCGGACCGGAACGCGCCAACCTTCACGCAGGTGCCGTGGGAGCGGTTGCAGATCTTCTGGGTGGATGAGCGGTGCGTGCCGCCGACGGACGCGGAGTCGAACTATCGCATGACGGAGGAGGCGATGCTCGAGCATGTGCCTGTGGCGGCGGCGCAGGTCCATCGGATGGAGGGCGAACTCGATCCCGAGGTTGCGGCGGCGCGGTATGAGGCGGCGATTCGTGCCGCGTTTCGGCTGGAGGGAGCCCAGACTCCGGCGTTCGACCTGGTGCTGCTGGGGTTGGGCGAGGATGGGCATACGGCGTCGCTGTTTTCGCACACCGAGGCGCTGCATGAGATGGGACGAATCGTCGTTGCCAACCATGTGCTGCAGAAGGAGACGTGGCGGATCACGCTGACCTGGCCTGTGATTCAGCAGGGGCGCGAGGTGGCGTTCCTGATCGAGGGCGCGGCCAAGGCGCAGGTGGTGCAGGATGTGTTCCTGGGCGCGTACGATCCGGAGGCGAAACCGGCGCAGATGGTCCGTCCGGCGAGCGGTAGACTGACGCTGTTGCTGGATGCGGCGGCGGCGGAGAAACTGCCACGGCCGGCGGGTTCGGAAGCTGCCGGGACTGGGTCGTCGTATGTTGCGACGTTGGAGATATAGATGATTCTTGCGGGCGATGTCGGCGGTACGAAGGTGCATCTTGCGATTTACAGCAACGAGTGCGGGCGGCTGAAGGCGGTTCGCGAGCGGAAGTTTCCGGCGTATGAGTTTGCCTCGCTGGACGCGGCGGTGAAGACGTTTCTCGCCGACGGCAGCACAGAAGAGATCGTTGCGGCGTGCTTTGGCTGTCCTGGGCCGGTGCGCGATGGACGGCTGAGGCTGACCAACCTCGCGTGGACGCTGGATGCGCGCGAGCTGGCGAGCGCGCTCTCGATCGAGACTGTCTTTCTCATCAACGACCTCGAAGCGAACGGGTACGGGATTCCCGAGCTTGCGGCGGAGAGCGTGGAGACACTGCAAGCGGGCGATGCGTCGGCGGTGGGCAACCGCGGGCTGATTGCGGCAGGGACGGGGCTGGGCGAGGCGCTGCTGATCTGGGACGGCGAGGCGCATCGGCCGATTGCGTCGGAGGGCGGGCACTGCGACTTTGCCGCACGGACCGGGCGCGAGATCGCGCTGCTGGAATATCTGCGGCGCAAATTGGGCGGGCGCGTGAGCTGGGAGCGGGTTGTTTCTGGGTTGGGGATACAGAACATCTATGCGTTTCTGCGCGATGTGGAGAAGATCGACGAGCCGGAGTGGTTGCGCGAGCGGATGGCGGAGGAGGACCCGAACGCGGTGATTGGCCGCTGCGCCGAGGATGGGTCGAGTGAGCTGTGCCGCGAGACGATGCAGACGTTCGCGGCGGCGTACGGCGCGGAGGCGGGAAACATCGCGCTGAAGGTGCTGGCGACGGGCGGGATGTATCTGGGCGGAGGGATCGCGCCGAAGGCTCTGAAGACGTTGAAGACGGGCGGATTTATGCGGGCGTTTCTGGACAAGGGGCGGCTGTCTCCGCTGCTGGAGTCGATTGCGGTGCGGGTGATTCTGGATGAGAGCTGCGCGCTGCTGGGCGCGGCGGCGTACGCGGCGGCGCGCGCGGCGGAGATCACAGGCCACTCGGAGCGGGCGGCGACGGCGCAGGACTGAACAAGAGGCTTAACCCCGATCGCCACCGATAAACCGATACGACTCAAGAATGCTCGGTTGTAGTAAAAAGGCACCATGCGATTTCACATGCTCAAGTTCTCTGTGATTCTCTTCGGCTTGCTTGGCTCTGCGTTGGGACAACGCTCGCCGAGTGTTACCACTCCCATTCGCGATGTTGTGCAGTCGTCGCTGATTGCCGCTGGCAGCACTCCGTTCCATTTGAAGGCAAGTATTACGGTGGGCCGCGAAGCGATGCCATCCGGTGAGGTAGAGATGTACTGGCTGTCACCGGATAGATATCAGAGGACAATTGTGTCGACGGACTTCTCCCAGACTCTGGTGGTCAACGGGACAAAAGTCTTCGAGAAGGATTCATCGGACTATTTCCCGTTGCAACTGCGCACGTTTGTGACTGCGATGGTCGACCCGCAGCCGATTCTGGACGCGGTTCGGCCAGGGGATCAGGTGCTGACGAAGGCAAATGGGGCGGTCAACGAGTCCGGCGTCAGATGTTTTGGTCCGAACGGGGCAATGTGCGTCTGGGATAAGTTTGGGATGCGCGAGGAGGTGGCTGCGTCGGGTCACGGTGTTGTGTTTGCGGATTACCAGCCGTTCGAGGGTAAGCGGATTGCACGCGTGTTGACCAATGCTTCGCGTCTTGGCGAAGAGCCGATGATGCTTCGAGTCAAGCAACTTGAGAGACTCGACGAGGCGGATTCAAAGTGGCTTGAAATGCCGGATGTGACACCTCCGCAGGGTCAGATGCGCTTCCTTACGCGGTCGGAATCCGAGCTTCGCGCATCCGTGCTCAGCTCTCAAGAGATTATTTGGCCACAACCTCTTGACGGTGCCGTGCAAGGCACGGCGAACTTCTTCGTCTCAATCGACCGGACTGGCGTTGTGCGTGAGGTGAAGCCGCTTTATACAGCGAATGAACGCACGAATGACTCTGCTGTTGCGCAGTTGATGCGTTGGAAATTCAAGCCGTTCGATGTAAATGGGCTTCCCGCTCAAGCTGAGGGCATACTTACCTTTACCTTGGACACGCGCGCCTATGGTCCCGCTGAAACACTTACTGGTACGGAGGCTCGCAAGTTGGCGACAGGCATTGTGGATCCGGATGTTCCTGCGGGTAAGTACCTAGCGGGAACGGTCTATACGATGAGGATTTCGATTGATGCCGATGGAAATATGATCGAGGCGATTGCCGGCGAGGGGCCTCTCGAGCTCTGGCAACCATGCTTCGATTCGCTGAAGAAGTGGACCTTTCATCCACTGATGGAAAATGGAGCACCTCGGCCATATCGGGCGAACATTATCTTTCCTATGCCGTGAGTCGATGTGCTGGAGCAACCCCCCCGGCAAAGTGGGTATGGATCCCGGATTGCGATACGACTGCGAATATATGGGTCACCTGGCTCTTTCATATGTGACCCGGGATACCCCAGAAGCGGCATTTATCAGCAGATGGTGGGAGCATATGATTGCCAAAATACATTGCGGCCACTGACCGCGCATCCGAGGGAAAGCCTGATGAGCAGCCTGCAAGTACAGGCGGCCCAGCCGCAAGACGAATCTATGACTACCGCACCCGCCGCCGCGCCGCAGCCCGCTGCAATGAGCTGGTGGCGGCTGTTGCCTGCGATCCTGTTCTGCCTGGACTTGTTTCGTATGCGGGTGATGCTGCTCTTCTCTGCGCTGCCGGTGAACGACTTCATCACATATTGGACCTCTGGGCGTTTATTCCTCGCCGGATCCAATCCGTATTCCTCAACTGCGATCTATGCCATCGAGCGCTCCCTTGGTTGGCCCTATGTGCAGCCAATCGTGATGTTGAATCCGCCCTGGGCTTTGCCCTTTGTCGCCTTGCTTGGTTTGCTGCCCTTCCGTACGGCCCATCTTGTGTGGCTAGCTGTCTCCCTGATACTCGAAGCGGTCTCCGCAATCGCTCTATGGCGGTACTTTGGCGGCGAGAAGAGCAAGCAGTGGATCGGGCTTGCTCTCTTCGTCACGTTTCTGCCTCTCGGTTCGGCGGAACATATGGGCCAGATCACCCCGCTGATCCTGGCCGGGTTGACCGCTTTTCTCTTCCTATTGCGCCGCCAGAGGTACGTGCTTGCCGGAGCCTGCCTGCTCACGCTCGGCCTGAAGCCTCATCTGCTCTATCTGGTTTTGCTCGCGCTTCTGCTTTGGACCATCCAGACCAAGAGATGGTCGCTTGCCCTCAGTTCCATCTTTTTCTATGCCAGTACCACGCTTTCCGCAATTGCCTTCAACCGGAACGTCCTGGGTTATTTTCATGGCACACTGCAAGCTGCCATGGACACATCGTGCGGCGTGGGCGGGGTGCTGCGCTCCATCTTTGGCGTGCAGCACACATGGCTTCAGTTTCTACCCGCGGCGATCGGGACCGCATGGTTCGCGCTCTACTGGATCAGGAACCGTCGCGGATGGACGTGGGAAGAGCATCTCCCGCTGGTTCTGCTGGTTTCCCTGGGCACGGCCCCATATTCCTGGGCCCATGACTACATCCTGGCGCTCCCATCCTTCGTCGCTCTCACCGTTGCCATCTCACGAACCCGCACCGACTGGCTGGTCGCATCGGGCCTTTATCTTGTGGTGCAGATCGAAATCTATTCGTTGATTGATCCTACCTCCAAGGCGTGGCTGGCAACAGCCAGCCTTCTCTGGCTGGTTCTCTATAAGATAGGCACCACCAGCCTGGCGAGAGCCGAGCGAGCAACTGTCGTTCAGCAACAATAGCTCTCGATTTTCAGACGTTCTCGACCAACAGACTGCGCTCCAGCACTATCTCCTGAAGAACGCTCACCGAGCAGTTCGGAGGAAACACATTGCGTCGTAGTTTGGCTTGTTCGTCAGCCACGCTGCTCTTCTGTTTGCGCGAGGGATATAGTCTGGTGGGAGTTGATTGGGGGAGCTGGGGCGAGATGAAGATTTGGCGGGGGTTGGCGGTTGCGGGCGTGATGGTGGGGTTGGGTTGGGTTGCCGCGGGGCGCGTCGAGGCGCAGCGGCTGCCGGGTGGGGTGCGGCCGGAGCACTACTCGCTGACGATTGCACCGGACCTGAAGGCGGCGACGTTTGCCGGAAGCGAGACGATCGATGTGGTGCTGGATGCGCCGACTACGACGATTACGCTGAATGCGGCGGAGATTGAGTTTGGGGCGGTGAAGGCGACCCCAGAGGCAAAAGCAGATTCCTCCGCTGCGCTGCGGAATGACAAGCAAGGGGCGCTGGGGAATGACAAACAAAAGACAAATGCAAATACGGAGATTCTGGGCTTCGCCCAGAATGACGAACAAAGTGATGCTGTAAACGCGGTGGTGACGCTGGATGCGGCGAAGGAGCAGGCTACGTTTACGTTTGCACGAGAGCTGCCGGCGGGACGTGTGCGGCTGGCGATCGAGTACAAGGGGATTCTGAACGACAAGCTGCGGGGGTTCTATCTGTCGAAGACGAAGGCGCGGAGCTATGGGGTGACGCAGTTCGAGGCGACGGACGCGCGGCGGGCCTTCCCCAGCTTCGACGAACCGGCGCTGAAGGCGACCTTCGACGTGACGCTGGTGGTGGATGCGAACGATACGGTGATCACGAATACGCAGATCGTTTCGGACACGGCGGGGCCTGCGGCGGGCAAGCATACGGTGGCGTTTACCCAGACGCCGCGGATGTCGACCTACCTGGTGGCGTGGCTGGTGGGGGACTTCAAGTGCAGCGAGGGGAAGGCGGATGGGGTGGCGGTCCGCGTCTGCGCCACACCGGACAAGGTGAAGCTGACGCGGTTTGCGCTGGATGCGGCGAAGCAGACGCTGCGCGATTACGACCGGTACTTCGGGATCAAATACCCGATGGCGAAGCTCGATCTGGTGGCGGTGCCGGACTTCGAGGCGGGCGCGATGGAGAACTTCGGGTGCATCACGTTCCGCGAGACGGACCTGCTGGTGGCGAAGAAGGACGGGGCGCTAGCGGCGAAGAAAGAGGTTGCCGAGACGGTGGCGCATGAGATGTCGCACCAGTGGTTTGGCGACCTGGTGACGATGGCGTGGTGGGACAACCTGTGGCTGAACGAGGGATTTGCGACGTGGATGGAGACGAAGGAGGCGGCGAAGGAGCATCCGAAGTGGAGGTTCGACGAGGACGCGGCGGTGGAGCTGGAGCGCACGATGGACGAGGACGCTGGCCGGACGACGCGGACGATCCGGGCGCTGGCCCAGACGCCGGACGAGATCAACGAGAGCTTCGACGAGATTGCGTACGGCAAGGCGGGCGCGGTGATCGGGATGGTGGAGAACTGGGTGGGGGAGGAGGTGTTTCGACGCGGGGTGCATGAGTACCTGACGGAACATTCGTATGGCAATGCGACGGCGGAGGACTTCTGGGGGACCGAGGCGCGGGTGAGCGGGCTGCCGGTGGATAAGGTGATGCGGAGCTTTGTGGTGCAGCCGGGAGTTCCTCTGGTGACGCTGGGGAGTGGAGGAGCAGGCGTGCCCGTGACGCAGCGCAGGTTCTTTCTCTCTGGGGCTGCTGCTGACACAAGAGAAGCGTGGACGATTCCGGTGTGCTTCAAGGGTGCGTCGTGCCGACTGCTGACGCCGGAGTCGGCGACGATGGATGTGCCAGTCTCGATAACTGCTCCGCGCACTCCGTTTGTCTATGCAAACGATGGAGACAAAGGGTATTACCGGACGGATTATCCGGTGGGGCAGCTTAAAACTATCGTGGCGAATGCGGAGACGGGGCTGACCGTGGAGGAGCGGATTGGGTTGTTGGGCGACCGGTGGGCGCTGATGCAGGCGGGCGAGGGGTCGGTGGGCGAGTTTCTGGATCTGGCGCTGGCGGTGAAGACGGACCCAAACGTGTCGGTGCTGGAGAGCGCGATGGGAAAGATTGGCGCGATCAAGGAGCGGATTGCGACCGACGACGACCGCAAGCGGCTGGATGAGGTGGTTCGGCGGGAGTTCGGCGCGGTGTATGCGGGTCTGGGCAAGGGCGGTAGGCATGAGTCGGATGACCGTGGGGAGCTGCGCGAGGCGCTGTTTGAGGCGCTGGGACGGGCGGGCGATGCAATGGTGCTGGCGGAGGCGGCGAGCGAGACGCAGGCGCTGTTTGCCGGGCAGAAGCCGACGGATGTGGCGGATGCGGCTGTCTCGCTCACCGTGGCCAAAGGCGACGCGGCGATGTACGAGAAGATTCTGCGCGTGGCGCAGACGGAGACCGATCCGGATTTGAAGGAGGACGCGCTGCATACGCTGACGCGGTTCCGGCGGCCGGAGCTGGTGGCGCGGACGCTGGAATACGCGATGTCGGACGAGGTGCGCAGCCAGGACAGATGGACGCTGATTGCACGGCTGCTGGCGCGGCGCGAGACGCAGGATGCCGCATGGGCGTTCGTTCAGCAACACTGGGCGAAGATTGAACGGAAGGCGACGGAGAATTCAGGTGCGCGGATTGTGGGGGCGACGGGGGCTTTCTGCTCGGTGGAGAGGCGCGACGAGGTGACAAGCTTTTTCGCGGCTCATCCAGTGGCGTCTGCGGAGCGGACGCTGGCGAAGGCGGTCGACAGCATTAATGACTGCGTTGCTCTGCGGGCGGCGCAGGAGCCGGAGCTGCGGCAGTGGCTGGACGCGCACGGGGCGCAATAGCAAGCGGGGCAGTCTTCACTCAATCGATTGCAGGCGGTGTCTCATTTACAGGGCTGTGCGCCTGCTCTTCAGCGTCCTCTTCTTTCTGGACGGAAACTTCTTTGCGCTCTTCTGCGACCTGGCTGCAAGCGCGAGTACGACTCCCGGTTTTGCGCTACTGCGCGATTTAATCAGGCTCTGCCAGTCGCGCTCGGTCTGGTTGGCGTAGTCGGCGGCGAAGTTTGCGATGGCCGCGTCGAATCGGGCGGAGGTGCCGAGGTAGCCTGCAATCATGCCAGGGTCGCCGGAGCGGGCGTGGCCGCGGGCCAGCGTCTCGCCGCAGACGGTGGCGTACTCGAGCAGGCCGGCTGCCTTCAGCTCGCTCATCTCGACGGCGGCCTTGTGGTCGTTGAGCTGGCGGACGAGGAAGTCGCGGCCCTCGATGGTAGTCCATCCGAGGAAGGGGTCAGACTGGAACTGCATGGCGCGCTGGCCCTCGACAACGCGGCGCCCCTGATGCGACTCGGCGGGCGATTCGCCCAGATATGGGGCGTAGGCAGAGAGTGTCTCCTCCTTGATCTGCAGAAAGAGCGGGTCCTTGGGGCCGTTGCCCTGCAGGTAGATGCAGTAGTCGCGCAGGCCGACCGAGCCGGTGCCGACGATCTTGAAGGCAACGTCGAGCGGAGTGTACTGGGCGAGGAAGTGGCGGCGCTCGGGCTGGAGGGTTTCGGCGTAGGTTGTGAGCGAGTCGAGGACCGCGCGGGCGAGATCGCCGTGCACTCGGGTGAGGATGGGGTCGATGGTCTTGAAGATGCGTGAGTGCGATCCGGTGCGCAGATTTAGCTCCGAGGTTGCGGCGCTCTTGCTTCCGGCGGGTGCTTCGATGGTGAGGGCTTCGAGGTTGTGCAGTGACGTGGCGCGCTCGGCGAGGCCCAGGATCTGCGAGACAGGTTCGACGGTGTGCAGGCGATGGACCTGATAGTGAGCGAGTTCCAGCACGGGCATCTGCGCGAAGGCGTGCATGGCGGTGCGATAGCTCTTGAGGAAGGCGCGCGTGGCGTCGCGGCAGAGGCCCGTCTTCGCGCCTGCCTCGCGTCCGGCGAGGATGAGACTGGCGGCCAGGCGCTTGACGTCCCACTCGAATGGGCCGCGGATGGTCTCGTCGAAGTCGTTGATGTCGAAGACGAGGCGGCCGTCGGACGCGGCGAAGGCGCCGAGGTTGCGGACGTGCGCGTCGCCGCAGAGCTGGGTGTGGATGCCGGTGTTGGGGCCGAGTGAGAGATCGCAGGCCATCACGGGCACGGCTCCGCGGAAGAATCCGAAGGGCGAGGCGGCCATGCGGTCGTATTTGATGGGGACGAGCGCGGGGACGCGGCCTCGCATGGATTCGGCGAGGAGATGGAGCGGATCGGCGCGGCGGAGTTTGGGTTGCCAGCCTGCTTGATCGGCGCGGCGCATGTGCTTGCGCTGGGCCTGGCCGAGGGCGATGCGTTCGCGGGAGGTGAGAGGAGTGGGCATAGGCTCTGTGGCTAACGTACACCAAAGAAGACGAAGTTGATTGCGGATCGACACAGAGAAATGCTAATCAAAGACAGACACGTTAGATTCTGGCGAGTACGCGAACTAAAGTAGAGGGTTGGAACGAGCCATGAAGGATGTCTACAATCTGCAACGGTTTGTGGATGCGCAGGCGGGCGTGTATGAGGGCGCTTGCGCGGAACTGCGGCGGGGAAGGAAGACCGGACACTGGATGTGGTTCATCTTCCCACAGCTCAAGGGATTGGGGGCCAGTTCGATGGCGGAGTATTACGGAATACCATTGCTTGCCGAGGCCAGAGCGTATCTGGATCATCCGCTGCTGGGTGAGCGGCTCATGGAATGCAGCCGACTTGTGACGTTGATCGAGGGGCGGACTTTAATGGACATCTTCGGCAGTCCCGACGATATGAAGTTCAAATCGTCGATGACGCTGTTTGCTCATGCGGCGCTCGAGAATTCGATTTTCATCGAGGCACTGAATAAATACTGTGAGGGCAAGTTCGATCCGCTCACTCTGGCGCGACTTTGATTGGGCTGGCGCTATGGGATGGAGGCGGCGGGGAGGGCGGAGATTTGGCCGTCGCGGGAGAGGAGGAAGGTGGTGAGGCCGAACTGGTCGGTGCGGAAGACGCGGGCGTGGGCGTCGTGGAGGCGCTGAATGATCTCCGGGCGGGGATGGCCGAAGGTGTTGTGGAGGCCGACGGAGATGACGGCGTCCTGCGGCGCGACGAGGGCGAGGAAGTCGGGGGTGGTGGAGGTTCGGCTACCGTGGTGGCCGACTTTGAGCAGCGTGTCTGGGCCGAGCTGCGCAGCGAGGTTGGTGAGGGATGCGGCGACCATCTGATGTTCGCTGGGAGCTTCGGCGTCGCCTTCGAGCAGGGCGGAGGATTGGCCGTATTGCATGCGCAGGACGAGCGAGTCGTTGTTGATGGGCGGGCCGGGGTTGGCGTAGGCGGGGGTGGGGGCGAGGATCGAGAGGTCGAGCGTATCCCAAGTTATGCGGTCGCCGGCGCGGAGGTGGCGCACGCGAATGCCGAGGGTTGCGGCCTCGGCGAGCAGGGCGCGGTAGGGTGCGGAGTTGGGATCGACGGCAACCCAGAGCTCGCGGGGACGGAAGTTGCGCAGTACGGCAGGCATTCCTCCCATGTGGTCGGAGTGAGCGTGGGTGAGGGCGACGACATCGAGGCGGCGGAGCTGGCGCGACCAGAGGTAGGGCGAGACGACCTCTTCGCCGATGTCGAAGGTGGAGGAGGTGAGGGAGGCGTTTTCGGCGTTGGCGGCGGCACCTGTTGGGCCTCCAGCGTCGATGAGCATGGCTTGGCCAGTGGGGCCGACGACGAGCAGCGAATCGCCCTGGCCTACGTCGATGGCTGTGACTTCGAGCTGGTTGGGATGGACGGCTGGCGGAGTTGGCCAGAGGACGATTGCGGTGGAAAGAGGGAGGACGATGAGGGCGGCCCAGACGTAGGCGCGCGAACGGCGGACGGCCCAGCAGCAGAAGGCGAAGCAGGCGACGGCAAGCAGAGCGTGCGTGAGTGTGGGGCCGGGGACGCGCAGGTCGGCGGCCGGCGCGTGGCTGATGCGGTTGATGGCGCCGGTGACTCCGTGCAGCAGAAGCGCCAGCATGGAGCCGGGCAGAGCGGCGAGCCAGGGACTTATAAGCGACGCCAGGAAGGTTGCGAGGCCGAATGAGGCGAGGACTGCAATCAGGGGAATACAGATCATGTTGGCGGGCAGCGCGAAGATGGTGGCGCGATGGAAGTACATGGCCATGGGGAGCACCATGACGGCTTCGGCGACGAGACCGATCAGCGCAAGTTGAGCGGCCCAGAGGACTGCGATCACGATCCTTGCGGGGAGTAAATAGGCCCACTTGCCGAGGATGCCGGCGAGTGGTTCGCCCCACATGCGGAGTGAGACTCTCAATTGAGCGAAGCGCGGTGGAATCACTGGGTCGCGCCAGAGGTCGTGGAGGTTGCGGGCGGCGCGGGCGTAGGGGAGGAAACTGCGATCGCCCAGTGGCATGGCGATGCCCGCGATGGCCACGATGGCGAGAAAGGTCATCTGGAAGCTGGCCTCAAACAGCGCGCGTGGCGACCAGACGAGTACGGCGAGGGCGGCTGCGCCGAGAGCGTTGAGCGGGTTGCGCTGGCGGGAGAGCAGGCGGGCGAGGAGAAAGACGGCGGTCATCAGAAGAGCGCGCTGCACGGGGACACCGAAGCCGGTGAGCAGCGCGTGGGCGTAGGTGAGGGCGAGGGTGAGGAGGGTTGCGAGCCAGTTGCGCAGGCGGAGGCGGCGGGCGATCCAGAAGACGAGGCCCGCGAGCAGAGCGACATGCATTCCAGAGACGACGAAGAGGTGAAAGGAGCCGGTGCGCTGGAAGCCGACACGCAGTTTCTGAGTGAGGCTGGAGCGGTCGCCGAAGAGCATTGCGTTGAGCATTCCGGCGTCGTTGGGAGTGAGACGGAGGCGCGGCGGAAGGCGGCGGTTTGCGGAGGAGCGCGTGTAGGCGATGAGGCGCATGGCGGCCCAGCTCTGCGCGGCGAAGATGCGGCATTGCAGGATTGCGGAGGTGCGGCCCGCAGAGAGATCGTCCGCGAGCGGGTGCAGGGATGCGGATGCGGCACCGGGCAGGACATTTGCCAGGGGATGGAGCTTATCTGAGGGAAGGCTGGCGGTGGCGGCGATTCCCTGGTCGAGGAGATAGTCTGCGAACTGCCATGCGCCGGGGTCGCGGTAACGCTCGGGCGCGCGCAGGCGGAGGGTGGCTTCCACGAGATCGCCGCAGTGGAGCTGGGGCTGGGTTTGGGATTGGGGAGCGCGGCCGGCGAGGAGCGTGGCGCGGACGCCGCCGGCGATGGGAACCATGCGGGAGGTGTCTTGCGTGACGTCTTCGATGGCGGTGAGCGATAGGTCGAGGGAGGTGCTGGGCGTGGCGTTTTCCCCCGCACCGGAGGTCTCGTCCCACTGGTCGGGATCGACGTCGACGTCGGAGCTTTCGTCGTTGTTGGCGCGGGCGGGGAGGGTGCGGATGCGGACGATGCGGCCCTGGACGGTGCGGCTGAGACCGTCGGCGTAGGAGAGCAGGGCAGTCTGCGGCGAGGGCGCGGGCTGGAGCTGCGCGGACCATAGGCCGGCGGCGATCCAGAGGGCAGCTACGGGGAGGATGGCAAGGCGGAGGGTTCGGCGCAGAGCGAGGAGGGTGAGCGCTGTGAAGGCGAGGACGGCGAAGAGGAGGAGGATGGTGGGGCGTGAGGCTGGAGGCGGGAGTTTGGTGAGGGACTCGCCGAGGGCGAAGCAGAGCGCGGCGGCAAGCAGCGGGGCCCGGCGGAGACGGAGGGGTTCGACGCGCGGGAACCGGGGCCAGAAGCGGCGCTCGCGCTCGTCCCGCGTTTCGGGTGTGGAACCAGGTCTGGGAACGCCAGAGATTTGCCGCAACAGGCCACCTGTCTTTCCTCACCACTTTGTCACACTGCGCGAGCAGTGGCGCAATTATTTTTAGCGGGTGAGGACGGCAACGGTTTCGATGTGGGTGGTCTGGGGGAAGAGGTCGAAGAGGTGCATCTCGGCGAGGGTGTAGCCGGAGGCGGCCAGGGTGATGAGATCGGCAGAGAGGGCTTCGGGCGAGCAGGAGACGTAGACCAGCGTGGGCGCGGCAATGCGGGCAAGAAGGGAGCAGACCTCGGTGCCTGCTCCCGAGCGCGGCGGGTCGAGGACGATGAGGTCAGGGCGGTCGCGGCCGGTGACGGCGACGCGGAGGAAGTCGAGCGTAGTGGCCTTGACGGCGTGGAGGTTGGGGAGCTTGGTGGAGGCGAGCGCTGTGGCGGCGGGTTCGGCGATCTCGACGGCGGTGACGTGGGTGAAGTGCGCGGCGAGAGCGCGGGAGAAGAGGCCGATTCCGGCGTAGAGGTCAAAAGCTAATTGGCCGGTGCGGTTGTTGGTGACGAGCGCGAGGAGTTCGGGGAGGAGGAAGCGGTTGACCTGAAAGAAGGCTCCGCGTGGGACCCAGTAGTTGGCCGGTTCGAGCTTCGAGCTTCGAGCATTAAGGGAGGAGATGGTGTAGTTGAGGCCGGGGCTGCCCCAGGTTGGGCCGGAACGAGGCTGCTCGTTGCGGCGGCTGCGCTGGCGGGAGAGCGTAGGAAGGATGGCGATGCCCGCACCGGTGAGTTCGGGGATGCGGGTGCGGAGGGATTCACAGAGAGCGGTGAAGTCGGCGGTGAACTTATTGGGGAGGGCTGGTTTCTTTTGGGGGGCGGCGGTGCGGAGGTAGAGGGTGAGCTGGAGGCGGGACTCGTCGGCTGTGGTGAAGATTTCGAGCTGGTCCGGGATTTGATGGGGATTGCTCAGCCAGGTGCTGGCGGATTGGTTGAGCTGCGCCAGGAAGGCTTCGGTGGCTCGCCAGAGGATGGGCGCGGCGATGGGACAGACGGTGATGGGGAGGAAGGCTGGTTGCTGGTTGTTGGTTGCTGGTTGTTGGTTGTTGGGGTTGGATGAGTTTAGGTAGCCGGCGCGGAGCTGGCCGCCGACCTCGGCGAGGGTGAGGCGGATGCGGTTGCGGTAGGCGAGCGGCGGAGATGGGTGGAGCTGAAGCGTGGGCAGCGCGAGGTCGGTGGCTTCGAGGAGGGCGCGGAGATGGGTGGATTTGTCGCGGAGCTGCGCCGCGTAGGTGAGGTGCTGGAGCTGGCATCCTCCGCATGGGCCGAAGTGCGGGCAGGAGGGAGTGGCGCGGTCTTGAGCTTGAATGGCTGCGGGATTGAGTGCGGGCAGCATCGATCAGTCCTGCTCGTCGTGCGGCATGTAGAAGAGGCTGAGGCGCGGCAGCGAGTGGGCTTCGAGCAGGCGCTTCTGGAGGAACTGGTGCTGCACCTGCTTGATCTGGACTGCCTGCATCTTGCCGCGGTAGGGAGCCAGCTCGCGCGCGGCCTGTTCGCGCAGGGCGACGAGCTGGACCTCCGGCGCGGCGGTGAGCAGCGCGGCGAAGAGCTTCTCTTCGAGGACGGTAAGGGTGCGGTCGAGAGCTTCAAGGGACTGCGCGTCCAGCGAAACCGCCAGCTCGCGCTGGCGAGAAGCGGCCTGCGACGCGGCGGTGTTGGCGGGTGATGGGAGATTGGCGGCGGCTGCGTCGAGCGCGGCGGCGTTGCGTTCGAGGTAGTGGGCGATACGGGCGGCTTCAAAGCCGGATTCGCGGGGTTCGGTGGGCTGGGTTGGCGCGGCGCCGATGGCGGCCTCTTTGGACTGCTCGACGGCTTCGAGGACGGCCTGCGCGCACCAGGCGAGGCCGTTTATCTTGCGCGGACGGCGCGTGCTGCGAAGGGATTGCGCGGCGTGCTTGTCGAAGGCCGCGTCGATGCCGCGCAGAACGGCTTCGAGCGGGACGCCGGCCTCACGCCATGTCTCAATCAGCGCCCAATCGAGCGTGGAGAGCATAAGGAGCGAGCCTCGGCGCTGCTGGAAGCACTCTTCGATCTCGGTGAAGTAGTTGAAGTAGTTCATAAGCCACACCTCGCTGTGGCGAAGTCAGTCGTGGTGGGGCTTTGGGGGGCGGGGGCGGGCTTGGTGGTGGTCCTGGTTGCGCTCGTAGATGAGGCGGAGGCCGGCGAGGGTGAGGCGTTCGTCAACCTGGCGGATGTATTTGGAGCCGGTGGCGATGAGGCGGGCGAGGCCTCCGGTGGCGATGGTGCGGGTGTCTGGGCCAAGCTCGGCGATCATGCGTTCGAGGATGCCATCGACCAGGCCGATGTAGCCGTAGTAGAGGCCGATCTGCAGGTTGTCGACGGTGCCGGTGCCGATGACCTTGGCGGGCCTGCGAATGTCGATGCGCGGCAGGCGGGCGGCGCGGGTGAAGAGCGCGTCGGCGGAGATGCCCAGGCCCGGAGCGATGGCCCCGCCGAGGAACTCGCCGCGCGAGCTGATGCAGTCAAAGGTGGTCGCGGTGCCGAAGTCCACGACGATGACCGGCGGATGGCGTGGTGGGGAATCCCTGGGTGGGAGCGGGTCTTTGAAGTTTGCCGGATCTTTGAAGAACTCGTATGCGGCGACGCAGTTGACGATGCGGTCGGCGCCGACCTCGGCAGGATTGTCGGTGAGGATGGGCAGGCCGGTGCGGATGCCGGGTTCGACGAAGATCGGCTTGACGCCGCAATAGAGTTCGGCGGCGCGGCGCATGGTGGAGTCGAGCGGTGGAACGACGGACGAGATGATGATGCCCGTGATCTGCGCAATGTCCATCGAGCGCACGGCGAAGAGGTTGCGGAAGAGAATGCCAAGCTCGTCGATGGTGGGGTTGCGGTGAGTGGTGATGCGCCAGTCGGCGAGCAGAGTAGCGGGGGCCTCTGGCGTGGCCAGGCTATAGAGACCAAGGACCGTGTTGGTATTGCCTACATCGATGGCTAAGAGCATAGGTTTGAGGTGCCAGGTTCGAGATTCGAGGAGAAGCAGATTCCTTCGCTGCGCTACAGAATGACAAACGAAGCTACGGAATGACAAACAAAGTCAGGGTTCGCGGAGGCCGCCGGAGAGAACGGTGTGGAGCTGGCCGTCGTCTCCGTGGACGAGGAGAAAGCCGCTGGGGTTGAGTCCAGCGGTAATGCCAGTATATCCGCCGGGATCGTCATCGCGTGCTTCGACGCGGACTCGTTTGCCGCTGATCCAGGAGCTGTACTGAGTAAGGTCCGAGGTTCGAGGTTCGAGGCTCGATGTGAGGCGGCGGATCTCTTGGTCGAGCGCGATGAGAATGGCGACAGCTAGCGGCTCGCGGCGCAGAGGTTTGGATGGGGTGGGTAGTTCGCGGCGAAGGGATGTCGCGATGGCGTCGATCTCCGGCGGAAAACTTGCGTGGTTGACGTTGATGCCGATGCCGATGACGGCGTAGCGCAGCATCGCGGGGCCGGAGATGGGGACGGACTGCGCGCTTGTCTCGATAAGAATTCCGCCGCACTTCTTTCCATTGAGGAGCAGGTCGTTTGGCCAGCGGATGTCGATCTGGTCGCGCACGCGAAAGCCTGCAACCGAGGCGATGGCCGACTGTGCCGCGATGGCGGTTGTGAACGAGAGGCCGAGGGCTCTCTGCATAGGAATGGCGGGCGCAATGAGCGCGGTCATATAGAGGCCGTCGCCTGCGGGGGAGTGCCAGATGTGAGAGCCGCGTCCGCGGCCGGCGGTCTGTTCGCCGGCGATCCAGACGCCGTGACGCGCGCCTGCCTTGGCCGCATCGAGTGCGAGGCCGTTGGTGGATGCGACCGCGTGGAAGTGCTGTAGGTGTCCAGCGAATTCAGTGTTGGCGATGGCCTGCTCCACCGCACGGAGGTCGAATGCACGGAGGTCGAAGGGGCCGGTCGCAGGCATCAGAGCGTGTCGGCTGTGATCTTCATGCTGAGGTCGACGGCGGTGGCGGAGTGGGTGAGCGCGCCGACGGAGATGAAGTCGACGCCGGTCTTGGCGTAGTCGCGGACGGTCTTGAGGGTCACGCTGCCGGAGGCCTCGATGGTGGCCTTGGGCAGGGCTTTGCGCACCAGCTTCACGGCCTTCTTCACCTCTTTTGGGGTCATGTTGTCGAGCAGGATGGACTCTGCGCCGCCGGCGATGGCCTGATCGAGTTCGACGGGGGTGCGGACTTCGACCTGAACGATCTGTCCCGGCTTGCGCCCTGCGAGAGCGCGCGCAAGCACTGCGGGCAGGCCGCCGCCAAGCGAAATGTGGTTGTTCTTGACGAGGATTCCATCCTGCAGGTCGAGCCGGTGGTTGGTGCCTCCGCCGCAACTGACGGCGTACTTGTCCAGCGCGCGCAGGCCAGGGATGGTCTTGCGGGTGTCGAGGATGATGGTTTTGGACTTGGTAGCGGCTACCTCTTTGACATATTCATTGGTCAGCGTACTGATGCCGCTCATGCGCTGCATGAGGTTGAGGATGACGCGCTCGGTGGAGAGGATGCTGGCGGCGTTGGCGCGGATGACGGCGATGGCCTGACCCTTCTTGACGCGGACGCCGTCGAAGATCTCCGGGTGGCTGACGACCTCGAAGCGGCCGACTGGTTTGGTGGAGAGCTTGCCGTAGAGGCTGAGGAAGGCGGAGATGCATCCGATACCGGCGACCACGCAGCTCTCCTTGGCAAGAATGGTGGCGGTGGCGCGCAGGGCGGGGTCAATGGTGAGCGCGGTGGTGATGTCGTTGGCGGCCTTATCCTCGATGAGGGCGGCTTCCAGCAGTGCGGTGATGCGGCGGGATTTCCAGTCCATAATGGCTCGATTCTACTCGGTGGTTCGAGGTTCAAGGTTCAAGGTTCGAGGCTATGGGCGGCGATCATCGCCCTTTTACTGTGCGGGCAGCGCATCAAGTGCTGCCTTGGCCTTGTCGTGGAGGGTGCGGGTTTCGGCGGCTTGTTTGCGCAGGCCTTCGACGATGTGGGCGGGGGCTTTGGCCATGAAGGTTTCGTTGCCGAGTTGGCGTTCCGCGGCGGCTAGACCTTTTTCATACTTGGCGAGGTCTTTGGCGAGGCGCTCACGTTCGGCGGGCACGTCGATCTGGCGTTCATAGAGGACGGCTACATCGAAGCTCGACGTGCTACGCGCGTTGTTTCCGGTGAGGGCAACGAACGAGACTTCGATGCCGCTGACGCGGGCAAGACGCGCAAGGATGTCCTGACTGAACTGGAGTGGATCGAGGATTTGTGCGTCGCCGTGGATCCGGATGGGCGCGGACTCTCGTTCGGGAACAGCCAATTCCTTGCGCAGGGCGCGGATGGTGGTGATGAGCTCCTGCAGGGTCTGCATCTCGCCGAGGGCGGCTTCGTCGCACTTGTAGTCCTGCGGCTGCGGGTAGCGGGTGAGGGCGATGGATTTGGCGGGCGGAAGGCCGGCATAAAGCGCGTGCCATATCTCTTCGGTGAGGAAGGGCATGAAGGGCGAGAGCAGGCGCAGCGCCGACTCGAAGACGGCAACGAAGTTGGTGAGAGCGGCGCGGGTCTGGTCAACGGACCTCTCGGCACCTTCGCTGGTGGGGAAGGGAAGATCGTTGGTTGGCTCGAAGTTGAGGCGGAGCTTGACGATCTCCAGATACCAGTCGCAGAGGTCGCCCCAGAAGAATTGGTAGATGGTGCTGGCGGCTTCGTCGAAGCGATAGTCAGAGAGTGCGCGATGGACTTCGGCAGAGACGGCGTTGAGGCGAGAGAGAATCCAGCGGGATTCGAGGGCGTCGGTGTCAGGGGATCCCACCTTAGCCGACGATGAAGCTGTCGGCGAAGATGGGGCACCCAGATTTGGCAGCGCGACTTCGATGCCGGCCTGGCGGGCGCGGTCGAGGTTCATGAAGAGGAAGCGGGCCGCGTTCCAGATCTTGTTGGCGAAGGCACGGTTGCCCTCGGTGCGGGCCTCGCTGAAGGCGATGTCAGTGCCGGGTGAGGCCATGCTGGCCAGCGTAAATCGTACCGCGTCCGTCCCGAAGCGCTCGATGATCTCGATCGGGTCGATGACGTTGCCCTTGGTCTTGGACATCTTCTGGCGGTCGGCATCGCGCACCAGGGCATGGATGTAGACCTCTTTGAACGGGACGGCTTCGGCAAGGGTGCGCTGGCTGCCGCCCGGCATCGGAACGTCGAGCATGAAGTGCGTGCCGAGCATAATCATGCGCGCGACCCAGAAGAAGAGAATGTCGAAGCCGGTGACGAGCAGCGCGGTGGGATAGAAGGCGGCAAGGTCGGGGGTAAGGCCAAGAGAAGAAGCAGATCCCTCCGCTACGCTGCGGGATGACAAACTGGCGGTACCGGGCCAGCCGAAGACGGTGAACGGCAGCAGGCCGGAGGAGAACCAGGTGTCTAGAACGTCGGTCTCCTGCGCGATGTCGGAGGAGCCGCAGGTGGAGCAGGCGGTGGGCGTCTCGCGGGCGACGGTGATGGCGTGGCAGGCCGTGCAGTGCCATGCGGGAATGCGGTGTCCCCACCAGAGCTGACGGGAGATGCACCAGTCGTGGATGTTCGTCATCCACTCGAAGTAGGTCTTGGAGTACATCTCCGGAGTGAACTGGATGTGGCCGTCGCGCACGGCGGCGATGGCTTTGGCGGCGATTGAGTCTCGTGCAACTCCACCGGGGCTAAAGCCCCCCTCTTGTGCGGGCGTATTCAGGGGACTGAAGCCCCCTGCTCCCTCCGGTTTGCCCCCTGTTCCCTTCGGTTTGCCCTCTGCACCCTTCGGTGTGCCCCCTGCACCCTCCGGCGATTTGTTGACGGCGAGGAACCACTGCATGGAGAGGCGCGGCTCGATGACGGCGCCGGAGCGCTGCGAGAGGGCGATGGCGAGGTTGTGATCCTTAATGGCGACGAGCAGACCAGCGGCTTCGAGGTCGGCGACGATGCGCTCACGCGCGGCGAAGCGGTCGAGGCCGTGGTAAGGCGAACCGGGCAGGTCGATTTGTGCGGAGGTGTCGAGGATGGTGATCGAAGCGAGTGAGTGGCGCTGGCCGATGGCGAAGTCGTTGGGGTCGTGCGCGGGCGTGACTTTGACCGCGCCGGTGCCGAACTCGGGCTGTGCCCAGTCGTCGGCCAGGATGGGGATTTCGCGATTGGCCGCACCGTTGACGGCGCTCAGCGGCAACGAAATGACTTTGCCGATGACGGCGGTGTAGCGCGCGTCGGTGGGGTTGACGGCGACGGCGGTGTCGCCCAGCATCGTCTCGGGGCGCGTGGTGGCGACGACGATGGAGGCTGTTCCATCGGGCAGGGGGCCGTCGGCGAAGGGATAGCGGATGTGGTAGAGCTTGCCCAGGCGATCTTCGTGCGTGACTTCGAGGTCGGAGACGGCGGTCTGCTGGATGGGGTCCCAGTTGACGATGTATGCGCCGCGATAGATGAGGCCCTGTTCATATAGCCGAACGAAGGCCTCCTTCACCGCGACGTTGAGGTGGTCGTCCATGGTGAAGTACTCGCGCGACCAATCGACCGAGGCACCGAGGCGGCGCATCTGATCGGTGATGGCAGAGCCGTACTGCCGCTTCCACTCCCACACGCGGGCTATAAACGCATCCCGGCCCAACTGCTTCCGGGATGAGCCTTCGCTGGCGAGTTGGCGTTCCACCATCATCTGTGTAGCGATGCCCGCGTGGTCGGTGCCGGGAACCCAGAGCGAGGTCTGGCCGCGCATTCTGTGCCATCGGGTGAGGATGTCCATCTCCGTCTGGTTGAGCATGTGGCCCATGTGCAGGCGTCCGGTGACGTTGGGCGGAGGCAGCAGTTGGGTGAAGTTCCGCGCTGGATTGCCCGCGGCTGTTGCTGCCGGACTCTGGACTTCAAAGAGCTTCTCGCTGACCCAGTACTCGGCCCAGCGGCGCTCGATAATGGAGGGGTCGTAGGCCTTGGGAAGATTGCTGGCGGAGGCTTCGGTGGCTGGCTGGGCGGCCAATTCCGGCTGCGTCTGGGCGGGCGATTTTGGCGTCTTTTCGTGACTCATGGGGATACGTCAAGGGTAGCACTGGCGGACAGGCTTGGTCGCGCGGGGAATCCATGCCACAGGTCAATCGCATGAAGGTCATGCGGGGCCGAGGAGATGCTGTACCTGCAATCCGCCTGTTGCGATATAGAGATAGACTGTCTGGCAGACCCCTTCCACCGGCTGTGCTTGACGATTCATGTCCATGAAGGCAAGGAATTTGCCGCTAACTCAGCGGGTGTATTGCTCAAAGATTGGTCTTGCCAACCGTCACGCGATGAGCTTAGTATCCGATTCGATCCCGCAATAAATGCTCAATTACGCACTGCCAGGACTGAGTAATTCGCACTGCCAGGACTGAGTAACAGGTTGTAGCCGGATATCGCCCGAAACGCTCGGACAATTCCCGGAAAGGTAAGTTTGGGTTCAATACACCCTTATCCACAAGTGAGGGGTTTGAATACCAGCGCGCATTGGAGTGACGACACAATGACTTGGTACGCCTACTGCATTGCAGAACGAAACGCATTCCCTGAGCTTTGCCGTCATCGCCGTCCAATGCCACTTACGGGAGTCTCGGGACTCTTTGGCAACCAGACCTTTCTGTTTCCGGCAAGCGATTTGGCCGTGATCGTCAGCGAACACACAGCGGAGGACGCCGCCCGGATGGACCCGAACTCGGCCAAGGACCACGCGCGCGTGATCGCGGACTGCTTCAAGCTGTCGACCGTGCTTCCCTTCCGCTTTGGGACGACCTTTGCGGACGACGATGCGCTGCGGCGGTCTGTCCGATCCAACCAGCGGCACTTTACGGCGAACGTGGAGCGGCTGCGCGGCAAGGCGGAGATGCACCTGAAGGTGCTGATGGACGACACCTGTCCGGGCACCTCGGCGCGCGATATGACGGTGGGGCAGCAGTACCTGACCAGCCTGCGGGAGAGCGCGGCCCGGCAGCGGGATAGGCAGTCGCGGGCGCGCGCCCTGTCGGTGCAGATGCACCGCATGTTCCTGCCGATCGCCGAGGAGATCACATGCAAGCGCACGGAGTCCGGCAAAATGCTGCTGGACATCGCCCACCTGATCGACAACAAGACGGTGGAGCGCTACCAGAACAAGTACACGTCGGCGACACTGGAGATGAAGGAGTGCCGGATGCAGTTGTCCGGGCCCTGGCCTCCATATCATTTTGTGCAGCGCCACTCGGCCACGCCGCAGCATAGCGCCTGACACTGCGACCGGAATCCGATGGCAGTCGAAGGCCGCCCCGCGCGGCCTTTGCGCGTTTGGGGTGCGAATTGGGCGGCCGTCGTTTATAAGAGAAGGATGAGATCACTACAGGGCAAGGTTGTTCTGATTACCGGCGCCAGCTCGGGCTTTGGCCGGGCGACGGCGTTCGCGTTTGCGGCGGAGGGAGCGCGGCTACTGCTGTGCGCGCGGCGACTGGAGCTGCTGCGGGAGATGGAGGCGCCGCTGCTGGAGGCGGGTGCCGAGGCAGTCTTGTCCTTCCGGCTGGACGTGCGGGACCGCGCTGCGGTTTCGGCGGCCATCGCGGGACTGCCGGAGGAGTGGGCGGCGATCGACATTCTGGTGAACAATGCGGGGCTGAGCCGCGGGCTGACCAAACTCTACGAAGACGACCCGAAGGACTGGGACGAGATGATCGACACCAACGTGAAGGGGCTGCTGGCGATGACGCGGGCGGTGGTTCCGGGCATGGTGGCGCGTGGAGCGGGGCATGTGATCAACCTTGGCTCGACCGCCGGACATCTTACCTACGCCAATGGAGCCGTCTACTGCGCGACCAAGGCAGCAGAGAAGGCAATCAGCGAGGGGCTGAAGATTGATTTGATGGGGACGGCGGTGCGGGTCACGTCGATCGATCCGGGGATGGTGGAGACGGAGTTCAGCCAAGTGCGCTTCCATGGCGACGAGGAGCGGGCGGCGAAGTTCTACGAGGGCGTTACGCCGCTGACGCCGGAGGATGTCGCCGATGCGATTCTGTGGGCGGCGACCAGGCCCGCGCATGTGAACATCCACACGATCGTGCTGACAACGATCGACCAGGCCAACTCGACAGTGGTGCATCGGCGCAGCGTGAGCTAGAGGTGGACCGTCCAGCCGAGTTCGGTGAGCTTCTCCTCGATGTCGGCCAGTGCGTTGGCCAGAGCGGTGCGCCGGATCGGGCTGGGGGTTCGCTCGGCGAGGATGCGTTCGCGCTGCAGAACGAGGGCTTGGCGCTTTCGCGTGCGTACGGCTTCGCGCGCGTGGGCGGCGGCTTTGTCCTGTACGGGTGAGGTGGCCTTCGCAGGCTGCTTTTTTGCGGATTTTGTTTCCAATCCTTGTGACATGGGTTAATTTTACGCCTGTGCGCGGGATTGCATCCGGTTCTGGATCCGATCGAGCTGCGTGCGAGCGGATGCTGCGGAGGATGTGCGCGGTGGACCGGACGCGCGGATGCCTATAATAGGAGGACGCGCGAGCGATGGAACGGAGTGGGGAGAGTTTGGCAATCATTGTCCAGGTAGAGGGCCTTCGCAAGGTCTATGGGGGCAGGCAGCGGGTGGTTGCCGTAGATGGCATCGACCTGGGCGTGCGCGAGGGCGAGTTGTATGGATTGCTGGGCCCGAACGGCGCGGGAAAGACGACGACCATCGGGGTATGCACGACGCGTGTTCTACCGACAGCGGGAACGGTGCGCATCGCGGGAGTCGATGTGGTGCGGTCGCCGTCGATGGCGCGGCGGTCGATGGGAATCGTGCCGCAGTTCAATACGCTCGACCGGTCATGCACAATTTACGAGAACATCCACTTTCACTGTTTGTACTTCGGCCTCTCGCGCGGTGAGGCGAAGCATAGGACGGACCAACTGCTGGAGCAGTTTTATCTGAGCGAGCGGGCGGACGCGTATCCCGCGCAACTCTCCGGCGGGCTGGCGCAGCGGGTGCAGATTGCCCGTGCGATTGCGCATCGGCCCAAGGTGCTGTTTCTGGATGAGCCCAGCGCCGGGCTCGATCCGCAGAGCCGTATTGCGATGTGGGATGCGGTGCGGCGGCTGCGCGAGGAGGGGATTACAGTGGTGCTGACGACGCACTATATGGAGGAGGCCGACGAGCTGTGCGACCGCGTGGCGATCATCGACCACGGAAAGATTCTGGTGGAGGACACGCCGGCCGCGCTGAAGGGATCGGTAGGCGCGCAGAAGGTCTATGCGCTGGAGCTGAGCGATCCGGCGGGCGCGGCGGCGCTGGGTAGGCTGTTGCAGCCGATGGCGGGCGTGCGCAGCGTCGAGCCGACGCAGAGCGGAATGCGCATCTTCGCGGACAACGCGGATGGGCTGCTGCCGGATATTGTTCGCGCCAGCAATCCGTATGGGCTGCGCGATTTGACGATTACGGAGACGAGTCTTGAGACGGTGTTTATACGGCTTACAGGGCGGGATCTGCGGGAGTAGGAGTTCCGGAGTAGAGGCTTATGGCGGTAGTGGAGACTGAGATCGACGCGAGATGTCCGGCAGAGAGACCTGCTGCGTTCATGCTCTACGCGCGCGCGTTTGCGGGGCTGTTTCTGCGCGACCTGCATGTGCTGCGGCGTGAGATGCCCGCGTTTCTGGTGCGCGTGGTCATGAATCCGCTGCTGTTTCTCTTTGTGTTTACCTACATCATGCCGCACATGAGCGGCGGCGCGGCGATGAACCCGACGGCCTCGATGGCAGGCGCTGCCGGGGCTAATTTTTCGACGGTGCTGCTGCCGGGACTGATGGCGGTGGCGATCATGTTCTCGGGAATTGCGGCGGTGGCGCTGCCGCTGGCGCAGGAGTTCGGCGTGACGCGCGAGATCGACGACAGGGTGATGTGTCCTCTGCCGGTGGCTGCGGTGGCGGTGGAGAAGATCGTCTTCAGCGCGGTGCAGAGCATGATTGCGGCAGGAGTGGTCTTTCCGCTGGCGTACTACATGCCCGCGACGCCGGTCTATGCGCACGTGGATAGCTGGGTGTTTCTGATTGCGGTGCTCGCGCTGGCCAGCCTTACGTCGGGCGCTCTGGGGTTGGTGATTGGGACCAGCGTGCGGCCACAGCAGATCGGGCTGATCTTCGGCGTGGTGGTGATGCCGATTACGTTTCTGGGTTGCGTGTACTATCCGTGGGCCGCGCTGCACAGCATCAAGTGGTTGCAATACGCGGTGCTGATCAACCCGATTGTATACATGAGCGAGGGGCTGCGCGCGGCGCTTACGCCAGGGATGCATATGAATCCGTGGCTGATCATAGCGATGCTGACGTGCTCGCTTGCGGTGCTGACGTGGTTTGGGGTTCGGGGATTTCTGCGGCGAGTGATCGACTAGGACTACGCGAGGTCGAAGAGGAGAAACTCTGCGCCGGATTTGCTTTCGATGGTGATGGAGGATTCGGCTTCGATCTCGAGACCGTCGCCCTCATGCAGCGTTTTGCCGGCGGCCAGGACGTCACCGCGCGCGATTTGCAGCCAGCCGTTTCCGAGGCGGAAGGTGTGAGTGACGGAGCCGCTCGGGTCGAGCTTTGCGGCGAGGAGTTCCGCGTCGGAGTGGATGCGGAAGGAGCCATCGCGCGCGTCGGTGGAGGCGAGCAGATGCAGGCGATTGGGCTGCTCCTGCACGGTGAAACGCTTCTGTTCGTACTTCGGCGGAATGCCGAGCTGGTTGGGGACGAGCCAGATCTGGAGGAGGTGGAGGGTCTTGTCGGCGGAGGGATTCATCTCGCTGTGGCGTACCCCGGTGCCCGCCGACATGTGCTGGAGTTCGCCGGGAACCAGCGTCTCGCTTGCGCCGGTGCTGTCCTCATGCTTGACCGCGCCTTCGAGGACGTAGGTGAGGATCTCCATGTCGCGGTGGGGATGCTTGCCGAATCCCATCGCGGGGGCGACGCGGTCCTCGTTGATGACGCGCAGGGCGCGGAAGCCCATATGCGCGGGATCGTAGTACTGGTCAAACGAGAAGCTGAAGTTGGAGTCGAGCCAGCCGTGGTTGGCGTGGCCGCGGTCAGTGGCCGGACGGATCGTAAGCATTGCAAATCACCCTGAAGATTGGATGCTTCAGAGTGCGCGTGGATGCAGGCGAGACATCGGTGCTGACTGACTTACAGGCCTTTGCGCAGGGCCCGCCATGCAATGTCGCGGCGGAGCTGCATTCCGTCGAAGGAGATTTCTTCGAGCGCGGCGTAGGCCTTGGCGAGGGCGTCTTCGAGCGGTGTAGTTGAGGGCGATGCACTGGCGCTGGAGACTGCGGTGACGGCGAGGACTCGGCCGCCGGCAGTGACGATTGTGCCGTCCTTGGCGGCGGTTCCGGCGTGGAAGACGACAGTGTCGGGGTGCTGCTGGTCGAGGCCGGAGATGGGTTGGCCGTTGACGACCTTGCCGGGATAGCCGCCACTGGCTGCGATGACGCAGACGCTGGCGCCGGGCTTCATCTTGATTGCGAGGCGTTCGGCGGTGCCGTCGATGGCGGCGTCGAAGAGGTCGACGATGTCGCTTTCGAGGCGGACGAGAATGGCTTCGGTCTCGGGGTCGCCGAAGCGGGTGTTGAACTCGAGGACCATGGGCTTGATCGAGCCGTCGGGCTGGTTGCTGGGAGGGGGCGTCATCATCATGCCGCAAAAGAGGATGCCGTGGAAGGGCGAGCCTTCGCTGGCCATCTTGTCGACGACCGGTTGGGCAACGTTGGCCAGCAGCCACTGCTCCAGTTCGGCGCTCATCAGGCCGTCCGCGGTGTAGGCTCCCATGCCGCCGGTGTTGGGGCCAGTGTCTCCCTCGCCGATGCGCTTGTGGTCCTGCGCGGCGGCCAGCGCTACGGCGTGCTTACCATCGCAGAGAGCGAAGAACGACAGCTCTTCGCCGTCAAGGAACTCTTCGAGGACAAGCTCTTTTTCGGCGGTGCCGAGCAGCGCGCCGGAGAAGATCTCCTGCGCGGCCTGCTCCGCCTCGGCGTGCGACTGGCAGATGACGACGCCCTTGCCCGCGGCGAGGCCGTCGGCCTTGACCACGACCGACGCACTGAAGCGGGGAAGCTCGCGGCGTACCTCTTCGAGCGAGCGGCAGACGGCGTAGGCGGCGGTGGGAATCGCGTGGCGCTGCATGAACTCCTTGGCGAAGGATTTGCTGGACTCCAGGCGCGTGGCGGCTTGCGTGGGGCCGAAGACGCGCAGGCCGCGGCGGTGCAACTCGTCGACCAGACCGAGAGAGAGCGGAAGTTCGGGGCCGACGACGGTGAGGGCTGGGCGTTCTGCCTCGACAACGCGCAGCATCGCGGCCAAGTCTCCAGTGTTGACCGGGACTGTGCGGGCGGACTGCGCGATGCCTGCGTTGCCCGGCGCGCAGACTACTTCGGTTACACGTGCGGACTTGCGCAATGCCCAGACGATCGCGTGCTCGCGTCCGCCGCCACCGATTACCAGAACCTTCATGGGGGAATCCTCTTCTGTTGAGCGCGTATGCTCGCTAGTCTATCGTTTGGCGAAGTTTTTGGCGTGGAACAAGCGGCTATCGAGCGCCGAGGAGATGGGCGACCAGGGCGGAGGCTTGCTCGATGGTCTCCTGGTCGCCGCCGAAGCCGGGGAGCCAGTGCAGGGCGGGGTCTTTGCGGAACCAGGTGAGCTGGCGCTTGGCGTAGTTGCGATGGCCCTGCTGGGCGGCTGCGATGGCCTGGTCGCGGGTAACTTCGCCGCGTAGCAGGGCGGCGGCCTGGGCGTAGCCGAGCGAGGTGAGCGGGCGGCAATCGTCGCCAAATTGCGTGACCAACCGCGCGGTCTCTTCGACCAGGCCTCCGCCTTGCGTGGGCGGGTTGAACATCCGGGCTGCGCGGCGGTTGATGCGGTCGTAGAGTGCGGCGCGCGGCGGGTTGAGGCAGAGGCTGAGGATGCGGAAGCCGGTGAGCGGGTCGCGCGGCTGCTGCTGCCACTGGCGGGTGATTGGTTGGCGGGCGGAGAGCGTGACTTCGATGGCGCGGACGAGCTTGGGCGTGTCGTTGGCGTGGATGAGGCCGGCGGCAGCGGGATCGAGGCGGGCGAGGATGCGGTGCAGGTGGGCAGGGCCGCGAAGTTGGGCCAGATCGCGGAGTCTGGCGCGGAGGGGTTCGTGGCGGGGCGGCGCGGGGAAGAGGCCGTCGACGAGCGCGCGCAGGTAGAGGCCTGTTCCGCCACAGACGATGGGCAGTCTGTCTCGGACTGGTTCACCACTGCCGCGGGCGCTGATCTCGCGGATGGCCTGGCGGGCGAGGCGGCTATAGTCTCCGGCGGTGCAAGGAGCGTCCGGCGGAAAGACGTCGATGAGGTGATGGGGGACGCGGGCGCGCTCGGCCAGGGTGGGCTTGGCGGTGCCGATCTCCATTCCGCGATAGACGGCGACCGAGTCGCAGGAGACGATCTCGCCGGAGAACTGCTCAGCCAGGGCGAGGGCGAGGGCGGTCTTGCCGCTGGCGGTGGGGCCGGCGACGACGACCAGCGGCGCGAGCGGCCCGGCATGATCTGCCGCGTGGTCTACCAAAGCCGCCACCAGCCCGTGGTGAAGACGCGATGGACGCCGGCGCGGAGGATGGCGAAGAGGATGGCGGCGAAGGCGAGGAGGAGCATGCCGCGGAGCTGGCGGCGGCGAACTAGCTGCGCATGCAGGGGAGATTCCGTGCGGGATTCATCGGCTTGCGGGACGGGCTGAGGGTCTTCTGCGAGCCGGGACATTGATGGCTACTCCGGGAGCGGGATGTTGTAGAAGAATCCTACGCGCAGCTCGAGCTGCGGGCCGTGGAACTGCCTGGGAAGCGGCAGGAACTGGCCTTCGCTGGTGATGGCGTTCCATGCGGCGTGGTCGAGCGCGACATCGCCGGAGCGGGTCTCCAGCGTCATGGCGCCGATCTTGCCGTCGGGCAGGATGGTGAAGCGGATGCCGACGACTCCCTTCTTCATCAGCGGGGGCTCGACCTCTTCGGGGATGAGAGGGTCCCAGTTGCGCTGGATGTCGTCGTGCAGGCGGCGCATGTAGGAGCTGAAGTCGACGCCCATGGTGTCTGAGAGGATCTCGGCACCGGCCTGCAGCGGTCTATGCGACCCGGGCGACGAGCCGTAGTCGGCTCCGCCGCGACCGCTGAGCGCTCCTCTCATGGCGTCCTGGATTGCGCCACGGGCGCTCTGGTTGTTCTGGGCGAAGTTGGGCTTCGGCGCGGCAGGCAGTGGTGATTCGACCGATGGCTGGGCGGGCTTTGGCGCGGCGGGCAGAGGCGCGGCGGGCTGCGGGACGGGCGGCGCTGTGGCGCTGGCCTCTTGCTGCGGAGGCTGCGGCGTGGGCGCGGCCAGGCGGGCCTGCTGCTGAAGCTGCTCCATGGTCTTGCGGTCGATCTGCGGATGCGGCGGCGGCTTCAGCGCGGGTGCGCTGTGCTGCTGGAGAAAGGTCAGCTCCTGGTCGTGCTGCTTCATCAGGGCGATGGGGTCGATGTAGCGCGGCTGATGCCAGAGGACGCGGGGGCCGTAAAAGAGGAACCAGGCGATGGCGAGCCAGATGATGATGGAGATGTAGATGGACTCGCGGAAGCGGGCGCGGGAACGCTCGTCGTCGAGCGAATCGAGCAGGTGGATGATCTCATGCTCCTCCAGTTCGCCGTAACGGCTGGTGAGCAGCTTGCGAGGCTGGCCTGCACGAGAGCTTTCCTGGCCGGCGGCTGCGTCTTCCGTCGTCGTTTGGGTGCTGTCTGGGGCGCGAGACGGTTTGGGGAAGAGCTCAATAATGGGCATTGGTCAGGATTAGTGGGACGTTTGGCGGTTCTATTGTTGGGTAGCTCTCGGTTGTTAGACGGCGCAAAGATGCGTCCGGCATTGGCTATTGATATAGACCCCGCAAAACGGCGGGAGCTTCGCTGGTTCCTTATTTTCTCACCTTTGAGGGTCTGCCTTGAAACCTTTGCCGGTCTGCCTGGGGCCGAGAGGGCCGAATCTTGTGCGCCGTCGCGGGGTTGAGGAGCAGAGGGACCGTGCCCGGATCAAGCTGGACGTAAACTAACAGAGGATGAAAGAGCCGACTGGGTTGGCGAAGACGGAGTTCGTCGATTGTGAACCTGCCGGGTTCGCCGGACGGCGCGTGAGTAGACCGATAGAATCGAGTTGCCTGTGAAGATTGGACCGATCGTACTTCTGCATAAAGCCAGCGCCGTGGTGAGCGCGGCCCTGCTGCCGTTTGGCATCTGGGGGCTGGGCGGGCTGGCATTCATCGACGCCGGGATTTTTCCGATTCCGACGACAATGGATGGGGCGGTGATCGGGTATGTGGCCAGCGACCACCGGAAGTTCCTGCTGTACTGCCTGATGGCGGCTGCCGCCTCGGCCTTGGGTAGCCTGATTCCGTACTATGTGGGGCGCGCGGGCGGCGAAATCTTCCTGCTGAAGCGCATCAACCGGGCGCGCTATGAGCAGATGCGCGACCGCTTCGCGGAGCAGGAGTTCCTGGCCATCATGATCCCGGCGATGATGCCTCCGCCGATGCCGGTCAAGCTCTTCGAGTTCGGCGCAGGCGTCTTCGAGATGAAGCCACTGTTGTTCGCCACGGCGATCTTCTGCGGCAAGTTCATCCAGTTCCTGGTCTGCGCGCTGATTACGGTCTTTTACGGGCCGGAGATTGCGCACACGTTCCGCAGAACCGTGCATGAGCACTCCGACATTGTGCTGGCGGTCTCTTTAGCGATTGGGCTGACGTTCGTCGTGTATCTGCTGCGCAAGCTGTTCGACCGGCGGCGCGGCACGCAGTTTCCCATCGAAGAGACGGCTGAAACGGACGAGGCGGCTGAAACGGACGAAGCGGCAAGCAATGACGACACTACTCTGATTACCTAAGAAGTTGTTGGTTGCTGGTTGCTGGTTGACAACTGCGGCAGACGAGCGACCTCAACTAACAACCAGCAATGTTCTTACGCCGTAGGCAGGTCGTTGTTGTGTGCGGTGTGCAGCGACTCAATGATGTGGGTGGCCAGCACGGGCAGGCCGAAGAGCGCGCCACAGGTGAGCGCGGTGGAGGCCAGGTCGTTGCGGTAGAAGGGAAGGCCCGCCACGTAGCAGGCGCCGAGGCCGGCGAGCGAGCGGGGGTACATGCTCATGGAGCCAGCGGTCCAGACGACGAAGTTGCTGATGAGGAAGAAGGAGGTGGAAGAGGCTAGCACTCCGGCGACGACACGCAGCAGGGTGGGCTTCTGCAGGATGCCCATTCCGAGCAGGCAGACGGCTGCGTACCACAGCCAGGTGACGAGGTAGGTTCTCGCCTGGAAGGGATACTGATAGGCGAAGACGGTGAGGTAGTAGTCGGTTGCCATGAGCACGGCGACGGCGGAGGGGAGCATCCATGCGGCGCGCTTCGAGCTGCCCATCCGGGAGCCGAAGAAGAGCAGGCCTCCGCCGAGAGCGGTGAAGTTCCAACTGACGGCGTGGAAGGCGTGGGGAAGGATGCGGCTGAGCACGGCAAGCAGAAGGACGAAATAGGCGAGCATGGAAGACCTCGAAGGGAATCTGGAGAGCAGGCCCGGAGCGGGATGGAACGGGAGCGGCTGTCAGATTCGATTCTCGGTCTTCGCGGCTGTGCGGTCAACTGTGTGGGAGGCGCGAGGCGCGAGGTGCGAGGCGTTGCGGCTGTGGACTTGCAAAACGTGCGGCTTGGAATAGTATGTCTCTGTCTTGAATGGATGTGCCATGATCTCTCGCAGAGTTGTCCCCCTGATGCTTTCGGCAGTTGTTATTTGCTTTGCGCCATTTGTCAGCTCGGCACAGTCTGGACAGCAAGCTGCGGCTTCCGATTTGTCAAAGCTGTCTACAGACAAACTTATGGCTTGCTATGTAAACCTGAAATTGTGTGGGGCAAGCGATATTTGGCAGATATCCGACGAACTAAATAGTCGTCTACCCTCTGTGCCCTCGGAGCGCTTGGTAGCTTGTTTTGACGACTGGAAAGTTTGTGGAGCACAAGAGGATCGAACATCCGGGTGGCCTATATCGGACGAACTCGCGCGACGAGGCGACATCCAATGGCTTCTTGATCGCTATTGGCAGACCCGGAACATGATGATTCGCAATGGCATCGAGCACGTTGCATACCACTTTGACACTCCGGAAGTTACAGCATTTATGAAAAAGGTTGTATCCAAGAGAGTGTTCGACGGCGAGGATCGGTACTGGCCAGTCAATTATCTGGCAAAGAAATGCGACACCGTGGCTCTGCGTGAACTAAGCAGCGGCCGATATCGGGGTCAGGCAGCCTGCAATACCAGACCAGCGTCGAGCTCTTGGGAAAATGTGGTTACAGGCCAGCGATTCCATATCTAGTTGACGACGCTCTCTATGATTTTTCGTTAAATATCGTGATTGCGGCCCAAGATAGCCTGCAGCAAATTTATCCGGATGCGCCCCAAGACTTCGACTCGCTCGAAAAAGTACAACGATACTACTGCGGTCGGGCTAAGCGAGACGGGTTCAAGGTGAAGTGTATCGACCACTGATGTTGCCGTGGCGTCAGGCGAGGCCGGAGCCGGAGGCTAGCAGGGAGTGGATGGTGATGTCGTCGAGGAAGCTGATCTCCAGGCGGATGGCGACGATCTGGCCGAGTTCGGCCGCCAGGCGCAGATGTTGACGGCGGGTGCAGAGCTCGGTGAGGGCCTCGTGGCCGGCGCGGGTCAGCTCGACTCCGGTGGCGATGATGGCGGCGTAGAGGTCGAGGACCGCGAGCAACTGGATCTCGATGCGGAACTCCATGTTGGTGGGGGAGAGGGTCTTGCGTTCGAGCACCCAGCCGCCGCAGTTGCTGAAGGCCGCCGTCAGGTGGGGAAGCAGGCCGTGGCGCTGTTCGTAGGTGAAGCCCTGGATGTCTAGCGAATGCATGGGTTCGATGAGCCGCCGCGGCTTGGAGGTGATTGCCGCTACTATGTTCATCGGAGCCATGGCACCGGCGCGTGATAGGCCAGGGGGGTACGGGGGTCACGTGACTACGGGGGGTCACGTGACCAGGAGAGCAAGGTACCAGGTTCGAGGTACGAGGGTAAAGCCAGGGTCCTCGAACCTGGACCCTCGCACCTAATCCTCCATGACGACGACGGCGAGGGCGATGTCTTTGCCGTGGGTGAGGCTGAGGGAGATTCCTGCGATGCCAAGCCGGCCGGCGCGCTGGGCGGCGCGTCCGGTCAATTGCAGCGTGGGTCTTCCGCCGGACTCGCGGTTGACCTCCAGCTCGAGCCAGCTCACGCCCTGGCTGATGCCGGTTCCCAGGGCTTTGGCTCCAGCCTCCTTGGCGGCGAAGCGCGCGGCGAAGCTCTCGGCGGCGTTCTTCTTGCGCCTGCAATAGGCGATCTCGCGCGGGGTGAAGACGCGATCGAGGAAGCGGTCGCCGAAGCGGTCGATGCTCTGGGCAATGCGCGCTATCTCGATAACGTCCGTGCCTACTCCGATGACCATTGCGACTCTCTCTGTTTCGGCTCTAGTGTAGCGTGGGCGGGGGGTGGTACCCTCTGATCAAGCTCCGATGCGGCTTGCAGGGCGCTGCGCCAAGGCTTGCAGTGGGTTGTATGTGCATGGTTCGCCGAGAGGATTGAGGAGGTTTATGCCCAGCCAGCAGGAGGTCCGATGGTCGCAACTGAAGATCGGGGTGATTGTGCTGGTGTCGGTGGTGATTCTGACGACGCTGTTGTTCCTGATGACCAGCACGTCGGGGCTGGGTTTCTTCTCTCGCAAGCTGACGGTGACGACGTACTTTGAGAACTCGGCCGGGCTGAAGGTTGGCGCGGCGGTGAACCTGGAAGGGGTGACGATCGGAACGGTGAAGACCATCACCGTGGTGACGACGCCGGAGCGCAAGCTGACGCCGGTGCAGGTGGTGATGAAGCTGGACAGCAAGTACCAGAGCAGCCTGCATACCGACTCGACGGCGGCGCTGACCACGGTGGGCGTCCTGGGCGACACGGTGGTGGACATCAACAGCCAGATCGCGACCGGGCCGGCGTTGCGCGACGGCGACGAGCTGAAGACGCTGGAGACGCCCAGCATCCAGGACGTGGTGAAGGCCAGCCAGGGAACCATCGAGAGCCTGAACGTGGTGTTGGCGAAGTTGAATACGGTGGTGGACAACATGCAGTCGGGCAAGGGCTCGTTCGGCCAGTTGCTGACCAACCCCGACCTGTATAACAAGTTTGACGCGGCCGCCGACGAGGTGCATACGCTGAGCGTGAAGATGAACAGCAACAACAATACGGTGGGCAAGTTCTTCAACGACGACGCTGCGATGTACAACCGGCTGAACGATGCCATCGGCCGGGTGGACGACATTACCAAGAACCTGCAAAACGGGAAGGGCAGCGCGGGCAAGATGCTGACGGACGAGACGCTATACAACAATCTCAACCAGTCGCTTGCGAATCTCAACTCCATCCTGGCGGACGCGGAGGCGGGCAAGGGGAGCGCGGGAATGTTGCTGAAGGACCCGACGTTTGCCAAGAAGCTGAACGATACGATCACCCAGACGGATGAGCTGGTGACGGCGATCAACTCCGGCAAAGGGACGCTGGGCAAGCTGGCGACCGACGATGCGATGTATGCCAACCTGAACAAGCTGCTGACCGAGACCACATCGCTGGTGACGACCATCCGTCAGGACCCGAAGAAGTATCTGTCGATCCATATGAGGGTCTTTTAGGAACAGTTGTCTGTTGCAGGTTGCAGGTTGTCAGTTGAGGGCAACTGCTGTGATTTTGGTGGAGAGGTCTCACCGACTTTGAGCCCACCTCGGGCACCGGACAACTGGCAACCTGCAACTGGCAACCAGCAACCAACAACTGTTTTTTGGGGAAGTGGCGCAAAGTCGCCGCAGCTTCTACAATAAGCGTTAGGCATTTGTATCCCCAGAGAGTTGCTCGCAACCGAGGCGCGTCGCAGTCTGGCGGCCGGCGAGGATTAAGGAAGCGCATGACGTTGAGCAGGATTGGCCGGATTACACGGGCCCTGGTTGTATCCATGGCGGTAGTGCTGGGCATGTCGGCGTGCGGCGGCTACACGGTCGGCTTCATGTGGGTTCTGGGCACGCAGTACAACCAGATCGCCGGCTTCAAGATCGACGACTACACAGGCAACCTGACCACCATGGTGAACTCTCCGTACCCATCGGGGGGCACGAACCCGGTGTCGATTGCGGTGCGCGCGGGCGGCAACTACGTCTTTGTGGTGAACAAGGGGACGTACAGCGCCAAAGGGATCAGCAACGGCGACGGCAACATCGCGGTCTTCGCGGTGGGCGAGGACGGGGTGCTGACCTTCCAGAACACATACAACACGGCGGGCAACTCGCCGGTGTGGGCGGTGGCGAACGGGACGGGGAGCTATCTATACGTTCTCGACTCGCAGGCCCCGGACTATGCCACGACGGGCAACGGAGACATTACGGTCTTCGGCGTCGACGGCGGCACGGGCCGGTTGCAACTGGTGCCGAACCAGTTGATCAAGAATGCCGCGGGGCAGCAGTTGAATTACTTTGAGGTTGGCAAGGCGCCGACCACGTTCCGCTCCAGCGGCTCCTGCCTATACACGCTGGATTCGGGCGATCAGACGATCTACCCGTATGGGATCGGGAGTGCCGGCCAACTGACGATCGAGATCAACTCGACGATCCCGCTGGGCACGGTCAATGCGACCTCGCTCAACGTATCCGGAAGCAGCATCTACATCACGGATGCGGGTTCGACGTTGTCCACCGGAGGATCGATTATTCCCTATACGCCGGGGGCGAGCTGCTCGCTGAGCGTGCAGGCCGACGGCGCGGTGGCGAACCTGCCGCTGACCTCCAACCCGGGGTACAGCATGACCGACACCAAGGGCAAGTTTCTATATGTGCTGAACCACGGCACCACCAATTCGAACACCGCCAACAGTACGATCTCGGCATACATCATCGAATCGACGGGCCAGTTGCAGCCGGTCTCGGACGCCAACAATCCATACCCAGTCGGCAATGGGCCTGTATGCATGGTGGAAGATCCGTCGAACCAGTATGTGTATACGTCCAACAGCAACGATGGGACGGTGACCGGGAAGTACATCAACCAGAACACGGGCCAGCTCTCCGACCTGACGCGCGGATCGTCCTTCTCTGCCTTTGCGGCACAGGCGTCGTGTCTTGCCGTAAGCGGGAACGTCGATTAGCGCCTGCGGCACAGATTCAGCCTGCGGCACAGATTCAGCCTGCGGCACGGATTCAGCCTGCGGCACGGGTCGGGCCGGAAGCACGGGTTCAGACGGAAGCACGGGATGTGCAGGCGGTAAGGGTTCGGCAGGCGGCACGGGATGTGCCTGCGCGCGCGACCGGAAGGTCACGATGCAAACGGGCGGGAGGAAGGCGATGCTAGCCTCTTCCGGACGGGATGGGGGCGGAGACAATCTGCCCCGGAGCTTAGGAATCGCATGAGGTTGAAACCGATGGGCCGTGCGGGTACGGCTTCGATGTTGTCCCTGGCGATGGCGCTCTGCGTCACGGCGTGCAGCAACGACTACACCGTTTCGTACCTGTACATGACGACGTCGAAGACGCTGCCGCACGGGCTGATCAACGCATACCAGATCGACTACCAGTCGGGATCGCTGCTGCCGCTGGCGGACTCGCCCATCGACACCGGTGGGCGGGACACAGTTGGGCTTGTGGTGGCGCCCAACAACCTGTTTCTTTATACGGTGAATAACTTCGACTCCGATGTGACGGAGTTCGCCATCGGGACGGACGGAAAGCTGTATCCAGAGAACACCTACAACATCTCGGGAAGCCTGCCCACGGCGGCGGCGATCGACGCCGCGGGCAAGTTCCTGTATGTGACCTTTACCTACCAGAACACGGCCAGCGGCCAGGAACTGTATACGCCGGCCAACCCAGGGCCGGGCGGGATTTCGATCTTCCCCATCAACGCGGACAACACGCTGGGCACGCCGGCGACGGTGAACGTGGGACGGAACCCGGTGGGCATTGCGACCAGCGCGGCAGGCAACTTCGTGTATGTGATCGAGCAGGACGCGGCGAGCACGAACAACCTGCTGGGATTTGCGGAGAATGCGACAACCGGCGCGCTGACACCGCTGGCCGGGGTCACGATCAACTCGGGCAACGTGCCATCGACTGGCTTCGCGTCGGGGCCGAACCCGGCGGGCCTGATCGAGGACGCAACGGCGAGCCATCTGTATGTCACGGACCAGACTCTCAACCAGATCGCCTCGTATTCGATGGGGGCGAATGGCATTCCAACGCCAATTTCTGGCGGGATCGCACAGACGGAGGCGGGGCCAATGGGAATGTCGTTCGACCTCAGCGGCAAGTTTCTATATGTGGCGGCTTATAGCGCGAATACGATCGACGGATATACTCTGGGCACAAGCGGACAGCCGGTGCGGTCGAGCGTGGCGGCGAGCGTGCAGGCAGGGACGGGACCGACCTGCGTGTCCGTCAGCGGATCTCCGAGCAATGCAGAGCCAAGCCACGCAATTTACCTGTACACGTCGAATGCGCTGAGCAACAACGTTACGGGCGAGCAGTTGAACCCGCAGGACGGCAGTCTGGACCAGATTCAGGGAATGCCCTTCGGCGGAAGCGCTCTGCCCACCTGTGTGGTCACGGTTCCGGCCTTCCCGCTTTACCTTTACTAAAAGCGACGGGCACAGTTGGCGATGCGGATGGAGAAGAACCGGGCAGGACAAGATTTTCAGCAGGCGGCGCAAACCGCCGGGATGAAGGAAGCAGATGAACTTGCATAGGATCAGTCGTACGGCGAAGGTCTCGGTGGTGTCTCTGGCGATGGTTCTTGGCCTCGCGTCCTGCACCCTCGACTACACGGTCGGGTACGTTTACATGACGACGAACAAGAGCAATCCGGGCGTGATCGATCAGTACGCAATCGACTTCGACTCGGGCTCGCTGAGCCAGATCGGTACGCCGGTTGCCGCAGGCAACGACCCGGTGACATTGGTGGCTGCGCCCAACGGCCAGTTCGTCTATGTGATCAACCAGGGCGACTCGACGGTGCAGGAGTTCGCGGTGCAGGGCGATGGAACACTGGCCTCGCAGCACGTTTATCCGACGGGCGGAGCGCATCCGACGGCGGTGGCGATCGACCCGCAGGGCGCGTTCCTGTATGTGACGAACAGCTATGCGGCAGGCGCTTCAACGGGGACGGGCTTGGTGTCGATCTTCCCGGTGAATGCGGACAACTCGCTGGGCACGCCTTTGACGCCACAACCCGTTGGCATCAACCCAGTGGGCGTGACGGTGAGCTACTTCAACCACTTTGTGTATGTGGTGGAACAACAGACTTCGACGACCGGGTTGATTCTCGGCTTCTCGCAGAATGCGACGACCGGCGCGCTGACGCCGGTTCCCGGAACCACGATTGCCGGTACCGCGGGCAATTCGGTGGTGACGGGATACGCCGCCGGCGTGACGCCCAGCGCAATCGCCGAGGAGCCGACCTCGCGCTTCGTCTATGTGACCGACCAGACCTCGAACCAACTGATCGGGTATACGGTGCTGCCTTCGGGCGGGCTGCTGGCGATGGTCAATGGGCCGTTCGCAACTGGACCGTTCCCGGCCAACCTGACCATCGACCCAACCGGCAAGCTGATCTATGTGGTGAACTACAACGCGTACACGGTGCAGGGCTACATGATCGATGGGGGGACGGGTACACCTTCGGGCGTGGTCGGCACGGTCGGCGCATCTGCGGTCGGGACCGGGACGGGGCCAACCTGCGTGGCCGTCGATCCCGCGCTGGGCGACTTTCTGTATACCTCGAACAGCCTGGACAATACGGTGACCGCCGAGCGGGTGAATCCGAACACGGGCGGGCTGTCGGGAGTGCAGAACTCTCCGTTCAACGGCTCCGCAGCGCCGACCTGCCTGGCAATTGTGCCGAATGGGCCGCACGCCTCGCAGGCCATCATTCCATAGAGGCTGCATCCGGCCAGATTCCGCAACGCAGAAAAGCCCCCGCGATGGGGGCTTTTCTGCGTTGAGTGGGTCAGTTGACGGATGGCGCGCGGCGGCGCAGGAGGGCCTTGCGGGCAGGCTCTTCCACCAGATAATACGCGACGAATGCGAGCAGAATGGTGGCGGCGTAGGAGATCCATGGATCGAACGCGGCCAGGTGCAGGCGATCGGTCACATGATAGAGGCGGAGCGTGTTGATGAAGTTGAAGTGCAGCAGAAAGAGGCAATAGCTGGCCTGGCCGAGCAGCACCAGCGGCCTCCAGGTGAAGATTGAGGCGATGGGGTTCGGTCCGCTGAGGCCAACGATGAGCGCGGCAAAGAGCGGCATCAGCAGTCCGCCGTGCATCAGGACGAAGGGCGCGTGCTGGACGGCCTCGGCGTAGAACGCGGCCAGCGCGATGAGGCTGGCTGCGGCGACCAGGGCGCGCCGGCGCGTGCTGAGCGCGAGGACAGTCTGGAGCTTGCCCAGGCCGACCCCAACCAGGAAGGTGGTTGCGTAGGCCAGCGGAGTGTACTTGAGCGCGCGCAGCCAGGTGCCGGAGCTGTAGCGGTTGATTGGCGCGGCGAGATGGTCCGGGTTGAGCAGAATGTAGAGCGAATGGGGAACCAGTCCGAGCGCCCAGATGGCGACCAGAAGCGCGATCAGGCGGGCGGGAGACTTTGGCCACTGCAGGCGGATGAGCCAGGGGAAGGCGGCGTAGAGGAGGACTTCGGCCGAGAGCGTCCAGGCGACGGTGTTCCAGAAGGTGGCAAGCCCTGGACTCCAACCCTGAAGCAGCAGCGGCGTGAGGATGAGGCCGACGAAGAAGTCCGCGTGGCTGCGCGCGTGCCACTCTGCCTGGAGCATGGAGAAGGAGATGGCGAGCGAGAGCAGGTAGACGGGATAGCTGCGGGCGAAGCGGGCGCGCCAGAACACGCGCTTGTCGAGCGGCGCGGACCGGCCAGAGTAGTTGTACGCGAGCACGAAGCCGGAGAGAAGAAAGAAGAAGCCGACGAAGACGTAGGCGCTGTCGAAGACTGGATCGAGAAACCGCATGTGCGGCGGCGTGAAGTGGAAGAACATGATGCCGAGCGCAAGCAGGCAACGAAGGCCGGTGAGCGCAGGCAGATTCGGCCTGCGCGCGGCGGCGCCCGGTTGCGCGAAGACAGGGGATGGTGCGCCGGGCTGTTGCAGGGTGGGGTCCACTGGATTCCAGTTTATCCGGGAAGCTGGACTGGGCGACTTGCGTGTTGCGCGACCGCTAAGGCGAGGCTGTTACGGAGTTGGCTGTTACGGAGTGACGAGGGAACCCAGCGGCTCGCCCTGGATGACGCGGACGATGTTGCCCGGCTCCTTCATGCTGAAGACCATCATGGGCATGTTGTTGTCGCGGCAGAGCGAGACGGCGGCGGTGTCCATCACCTTCAGGTTGAGGCGGAGAATGTCGGCGTAGGAGATTTGGGGGAACTTGGTGGCGTCGGGGTGGGTCTTGGGGTCGGCGGTATAGATGCCGTCGACCGAGGTGGCCTTGAGCAGGATGTCAGCCTTGATCTCCATGGCGCGCAGGCTGGCCGCGGTGTCGGTGGAGAAGAAGGGGTTGCCGGTGCCGGCGGCGAAGATGAGGATGCGGCTTTTTTCCAGGTGGCGCATGGCTCGGCGGCGGATGTATGGCTCGGCGACCTGGCGGATTTCAATGGCCGACATCACGCGGCAGACCAGGCCCAGCTTTTCGACAGCGTCCTGCAGCGCGATGGCGTTGATGACGGTGGAGAGCATGCCCATGTGGTCGGCGGCGACGCGGTCCATGTCAATGGCTTGCTGGGCGACTCCGCGGAAGAAGTTGCCTCCGCCAACCACGATTCCGATCTCGCATCCGAGGGCGTGGACAGCGGCGATCTCGGCGGCCACTTTGTGAATGAAGACAGCGTCGATGCCGAAGCCGGCGCCTGCGGCGAGGGCTTCTCCGGAGAGTTTGAGGAGGATGCGTTTGTACATGTCAGGACTAAGTATCGCACGGCGCTGGAAGGGTGGTCTGCCCGTTGCGTGGGCAGCAGCAGAAGTCGACCCATGGAGATGGTTGAGGGCGTCTCTGGGACCCAGAGACGCCCTCAAAGCCGTTCACGGTGCAGTTCCGGTTGCGTCCGGCCGCCGCAATGCGAGCGTTGCCGGTCAGATGCCCTCGCCCATGCTGACCTGGTCGGCGCGCGAAGACTGCTCGCTGCGGTACTGCGCGCTCTCTTCCTGCTCCACTTCAAGCGCATTTGCCGGTTCCTGGCGCGCGGTCTGCAGCTCGCCGTCCAGCCGCTCCACGCGGGTGGTCAGCCGCTTCACCTCGTCGGCCAGCGCGATGATGACATCGGAGAGCGGGTCGTTGACGTCATGGGGATCGGTGATGAGCACCCGCTTGCCGTTCTGATAGACGATGTGTGCGGGGACCCCGACCACGGTGGAGTCCGGAGGCACGTCTCGCACTACCACCGAACCCGCGCCGACGCGGGAGTTTTCGCCGATGGTGATATTGCCCAGGATGTTGGCGTTGTTGCCGACAAAGACGCCGTTGAGCAGGGTGGGGTGCCGTTTGCCGACACCCTTTCCCGTGCCGCCCAGAGTTACGCCCTGGTACAGAGTCACGTCGTCGCCTACGATCGCGGTTTCGCCGATGACGACGCCCATTCCGTGGTCAATGAAGACGCGGCGTCCGATGCGCGCTCCGGGATGAATCTCCACGCCGGTCCAGAAGCGCGTGACCTGCGAGAAAAAGCGCGCAAGAAGACGCAGATTTTTGCACCACATCCAATGATGAATGCGATGCGCCCAGACCGCCTGCAACCCCGGATAGCAGAGCAGCACCATCGCCTGCGACGTGGCGGCCGGATCGCGCTCGAATACGCAGCGGATGTCTTCGCGGATGGAGGCGATCAGGTTCATGGCGCGATGGGTGAAGTCGGCGTGCTCAGGGCCTGTTGCCGCAGCTCGTCGAAGAGCCCCGTGGAAAGATAGCGTTCGCCGAAGTCGGGAAGGATGGCAACGATCAACTTGCCCGCGTGCTTCGGCTGGCGCGCAAGCTCGACCGCCGCATGAACTGCCGCGCCGGAGGAGATGCCCACCAGCAGGCCCTCCTCACGGGGCAGGCGGCGCGCCATGGCGAAGGCCGCGTCGTTGGTCACCTGGATGACCTCGTCGATCAGTTCCGTCTTCAGCACCGTGGGCACAAATCCCGCGCCAATGCCCTGGATCTTGTGCGGCCCCGGAGCGCCACCGGAGAGAACGTGGCTATCCACCGGCTCGACGGCCACGGTCCAGAAGCCGGGCTTGCGCGGCTTGATGTACTGGCTGATGCCGGTCAGCGTGCCGCCCGTGCCAACGCCGGAGACCAGTATGTCCGCCTTGCCGTCGGTGTCGTTCCATATCTCCGGCCCGGTGGTCTCGAAGTGGATCTTCGGATTTGCGGGATTGTTAAATTGCTGCAGGATGTAGCTGTTCGGTGTCTCGCGCTGTAGTTCCTCGGCCTTGGCGATGGCGCCCTTCATGCCGCTCGGGCCCGGCGTCAGCACGATCTTCGCGCCATAGGCAAGTAGCAGGATGCGGCGCTCCACGCTCATCGTCTCGGGCATCGTCAGGATAATGCTGTAGCCCTTGACCGCGGCCACAAATGCCAGGCCGATGCCGGTGTTGCCGCTGGTGGGCTCGATCAGCACGGTCTTGCCGGGGGTGATCTTTCCCTCGCGCTCGGCGGCCTCGATCATGGCCAACCCAATGCGGTCCTTCACGCTGCTGGCCGGGTTGCGGCTCTCCAGCTTGGCCACTACGGTGGCGGTGGCTCCCTCGGTGACCCGGTTCAGTTGAACTAATGGAGTGCTGCCGATCAGATCAGTGATTTTCTTTGCGATGTTCATCGTGTCCCCTTTGACTCATAACCCGGCGCGACGCCGGTGTTGCGCTGCTGGGTGCGCGCTGCCGCGGATGAAGCAGCGCCCAATGCGGTGGGAGTACGAGGTGGGGTCAACAGAAAAATGCGCGGGGAGATGCTGCAATGCGGTCGTGGAGACGCCTTGCGACCTGCATCCCATCAAGCATGACCGAAACTGGCCCGCGAAGACGTTCGCAACGGTTCTGATTGGGATCGCTCATCACTCTACCAAAGATTATAAGAACGGCGCGGGACAATGTCTAACCATCAGACGTTTGCCACGCCATGCCTGGTGCGGTTTCTCTGAATTTGATGGCGCGAAGAGCGTGCTCGGTGAAACGCGCTAGCTCACCTCGAACCGGTCGCCGCGCTTGGGACAGACGACCTCCAGCTTGTAGCGGGCTTCAATTTTGCTCTTCAGCGCCTGCTGTGCTGCCGGCTCGCCATGCACGAGGAAGACCTTCTTCAGCCCGGCAGCGGCCGGCGCCATCCAGTCCAGCAGCTCATTCTGATCCGCATGTCCACTCAGCGAGTCGATCGAATCGACCTCGGCGCGCACGCGCATGGGCGCGCCCAGGATGTTGACCTCCGGCAGCTTGTCGAGCAGCTTGCGGCCCAGCGTATTCTCCGCCTGATAGCCGGTGATGAGGACGAAGTTGCGCGGGTCCTCGATGCCGTTCTTCAGGTGGTGCAGGATGCGGCCGGCTTCGCACATTCCCGACGCCGACATCACAAGGTAGGGCACGCGCAGATCGTTCAGCGCCTTGCTCTCCTGCACCGTCTGGGTGTAGCGCAGGCGCTTCCAGCCGAAGGGGTCCTCGCCCTTGGCGGTGAAGGCGGCGGGCTCCTCGTCCCACTCCTCGGTATGCTTCTCGAAGACGCCGGTGACGGCGACCGCGAGCGGGCTGTCGACAAAGATGGGCAGCTCGGCGATCTGCTTCGAGTCGATGAGTTCGTGGAGCAGCATCACCAGTTGCTGCGTGCGCTCGACGGCGAAGGCGGGAACGATGATGTGTCCGCCGCGCGCGGTGACGCGCTTCACGATGCCGGCGAGCTTCTGCTTCACATCGCCTACGGGTGCGTGCAGGCGGTCGCCATAGGTGCTCTCCATGATGAGGTAGTCGGCGGCGGGCGCGGGGTCGGGGTCGCGAGTGATCGGCAGGTTCTTGCGGCCGACGTCGCCGGAAAAAAGCAGGCGCGTCTTCTGGCCGTTCTCCACCGCGTCGATCAGCACGCAGCTTGAGCCGAGCATGTGGCCCGCGTTCGACGACGTCATGGTGAAGCCGGCGTCCTTGGTCGACCCGGCCAGCAGTTGCGGCTCGTGCAGCTTGACCGGCAGGAACTGCTGCTCCACCTGCGTGGCGTCGTCCTGGGTGTAGAGCGGTGGGACCGGCGCGGGGCCGGGAGGCATGCCGATGGAGCTTCGCCTGCCGTTGATCTTGGTGAGGAACTCGGCGTCGCTCTCCTGGATGTGCGCGCTGTCCTTCAGCATGGGCGCGCAGAGGTCGATGGTGGCGGGCGTGGAGTAGATGGGCCCGCGATAGCCCTGCTTCGCCAGCAGAGGCAAGTCGCCGCTGTGGTCGATGTGTGCGTGCGAGAGGACGACCGCATTCAGCCCGCCCGCGGCAAGCTGCTGCGGCGTGAACGCCAGATGCGAGTTGATGTCGGCTGCCTGCTGGCGATGGCCCTGGTAGAGCCCGCAGTCCAGCAGCACGTTCTGCCCCGCGCATTCGATGTGGTGGGACGACCCGGTGACGGTTTGATCCGCACCCCAGAAATGCAAACGAATTGCCATGCGTTCTCCTTTTTCGATTAACGAATATTTCCGATTGTCATTCTGAGCGCAGCGAAGAATCCCCGTATTGGTTTTTGCTGTTGCCTGTTCTAACTCCCAACCAGCGTGTGCGCTCCCAGCTTATGCGCATCATCTGTAAGTTGGCCAGAGCGATCGACGCCGAACACGCTCAGTGCGGTTTTGTAGGTTTCTTGATCTCGAGATAATTTTTGTGCTGTATTAAACGGTATTTGCCATTGCTGAACCGGTAAATCTCCGTCCAGTTCTCATCTTTCAGCCGATGACTGGTACCAGGCATGTCATTGCCCCTCGAAATAACCTCGATGTCGTAATAGTCATTCCGGTCATTGGCATTTTCATCGCTGCCAATAAACTTGATCGCGGCCGTCGAACGGTACTTTACATGTATCGCAAATTTGTCGGTAGGATCGTACGCTCCGTAGTCGTCTTGTTCATCCTCAATACTCCACACATTGCTGACTGTCTTGTCTGCGGGCACAAGCAAAACTTTGTAAGACGACGCGAAACCCTGCCCCTCATTATCGAGCGATAGTATAAGGCCATATTTACTCGGGCCAACTGTCACAAAATCGACATACGGTGGACTGCCCCAGCCACCCCAAAAACCAGTTGCAGCATTGGCGCTCTGCAAAACCCAATGTTCCGCTTGCCATGTGAAAACAGCCACGCCGATTGCTGGATCACATGCGTGGCAGTCATATCCAGACGGGTCGCTGGCTGGCTTTGCGCTCGCCACCAGATAGATCTTCTCCGCTTTGTCCTCCTGAACTTCCGCCATCAACAACACTGAGACGGAAACATTAGTATCTTCTTTCCGGCATGGCCATCCTTCCGAATATGGGGATGGAATCAACTGGCCTTTCGTGCATACCCACTGCGCGGTCTCCGTCGCTGGATCATATTGGTTATAGAGCTGCTTCAGCGCTTCGTCCTGCGACAGAGGCTCTTGCGCTGGCAGTGTTGTTAGTGAGCAACACAAGATCAGAAGGAACATCAGCGATTTCATCTGGAGTTTCCTCGGCGAAACTGATTCGCTCGAATTGTATCGCTCTCTATGCGAGGCTGGGCTAATTGCTGGGGAGTTGGGTGGTGGACCAGCCGCCGCCGAGGGCTAGCTGGAGCTGGGCGCTGGCGACGATGCGGCGCGCGACCAGGACGGCGGCGGCGCGTTCGTCGGACAACTGGATGGTCTGGTTGGTGAGGACTTCGAGGTAGGTGGCGAGGCCGCGCTTGTAGCGGAGCGTGGAGAGCTGGGTGCTGCGGGTGGCGGCGTCGACCGCGCGCTGCTGGGCGGCTGCCTCCTGCTCGAGCACGCGCAGGGCGGAGAGCTGGTCCTCCACATCGCGGAAGGCCGAGAGTACCTGTTGGCGATAGAGCGCGGTGGCCTGCTCGCGCTGGGCGATGGCGTAGTCCACCTGCGCGCGGCGGCGGCCCGCGTCGTAGAGAAGCTCGCTGGCGGAGGGGCCGGCGTTCCACTCCGCGCTGCCGGAGCTGAAGATGCGGCTGACCAGGGCGCTCTCCATGCCGCCCTCCGCGCCCAGCGTGATGTTGGGGTAGTACGCGGCCTTCGCCACGCCGATGAGCGCATTGGCGGCGGCGACACGGCGCTCGGCGGCGGCGATGTCTGGACGGCGCTGCAGCAGCTCGGAGGGAACGCCGGTGGGGATTGCGGGAGGACCGCCGGCGAGGGGCTCGTCGATGATATGAAAGCTTGTCGCGGACTCGCCAACCAGCACGGCGATGGCATGTTCGTACTGCGCGCGCTGGACGCCGAGGTCGATGAGCTGCGCGCGCGCCTCTTCCAGTTGCGCTTGGGCCTCGGCGACATCACTCTGGGTGCTGAGGCCGCCCTTGAGGCGGACCTGCGTGAGATCGAGTGTCTGGGTGTATGCGTCGATGGTGGCGCGCAGCAGTTGCGCCTGAAGATCGAGGCCGCGCAGTTGGAGGTAGGTGACGGCGAGCAAGCCTTGCAGGCTGAGTCGCGTGTTGGCGAGGTCGGCGGCGGAGGCCTGCGCGCTGGCCGAGGCGGACTCGATCTGGCGGCGGACGGCTCCCCAAAGGTCCGGCTCCCAGGAGATGTTCAGGGGGATCAGGAACTCCCAGTAATCGCGTTGTGTTGCCGGGCCTACCTGCGGCGCGTTGGCAGCGATGCCATTGCGCGTGGCCGAGCCTCCGATGGAGACCGTGGGGTAGAGCGAGGCGTGGGTCTCGCGCACCAGATCGTGGGCCTGTTCGTAGGCATGCAGCGCGGCCGCAATGTTTTGGTTCGCGCTAGCGCAGCGCTGCTCCAAATCGTTCAGCTCCGCGCTCTGGTAGACAGCCCACCACGCGCCACGATCGGCTGCGTCGGCGGGCGTGGCGGAGGCCCAATCGCCATTGTGGCCGGCATCGGAGTAAGACGGCGGCGCGGGCACAGGCGGGACCTTGTAGTTCGGCCCGACGGTCTTGCATCCGGCGAGCGCCAGCGGGGCCAGCAGCGCAACGGTGCGGTATGCCTTCATGGCTTGGCTCCCGCATCCGGCGTCACCACGCGCACCAGTTCGCCATCGGTGAGCGAGTCGGGCGGGTTGGCGATGACGAATTGACCGGGCGCGAGGCCGCCGAGGACCTCCATGGTCGAACCGGAGTCGCGCCCCGCGGTGACGCGCACGATGTGAGCGTGGTTGGTTGCGTCGACGGTGGCGACGTGCAGTCCGTCCGGCTCGAAGATCAGCGCGCTGACGGGAACGATCAACGCGGGAACATTGGTTGAGACGTTGAGATGGACCTCTGTGTAGCTGCCGGGAAGAAGCTCGCCGGAGCGGTTGTCCACATCCACCTCGGCCAGCAGCGTGCGCGTTGCCGGGTCCACCGCGCCGGAGGAGCGCACCAGCTTTCCGTGGAAGATGCGGCCCGGAAACTGGGGCAGCGTCAGCGTGGCCGTCACGCCATTCTTCGCGTCCGGAGCGTAGATCTGCGGGACGTTGATGAAGACGCGCAGCGTGCCGATGGCCGAGATGTCGAAAACCTCCTTGCTGCCGGTGACGGTGCCCGCGCCGGGCGTGGTTGTGCTTCCGGCGGGGGTGACGAGCTGGCCGATGTCCAGGTTGCGCGCGGTGATGACGCCGTCGAAGGGCGCCTCGATGCGCTCGAAGGACTGCAGCTCTTCGAGCCGTCGCACGTTGGCCTGCGCGGAGTTCACCTCGGTCGAGCGCGCCTCAAGCTGCGAGACGGCGTTGTCGGTGTCCTGCTGCGAGACGGCGTTCTGCGCGATCAGTCCGCGATAACGGTCCGCCGTTACCTTGGCCAGCGCGGCGTTGCTCTGCGCGGTTGCCAGGTCCGCCTTTGCCTGGGCAAGCTGCTGGTCCAGCTCCGGCGTCTCGATGACGGCGAGCAGATCGCCCTTGCGCACATGCGAGCCGATGTCGTGCGACCAGCTCTTCACATAGCCGGTAGTGCGCGCGTAGATGGGGGCCAGCGTGAAGGCCTGTATGTTGCCGGGCAGCACGATCTCGCGGGCGTCCTTCTCGAAGACCGGCTGCGCCAGCGAGACCGGCGGTGCTGCATTGGTATCGGTGTATCGCACAAGTTCGGTATTGGCATGGACGCGGCGCACAATGCCGACTATGGCTGAGGCGACGGCCACGATGAGGACGACGACGACCAGCGTCACCAGTGAGCTGCGCGAGACCTCGGGCGTTGCGGTTTCGTCATGACTTGTTGCTGACACCTTCGACTCCGGGTCCTTCATAGATGCGTCTCCGTGCGCGAGCCTCGCGCCAATTCCATCGATCTCATCCATCTTCGATGCCTCATGCCTGGGCCTCATTCGCGTCCTCGGTTTGTGCCGGACCAACGCGCGGATCGTTGCGATGCATCAGCGAGAAGAAGACCGGAACGAAGGTCAGCGTGCCAAAGGTGGCCAACAGCAGCCCGCCGATGACGGCGCGGCCCAGCGGCGCATTCTGTTCTCCGCCATCGCCCAGGCCAAGCGCCATCGGCACCATGCCGATGATCATGGCCAGTGCCGTCATAATGACCGGCCGGAAGCGCGTGAAGCCCGCGCTGAGCGCCGCCTGGGCCGCGCTCATGCCATGCTCCATCTGCTCCTTGGCGAAGCTGACCACAAGGATCGAGTTCGCCGTGGCCACGCCCATGCACATGATGGAGCCGGTGAGCGCGGGGACGCTGATGTGGGTCCCGGTGAGGAACATCAGCCAGACGATTCCGGCCAAAGCGCCGGGCAGCGCGGCGATGATGATGAAGGGATCGAGCCAGCTCTGGAAGTTCACCACGATGAGCGCGTAGACCAGCACGATGGAGAAGAGCAGTCCGTACACCAGTCCCTGAAAGGAGGTGTGCATGGTCTGGATCTGGCCACGGAGAAAGATCTGCGATCCGCGCGGCAGCTTCGATTTGCTGTCCTCAATGATGCGCTCGACCTTGCCTGCCACGCTGGCCAGATCGGTTCCCTCGACCGAGCCATAGATGTCGATGACCGGCCGTGCGTTGTAGTCGCTTACCGTCCCCGGCTCGGCTCCACGCTCGAGCGATGCAAGATTGCCGAGAATCTGCGGCTGCTGGTTCGAGCCGCTGGTCGCAATGGGAATGCTCTCCAGCTCCTGTAGGCCCTTCACCTCGTACTGTGGAGTCTGCACGGCGATGTTGTAACTTACATGGTTCTGCGGATTCAGATAGAACGAGGGCGAGGTCTGCGAGCTTCCACTCAAACTGGTCAGCAGGGACTGCCCCACGTCCTTCTGGCTATAACCAACCTCTTGCGCGCGTGTGCGATCCACATTGACCGTCCACTTCGGCTGGTTGAAGGGCTGTTGGATGCGCAGATCGGTGGTGCCTGGGACGCGCGCGATCTGCTGCATCAACTGCTCGGCCAGCGCTCGGTTCTCGTCCACCTTCAAGCCCGCCACCTGCACATCGATCTGCGCGGGCAGGCCGAAGTTCAGGATCTGGCTCACCATATCGGTCGGCAGATAGTAGAACTCGACGCCGGGAAACTGCTGGGTCAGCTTGCCGCGCAACGCGCGCGTGTACTCCGCGGTGGGCCGGTGTTTTTCCGCCAGCGAGACCAGAATGTCCGCATCGCCCGTGCCCACGGGAGCCGAGTTCGAGTAGGAGAGATTCAGGCTGGAGTAGGGGAGACCTATGTTGTCGATGACGGTGCCCAGCTCGCTGGGTGGAATCTCGCGGCGGATCACGTCCTCGATCTGGTCGCACAGGCGCGCCGTGTCTTCAATGCGTGTTCCCGTGTGCGCGCGCACATGCAGCTTGAACTGGCCGCCGTCCACCGAGGGGAAGAAGTCCTGCCCAAGCCACGGATAGAGCAGAGCAATCGAGACCACCCAGAACGCAACGATCGAGAGCAGAAACGCAGCCCGATTTTCCAGGCAGAGGCGCAGGACTCCGTGGTACCAGTCGCGCAGTCGCTCGAAATAATGTTCGAACGTAATCTGGAATCGCACGAATGGATTGCGACTGGCGCGCGCCTGCTCCACGCGGTCGTGCTCGTGTCCCTTCAGCAGATACATCGCCATGGTGGGCACGACGGTCCGCGAGAGGAAGTACGACGCGAGCATGGCGAAGACAACCGCCTCGGCCAGCGGGACGAAGAGATAGCGGGCGACGCCGCCGAGGAAGAACATCGGCACAAAGACGATGCAGATGGCCAGCGTGGAGACGAAGGCCGGAACTGCGATCTGCGCGGCGCCGTCCAGGATCGCCGGCTCGACGTCCTCGCCCAGTTCCAGAAAGCGATTGATGTTCTCGATGGTCACGGTGGCATCGTCGACCAGAATGCCGACCGCCAGCGCCAGTCCGCCCAGGGTCATGATGTTGATCGTCTCGCCCAGCGCCGAGAGCATCAGCAACGAGCAGATGATAGACAGTGGAATCGACACCGCGATAATCAGCGTCGAACGCCAGTTGCCGAGAAAGATCAGGATCATGGCCGCGGTCAGGCAGCCGGCGATGATGGCCTCGCGCACAACCCCGCTGATCGCCGATTTTACAAAGATCGACTGGTCGGCAATCGGCCTAATCCGCAACGCCGGAGGAAGCTGTGCTGCAATCAATGGCAATTGCGAACGCACGTTGGAGATGATGTCCAGCGTAGAAGCGTCACCCGTCTTCTGGATCGACATCAGAGCGGCGCGCTGTCCGTCGACGCGCACAATATTCGTCTGCGGAGGAAATCCGTCGCGCACGTTGCCGATGTCGTGAACATAGGTCGTCACGCCGTTCACCGTCTTGATTGGTAGGTCATTCAACGCCGCAATTGAGTCCGGTGCGCTATTGGTCTCAATCTGATAATCGACGTGGCCCATCTTCACATCGCCCGCGGGCAGAATCACGTTCTGCGCGTTCATGGCGTTCACCACGTCCGAAGCTGACAGCCCATGGGCCTGTAGTTTCTGGGTGTCGATGTCCACCTGAATCTGTCGCTGCTTGCCGCCATATGGGAACGGAATTGAGACGCCTTGCACGGTGGCCAACTGCGTGCGGATGAAGTTCGCCCCTAAGTCGAACAACTGCTGCTCGGATAAGCCATTCCCAGAGAGTCCAAGTTGCAGCACCGGCACACTGGATGCACTGTACTGAATCACCAGCGGAGGCGTCGTTCCTACGGGAAACGACCGCAGCGCCGTCTGTGCAATCGCCGTCACCTGTGCTACCGCCTGCGAGATGTTGACCGTTGGGCGAAAGTAGACCTTGATGACAGAGATGCCATTCAGCGTCTGCGACTCGGTATGATCGATGTCATTGACCGTCGTGGTCAGGCTGCGCTCAAACTGCACCACGATCCGGTCGCTCATTTGCTGCGGGGAGAGTCCAGCATACGACCAGAGCACGGAGACAACTGGAATGTCGATGTTGGGAAAGATGTCGACCGGCGTGCGCTCAATCACTACCGGGCCGAGGAAGAAGAGCAGCAGCGACAGCACGACGAAGGTGTAGGGTCTCCTAAGCGCGAGACGGACGATCCACATCAAAACTCCTTTGGCCGAGAGCGGTCGGCACAGGCTGGGCGGGACTCGCCCCCAGTCGGCGCAGTGGCCGGTCAAGCGAACGACAGTTTCAGTACGTGAGGCTGCGGTTCGCTTCGTTGCTCATTAAACGATAGCAGCTTCCCGCAAGACGCATCGCCGCTTCATGCCCCCGCCGCATTCCGTTGCACCTTCGTGGGCCAATGCGCCTGCGATTGCGCTGGGTTCGGTATTCTGTATGCAATGGCTTTTCTCCCGTCCGCGATTCAGTCGAAGATGCCCGCGCCCCGCGCTGTTCTCCGGTCGTCCCTGTGCAGGACACGCGTCTTTCTTTCCGCTTTGCTGGCGCTGACGTTGCTACCGGTTGTGTCTGCGCAGGGCCACCCGCCTGCTCAGATGGATGCGACGGCGCTGGTTCGCCGCGCCGTGCAACACCGGCTCGACGCCGGCAAGAGCCATCGACCGGTCCGCTATCTGATTCACCGGACCGACGAGCGCCACGACACCACCAAGGCCATCCTCGAGACCGTAGACGGCGATGTCGCGCGGCTGGTCGCAATCGACGGCAAGCCGCTCAGCGCCATGGCCGACCGCGCCGAGCTGGCCCGCCTGGACACGCTCGCCGCCCACCCCGAGATGCAGGAGCATCGCCACAAGGGCGAGCAGAAGGACGCCGAGCGCGTCGACCGCCTGCTGGCCCTGCTGCCCGACGCGTTTGTCTACCGCTTCGAAGGGATGACTCCCTGCGCCGCGGGCCAGTGCTATCGGTTGAGCTTCACTCCCAATCCGCGCTTCACTCCGCCCAACATGGAGGCGGACCTGCTGCGCGGCATTGCGGGCGAGGTGTGGATCGATGCGACGCAGGAACGACTGACCCGGCTGGAGGGCCACTTCATCGCGGATGTCAACTTCGGATTCGGAATTGTCGGCAAGCTGAACAAGGGCGGAACGGTCCTGCTGGAGCAGACCGACATCGGCGGGCACGATTGGGAGTTGACGCGCCTGACCCTGCATGTGACTGGCAAGGCGCTGATGGTCAAGCCGTTGAGCTTTCAGATCAACGAGGAGGCGAACCACTTTGCTCCGGTCTCGCCCGGCCTCAGGTACAGAGACGCGATCCAACTGCTGAAGCAATCCACGCCATAGAGGCGTTCGCAGCTTCGTAGCGGATGACTTTTGCGGTCGTGTACACTTAATTCGACTCGACACTTGAATTTCACAGGGCCCCAGCTTGGATTCTCTTCCGCAACTGAATGCGTTGTCACTGTTGAGCGGTGACGAAGCGGTTGCCATGGCCGCCATCGACTGCGCGGTGGCCCTTGGCACGGGTTACCCCGGCACTCCCTCGACGGAGATCCTGGAGACCTTCGCGGCCCTGGGCGGCCGGGCGCAGTGGTCGCCCAACGAAAAAGTCGCGCTGGAGGTTGCCATCGGCGTCGCCTTTGCCGGCGCGCGTGCCATTGTCACCATGAAGCACGTCGGGCTGAATGTGGCGGCAGACCCCTTGTTCACGGTGGCGTCCACCCGGCTGGACGGGGCGCTGGTGGTGGTGACGGCCGACGATCCGGGGATGGCCTCCAGCCAGAACGAGCAGGACAACCGGCGCTATGCGCTGGCCGCCGGCGTGCCCATGCTGGAGCCCTCGGACTCGCAGGAGGCGTACGAGTTCATGGTGCGCGCCATCGAGATCTCCGAGCGCTGGCAGGCGCCGGTCCTGTTGCGCATGACCACGCGCGTCTGTCATTCCAAGACCGTGGTGCGGCGCGGCACGATTGCGGTTCCCCCGCCGCGCGCGCCGCACTTCGAGCACGACCTTCCCTCCCGCGTGATGATTCCGGCGTACGCTCGGCCCGCGCATCCACGGCTGCGCAAGAAGCTGGCGGAGATGGCCGCGTGGAACGACGAGGCGGGGCCGAACCAACTCATCCCCGGCTCAACCAAGCTGGGAATTATCACCTCCGGCGTCAGCTTCCATCATGTGCGCGAGGTCGCTCCCGAGGCCAGCGTGCTGAAGATTGGAATGACTTACCCGCTGCCCGTGGAGCGCATGCGCGCGTTTGCCGCCAGCGTCGAGCGCTGCATCGTCATCGAAGAGGGAGATCCCTACCTGGTGGAGGGAGCGCGCGCCGCCTGCATCGCGGTCGAGGGCAAGCCGGAGAGCTTCCGCTTTGGCGAACTGAACAGCGCGCGTGTGCGCCGCATTCTGGACGGCGATAATTCGCCGGAGCCGAAGCGCGTCGCCGGCAAGATGCCGGCCTTCTGTCCCGGCTGTCCGCATCGCAGCGTCTACACGGCGCTGAAGAACCTCGACTGCATCGTCTCCGGCGACATCGGCTGCTACTCGCTTGGCGCGCTGCCGCCCTTCGAGGCGATGGACACGATGGTGTGCATGGGCGCGTCCATCGGCGTGGGCCTGGGCTTGCGCTACACGCTGCCGCCCGAGCAGGCCAAGCGCGTGGTGAGCGTCATCGGCGACAGCACCTTTGTGCACAGCGGCATCACCGGCCTGGTCGAGATGATCTACAACCCGCCGCAGAGCGGCCATGTGGTGGTGATTCTGGACAACGGAACCACCGCCATGACGGGCCTGCAAGAGCATCCGGGGACCGGGCGCACGCTGGCCCACGCCAAGACGGGCAAGGTGGTCTTCGAGGAGCTGGCGCGCACGCTGGGCATACAAAATGTTTATGTGATCGATCCCACGGCGGAGCCGGAGAAGTTTCAGCAGACGATTCAATCCTGCCTGGACCGGCCGGAGCTCTCCGTAGTGATCTCCCGCCACAACTGTCTTCTGGCAAATCGCTCGATCCGCGAGTACGAGAGGTGCAATGATCAGCCAATCGACTAACGCGGCGAGCAGTACGCCTACTTCGGCGAGCAGTAGGCCGACCAATGTAGTGGTCGCGGGACTGGGCGGTCAGGGCGTGTTGAAGGCCTCCGACATTCTCGCCGACGTTGTCTTCAGCTCCGGCCTGGACGTGAAGAAGAGCGAACTGCACGGGATGAGCCAGCGCGGCGGCTCCGTCTCCAGCGACGTGCGCTTTGGCGAGCGCGTCTTCAGCCCCATGGTGCCGGAGGGCGAGGCGGATTTCCTGCTCGTCATCGCGGCGGACCAGGTCCCGGTGAATGAATGGGCGTTGCGTCCCGGCGGCGTCCTCATTGACGCTTCCATGATCGACGAATCCAGCCTGCCCAACAAGAAGAGCATCAACGTGGCGCTGCTTGGCGTGTTGAGCCGTCATCTGCACTTTCCCGTCGAGGCGTGGACCGCCGCCATCGGGCGCAACCTGCCGGAGAAGCTGCATGAGGCCAACCTGCAGGCGTTTTCCATGGGCCGGGCACTCGAGCAGAAAAAATGAATTCAGTTCTGGAATCGAGCGTCGCCGACTGCAATCCCGCGAGCGAGCCGGATTACACGCCCCTTACACAGCTCCGCGATTTGCAGTTGCAACGCCTGCAGGCTGTGGTTGCGCGCGCGTGGCGGCAGGTCGAGCTCTTCCGCTCGCGCATGGACGAGCGCGGGCTTGCGCCGCAGCAGATCCGTTCGCTCGAGGACATCGGTAAGCTGCCGTTCACCGCCAAGAGCGACCTGCGCGACACCTATCCGTTCGGGCTCTTTGCCAGCCCCATGAAGGACGTCGTCCGGTTGCACGTCTCCAGCGGGACTACGGGAAAGCCCATCGTAGTCGCTTACACCAAGGAGGATCTGGACGTGTGGACCTCGGTGATGGTCCGCTGTCTGGCCGGTTGCGGCTTGCATCGTGGAGACATCATCCAGGTTGCCTATGGGTACGGACTCTTCACCGGCGGCCTGGGCGCGCACTATGGCGCCGAAGGGCTGGGAGCGACGGTTGTCCCAGCCAGCACGGGCAACGCCGACCGGCAGATCATGCTGATGAAGGACTTTGGTGTGACTGCGATCTCCTGCACGCCCACATATTTTCTGCATCTGATCGACCGCGCCGCCGAACTCGGCGTGGACATGAAAGAACTTCCGCTGCGAGCAGGAATCTTCGGCGCCGAGCCGTGGACCGACTCCATGCGCAGGCACATTGAGTCGATGAGCCGGATCGAGGCATTCGACATCTACGGGCTATCGGAGATCATCGGCCCCGGCGTCGGCTGCGAGTGCCGTCAGCATCAGGGCCTGCACGTCTTCGAGGACCACTTCTATCCGGAGATTGTCGATCCCATCACCGGCGAGCCGCTGCCGGACGGCTGCGAGGGCGAACTGGTCCTGACCACGCTGAGCAAGCAGGCGATGCCCATGATCCGCTACCGCACGCGCGACATCAGTATGATCCTGCCGGGCCGGTGTGAGTGCGGGCGCACGCTGCGGCGCATCGGTCGCATCGGACGGCGCAGCGACGACATGCTCATCATTCGCGGCGTCAACATCTTCCCATCGCAGGTGGAGACCGCGCTGCTCCAGATCGAGGGCACCCTGCCGCACTACCAGATCGTGCTCACGCGCGAGCAGGGACTGGACCAGATGGAGGTGCAGGTCGAGGTGACGCCGCAGATGTTCACCGACAAGATCGGAGCGTTGCAGGGGCTGCACGACAGGCTTCAGGAAGCGCTCGATCGCGTGCTTGGAATCCGCGTTAGCATCGCGCTGGTCGAGGCGAATACCATCGAGCGAAGCGAGGGCAAGGCAAAACGCGTCATCGACCGGAGGACATTATGAAGGTCCATCAGATATCGCTGTTCGTCGAGAACAAGCCGGGGCACATCGCCGCACCGGCGCGCCTGCTGGCGCAGGAAGGCGTTGACATTCGCGCCTTGTACCTGGCGGATACGCAGCAATACGGCATTCTGCGGATCATCGTCTCGGACTGGGAGAAGGCCGCGCGCACTCTCGAAGCCCATGGGTTTGTGGTGAAGGTGACGGAGGTCCTCGCCATCCTGGTGACCGACCGTCCCGGCGGCCTGGCCGACGTCCTGGGAACGCTCGACGGCACCGGCATCAATATCGAGTACATGTACGCCTTCTCCGATGTTCGCGGAGACGAGGCAATCCTCATCTTTCGCTTCGCCGATCCGGACGCGGCGATTGCGCGCTTGCAGGCAGCAGGAATCAAGCTGATGGCGAGCAAGGAACTTCTGAAGCAATAGCAGGCCCACACTCATGCCCGTCGCAAAGACCATCGCAAGACAACTCGAGAACGCCTCCTGGATTCGACGCATGTTTGAGGAAGGCGTCCGGATGAAGCGCGAACGCGGGGCCGACGCGGTCTTCGACTTCTCGCTCGGCAATCCAGATGTCGAGCCGCCGCCCGCGGTGCTGGATGCGTTGCGGCGAGTGGTGGCCGGCAACCGTCCCGGCTCGCATGGCTATATGCCGAATCCCGGCTATCCCGCGGTTCGCGAGGCCGTCGCCAACAAGCTGCAGCGAGAGACTGGCCTGAGCTTCACAGCCGAGGACATCTTTATGACGGTCGGCTCCGCGGGCGCATGCAATGTGATCTTGAAGTCGATTCTCGACCCCGGCGACGAAGTCATCGTCTTGATGCCCTTCTTTCCCGAGTACCAGTTCTACATCGCCAACCACGGCGGCCGTATGGTCCCCGTAGAGACCGACGCCACGTTCCTGCCTGACGTGGAGCGCATTGCGGCGGCGATCACACCGCGAACCCGCGCCATCCTCCTCAACACGCCCAACAATCCCACCGGCCGCGTCTACCCGGAGAGCGTGCTGCGCGATCTGGACGCGATGCTGAAGCGCGCCGGCCAGCCCATCACCGTCATCAGCGACGAGCCATACAAGTCCTTCGTCTATGACGGAGGGCGGCAGCCCGAGGTGGCCTCCTTCATCGCCAACACAGTGATCTGCAACTCGTGGTCGAAGTCGCTGGGACTGCCCGGCGAGCGCATCGGCTACCTGGCGCTCTCGCCGCAACTGGAGGATGCCGCTCTTCTGCGCGGCGCCTGTGCCTTCTGTAATCGCACTCTGGGCTTTATCAACGCGCCCGCGATCTGGCAGTGGGTGATGCTGGAATCGCTGGATGCAACGATCGACGCAGCAATCTACGAGCACAAGCGTAATGTCCTTTGCGATGCGCTGGAGGCCATCGGATACGAGGTGCGGCGCCCCGAAGGCGCGTTCTACATCTTCCTCAAGACCCCCATCCCCGACGATATTGCCTTCACCAAACTGCTTGCCGAGCAAGGCGTGCTCGCCGTCCCCGGCACCGGCTTTGGCCGCTCCGGTTACATTCGCCTGTCGCTTACGATTCCGTTGGAGAGGATTGAGGGATCGATCGGCGGGTTTCGGCGCGCATTTCTCTCATCGCGAGGGGATAAACAGGGTTAGCAGGAATCGCCGCACCGCTGCGATACTGAAGAGTGTCTAATAGCTGGATCGGGCACGAATCCCCGGACGGACTCTCGCTGGACGATCAGCCTGGCGAGGACCGGATTCCGGCGCGCCCGGATCGATGGATAAACCATGGCGACCACAATCGTACCCAAGCCGGAACTCGAAGCGAGTTCGTTTGACAGCACGCTGGCCAGCGCGCGCGGCACGATGGGGTTCAGCGAGGTGATCTCGCTGGCCGTGGACAGCTTCCGCGCCAGCAAGGCGCGTTTTTTGCTGACTATGCTGGGCATGGTCATCGGCTCGGCGTCGATCATCCTGGTGGTGACGGTGGGGCTCACCGGCAAGCAGTACGCGCTGGACACCATCTCCAGCCTCGGTCCGAACAAGATCGAGATGCAGTACAGCGGTGGCAGCATCATTGGCCCCGACAACACCACCACGCCGGACTACATGACCCGCGAAGACATGCAGGCGGTGGTCGATTCAGTGCCCGGCATCGTTGCCTACTCGCCCATGCTGGAGGACCACGACCGCATCAGCATCGGCGGCGGCGTCACCGAGGACGCCATGCTGCTGGGCGTCTCGCCGCAATATAAGGACGTGCGCGGGCTGGTGGTCCTGGCCGGGCGGTTTTTCGACGATCAGGACGCCGGCGCGCACGCCAAGGTTGCGGTGCTCAACAAGCCATTGGCGATCAAGCTCTTCGGCAGCGAGCAGGCCGCGGTGGACAAGAACATCACGATCCGCGGCATTCCACTCACCATCGTCGGCGTCTTCAAGGAGAGCATCGACACCTTTGGCCAGTCGGAGATCAACGACCAGACCATCCTCATCCCCTACGAGGTTGCGCGCTACTTCACCGGAACCGACAACCTGAAGGAGATCTTCTTCAAGGTGGCCGACCCTAACATGGTCGAGCCCGGAGCAATAGCGATCACCAAGCTGATCAAGAGCCGCCACCGGCCCAACAGCATCTATCGCGCCCAGACCTTCACCGACATTCTTACCACGATGGGCAAGATTGCCAACGATCTCACCGTGGTGCTGGTGATCGCTGCTGCCATTACTCTGATTGTCAGCGGCGTGGGCATCATGAACAGCATGCTGGCCAATGTGCAGGCGCGCATCCGGGAGATCGGCATCCGCAAGGCGCTGGGCGCGACCCGCCGCGAGATCCGCATGCAGTTCCTCACCGAGGCGGTCTTCCTGTCGCTGGCCGGCGGCATCCTCGGCACCCTCGTCGGCCTCGGCATACCCATCATGATTGGCCTGCTGACGCCGTACAATATCCCCGTGGGATGGCTGGCAGCACCCATCGCGCTGGCCACCTCGGTGATCGTCGGCGTGATCTTCGGCACCGTTCCGGCCAACCGCGCCGCCCGTCTCGATCCGGTCGAGACCCTCAAGTACGAATGACCGCTTCGCGGCGTTCTCGACGCTTCGCGCCACTTCGTGGCGTCCTCGACGCTTCGCATAGAGCATTTTCACTATTGCTATAGAAAGACAAGAATTGTCATTCCGCAGCGCAGCGGAGGAATCTGCTTTTGCTCGCGTGTGAGACTCCACACTATTACTGAAAACGCTCTAAAAGCAAAAACAGGCACCGATCTCCTTGATGGTAGATCGGTGCCCGTCGGTGTGAATCGGTGCTAAGCCGTTTTACGCTGCGGTCTCGGCTGCGGCCTCGGTCGTGCCATCCGGCATTTCTTCGCCCTTGATGGTGACCTTGATGTGGCTGGTGACCTCGCGGTGCAGCTTGATCGGCACATGGAACTCGCCCAGCGACTTCAGCGGCTCTTCCAGCGAGATCTTGCGCCGGTCGATGGGGTAGCCCTTCTCCTCGAGCTGGTGCGCGATATCGCCGGAGGTGACCGAGCCGAAGAGGTGGTCGTTCTCGCCCACCTTGCGCTCGAAGACCAGTTCGACCGACTCCAGCGTCTTGGAGAGGTCCTCGGCGATGACCTTTTCCTTGGCCAGCTTGCGGATCGCCGAGCCCTTCATCTGCTCGATGACGGCTTTGTTGGCGGGCGTCGCCTCGATGGCGAGCTTGCCGGGGAGGAGGTAGTTGCGGCCGTAGCCGTCGGCGATCTTTACCACATCGCCGCGGTGCCCGAGCTTGTTGACGTCTTCCTTCAGAATGACTTCCATTGCTGTTCTCCGATATTTCTGTCGCCGTCCGGCATTGACCGGAGGGCCAGGTAAGTTAGAAGCGCGCGGCGAAGGCGAGCAGGGCGATGTTACGCGACTGCTTGATGGCGAGCGAGACGCGACGCTGGTGCCGTGTGCAGACCCCGGTCAACCGGCGCGGAACGATCTTGCCCCGCTCGGCGACGAAGCCCTGCAGCAGGCGGACATCGCGGTAGCTGATGGCGTCGATCTTCTCGGTGCAGAACTTGCAGACCTTCTTGCGGCGGAAGAACTTGCGTCCTCCGGGACCGCCGCCTGGGCCACCTGGGCCTCCGGGACCGCCCGCGGGACGCGGCGGGCGTGGGCCGCCGGGACCGGCATATGCGGGGCGCGGCGTGTAGGGCCTTGCTTCGTGTGTGGATTGCGGTGCGCTGGTGGATTGAGGCACGCTTGGAACACTGGTTTCGTCAGCCATTTCGTAATTCCTCTCATCTCTTTCGAGTTGTGCCGAAGCCGCTCCAGGCTCGCGCTGGAACCTTTGAAATTCCGCCCTGTGGACGGGGATTGAAGCGGCTACGGCGGTTGATTCGTACGCTGCGCTCGCGGCAGATGCCGCTGCGCATATCTTGTGCGGCGGCCGGTTAGACCGCTGCGCTGACGGGCTCGGCTGCGGCTACCGCTTCCGGCTCGGCGATGACAGTGGGTGCCTCGGCGACAGCGGGAGCTTCTGCAACAGCGGGCGTTTCGGCTGCCGCGGAGATGGCCACCGGCTGCGGGGCAATGGGCTGCGCGCTGCGCTTCACCTTGGAGTCGCGCAGGGCCTTCACCTTCGCCAGCCGCTTCTCTTCCTCGTCCATGCGCACCGTGATGAACTTGATCACCGGCTCGGAGACGCGCAGGCGGCGCTCGATCTCGCCGATCAGGCTGCCCGCGGCTGCGATGTTCAGCAGTACGTAGAAGCCGTCGTTGAACTTGCGGACTGTGTAGGCCAGACGGCGTCGTCCCATCTTCTCCACGCTCTTTACTTCGCCGCCGCCGCTGGTGATGTTGGCCGAGAAGCCTTCGATCAGCTTGTCGAGGTCGGCTTCCTCCACGTCGGGACGTACGATAAACATGATTTCGTAGGTGCGGTTCATTCGTTTACTTCTTTCTGCGAAGTTCTGCTTCGCACCGTGCCGGCGTGTACTCTGCCAATCCGGTCTGGAAATTCATCTGCTTCGTTTCAACTGACAACCTGCAATTAACATCCATCAACCGTTCGATTGAACTCGTTCATCGCGGCGCTCAACCCCTGGCTGAGGACCGCCTCGACTGCGCCTCGGACGCGGTCGAGCACTTCATCCAGCACGGCAAGCTCTGCCTTGCGCATCGGCGAGAGCAGGTACTCCGTGCCGCCTGCCTTCACCTCCGTGCCATCGGCCAGAGCAGCCACGTCTTTAATTTGACGCCCCACCCCAATCCGAATCCGCAACCACTCCTGTGTGCCGAGCGCGCCGGAGACCGAGATCGCTCCGTTGTGCCCGTTCTCCGAGCCGCGCTCGCGAATGCGAAGCGTGCCCAGGGGAAGGTCCAGCTCGTCGTAAATCACAATCACGTCATGCGACGGGACCGCGATCTCCAACTCACGAACCAGCGCGGCCACCGAAAGCCCGCTCAGGTTCATGTACGTCTCCGGCTTGGCCAGCAGGACCTCGTGTCCTGCCAGCCGCGCCTTCGCCGTAAGCGCCCTGCTCCGGCGATTCGCCAGGGTCACACCGCAGTACTGGGCGATGCGGTCCAGCGCGAGAAAACCGGCGTTGTGCGGGGTGAACTGATACTCGATACCGGGGTTGCCGAGACCAACGATCAGTTTCACGCCGCGCGTTCCTCTGCCTTCAACTCACTAATCACAACAAAAAACAAACAAGCGAACTGCTGTTGTTCCTTACTTCTTCTTGGCGTCCGCCTTGGCATCCGGCTTGGCTTCGGCCTTGGCATCCGGCTTGGCTTCCGCCACGCCCTCCGCTTCGCCCTTACCCTTCTTGGCAACCTCCGGTTCGGTCGGCTCGACAACCACCTCTTCCACCGCAACCACCTCTTCCTTGATCAGGGCGACGTGTGCCACGGTCAAGCCCTCGTCGTCGAGGAACTTGATGGAGCCCGAGTGAGGCAGGTCGGAGACGTGGATGGCCTGGTTGATCTCTAGCAAAGAGACATCGGCGTCCAGATGGCTTGGGATGTCTGCGGGCAGGCACTCGATCTCGACCTCGCGCAACACATGCTCCAAGATGCCTCCCTGGGTCTTGACGCCGACCGGAATGCCGATCAACTGAACCGGAACCGAGACCCGCATCGCCTTGTCCATCGCGATGCGCTTGAGGTCGATGTGCAGCAGAGCGCCTTTGATCGGCTCATTCTGCCAGTCGACGATCATCGCCTTGGCCGTGACGGATCCCGTCACGTCCAGGTCGAAGATGGTGTTGTGGCCGGTGTCGGAGTGAAGAATTTTGGTGATAATGCGCGGGTCAACAGTGACGGCGACGGCAGCCTGCCCGGCCCCGTAGACGACGGCGGGAATCTTGCCAGCGGCGCGCACGCGGCGTGCGGCGTTCTTGTTGAAACGGCCCTCGCGGGGTGTTGCGACGACGGCTGAGACGGTGGATGTTGCCATGTTCTCTTTCCTTTCGGGCACGAACAGAACAGTTGCAGGTTGCTGGTTGCAGGTTGTTAGTTCACTGCAAAAGCCCCAGTCTCTTGTCTTTGTTCGCTCCCTTTGCGGCTTGGCCGCTAAATCTAACTGCACTTTCGTATTTCCAACTGACAACCTGCAACCTGTAACTAAAAACTGCCTTAGTTGAACAGAGTGCTGACGCTGGTCTCCATGTGGATGCTCTCGATGGCGCGGCCAAGCAGCCCGGCAATCGATAGCACCTTGATCTTCGGCACCCGCAGCGCGTCTTCGCGCAGCGGGATGGTGTTGGTCACCACCAACTGCTCCAGCCGTGAGTTCGCAATGCGTTCCACCGCCGGGCCCGAGAGCACCGGATGCGAAGCGCATGCATAAACCTTCTTCGCGCCCTGGGCCAGCAGCGCCTCCACCGTTCCCACCAGCGTTCCGGCGGTGTCGATGATGTCGTCCAGGATGAGGCAAGTGCGGTCGCGTACATCGCCGATCACATGCATCACTTCGGTCACATTCATGTCGGTCCGCCGCTTATCGACGATGGCCAACGGAACTTCCAGCTTCTTGGCGAAGAAGCGCGCTCGCTCCACGCCTCCCGCGTCCGGCGAAACCACTGTCAGGTCGGGTAGCCCAAGCTCCCGGAAGTAGCTCACCAGCACCGGGCTGGCGAACAGGTGATCCACCGGAATATTGAAGAAGCCCTGAATCTGCGCCGCGTGCAGATCGACCAGCAGGGCCCGGTTTGCGCCGGCCGTGCTCAGCAGGTCCGCCACCAGCTTGGCCGTAATCGCCACTCTTGGCCGGTCCTTGCGGTCCTGCCTTGCGTAGCCGTAGTACGGCATCACAACCGTGATCCTGCCGGCCGAGGCGCGCTTCAGCGCGTCCATCATGATCAGCAGTTCCACCAGGTGCTCATCCACGGGGTGGCATGTGGGTTGTACCAGAAATACATCCACGCCGCGGACATTCTCCAGCAACTGAAAGTAAACCTCGCCGTCGGCGAAGCGCTGCAACTTGGACTCGCCCAGCGGCACGCCGACAAACTTGCAGATCTCCTCGCTCAGAGGGCGATTGGCCGATCCGCAGAAAACCTTGAAGCGCTTGTCTTCACTCAGCCGGGGAGAGCGCTTCCGCTCCGCGGCCGTCTTTGCTCCATCCGCAGCGGACTTTGCCGCATCGGACTTTTGAGCGTCCATCTTTGAACCATCCGAGGATGGGTTTGGTGCAGGCTGGGAATTGTTTTCTGGCTCCTCAGCCTGCCCTGAAATAGGGGAAAGAACCGCAGTCGTGTCTTGGTTGTTCACGTCGAAACCCTCCAGGCTGGTTGACCTTGGGTGCTCCTGCTGCTTTACGTCTTACGGCGCCTGTTTCTGCGTCGCTACTTCGCCCTGCGAAATATCAGACTCGGCCCTTCAAACTTCTGCTTCTGAACCTCTACATTCGCGCCCAGTTCGGCGCGCTCTGCAAACCTCAAAAACCGTCCAACTTCCGCGGCATGTTGCTGCCGCCAAAGAACCCTAAGTTGCTCGTCTGCGCTTGCCGCTGACTTGCGTCAGTTGCCGGCCAACTCAGCCGATCGTCTGCGCTTGCACTTGGCTCGCGCGGACTCCGTTCGCTCTCCTCGTTCCGTGCGTCGACTTTTGGCTGGGCGACCAGGATTCGAACCTGGACTGAGTGCGTCAAAGGCACTTGACCTACCGTTAGTCGATCGCCCAGTACGGTTGCCAGTGTTCCCTGCCGGCAATCATCACTCTGCGAACATTCTGCGCCAGTACTCTTGTCGGGGCAAGGTCTCCGTAAGGATGGCCTTGCAGCCGGTAGCCTGAACGCGTTGTTGAGCCGCCGTTGCGTCTGCCTCGGACCGGTAAAGTCCGAACAGAGCGGAGCCTGAACCCGAGAGCGCCGCGTAGTACGCAGTGCCGCTCGAATCGCCCGTCGTGTCCGTAGACACGCCAGCCGGAGTTCCCATCAATAAACGCTTGATTTCACGCAGGAGGGGATACTGAGGAAAGACGACCGATTCAAAGTCGTTTTCGATCCCGGTGCGGACAAGCGCGAGAAGGGTATTCTCGGCCAGACCGTTCCATGTGCTGCCTTGCTCGGGGGATTCACCCTCCAAGCCACCCTGTTTGCTCTCAGGATCTAGGCCACGAACGATACCGGATGTGTCAGGCGTTTGCTCTGTCTCAGGAATAAACCCAAAATCCGTAGGGCCATCCCGAAGAACAGTTGCGTAAACGTGACTCAACTCTTCTAGCCTATCGGGTTGTGCAGGGGAAGTCAAACCTGGGTGCCCCACATCTCGCTTCTGAGATGTGGGATCGACGACCGTCGCTGCCTCTTTTGCCGCGCACAGCGCATCCCAATCGCGAAACGCCTGCGGCGTCGATACACCCACCTCCGGCACCGCCACCACACACCATGTCGCCGGCAGGTCAGGCATCGCCGAGACGCACTCGCCGCGCCCCGTCCCCATCACCGCGCCGCCGAGCAGGAACAGTGGCACGTCCGAGCCAACCTCCGCGGCCAGCTCCATCCGGTCTGTCCCGGATAGCGAAAGCCGCAACTCATGCTCCATGCCGATCATCGCCGCCACCGCGTTCGCCGATCCCGCGCCCAGCCCGCCCTGCACCGGCAGGTTCTTCTCAATGTGGATCGCAACCTCGGCCACGACATTCGCCCGCTTGAGCGCCAACTCCGCCATCTTCCACACCGTGTTGCGCGCATCGGTCGGTACATCGGGGTGGTTCGTCGTCAGCGTGATCCGCGAAAGCGGGTGCCCCACATCTCGCTTCTGAGATGTGGGTTCCGACGCGATTCGCCTCGCCTTCACCGTCACCACATCGTGCAGCGCCAGCGTCTGATACAGCGTCGCCAGCTCATGAAAGCCGTCCGGCCTTACCGGTCCAATCGCCAGCCCCAGGTTAATCTTCGAGTACGAACAGACACGCGTAGCCATCGATTACGATTCTATCTATATGACCGAGAACATTCACAAAAAGAATGGATCAATGTGCATCTCAGTTTGAGATTGAGGAACAAATTTTTCTGTATGTCAGGGTGAATGCAACGATTCCTACTACTGCACCTAATGCAAGTCCCCAGAAGATAGCGAAGTCCATATGGTTCGCGCCAAGTTGAAATAATATCGTCAACAAAGAGACGGTAGCGAATGTAAGAACAGCGGCGAAAATCGCTGCTACTAGCGCCAAGAGCACGGCGGGAGCGAAATCGGTAATAGCATTGCTGAATCGCATAGGTGGGCAAATGATATGCCGGACTGTCATCCATAGTACATCCGGTTATACCGGCAGACTGCCTCACAAGCTATTCTGTCCTCAGCGTTCCATTGCGTCCTCTGGAGTTGCCTCAATGCGTCACTCTGCCCGTCTTTCCGCTTGCTGCGTCGCCATACTGTTCTCGGTCGCTTCCATTGCGGCCCAAACAGGCGTTCCGGCGAGCGTACAGCCCGTCGCACCCAACCCCTACGTCCTCGTCAGCCCGTCGCCCACGCTGGCCCGGCACGCCATGGTGGTCAGCATCCACCACGACGCATCGGACGCAGGCGTCGAAGTCCTCAAATCCGGCGGCAATGCGGTGGACGCGGCAGTGGCTGTCGGATTCGCCCTCGCCGTTGTCTTCCCACAGGCCGGGAACCTCGGCGGCGGCGGATTCATGCTCGTCCGCATGAAGACCGGCGAAGCCCACTTCCTCGACTACCGCGAGCGCGCCCCCGCCGCCTCCAGCGCCGGAATGTATCTCGACGCGCAGGGCAACGTCGTCGCGGGCCTCTCCACTACCGGCTACAAGGCCATCGGCGTTCCCGGCTCGGTCGCAGGCCTTATCTACGCGGAGAAGACCTATGGCCGCCTCACGCTGGCGCAGGCGATGGCCCCGGCGATCCGCCTCGCTAGCCAGGGCTACATTTTGTCGGAGGAAGAGGCGCGCAACCTCGCCGCCGCAAAGAACCTCGCCATGTTTCCCGAATCGCGCCGCATCTTCCAGCGCGACGGCAACTTCCTCAAGTCCGGCGACCGCTTTACTCAGCCCGAACTCGCGCGCACCCTCACCCGCATCGCCGCCGATCCCGCCAGCTTCTACAAAGGCCCAATGGCCGCCGAGCTTGCCGCTTCCATCCAGAAGGGCGGCGGCCTCATCACCACCGCCGACCTCGCGGCTTATGAGGTCAAGGACCGCGCGCCGCTCACCGGCAACTATCGCGGCTACAAGATCGTCACCGCGCCGCCGCCCTCTGCCGGCGGCATCGTGCTCCTCGAAATCCTCAACATCCTCTCCGGCTACGACCTCGCCAGGATGGGCGATCGCTCGCCCCAGCAGTCCGGGGTCCCCAACGACCGATCCTGGTCGTTGGGGTGGGAGCAGGTCCACATCATCACCGAGGCCTTCCGCCGCGCCTACAAGGACCGCGCCGACTACCTCGGCGACCCCGGCTTCGTCTCCATGCCGCTCGCGCAGATGGCCTCGCTCGCCTACGCCGCCGCCTGGCGCAAGACTATTGATCCCATCAAACCCACGCCGTCGGCAACGCTCGTCCGCCCCGCTGGCTTTCTGCCTCCGCCGCCTGTTTCGCCGCGCGTTGCGGCGCACGAATCCTCCGAGACCACGCACTTCTCCGTCGTCGATACCGATGGAAACGCCGTCTCCAGCACCTATACCCTCAACGGCCTCTTCGGCTCCGGCGTCACCGCCGGCCCCCTCGGCTTCCTGCTCAACAACGAGATGGACGACTTCACCTCCGCACCCGGCGCGCCCAACATGGTCGGCCTCATCCAGGGCCCGGCCAACGCCATCGCTCCGGGCAAGCGCCCGCTCTCCAACATGACACCCACCATCGTGCTCAAGGACGGCAAACCGCTGCTCGTCCTCGGCTCGCCCGGCGGCTCCACCATCATCACCACCGTCGCCAACGACATCGTCAGTATCCTGGACAACGGCCTCAACGTCCAGCAGGCCGCCGACGCGCCGCGCTTTCATCATCAATATCTCCCCGATGTCCTCCAGGTCGAGAAGTCCTTCCCGCTGCCAGTCCTCGACGCGCTCAAAGCCAGCGGCTACGCGGTCAGCCGCATCAACCAGGCCGACGAGAAGAACCCCGGCGTCTGGGGCGACAGTGAGATGATAACCATCGACCCTAACACCGGAATACTGATGGGCGGCGACGACCAGCGCCACAAATTCGGCAAGGCCGCGGGATATTAATCCGCGCGGATTCACTGTCTACGCGCCGCTGCTGTACCTTTAACAGCAATGCAACCTGGAATCTCCACTTACGTCTTCTTCCAGCACCGCCTGCACGCCGGCCTGCTGGACGCCCTCGCCGCCGCCGGCGCGCGCACCATCGAAGTCTTCGCCGCGCGCCACCACTTCGACTACACCGATGCGCCCGCCGTGCGCGAGCTTGCCGCCTGGTTCCGCTCCAACGACGTGCGCGCCGTGCTGCATCAGCCCATCTATCTCCTCTCCGAGGGCGGGCGCGACTTCACCAGCGCGGACGCGGCCCAGTGGTCGCGCCACGTCGCGCCCAGTCTCAACCTGATCGCCCTCGATAAGTACCACCGCATCGCCGCCATGGACGAGGTCAAGCGCGCCATCGAGTCCGCCGAGCAGGTCCCCTTTACCGCCGTCGTCCTCCACCTCGGCCTCAAGGACGCCGCCTGGGACGAGCCCGCCATCGAGCGCTCGCTCACCGCCATCGAGCACCTCAAGGCCTTCGCCGCGCCGCTCGGCGTCCGCCTGCTGCTGCAAAATTTGCAGAACGAGGTCGCCACGCCGGAGCACCTGCTCGCCATCCTCAAGACCGGCCACTTCGACACGGTCGGCGTCTGCCTCGACGTCGGCCATCTCCACCTCGCACAGAACGCCTCGACCGCCTCAGACCCGGGTGCCCCATCTTCGGCGGCAGCCTCATCGCCGCCTAAGGTGGGTTCAGACTCCGGTGTTGCTGCAGCGGTCAAACTCCTCGGCTCGCGCATCGCCCAGGTGCATCTGCACGACAACCACGGCGCCTTCGCGCACGTCGGAGCCCTCAGCAACACTGTAGACAACAAGGACGAGCACCTATGGCCCGGCCTTGGCGCCATCGACTGGCCCGCCGTCTCCTCCGCGCTCGCCACCCTCCCCGCCGACACCCCCGGCATTATGGAGGCCGCAAGCGACCGCGACGAGCCCGCCGAATCCGTCGCGCGCAAGGCCGAAGAAGCCTTCCGCGTACTCGCAAACCCGTAATCCACGCGCACTTCGCAGAATATGTAACCGAAAATGATCGCAATGAGTGCCTTATGAGCGAATTAGAACCAAAATTAGTTACAAATCCTCCCGTCGCCACCATCGCCTCTCTCGCCGCCCACGTCGGCGACACCGTCACCCTCCGCGGATGGCTCTACAACATGCGCCAGAGCGGCAAGCTGCTCTTCCCCATCTTTCGCGACGGCACCGGAACCATCCAGGGCATTGTGCCCAAGGCCGCCGTCTCGCCCGAAGTCTTCGAGCGCGTCAAGTCGCTCACCCAGGAGTCGTCCGTCATCGTCACGGGCAGCGTCCGCGCCGACGCGCGCGCCCCCTCCGGCTTCGAGCTCGATGTCGCCAACCTCGAGATCGTCCACCTCGTCCCCGCCTCCGACCCCTTTCCCATCTCGCACAAGGAGCACGGCACCGACTTCCTCATGGAGCATCGCCACCTCTGGATTCGCACCCCGCGCCAGTCCGCCATCCTGCGCATCCGCGCCACCATCATGCGCGCCGCGCAGGAGTACTTCGACACCAACGGCTTCGTCCGCACCGATCCGCCCATCCTCACGCCCGCCGCCTGCGAGGGCACCAGCACCCTCTTCGAGCTGGACTACTTCGGCGACCCCGCATTCCTCACCCAGTCCGGCCAGCTCTACATCGAGGCCACCGCGCTCGCTCTCGGCAAGGTCTACAGCTTCGGCCCGACCTTCCGCGCCGAAAAATCCAAGACGCGCCGTCACCTCACCGAGTTCTGGATGATCGAGCCCGAGGTCGCCTTCATGGATCTCGAAGGCGACATGCAGCTCGCCGAAGCCTTCCTCACCCACATCGTCACGCGCGTCCTCGAACTGCACCGCGCCGACCTGACGGTCATCGGCCGCGACATAGCCAAGCTCGAAGCCGTCATCGCCCCGATACCTTCCGAATCAGAAAATGAAGCTGTCATCCTGAGCGAAGCGCGTAGCGCTGAGTCGAAGGACCCCGAAGAAGCTCGCCCCGTCACTACCGCCGGTACCTTTTCAACCACAGAGCCGGGTGCCCCAGGTTCGGCGGCCTCATCGCCTAACCTGGGATGGAGTGCCACCACCCCGCGCTTTCCGCGCTTAAGCTACGACGAAGCCCACGCCATGCTCGATGCCGCGTTCAAGGCGGGCAAGCTCGAAGCCCCCCACATCTACGGCGACGACCTCGGCTCGCCCGACGAGACCTACATCTCCTCCCAATTCGATAAGCCCGTCATGGTCCACCGCTATCCCGCCGCCTCCAAGGCCTTCTACATGCAGCCCGACCCGGCCGATCCCACCAAGGCCCTCTGCGTCGACGTCCTCGCCCCCGAGGGCTACGGCGAGATCATCGGCGGCTCGCAGCGCGTCGACAGCTACGACCTCCTCCGCGCGCGCATCCTCGAGCACAACCTGCCCCTCGCCGCCTTCGAGTGGTATCTCGACCTCCGCCGCTACGGTTCCGTCCCCCACTCCGGCTTCGGCATGGGCATCGAGCGCGCCGTCGCCTGGATCTGCGGCCTGGACCACGTCCGCGAAACCATCCCCTTCCCCCGCACCCTCAACCGCATCTACCCGTAAATATGGTAAATTTGGATTGACAATTTGTGGAAAACAGTCGACCCTATCTCATCAAGGGCATAAGAGAAACTGCCGATGGATAAGCAAGAGTTTGAACTGAAGCGACAACGAGGGGAAACAGTTCAAATTGCTGTAGTTCAGTCCATTAAATGGGGCGCACTTTGCATCATCGCCTTTTGCGGCTATCGTGCTGTAGCTGCACTTGCGGGTCGTACAACGACTGCCCAGTTCGGCATGTTCTTACTGGCAGACTTGAAAGCAAATTCGATCTTTAGCCACATAGTAACGTCCATTCTCGGTCTCGGCGGCATCACATATGGTGTGAAGCAAAAAAGGCTGCAGGAGAAAAACATAGAAAGACTAAGCCGCCAAAACGCCGAGTTGGAGTCTCGGTGGGATACAAAACGAACGTCGAGTAGTCTTACACCAAGGGGTACAACAAGACCGGAGGACCGCATATGAGAGCTGCGTATGAATTGCTCATCGCCGCAGTTGGTGCAGCGGGCTGCTGGACACTATGGTTTTACTTGTACAAGGAGTATCGGGCTTCTGCTGTGAGAGAAGATCTTTTTGCGTTGCGGGGAGAACTGTTTTTGTTTGCAGCTGATGGTGCCATAGCCTTCGATGATCCGTCGTATAAGGAGTTGCGTCAGCGGCTCAACGCAATGATTCGCTTTGCGCATCGTATTAATCTGATCACGTTGATATTTGCAACTCGGTCGGCACGGCACAATCCAGGGAGAGATGTTTCGTATGCCGAATGGTTGGAGTCCCTTCGGAGACTCCCGCAGGATACGCAAGAGAAAATGGAACAATTTCATAAGCGAATGTTGTTCCGATTCACAGAGCATCTAATTAGCGGGTCTGTGTCGCTGATGCTTCTGCTGGTGCTTGTACAGACAACAATTATCGTAAGATCTTGGATGCGACACTTCTTTGCCGCCAAGGCTGTAGTGGTCGACCCGACTGATCGTGCCATATCGGAATTGGTGGACACATTGCACGTGTCTACCCTGGAAAAGAGTGCCTGCGAGGAGCATTACAGTTCAGACGATCTGGATCTCCAGCTCGTGTAAGGTATAGGGAAGAGAATGTGATCTGGTCAGTGCCGGGTGCCCCATTCATCGCGCCTTTGCCCCATGCGATGAGTGGGCATTCGCGCCCCGCGCGAACCGCTCTCCTCCAATCCACCCCAATTTACCCCTCAGCCGCGATCCCTAAATCCTGTACGGTACCCGCACTCCAGCCGTCCCCGCCGGAAAATCCTTTACATTCCGTGTCACCAGTTGCCGCCCCGCCGTCTCCGCCGTTGCCAGAATAATCGAGTCCGGCAGCTTGATCTTCCTCTGTCGCCGGTTTGCCGCCGCGCACTCGGCCACGGCGGGAGTCACAGGCAGGCAGGCAAAGTTTGCAAGGAATGCCCGCAGGATCGCCTCCTCCTCCGGCGTCGCCGCCCCGGTCAGCACCTCGATCCAGGTAATCACGCTGATCGCCGGGTCCTCGCTTCGCTTCAGCTCGCGCGTCGCCTGGCCCACTCCGTTCAGGTGGTCGATCAGGATGTTGGTGTCGAATAACTCGCTCACGGCTGCCAATTCGCTCAGGGCTGCTAAGTCGCTCACCGCTCCCACTCGCCGCGCATCCGGTCCTGGTACGCCACGCCGTCCACGCCACGGTCCTTCCATAACCCGAACGAGTCCTCCACCCCCGCCCGGTTCTGGGTAAGGAATCCCGTCACCGCCAGCCGGATCAACTGCGTCCGCGAGGTCTTGCGCGCGCGGCTCAGTTCATTCAGCTGCTTCAGGTCAGTCTCCGGCAAATCCACCAGTGTCCGCATCCGCCCCTCCTGATATACAGCTATGATATCACTCTGAGCTAGCCCGCGCGAACCGTCCAGCTTTGCATTTGATCCGTCTCATCGGTGTTGATCCGTATTAAGCCTTTGCCTTTTGAATCTTGTCAAGAAAAATCTCTCAACTCACTCCATCCAAACGAGATAAACTCGTAAACTCGCCGCCCCAAACTGCTATAATAGAAGCAGTGGATCGGGAGGGAACGAGTCTCACCAGTCGCAGCCAACCGCGATCAGGCGTCGCCCGCAACTCCTTATTCTGGGAATATTTAGCCGTAACTCTTTTGGAATGAAATATTTGGCGGCACATGCCTCCGCTAATCGCAACATTCCAAACAAGTTCCGTCCAAATACCCCCTGGGGGGGGAGGGGGGGTACCCCGGAAAGTAGAATAACCGCATGGACGGAACGCGGATCGACAAATGGCTTTGGGCGGCGCGCTTCTTCAAAACGCGCGAGTTAGCCTCGAAGGCCTGCGAGATGGGCCGAATCGTCTCCAACGGTCTGCGCGCAAAACCTGCTCGAGAAGTGCGCGTCGGCGACCGTTTGCAGATCAAAAATGCCGCCGCCGAGTACGAAATCGAAGTTCTCGCGCTCAGCCAGCAACGCGGTTCAGCCGCCATCGCGCAAACCATGTACCGCGAGACGCCGGAAAGCGTCGAACTTCGCCGCAAAGCCTCCGAAGCGCGTCGCCTTCTCGCTCCAATCGCCAGCGCGCCGCCATCCGGCCGGCCCACAAAACGCGATCGCCGCCTGATTCACAGCTTCAGCGGCAAGCTTTGAAGCGTTGGATTTTTCGCTGCATGAGACGCAATTATTGCGGGCTGAGCGATTCCAGCAAACTGCGCGTCTCTGCGATCACGTCTTCCGCCTTCGCCGAAGTCAGCGGCCAGCGAAGAACACCCTGCGCTGTAAACTGCGCGCCGCGCTTGGCGTTGCGGCTGACCAGCTTCATCATCGCCGCGGGATCGACCGTTGCGTGAGCCAGCGATGAGCTGTCCTGCTGCGTTGTATCTGCAGCCGCCGCAGCGAAGCGGATGTGCAGCATCTCGACGAAGGTTTTGGTGACAGGCCTTTGTAGCTGTGCGCGACGCGAGTAACTCTGTTGTGGCGCGGGTTTTATCGCGGGAAGGTCGATCTGCGTGCGCTTGCGGTCGAGCTGCGCAATGCCGAGCCGCTCGCAGAGCAGACGAAGCTCTCCGGCTGCGAGCAGGTTCAACACCGACTCGGGCGGATCGCCGTAGCGGTCTTCGAGCTCGGCGCGCACATCGGCCAGCGTTGCCTGATCTTCCGCTCCCGCAATGCGCTTGTACATGCGCAGCCGCTGGTTCTCTTCGGGAATGTAGCTGGAGTCGATGCGCACCGAAATGCCGAGGTTGATGCTGGTTCCCGCGTGCGCAGGCTTCTCGTCCTCGCCCTTGATCTTGCGCACAGCCTCTTCGAGCATCGTCGTATACAGCTCGAAGCCGATGGCCTCGATGTGGCCGGACTGTTCGCCGCCGAGCATATTTCCCGCGCCGCGCAACTCCAGGTCCAGCGCGGCGATCTTGAAGCCCGCGCCGAGGTCGCTGAACTCCTTCAGCGCGGCCAGCCGGCGCCGCGCGATCTCCGTCAACTCCGTCTCCGGCGGAATCAGCAGATAGGCGTAGGCGCGGCGGTTGCTGCGTCCTACGCGGCCGCGGAGTTGGTACAGCTCCGCCAGGCCGTGGCGATCGGCGCGGTTGATGAGAATGGTGTTGGCGAGCGGGATGTCGAGGCCGTTCTCGATGATGGAGGTCGCTACCAGCACGTCGTACTCGTGGTTCATGAAGGCCAGCATGACGCGTTCCAGCTCGGCCTCGGGGAGCTGGCCGTGGCCGATGGCAATGCGCGCATGTGGCACCAATTCGCGGATCTTCGCGGCAATCTCGTATATCGTCTCCACGCGGTTGTGGACGAAGAAGGTCTGACCGCCGCGTTCCAGCTCCATCTCGATGGCGGTGCGAACCAGCTTCTCGTCGAACTTGGCGACGATGGTCTGGATGGCCATGCGGTCCTTGGGCGGAGTCTCGATGATGGACATGTCGCGCAACCCGACGAGCGACATATGCAGCGTGCGCGGGATGGGCGTGGCCGACATAGCAAGCACGTCGATCTGCGCGCGCATCTGTTTCAGCCGTTCCTTGTGGCGCACGCCGAAGCGCTGTTCCTCATCAACGACAAGCAGGCCGAGGTCCTGGAACTTGAGGTTCTTCGCCAGCACGGCGTGCGTGCCGATGAGGATGTCGATCTTGCCCGCGGCTGCCTTCTCCAGGATCGCGGTCTTCTCCTTTGCGGTGCGGAAGCGCGAGATCATCTCGACGTTGACGGGAAAGTTACTGAAGCGGCGCTTGAAGGATTCGTAGTGCTGGAAGCTGAGGACGGTCGTCGGCGTCAGCACGGCGACCTGCTTGCCATCCTGCACGGCCTTGAAGGCGGCGCGCATGGCGACCTCGGTCTTGCCGTAGCCGACGTCGCCGCAGAGCAGGCGGTCCATGGGTTGCAGCGATTCCATGTCGCGCTTGATGTCGGCGATGGCGGTGATCTGGTCGTCGGTCTCGTTGAAGTCGAAGGCGTCCTCGAACTCGTGCTGCATGTTGCTGTCGGGCGAAAACGCCGTACCCACTGCGGCCTTGCGCTGCGCGTAGAGCTTGATCAGCTCGGCGCTCATGTCGGCCATCGCCTTTTTGACGCGTGCCTTGGTCTTTTGCCATGATTGCGTGCCGAGCTTGTTGCGCTCGGGCGCGGGGCCGGTCTCGCTGCTGCGGTACTTCTGGATGAGGTCGAGTCGCGTGAGAGGGACGTAGAGCTTGGCCTCGTCGGCGAACTCCAGGATCATCAGCTCCAGCGGCGGCTGGCCGGGTTCTTCGATGACGCGCAGACCGCAATACTGCGCGATGCCGTGTTCAACGTGAACGACGTAATCGCCGACGGCCAGGTCGCGGAAGTCGGAGACAAACGCAGAGGTCTTCGACTTTGAGCGCGCAACAGGCCGCGCTGTAACATCGGCATCGTCGATAAGATCGTTTGCGCCGAAGAGGACGATCTGACGAGCCGTAGCGCGGCCATCGGCGTCGCGCAGGTCGAGAACCTGTACGCCGTTGGCAATCGCCGTCTTCACGATGACGGGCGTTTGCAAGTCAGCCGCGAGGTAGCTCGATTCGCTGTAGACGGTCTCGCTCCCCGGCGCCTGCGAGCGCGAGCCGAGCCGGTACGGCACTTGGTACTCCTGCAAAAGCCCAGCCAGGCGCTCGACTTCGCCCTGATTTGGCGCGGCGATCAGCACCCGCGCGTCTTGTGCGATGAGGGTCTGAAGGGCTTCGACAAACGCGTGGATGTTGCCGTGGAAGCGCTGCGTGGGACGCGTGCTGAAGTCCACCTCGGAGAGCTCGCTGCGGTCGGCATCGAGGACATCGACTGCGCCGAGCTGATCCAGCTCACAGCCGGAGAAGTTGCGCAGCCGATCGTCCAGATCCCACGGCGAGACGTAGATGTCTTCGGGCCGCACCAGCGATCCAATGCCCGATCGTTCGTGCCGCTGCTCGACCTTGTTCCACCAGCGCTCGCCCTGGTTCTTCACCATCGCCGGCTCTTCGACGAAGACGCGCGTCGCTGGCCCAAGCAGGTCGAGCAGTGTGAGATTGGCGTGTACGTCCGCACGAGCTACTGGCGCGAAGAACTCCCAGCCGGGAAAGATCGTAGCCTCGCCTGAACTCGCGGAAAGATGCGTCTGCAGCTCGACCGGCTCTTCGCCACCCTCCAGCGCCGCGCCCGCCTCCGTGCCACTCCGCGTCAGCCGTGCGTTGATGGCGGCGAGAATTTTCTCAGTCACCGGAGTCTCGGTCAGCGGCAGCAGCAACGCCTCGTTCAGCATCGATGCCGAACGCTGCGTCTCAGGATCGAAGCGCCGCATCGATTCAATCTCGTCTCCGAAGAACTCGACGCGCACGGGCCGGTCCATCTCTGGCGAGTAAACATCCAGAATTCCTCCGCGCAACGTCACCTGCCCCGGCATCTCCACCACATCGACGCGCGTGTAGCCAACCGAGAGCAGGTGCTCGACGAGCATCTCCGGCAGAACCTCCTCGCCGCACTTCAGGCGCAACGCAAGCGCTGCGTAGTGCTCGCGCGGGAAGAGCCGCATGCAGGCCGACTCGACCGGCGCGATGACGAGGCGCGCCGTACCGCTGGCGATCTTCCACAGCGTAGAGGCGCGCGCCTCCTGAATCTCCGCATGAGGCGACAGGTTCTCGAATGGCAGTACATCGTGCGCGGGCAGGCGAAGGACTGAGTCCGCAGCCAGCGCGCCGGTCAGCTCGCAAGTTGCAAGGATCGCCGCGTGCAGCGCCTCCGCCGCCTTGTTGTCGGCGACCAGAATCAACGAAGGTGCGTTGGCTGCGCGCATAAACATCGGCATGTACAGCGCGCGCGCTGTGAACGTCAGGCCAGACACACGTCTTCGCCCGCTGCCGACGCTCAAGTGGCGGCGGACACGGTCGAAGGGCAAACAGTTCTCAAGGTCCGCAAGCACATCGCGGACGAATGGCAGAATCATTGCTGGGTTAAGTCTACCTGTAGGAACGAAGTTGCAGTGACAGGAAGATCGCGCACGGAGGTGAGATGCGGAAAGCAGTAGGACATTGCAACGGTCCCTGTTGCTAGAATCAAGATGATTATGTCTACCATGACTGCACTCACGCCAGAGGTTCTTGCCAAGTACCAGCCTGTCATCGGGCTGGAGGTCCACGTCCAGCTTTTGACCGAGTCGAAGGCCTTCTGCGGCTGCGTCAACCGCTACGGAGGCGAGCCTAATACGCACGTTTGTCCGACGTGTCTTGGGCTGCCTGGCGCGCTGCCCGTGCTGAATCGTCGCGCGGTGGAACTGGCCGTTCTGGCATCGAAGGCGATCCACTGCGAGATTCGCGAGACGAGCATCTTTTCGCGCAAGAATTATTTTTATCCCGACTCGCCGAAGGGCTATCAGATCTCGCAGTTCGACAAGCCCATCGCGGAGAACGGCTGGATCGACGTTCCGGCCTTCGACGCGACGGGCGCGGCGATTACCAAGCGCATCAGCATCACGCGGCTGCACCTGGAAGAGGATGCGGGAAAGAGCGTCCACGACGGCTTCGCCGACTCGGTCTCGCGCACCTACATCGACCTGAACCGCTGCGGCACGCCGCTGGCGGAGATCGTCAGCGAGCCCGACCTGAGCACGCCGGATGAGGCCTTCGAGTACCTCACGCGTCTGAAGGAAATCCTGCTCTACTGCGGCGTGAGCGACTGCAACATGGAAGAGGGAAGCCTGCGTTGCGACGCCAATGTCAGCGTGATGCTGAAGGGCGCGAAGCAGTATGGCACCAAGGCCGAGGTCAAGAACGTCAACAGCTTTCGCTACATCCGCGCGGCGCTGGAGTACGAGATCGAGCGCCAGATCGATGTGCTGGAGGGCGGCGGACGCGTGGTGCAGGAGTCGCGCCTGTGGAACAACGCCGAGGGACGGACCTACTCGATGCGCTCCAAGGAGCAGGCACACGACTATCGCTACTTCCCGGAGCCTGACCTTCCGCCGCTTGTCGTTGGCGAGGCGTGGCAGCGCGAGATTCTGACCGCGCTGCCGGAACTTCCCGAGGCGCGCCGCGCGCGAATGATTGCCGAATACGACATCACGCAGCAGGACGCGATGACGCTGACCGCGACGCGTGCCTTTGCCGACAGCTTCGAGGAGGCGGCGAAGAAGGCGAAGAGTCCCAAGCGCGTCGTCTCGCTGATCACCAGCGAGTTGACCGGACGCTTGAAGGCTGCGGGCCTGGAGTTGGACAGCTCGCCGGTCTCGCTCAAGGGCATTGTGCAGGCTGCGGACCTGGCCGAGTCGGGCGAACTCTCGAGCAAGATGCTGAAGCAGTTGCTGGACGCCTGCTTCGCCGAGGGCAAGGACTTCGCCGAGGTCTACCAGCGCGATAAGCCGCAGCAGATCACGGACGCGGTCGCGATCGAGGCGATGATCGACGAGGTGATCGCGGCCAATCCCAAGCAGGTAGCGCAGTACATCGGCGGCAAGAAGACGGTGGCGGCGTTCTTCGTCGGCAACGTCATGCGGCTGTCGAAGGGACAGGCGAATCCCGCGTTGCTCAACGAGCTTGTGACGCACAAACTGGATGCGCTGGGCAGCGCTTCCTAGCGGCTATTTCTTGTCTGAACTGGATGCTGCGGGCGCGGGTGCAGCGGGTGCGCTGGGCGCTGCGGCGGCCGGCGCGTCTTTGCTCGATGATGCGGAGGCTTCGATGGACGAGACGGGCGATGTGGAGGAGTCGGCTTTCGTTTTGCTCTCGCGAGAGGACTTTTGCTTTGTGTGGCTATAACCGTCCTTGAACCAACCGCCGCCCTTGAAGGAGATGGCCGCGGCGGAGACGACGCGCTCCAGCAGTCCGCCGCAGTGCGGACAGATGGTGATTTCAGGGTCGGAGAACTTCTGGATATTTTCCGTATGTTTCTTGCACTTCTTGCATTTGTACTCGTAAAGCGGCATGACTATTTCCTTTGAAGCACCTTCACAATTTCACTCGTGCAATGCTATTGAAACACTGACTGTTACAAATTACATGAATATGTAACAGTCAGTGTTTCGTATTGTGGAATTCAGAAAATACATGTAACCACCAGAGTTGCTTATTGGGAACGGCCTATAGTTTTCCCAGATCGACCAGGCGCACGCTGACGATGGCCTCGACCTTGCGCAACGCTTCGATGGCTGTGTTGGCGTCGCTTGGGCTCTTTACGTCGATCTGGACCAGGGCCAACGCCTGACCCTGCGGAATGCGTTGCGAGCGGACGGAGCGGCCCAGGGCGAAGTTCGCGATGTTCACCGAATGCTCACCCAGGATGGTCCCGATTCTTCCGATGACTCCGGGTACGTCATGGTTGCGGAAGACCAGGAGTGTTCCTTGCAGCGCAGCTTCGATGTCGATGCCATCGTAGGTGAGCAGGCGCGGCGAGTTGCCGTGCAGTACGGTGGCCGATGCGCTGACATCGCCATCCGACGAGTGCAGCACGAGCTTCAGAGTGCTACCCGAGCCGCCCGAGGTCGCCTCCTTCTTCTCCTCCTGAATACGGATTCCGCGCTCTTCGGCCAGGGCCGCAGCGTTGATGCGGTTGGCGCTGGTGCTCTGTTCGGAATCGCCCTCGGAGTTGGCGAGGACGCCGCAGAGAGCGGCATTGCGGATCAGGTCGGTCTTGCCCTGCGCCAGGCGCCCGGCATAGGTGATCTGGATGCTCTCCAGATTTCCCGGCGTGGCGTGGGAGAGAAAGAGGCCCAGCCGCTCGGCCATGTCGATATACGGCGCGATCTCGACGTACTCCTCGTGGGAGAGCGAGGGAAGGTTGACGGCGCACTGCACCACGCCGAGCTTCAGGTAGTCGCGCACCTGCTTGGCCAGTTGGATGCCGATGGCCTCCTGCGCCTCGTCGGTGGATCCGGCGACGTGCGGAGACAACAGCACGTTGTCGAGGGCGAAGTAGGCGGAGTCCTTGAGCGGTTCCTTGCGGAAGACATCGAGCGCGGCGCCTGCGACGTGGCCCGACTGGATGGCCTCGGCCAGCGCCTCGTCGACGATCAGCTCGCCGCGCGCGCAGTTGACGATGCGAACGCCGGGCTTCATCAGCTTGATCGACGATGCGTTGATCATGCCCTCGGTCTGGGTGGTGAGGCCGACGTGCAGGGTGAGGTAGTCGGACTGCTTGAAGATTTCGTCGAGCGGCACCAGCGCGACCTGATTCTCGCGCGCGATGACCGGCGCGATGAACGGGTCGTAGCCGATCAACTCCATGCCGAAGCTGCGTGCGCGGCGGGCGACCTCCAGGCCGATGCGACCAAGGCCGACGATGCCGAGCGTCTTGCCGCGCAGCTCCGAGCCTTGCAGGGATTTTTTCTCCCACTTGGCGGCGTGCATGGTGGAGTTGGCGCGAGGGACGCTGCGCGCCATGGAGATCATCAGGCCAAGGGTGAGCTCGGCGACCGCGACTGCGTTGGCTCCGGGGGTGTTCATCACCACGATGCCGGAGTGGGTGGCCGCGTCGATGTCGATGTTGTCGACGCCCACACCGGCGCGGCCGATGGCGCGCAGCTTGGGCGCGGACTCCAGCAGCTTGGCATCCACCTGCACGGCGGAGCGGACGACCAGCGCGTCGGCGTCGGCGAGTTCCTTCTCCAGACCGCCGGGGCCGAGCTTGGCGATTGCATCGGCGGTGACGACGTTCCAGCCGGGCTCTTCTTGGAGGACGGCGAGGGTTGCGGGCGAGACTTTTTCTGCGAGCACGATCTTCATACTTTTAGTGTAACTGTCCTCTGCGTATGTGAGGTGATGCGGGGATGAACGGATCGGGAAAATCTACGGAACAACCCGTTAGTCTATACTTAATAGTATATATTCTGTCTTCCCCGCCTCGTGGGTGGAATTGGCTCGTAAGTGGATTATTATGTTGCGATTATAAGCAACGTTTTCATAATAGATATTCCAGGCGTAAGCGATTTTAGTTCATGCGATTGCAGTGTGCGCTGGCTATAAGCGAGGTTCGCTAGCGAAGAGCGCGCCGATCCAGACGAAGAAGACGGGATAGAACTCCAGCGTGTAACGGGGCTCTGAGTTGTCGATGAAGAGCAGCATGAAGGCGCGCAACAGCAGGCTGGCGGCCATGGCGAAGGCGAGTTCGCGGAAGGCGCGCAAGCCGGGGCCGGACGGATTGGGCTCGTGCGGATTGGGCGAGAGCCAGGCGCGGCGCCTCCAGAGGGAAAAGCCGGCGAAGGCGAACCCATAGAAGGCGAGGTTGAGCGCGGCGTAGGAGGCGGCAAAGGCGGACTGCGCGCGGTGCTCTCTCCACCTCCACCACTCATCGGAGACTGTCATCAGCTCGGTGCGCGGGCGCAGGGCCATGTCGAAGACGCGGGCGATGGGCAGGCCAATGAAGTAGAGCCCCGGGTGGTCGTGGATGCGCTCGCCGGCGAGCGTATTGAAGCGCGCATCGAGTTCCGGGGTGAGGGTGAGGGTTTTGTTGTAGTCGGCGAAGAGGCTCACGGTGCGGCTGCGCACGTCAGCCGCGGACGAATGCGAGGTGGCGCTGAAGACGCGCGGCGGCAGGCTGGCAAGCTCGATGCGTTCACCGTCCATCTCCCAGCCGACCTCGTCTATGGCGGCGAAGTCGATGGCCCAGGTGCGGTACCAGCGGCCGAAGCCTTGCAGGACCACCAGGTCTCCGGGGTCGCTGGCGTTGCGCGGGGAGAGCGGCTGAAAGACGTGGAAGACGTGTTCGTTGCGTGCCGTCCAGAAGAGCAGCGGAAGGGCGACGCAGAACGCGGCGGCCAGAACCGGCAGAGCCGCACGGAGCGGGCGGAGGCGCGGTTTGCGGGTTGCCAACGACCGCCAGAGCATTGCCGGGAGGACAGCGGCTGCGAGCAGGCCCTGTTCCGGCCTCAGCAGGATGGAGTAGGCGAGGGCTGCGGCGACGATCCAGAGCCAGCGGTTGTAGCCCAGGCCTGCGTCCTGCCAGCGCGCGAAGGCGTAAAAGGCCAGCGCGATCGTGGTGAACACAAGCGTCTCGGCGAGTGCCGTGGCGACGTAGTTCGCGGTGAAGGGGCAGAGGGCCGCGATCCACAGGACGATTAGTTGTGCGCGGCGGCCGAAGAGTCGTCCGGCAAGCGCGCCCGCCAGCCAGCAGGTGACGAGATCGGCGACGACCTGAGCGTTGAGTACGGCGCGGTAGTGCTCCACGCCAAAGAGCCGGAAGCAGGCGGCCAGAAAGAGGGGATAGCCGGGAAGACGAGCCAGGGTGGGGCGGAGAACGAAAGAGCCGGTTGGGCTGGTTGCGGAGACGCCGTAGACTCCGTGCTGTAGCCACGTCTTGGCGATTTCTCCATAAAATAGGCTGTCGCCGTCGACCCTCGCCATGTGGGCGACGAACCATAGACGCAGCAGCAGACCGGCCAGCAGCGCCGCGGTCGCCCAAAGCCAGAACCTGAGTCGCTCTCTGTTCATCTAGCAACATCATACTGCGAAGAGTGCGGGGCGTTGGGGGTTGCGTTGACTATGTTTGGAGGGCTGCATACGATTGCGCAGGAGCGGCTTTGCGGATGGGTAGAACTTGCGCCGAAGAATTGCGCGCCGGCAGTCTGTAGACTTGTCGAGCGCGTGCAGTCCAGCAGAAGCAGTCAGAAGACGGCCCTTAGGGAGATATGAACCAGCAAGTCTTTCTCGATCCTCAACGCAAGCGCTGGCGGCGGCTGCGGCGAATCTTCGACGGCCTGGCAGTGTTCAGCGTTGTCGTTGGGGTTCTGTTTGTGATCGGCCTGCTGCATATGACGCCGCTGCCCGAGCTGCTGCTGGCGACGCCCAAGCGCGACCGCACCGCGCTGAAGGTGGACGCGGCCAAGCCGGGGCAGAAGCCGCGTCACTCGCCGCACCGCAAGACCGACCTCAAGCCCTCCGAGGTGACGTTGAACTCCGGCGAAGGCCTGCGCGCGGCCTACTACGTGGAGGACGATCCGGCCAGCTACTCCTCGCTGAAGCAACACATCCACCAGATCGATCTGCTCTTTCCGGAGTGGATTCACATTGTGACTCCGGACGGCTCGCTGACCTCGTATAGCCTGGACAATCGCGCCTTCGCCGTGGTGGACGCGGCCGGAGTGCATGGGGTGGACCACGAGCGGAGGGTTGCCCGCACCATTGCGAAGGCGCGCGAAGACACGGAGATCTTTCCCCTGGTCAACAACTACGATCCGGTCAAGGGCGTCTTTCAGCCGTCGATCAGCGACTTCCTGTTGAACGCCGCGTCGCGCGCCTATTTTGTCCAGCAGATCGACCAGTTTCTCGCCGCCAACCCCAGCTACCGTGGGATTTCGCTGGACTTCGAGGAGATTCCCGACCAGGCGCGGACGGGCTACATGACGCTGCTCGCCGCGCTCTACCAGAACTTCCAACCGCGCAACCTGAAGCTGTATGTCAACACACCGGTGGGCGACGACAGCTTCGATCTGAAGTTCATGGCGGACCACTCCGACGGCCTTCTGCTGATGAACTACGACCAGCACCAGACGGGAAGCGCTCCAGGGCCGATCGCCGCCCAGGACTGGTTTCTCGACAACCTCAAGGAGGTGCTCAAGACGGTGCCCAAGCAGAAGATCATCTGCTCTCTGGGCAGCTATGGCTACGACTGGACGATGTCGCTGCCGCCCGCGCAGGCGAAGGGTCACCGCAAACCGGCGAAGCCGTTTGTGCCCAAGGTGCTGTCGGCCCAGGAGATGTCGACCCAGGACGCATGGCAGGCAGCCGACGATGCGGATGCGCAGATCGAGCTCGATCCCGACTCGCTCAACGTCCACTTCGCCTACGACGACGACGACGCGCATGTCCGCCATCAGGTCTGGTTCCTCGACGCGGTCACCGTCCTCAACCAGATGCGCGCGGCGCGAGCCCTGGGCATCGAGACCTTCGCCCTGTGGCGCCTGGGCTCTGAAGATAATTCGATGTGGAAGATATGGGACAAGCCGATCCATGCCGATCCGGTGCTCGACCTGGCGCAGGTGGATCCCGGTTACGACGTCGACACCGAGGGGCAAGGCGATATCCTGCACATCACGCGCAAGATGCAGTCCGGCAAGCGCGTGGTAACCATGGATGACGACGATTCTGTGCCGCTGCCCTTCCGCTCCGTCACCGGCGAGACGATGACCTCCTATCCGCTCTCCTATACCGTGGAGCAGACCGGCTATCATGCCAACCAGGTCGCCCTCAGCTTTGACGACGGCCCGGACCCCAAGTGGACTCCGCTGATCCTCGACATCCTGAAGAAGTACCACGTCTCCGGGACGTTTTTTATGATCGGCGAGGAGGCGCAGAACAACGTCGGCCTCATGCGGCGCGTCTACAACGAAGGCCACGAGATCGGCAATCACACCTTCACCCACCCGGACATCAGCGAAATCTCGGTCCCCAGCGCGGACCTGGAGCTGAACCTCACCGAACGACTTTTTGCGGCGGAGCTGGGCGTGCAGCCGCTCTACTTCCGTCCTCCGTACTCCATCGACCAGGAGCCGGACACCAACGACCAGGCAGCGCCGGCGGACCGCATTCAGGATCTCGGCTATGTCATCGTAGGCGACAAGATCGACACCAGCGACTGGGACGAGCATCCGCGCAAGAGTCCCCAGGAGATCACCGACAGCGTCTTTCAGCAGATGCACGACATGCAGACGCGTCCCTGGATGCAGGGCTCCATCATCCTGCTGCACGATGGCGGAGGCGACCGCTCGGCCACCATCGCCGCGCTTCCCGTGCTCATCCAGGCCCTGCGCGACCGCGGATACACCATCGTTCCCGTCTCGCAGTTGATGGGCAAGACCCGCGCCGAGGTGATGCCGCCGCTCAACCATCAACAACTCTGGCAGTCGCGCGTGGACATGGTCGCCTTCTTCGTCTGGGCCTTCTTCAACCATTTCGTGGTCGCGGTCTTCTTCGTCGGCGACATCCTGATGAGCGCGCGGCTGATCATCATCGGCGTCTTCGCCGTCATCGACCGCTTCCGCAAACGGAAGAACTTCGCCGGCCCGGAGTACGCCCCGCGCGTCGCCGTGCTCATTCCCGCATTCAACGAAGAAAAGGTCATCGTGCGCACGGTCCGCTCCGTCATGATGTCCAACTACAAGAACATCCGCGTCATCGTCATCGACGACGGATCGAAGGACCGCACCTATCAGACCGTCATCGACGCCTACCCGGCGGATATTGCATCGGGTCGGCTGACGGTGCTGACCAAGCCCAACGGAGGCAAGGCCGACGCGCTCAACTTCGCCCTGAATCAGACCGACGAGGAGATCTACATCGGCATCGACGCCGACGGCGTCATCGCGCACGACGCCATCACCAACCTGGTCGGACACTTCGCCAACCCGAAGATCGGCGCGGTCGCGGGCAATGCAAAGGTGGGCAACCGAGTGAACCTGTGGACGCGCTGGCAGGCGCTGGAGTACATCACCAGCCAGAACTTCGAGCGCCGCGCCCTCGACCTCTTCGACGTCGTCATGGTCGTTCCCGGAGCCATCGGCGCGTGGCGCACCTCAGCCGTCAAGGCCGGCGGCGGATACCACACCAACACCGTCGCCGAGGATGCCGACCTCACCATGAACCTGCTCGAACAGGGCTACGAGGTCATCTACGAGGACTGCGCCCTGGCCTTCACCGAGGCCCCCATCAACATGAACGGCCTCATGCGCCAGCGCTTCCGCTGGTCCTTCGGCATTCTGCAGGCCATCTTCAAGCATCGCGGGGCCTTCCGCAACCGCCGCGCCATGGGCTTCTTCGCCCTGCCCAACACGCTCATCTTCCAGATCCTGCTTCCGCTCTTCTCGCCGTTTATCGACCTGATGTTCTTCGCCGGCGTCGCCAATTATTTCTACAACAAACACTTCCATCCCGAGGCAGCCTCGTCGGCCAGCTTCGAGAAGCTGCTTGCCTTCTTCCTTGCCTTCCTCGTCATCGACTTCGTCACCTCCGCGCTGGCCTTCTCGCTGGAGCGCAAGCATCCGGCCAGCCGCGGCGACGCCTGGCTGCTCGGCCACATCTGGATCCAGCGCTTCACCTACCGCCAGGTCTTCTCGATTGTGCTCTTCAAGACGCTCAAGCGCGCCATCGACGGCAAGCCCTTCGCCTGGGACAAGCTGGAACGCACCGTAACCATGTCCCGCGAAACCGAAAAACTTACCGAAGTAGGCTGACCAGACCCGACCCATCGCGTTACTACCGCGATGAAAGTGCAGCCGGAGTGGTAGAGTGGGGGCGCCACCCGGCAAAGGTAAACCGTGTCAAGTAAACAACTCAAACCCGGCGAGCAGTCCCATCCCCAGCCAAATCAGGCAGGCACACAACATAACATGTGTGACGTGACCGGCAGTATTCAAGTGCGAGGTGAGATCGAAACTAAGATTCCACCAGACCTTGCAAAGAAGCGCGATGCCGCCGAAGAACAAAAGGAAACCAGAGACAAAAAACGATACATTTTGGAGGTTATTGGGGTTATCGCCGTAATCATGTACGCCGGAATAACTATTTATCAAGCCTACCTCACGCGCACTCAATTCACTAAGGAAGAGAGACCGTTCGTCTTGGTTTCGGAAATCAGAAAAATCCAATTCTCGGTTGGCAAAGCCGTAATAACCGACATCAAGTTCTCCAATTCCGGGAAGTCTCCTGCACTGCATATGGCAACCATAGGCCCTGGGATACTGGTTGGCCCCGGCGCGATGCAACAAGTTGATGCTACATTCGCAAATTTGCCAGATACTCCGCCCGAAGAGCGTACAGAAGTCGGCGCGACAATTGCTCCCGGCAATGGCTCGTGCATTGCGAAACCGGAAGACGACGCAGTGCTTGATTGTGTCATCTCGACTATCCATAGTCGCGAGATTATCCAAAGTGACGATGATTTGAAATGGATCACCACCCACGACGAAGCAGTTGTTATCATGGGTCGAACGTTCTACAGAGACCTCACGGGGAAGCTCTATAAGACCGACTTTTGTTTCTTTCGATTCGCGACGGGAGCCCTTGCGTTCTGTCCCAACCATAACGATGTTAAATAGGCTCACGGACGTAATCAGAACTGGCGGGTGGCCCAGGTCTGAATGACTCCACGAATCGGCTGCCCCATGTCTCGCTTCTGAGTGTCAAGTCTCGACACATGCTTTACGTTTTGTCTCGGGAGATCCTTTACATGGTTTGGTCTTATGAGGGAGTTTCGATCCAGCGTTCGACGATCGTCGAACGCTGGATCGAAGGGTCGATTTCGCGCACGAGGGTGGAGCAGAAGAAGACGAGGAATCGTCCTTCGACGGGCTGTATCATGACCCTCTCTCCGGCCAGCGTCTTGCCGATTCTGTAGCGGTGCCCGTGCAGATCGACCGTGCCCTGGCAGTCCACCTTCAGCACCCATGCGCCTTCCGGATACTCCCACGGCGGCGGATATGGATCGTAACGGCGCTCGCTTTTGCGCCATACACTGGCCGGGGTTTGCATCCCCAGCGCCGCGTGCGGTCGCACCTGGTTGTACTCGGAACGGAAGGCGTCGAGCCACCTCTGCGGTTCGCTGCCCACGCCGCCGCGCCGGTCGAGCGCCCGCTGCAGGCTGCCGTGGAAGCGTTCCACCTTGCCCTGGGTCTGGGGATGCCGGACACCGCTCCAGCACAGCCGTATGCCCTGCCGCATCATCCACAGCGACAGGTGCGTGCGCCCGGAAAAGGACTGCCAGTTCCACCACGGCGTGCCGTGGTCCATCAGCATCGCCTCGGGCACTCCGCAGCCCTCGAAGGCTTGCTCCAACTGCTGCCGAACGAGGTCGCCGTCCAGCTTGCCGGTCGCTGCCAGCGCCACCAGATAGCGGCTGTGGTCGTCGATCACCGACAGCGGTCCAACGGCGTGCGGCCAGTTCTTCGGCCCCTTGAAGTCCATCTGCCACAGCTCGTTGGGCCGCTCGCGCTCGAAGCGCTTGACCGCCTGCGGGCGGCGATCCTGGTCGCATATCAGATCGTAGCGCAGAAGGATGCGGTGAATCGTACTGCGGGTCAACTGCACCCCTTCGCGGTTCAGCAGCACCGCCAGCTTGCGAGCGCCCCAGTCCGGGTAACGCAAGCGCAGCTCGATGACTCGTTCTTCCTGCTCCCACGGTGTCTGGGCCGGCGAGTTGCGAGGCCTTCGGCTGCGCTCACAGATCCCCTCCAGGCCAGCCTCGGCGTATCGCCTGATCCACAACGCCCCGGTGGGACGAGAGATGCCGAACTCAGAGCATAAAGCACCCAGCGGCTTCTCATGCCGACTCGCCGCCACCACAAACCGCACCCGCTGGTCCTGTACGTCCATCGCCTTCCACGCCATCCCAGACTCCTCTGCGCTCGCTGCGCAAGCGCAGAAGTGTAAAGGATGTCCCGAGACAATGTAGAAAGCATGTCATGAGACTGAACATTCTGAGACATGGGTTTATACATATCCAACACCGTGGCGGGCGCCTGCGCTACCTACTTTTTCTTCTTATGGAGCGCCTTCGCCATCTCTTCCACTTCTCTAGCGCCCTTGGCATAGAGCGTTTTTTCATCGGGAGCAAGCTCGTACAACAGCTTCAGAAACTCGCCTGCGTGAACAATTTCCTCGTCCGCTATGTCCTTCAGCACTGCCACGGCGAGTTTGTTGTTGGTTGACTCGGCAAGCTGCATATACATCTGCGTCGCTTCATACTCTCCGGCGACCATGAACCGAATCGCTCGGATGAGTTCCGCGTCCGTGAGCTTCCTGCTGTTGGCCAACTCTGAAAAGGGCGATCCAAACTGTGGCATACAATTTCCTCCGCCTCATGCACGTTGATATGGATAGCGGCTCTGAGGGCTATCTCGTTTGTAGTCTTGTGGCTTCCTAAGTTCTGAGCGAAATTGACCATCGCGACAATGTCCGTCTGTCTCCGGGCGGGTGGCCCACCCACCGTAAAGACAGACAGGGATGCACAAAAAAGCGCGGAACCCCGAGGGCTCCGCGCTTTCTGTTTACTGAAATTAGCTGGAAAATCTATGCGACGACTTCGATGCCCATCGACCGTGCGGTGCCGCGAATGCTCTTCGAGGCCGTCTCGACCGAGTTGGCGTTGAGGTCTGGCATCTTCTTGGTGGCGATCTCGCGAATCTGCTTCTCGGTGACCTTGCCGATCTTCTCCTTGTTGGGAGTGCCCGAGCCCTTCTCAATGCCGGCAGCCTTCAACAGCAGCACGGCCGCGGGCGGCGTCTTGGTGATGAAGCTGAAGCTGCGGTCGGCGTAGACCGTGATGACCACCGGAATGGTGATGCCGTTCATCTCCGGCGTGGAGGTGCGCGCGTTGAACTGCTTGCAGAACTCCATGATGTTGACCTGCGCCTGGCCGAGAGCGGGGCCGACGGGCGGTGCGGGCGTGGCCTTTCCGCCGAGAATCTGTAGCTTGACGTATCCAGTGATCTTCTTCGGTGCCATGATTCAATCCTCTATCTTCTTCTGGCGGCGGGCACGCGGCCGGCTGCCGATTTTGTATTGCAAAACTTTCTTTCGCATTCCTACCCGGTTCGTCTTACATGACCGTCCCAGTTCGTCTTTGCAAGACCGGCCCGGTTCGATCGGCAGACCGCGGAACTACTCTTCCATCTTGTCGACCTTGGCGAACTCGATCTCGACCGGAGTGGAGCGGCCGAAGATCGAGACCATCACCTTCAGCGTCTGGCGGTCTTCATTGACGTCGTCCACGGTGCCGTTGAAGTTGGCAAACGGGCCTTCGTTGATGCGCACCTGCTCGCCCTTCTCGAACTTGATCTTGCTGGACGGCTTGTCCTTGGAGGTCTCGGAGCGGAAGAGGATGGTGCTGACCTCGGCCTCGGTGAGCGCGACCGGCGTATCGCCTGTACCAAGAAAGCCGGTGACGCGCGGCGTGTTCTTGATGACGTGCCACAGGTCGTTGTCCAGCTCCATCTCCACCAGCACATAGCCGGGCAGGAAGACGCGCTCGATGGTGTACTTCTTGCCGTTGCGCAGCTCGGTGACCGGCTCGGTCGGGATCATGATGCGGCCGATGCGGTTCTGCAGGCCGAACGCCTGAATGCGGCTCTCCAGCGACTCGCGCACCTTGCGCTCGAAGCCGGAGTAGGCGTGGATGATGTACCACTTGAAGTTCTCGTTGACCGGTGGGGCAAGCTGCTCGGCCGGCTGTTCGCCGCCGGGATCCTGCGCCTCCGGAGTCTGCTCGTCTACCGCCATGGGGAGTGTGCCTTCTTGATGCATCAAACTGGTCTGTCTCTGCCTTGCTTGTCTCTGTCTCTGCTTCGCAAGCGGCTTTCCGCCGCGAACCAGAGGGCCTGCTGCTAGTGCTTGGTGAGGTACTGAATCAGATGGGTGACGCTCTGGCCAAAGATGGCATCCACCACAAAAAAGTAGGCGGCAAACAGGAATACCGCCGCAAGCACGACCGTGGTGGTGGACTGCACCTCGGCGCGCGTCGGCGTGACCACCTTGCGCATCTCGCTGCGCACGTTCTCGAGGAACTCCTTCAGCTCCTGCGGCCGCGCCTTCAACCGGCTGAGCCCGGTGCTCTGCTCATCTGCTACTGCAATTGCCTTCGCCATGCTGCTTCCTCAAACCTTCATGCGGAGAATCTTCCGCGGTATCGCTGCTGCAAACCTTCATGCGGAGCAAACTCCGCGGTGTTGCCGGCTCCGCCGTGTTGCCGGACTACCGTGCTTCGCCCCGCAGGATGCGGCGAGGGCCGGAAAAACTGGCGGGGGAGCTCGGATTCGAACCGAGAAGATCGGTTTTGGAGACCGACAGTTTAGCCGTTGAGCTTACTCCCCCCGGTTTGGCCGGGAGGGGAAGGAACGTTGGAGTCTTGTGCTCCCTGTTCCGTGATCCCTGTTCCCTGCGTTCCTTACTTGGTCTCTTTATGGTCCGTGTGCTTGCGGCAGGTATTGCAGAACTTCGAGAACTCAAGCCGACCGGTGGTCGTCTTCTTGTTCTTCGTCGTCGAGTAGTTCCTGTTCTTGCACGCCGGACATTGCAATGTGATAATTTCGCGCATCTATCTATCCTAACCGATTTCGTGGATTTCTTCCCGCAAACCTGCCTGATGTGGATCTTCAACCGCTTTCACCAAGCTGAGCGCATTGGCGAGAAACGCGCGAAGCGCGTCTCCCGCGCCAATGCGCAGGACTACTTGATGATCTCGCTGATGGTGCCTGCGCCGACGGTGCGGCCGCCCTCGCGGATGGCGAATCGCAGGCCCTTCTCCATGGCCACCGGGGTGTGCAGCGTCACTTCCAGTTGCACGTTGTCGCCCGGCATCACCATCTCGGTGCCTGCAGGCAGGGTCGCCGAGCCGGTCACATCTGTAGTCCGGAAGTAGAACTGCGGCCGATAGCCGTTGAAGAATGGAGTGTGCCGCCCGCCCTCTTCCTTCGAGAGCACATACACCTCGCCCTTGAAGTTGGTGTGCGGAGTGATCGAACCGGGCTTGGCCAGAACCATGCCGCGCTCCACATCCTCCTTGGCGATGCCGCGCAGCAGGATGCCCGCGTTGTCGCCCGCCAGGCCCTCGTCGAGCTGCTTCTTGAACATCTCGACCCCGGTGCAGACCGTCGAGCGCGTCTCGCGGAAGCCCACGATCTCGACCGGCTCGCCCACCTTCACCTTGCCCCGCTCGATGCGCCCGGTGACCACCGTGCCGCGCCCCGAGATGGAGAAGATGTCCTCGATCGGCATCAGGAACGGCAGGTCCGTGGAGCGCTTCGGCTGCGGCACGAACGAGTCCACCGCATCCATCAGCTCGTCGATCTTGGCCTCCCACTCCGGCTCGCCGTTCAGAGCGCCCAGCGCCGAGCCGCGGATGATCGGAGTGTCGTCGCCCGGATAGTCGTACTTCGACAGAAGCTCGCGCACCTCCATCTCCACCAGCTCGATCAGCTCCTCGTCCTCCACCGCGTCGCACTTGTTCAGAAACACCACGATGTAGGGCACGCCCACCTGGCGCGCCAGCAGAACGTGCTCCTTGGTCTGCGGCATCGGCCCGTCGGTCGCCGCAACCACCAGAATCGCGCCGTCCATCTGCGCCGCCCCGGTGATCATGTTCTTGATGTAGTCAGCGTGGCCCGGGCAGTCGACGTGCGCGTAGTGCCGGTTCTTGGTCTCGTACTCCACGTGCGCGGTGGCGATCGTGATGCCGCGCTCGCGCTCCTCGGGTGCGTTGTCGATCGAGTCGAACGAGCGGAACGAGTTCTTCGGGTTGTGCTTTGCAAGCACCTTGGTGATCGCCGCCGTCAGCGTCGTCTTGCCGTGATCGATGTGCCCGATCGTCCCTACGTTCACATGTGGCTTCGACCGGTCAAACTTTTCCTTGCCCATTGCGATTCTCCCTCTCTCTTATTTAGTCGGCGCTTGCCGGCGATTCGGAACTAAACTCGCTCCATCAATAATATGCGTACAGCTTAGAAAACTTTACCCGCAGCTCGGGTGCGACCTGTTCCAGGCTGGCGAGGTAGAACTCGCGGATCAGGCCCTGGTCGCCGTTGCCCAGGCGGTTGTACTGCGAAGCCGTTGGCGCGCCCAGAATGCCCTTGCCCAACACCAGCTCGAAATCGCGGATACGCAGCCCGGCACGCAGCAGCGACTTCAGAAAATCCTGCACCCTGGCCGCGGAGAAGGCCGCCTCAATGGCGGCTTGCACCGCACCAAAGCTCTCGGGATCGGTCACCGGAATCACTCCCTGCTCACGCAATGCGGTCAACACGTCACTCCTGCACCGAGAACTGCCGTCAAACGACCACTCTGGACCATCCAGAGCAAACTGGAGCGGGAGACGGGAATTGAACCCGCGACCAACAGCTTGGAAGGCTGAGACTCTACCACTGAGTTACTCCCGCATGTGACTCTAGTCCGGGCTAAAGCCCGAACCTACCGTTACTCCCGCACCTTCTATTTATTAGCAGTTAGCTCCGGTTCTTCGATGGCGCGCCTGAAGGCGTTAGCGGTCGCAATCGTGAAGCGAACAGCTAATAGCGAAAGGCTAAAAGCTTTGAATCTGGAGCTGGCAGAGAGGATTGAACTCTCGACCTCTCCCTTACCAAGGGAGTGCTCTACCACTGAGCTATGCCAGCCTTACCGCGGACCTCTCGTCTCCAGGCGCGCCCGCATGTTGGCCAGCACCACCTTGAATGCGAAGAGGCCCAGAAACAGGATCGGAAACCATCGGACCTCAACATCGCGTGCTCCGAAGGCAACATACCTGCTGGAAAAACCCTGAACATGAAGTACGGCAGAGGAGTCTATCGTAAGCCACGACAGCACTCCCAAGACTATCAAAACCGCAAGGGCAATGAACATCCGCGGCCTGCTTGCCGCCAGGTTGAGTGATCGTTCGCTGTCACTCATCGCCATTCACCGCCTGAAAGACCTCAAAAAACGCTACCGCCTAACGCAACTGCATGAAACAACCGCATGAAAATAAATGGTGCACAGGGGAGGATTCGAACCTCCGTAGCGCTTAGCGCGGCAGATTTACAGTCTGCTGCCATTAACCACTCGGCCACCTGTGCATCTTCCGCCCGTCGCCCTCGGACGCGCCTCGCCCGAATGGAACGGAGCCGGCCGGCCGAGCGGAACTGGCGCCTTGGAGCTGACGGAGGGATTTGAACCCCCGACCCTCTGATTACAAATCAGATGCTCTACCAACTGAGCTACGCCAGCCCAAACAGTCGAATGCGCTGTCCATATCGGGCAGCGCACAGTATCAACTTTAGCACAGCCGCAAGCACGGAGCAACGCAGAAGACAACGCAATTCTGTCGGCGGCTGGCGTACAGTAGAGGGCAGAATGCGGAAACGGACGCTGTACTCGCTGCTTGTGATGCTGGCTCTGATTGTGGCGCTGATCGCCGCCGTGTGGCTGCGCAAGGCCGCCCCGCCGGAGGTCGCCCGCCTGCTGCCGGAGTCCGACGCCATCGTCTACCTCAACCTGAGGCCGCTGCGTGCCGCGACCCACCTGGAGCGCGCGCCCGTCTCGCGCAGCCCTGAGTTCCAGCAGTTCATCGACGCCACCGGAATCGACCCCGAGCGCGACCTGGACGCCGCCGCCTTTGCCCTGCACCGCATGGACGATCCCGCAGGCCCCAACGGCCCGGTCGCCTACTCCGAGGTCTTCGAGGGCCGCTTCGACGGCGCGCGCCTGGCCCGCTACCTGGCCGGAATGGCCACCTCGCAGGAGCAGTACGCCGGCCATACCATCTACACCATCCCCATCGAGGGCCGCCGGTTGCGCATCGCGCAGCTTGGCTACGACACCATCGCCGCCTCCAACATGCCCACCACCGAGCAGATCCACTCCATGCTCGACCGCTATCGCGCCTCGGCGTCGCCGTTTGCCGGCTCGTCGCTGCTGGCCTCGCGCTACCGCGACGTGCCGCTGCTCTCCAGCGCGTGGGCCATCGGCCATGTCGGCCTGCCCTTCTCCGAACGCGGACGGATCACCGTCTTCGGCCTCGAACTGCCGCTGCCCGAGGACACAACCTTTGTCGCCAGCCTGCGTTACGGCCTGGGCGCGCTGCACCTGCGCATCGAGCAGATCGCCCCGACGGACGCCGCCGCCGCCCGCTCCACCGAGGCGCTGGACGCGCTGCTGCAGCTCTTCCAGGCCATCCAGCCCAAGATCGAGGCGCAGTCGGAGAGCTCCGACGCCGAGGCCATGAGCGAGTTCGCCGCTTCCATCCAGATCGAGCAGCACAAGGACCGCGTCGTGCTCACCGCCAACGTGCCGCTGGAGCTGCTGAAGAAGCTGGTGACGCCGGAGGCTGCAATCGGCGCAGCCCCATCCGCCGCCGCCGCACCCCCCGCCAGCGCTGCTGGGCGGTAGAGGATCAGCCTGTCTCCGCGCGGAGTATGAATCGTTATCCTGGCTCGCGAGCTGCATCGAACCGCCGCGACGAAGCATCCTATCGTCGAATGTACCTCCAGGAGATCGGTTCCCCGATGCGCACACGAGCCCAAGTACCCACTGCGATACACCTTTCCCTTATCGCACTTCTGTCGATTGCAGTTGCGGCTTGCGCAACACTCCGTGCCCAAACCAGCGCCCAGACAACCAATACCCTGACCGGCCAGGCCGCCTTCACTGACTACTCGCAGGAGCGCCCCGGCGTCCGCCGCAAGCTGACCGTCGCCGACCTGCCCGAACCCCATCCCGACGAGTCGGTCGACAACGGCCCCAATCTGGTTCCCCGTCCCGACGGCGCATGGCCCATCTCTCCTGCGGGCTTCAAGGTGGAGATCTACGCTCAGGGATTCCAGCAGCCGCGTCTGATCCGCACAGCGCCCAACGGCGACCTCTTCGTCGCCGACAGCGCCGCAGGCAAGATCATAGTGTTGCGCGGAGAGACGCCCGACGGCCACGCCGCCCGCACTGAAACCTTCGCCAGCGGCCTCGATCACCCATTCGGCATCGCTTTCTACCCCCTCGGTGCAAATCCGCAGTGGGTCTACATCGCCAACACCACCAGCGTCATCCGCTTCACCTACAAGCCCGGCGACCTCGTTGCCACCGCCAAGCCGGAGACCATCGTCCCCGTCCTGCCCGGCTACGCCCAACTGCGCGGCGGAGGCCACTGGACCCGCGACGTAGCCTTCTCGCTCGACGGCAAACGCATGTGGATCTCCATCGGTTCCGGCTCGAACGTTGACGACGCCGACACCCACCCCAACGAGTTCCACCGCGCCGACATCCTCGAGTACACCCCCGATGGCACCTTCGTGAAGGTCTACGCCAGCGGCCTGCGCAACTGTGTCGGCGAGGCAGTCAATCCCGTCACCGGCCAGCTCTGGTGCTCCACCAACGAGCGCGACGCGCTGGGCAACAACCTCGTCCCCGACTACATCACTTCTGTCCCGGAGGACGGCTTCTTCGGCTGGCCCTGGTTCTACATGGGAGGCCATCAGGACCCGCGCCTGCCCAAGCCTTGCGCCAATGGCACCGGGCCGAACCCGCAGCTGACTGCGCCGCTAACCGCAGACCAGGCCACAGACTGCAAACGGGTCGATCTCTCCGCCAAAGTTCGTACGCCAGACGTGATTCTCCAGCCACATTTTGCTTCGCTGGAGATGCTCTTCTACCCGCAGCATCCCGGCCCCTCCAGCTTTCCCGCGCTCTATCGCGGCGACGGCTTTGCCGCCGAGCACGGTTCTTGGAACCGCAAGGACCGCGCTGGCTATGAGGTCATTCGCATTCCCATGCACAACGGCCACGCCACTGGCGAATTCGAGGACTTCCTCACCGGATTTACCACCCCCGACGGTAAGGTCTGGGGACGTCCGGTCGGCGTAGCGGTTGCCCTCGACGGCTCACTCTTCGTCTCCGACGACGGAAGCAAGACCGTCTGGCATGTCATCTACACAGGAAAATAAATGGAGAGCTGAATTAGAGTCCCGCGGCCTCGTTGTTCAACCCGGACATTGTGGCTCGCAGGTACTTGTGCGGATTCACCGGCGTGTTGCGGATGCGCACCTCGTAGTGCAGGTGCGCTCCGGTGGTGCGTCCGCTCATCCCGACGTAGCCGATCACCTGGCCGCGCACGACGGTCTGGCCCGCCATCACTGTGAAGCCGGACATGTGGGCGTAGCAGGTCTCGATGTTGTGGCCGTGGTCGATGATGACCTCGCGCCCATAGCCGCTCTCCATCGCGGCCGACTTCACGGTGCCGTCGGCGGTGGCCCGGATGGGCGTCCCGATGGGCGCGGAGATGTCGATTCCAGTGTGGAACTCACCCTCTCCGTTGCCGTGGATGGGGTCTTCGCGCTGGCCGAAGCTGCTGCGGATAGGCCCGATGACCGGCCATAAAGATGGCGCGTCGGTCGCAATATCCATCCCGCCGACTGCCCCACTCATTCCGATTTTACCGATCGAGGCAAGCGTCGAGCCGCCGTCAATTGCATGAGTCACGGCCCCGCTCACCGCCGAGTCGCGCAGGCTGTAGAAGGTGTCGAGCGACTTGTAGTAGCTGTCGTCGGTAAAGTTCGAGGCTGCATCGGCGTTCAGCGCGCCCTGCGCCGTCTTGATCCCGTCCAGTTTCGCCGTAGACTTCGTCCGCATGTGCCCCATCGGCCCGGAGAGCTTGCTCGCGGTCAGCCCGTAGAGCGCGGAAACCTCGCCCGCCAGCGAGCCCAGCGACGCCGCCTGCACGTCCTTCTCGTGCGCCTGCTTCTCTAGGTGCGCGTAGTCCTTCTGCAGCGTGGCGTGGTCGTCGCGCAACTGGTTGAAGCGCGCCATCTTGATCAACATGCGGGAGTACGAACCAGCCAGTCCGGCGATCGTAAACGTCCCGATAACTGCTGCTGCTATAAAGACATATGCGTAGTGGAGAGGCACGGGGATCTTGTGCAGGCCTCCACCCTCATCGCGGCTGACAAGGACAACGTAAAAACGTTTTTTCAGGCTGAAGCGTTTTAGAGTCAAGTCCTGGACCTTGTGCAGTGGTTGAACCTTCTCTCCGCGGTTCGGCGGAGAGATTGGCGCGATGAGTGCGCGGCAACCGGGTCAAATAAACTTAGCCAATCGCCGTTCGCAATCGGCTTCCGCAGTTGCCATCCCTCTTGGACGTTACTTTCGATTTTAACCGTCGATGGGAGCGAGCGCAATCCGAATTGTGGGCAGATCGCCGATAAGTTGTACGGAATCGGTCTATTTTCCTAGTTAAATGGATTTGCGGGGTCTATTTTCTTCCTTTCTTCGCCTCTCTTCAGTCCGCTTCCACCGCGTCCGCCGGGCCATCCCCGGCTGGTTTATGCTTGGCTCACGATGAACAGAGAGATGGGCGAGCTGGAGTTGATCGAACGCATCCGGTCGGAGTGGGGAGCCGCCGGGCGCGCAGCAGCGGGAGCCACCGGGCGCGCAAGCCACGGCCTCGCGCCCAGTGTCGCCCTCGGCATCGGCGACGACTGCGCCATCCTGCGCCCGCCCAGGGGCCACGAGATTCTCGTCACCACCGACTTCACCCTCGAAGGACGCCACTTCCGCCGCGACTGGCATCCCGCCGAATCAGTCGGCCACCGCGCTCTCGCCCGCGGATTGAGCGATCTGGCCGCAATGGGAGCGCGTCCGCTGGCGGTCTTCCTCTCGCTCGCGCTGCCCGGCGAGATGCTCTCCACCCGCGCCGGACGCCTCTGGGTCGATCGCTTCTTCACCGGCCTGCGCGCTCTCGCCGACCTTCACCGTGTCCCGCTGGCGGGCGGCGACACCGCCGAATCCCCCTGCGATCTGGTCCTCGCAGACATTGTCCTCATCGGCTCGGCCCCCGCCGGTCGCGCCCTGCGCCGCAGCACGGCCCGCCCCGGCGACGCGCTCTACGTCACCGGCGCGCTGGGTGGCGCAGCCGCCGAACTCGCCGCTATCGAGCACCGCGCGACGAAGAGACAGATGGGTGCCCCATCCATTCCGCGTTCTTGGCGGAATGGGTGGGAGACAAGCTCAAAGTCCGCGTCAGACCAGCTCACCGCGCATCCGCAATTATTCCCTCAACCCCGCCTGGCCGTCGGACAGGAGCTCCTTCGCCGCCGTCTCGCCACCGCCGCCATCGACCTCAGCGACGGCCTCTCCACCGATCTGGCTCACCTCTGCCGCGAGTCCGGAGTTGGCGCCCAGATATCCTCCGCCGCGCTGCCAATCCATCCTCTGGCAATGCAAGCCCGCGACGCGCAGGCGAATCACGCCGCAGACGCACCCAACCGCGCGCTCGAGCTCGCCCTCCACGGCGGCGAGGACTACGAGCTTCTCTTCTCCGCACCCGCCTCGGTGCGCATTCCGCGTAGCGTAGCCGGAGTCCGCATCACACGCATCGGAAGCCTTGTGCGCGGTCGCAGCATCTCATTGCTGGCCCCCTCCGGTCGCCGGTCGCCGCTCGCCCCAGGCGGCTGGGAACACTTCACGGGAAAGCATGAGGATTAATCCAGAGCCATGCACGACTCCACCAAGATCGTTCGCTCGACCCTGACGCGCGCCGTAGCGGGCGAACCGCTACATCCCAGCCCGGTCTTCGCCGCGCCCTTCCACACGCCGGGAGATCCCAACGATGCGACGTACACCTACACGCGGATGAACAACCCAACCTGGACCGCACTGGAGCGCGCCATTGGCCAGATGGAGTCCGGCCAGTTTGCGCCGGGACACGCGGACGCGGGCAAGCCCTACCGCGCCAGCGCCCTGGTCTTCGCCTCCGGAATGGCTGCCAGCGCCTCGGTCTTCGGATCCGTTCTGAAGCCGGGCGACGTGGTCGTTCTGCCCTCGCACTGCTACTTCGCCGCCCGCGCCCTCATGCAGGAGTACTTCGCCAAAATGGGCGTCGTCATCCGCCTCGCACCCACCGCCAACGAAGCGCAGGGCGAGCAGCTCGAAGGCGCTCGCCTGCTCTGGATCGAGTCGCCCAGCAACCCGCTGATGGAGATCTGCGACATCACCTCGCTCAGCGAACGCGCGCACCGCGCCGGAGCTTTGGTCGCCGTCGACAACACCACCGCAACCCCGCTCGGCCAGCGCACGCTCGCGCTCGGTGCCGACTTCGCCGTCGCCAGCGACACCAAATCCATGACCGGCCATAGCGACATCGTCCTCGGCCACGTCGCCGTCCGCGACCTCGAACTCCGCCAGCAGATCGAGCAGTGGCGCACACTGATGGGCGGCGTTCTCGGCCCCATGGAGGCGTGGCTCGCACTGCGCTCCATCGCGACCCTGCCGCTGCGTCTGGAGCGAAGCTCGGCCAACGCCCTGCGCATCGCCGAGTATCTCACAACCCGCACCAACGTCGTCCACGACGTCCTCTACGCCGGACTGCCCACCCATCCCGCCTACGCGCTGGCCGCACGCCAGATGCAGCACTTCGGCGCGATCCTCAGCTTCACCCTCGCCGACCGCACCAGTGCAGAGACCTTCCTCTCCAAGGCGAAGCTCATCACCGAAGCCACCAGCTTCGGCGGTACCTGTACCTGCGCCGAGCGCCGCGCCCGCTGGGGTGGCGACGCCGTCCCCGAGGGCTTCATCCGTCTCAGCGCCGGCCTCGAAGACGTCGACGACCTCCTCGAAGACATAGCCCAGGCACTAGACGCCCTCCGCTGATTGAAGATCAACCCACAGCGTAAAAGCTCAACGCCGCATCTCCCTGCTTCAACGTCCGCGCCTGCACCAGCTCCCCGTACCGCTCCGCAAGCTGGTCCTTGCTCTTGTGCTCGGCAATAATCAGCGCGTTCGGCGCTAGCATCAGCCGTCCCCGCGCGCTGCCCAGCAGATGCAACGTATTGGCGTACTCCGCCTCCGCCTCCCACGGCGGATCGAGATAGACGAGATCGAGCAGATCGCCAGCACGCGCGCCCTCCACCGGTTCAGTCGCCGCCTTCTGTGCGACCTTGGCGAACCGTTCCAGCAGCGCCCCCGTCTCGCGCTCCTCCACCGTAAAGCCGCGCGCAATCTGCAACGCCTTCAGATTCGCCCGGATCGCCGCCAGCGCCGGCTCTGCCTTCTCCGCAAACCACACATGCTCCGCCCCGCGGCTGATCGCCTCGATCCCCACTGCACCCGTCCCAGCGTACAGGTCGGCGAAGCGGCATCCCGCGACCCTCGGCGCCAGAATATTGAAGAGCGTCTCGCGCAGCCGGTCGCTGGTGGGCCGCGTCCCGCTGCCGCGTGGTGCGATCAGTTGACGTGAGCGATAGGTCCCGGCGATAACCCGCATCTCTCAATCTTATGACGGCAAGCGCGACGGTCGGCCTCATTCTGTTTGACCTTGCGAAACCCGCGTGCGAATACAATAGAGCGATGCGCGGATGGAGCTTCCCCCTCGGCCGTTTCTTTGGAGTGGAGGTCCGCATCCATGCGTTCTTCCTGCTCCTGCTCGCCGTGGCGATCGGTCTCGGTTCGCTCGCCGGTGCGAGTACCGGGCGCGGGCTGATGCTCTGGCTCCTGCTGCTGTTCGCCGTCGCCGTGCGCGAGGTCGCGCGCTCTCTGGCTGCGGCATGGTTCGGCCTGGAGCTCGGCGGAATCCTGCTGCTGCCCACCGGCGGCCTCAGCACCTACGCCACGCGCGAAGCCACCGAGCGCGCCGCCGGGCCGGCAATTGAGCGCCGCATGGCTGTCGTCGGCCCGCTCGCCAACATCGGCTTCGGTCTTCTGCTCGCGGCGATCGTGCTCGCCTCCACGCCCGGCATCAACCTGCTGCAGCGGCCGTGGATTGCGCCCTCGCACCTGCTGCGCGCCATGGTCTGGCTGAACCTTCTGCTCGGCGTAATCAATCTTCTGCCCGCCTTTCCGCTGGATGGCGGACGCTTCTTCCGACGCGCTCCCACAACCGGAGCGCAGGAGGGCAAAGGCGAGCGACGGCCCGCCGCGCCGGGCGCGGAAGCAGCCACCGGATTGGGCGCTGGGCTGGGCGCGGGACTCCGATGGGGGAGGAGCGCGGGGCTAGGCCAGTGGATCGCCATAGCCCTGATAATCACCGGGCTTCTGCTGAACAACATGTGGCTTCTCATCATGGGCGCGTTTGTGCTCATCGCAGCCCACATGGAGAGCCAAAACCTGCTCGTCAGGAACGACGCCGACAGCGTCCTCATGCGCGACGTCATGCTCACCCAGTTCAGCACGCTCTCCGCATCCGACACCCTGGAAGACGCGCTACAGCGCGCCGTCCACTCCCTGCAAGACGTCTTTCCCGTGGTGCGTGGAGGCAATCTGGTCGGAGCCGTCTCCCGTCAGAACATCATGGAGGCGCTGGCCACCAACGGCAACAGCTATGTGCAGGGCGTGATGACGCGCAGCTTTCAGACCGCTCTGCCCGAAGATTCGCTGGTCAATACGCTGGGCCGCATCTCCGGCGCGCAGGGCGCACAGCTCGTCCCCGTCATGCAGGGCGAGCGCATCGTCGGCATCGTCACCCCGCAGAACCTCTCGCAGTCCATGGGCCTGCTCAACCAGAGCCGCCGCATCCGCCGCCCCGAAGACTCCTAGCGCGACACGCGGGACCGCAGCAGAAGAAGCGAAAGACCGGCCAGGAGCAACGCGGATGAAGACGGATCAAAAACCAGAGAGCGATGACGACCTGATTCGCGACGATGAGTCATCAAGCGAATCCGCCGCTGCCCAGCGCCCCCTCGCCCCCGGCCTCTATCTCGTCGCCACGCCCATTGGCAACCTGGAAGACATCACCCTGCGCGCGCTGCGCGTCCTGCGCTCGGTCGACCGCATCGCCTGCGAGGACACGCGCCAGACCCAGAAGCTGCTCAATCACTTCGACATCCGCACACCCACCATCAGCTACCACATGCACAACGAGGCGGGCCGCGCCGTTGAGCTTGCCGCAGCGCTCCGTGCCGGCGCGCGCATCGCCGTCGTCAGCGACGCGGGAACCCCCGGCATCGCCGACCCCGGCGGCCAAATCGCGGCGGCGGCGATTGCCGCGGGCGTCCCCGTCTTCCCCATCCCCGGAGCCAACGCCGCCATCAGCGCGCTCATCGCCAGCGGTCTCGCCGGTACTGGATCGGCCGGAACCACGCTAGCCGGAACAAATCCGGCGGGAACCGGCCCGGCAGCCAGCGGCACAAACGCCGAGCAGTTCACCTTCCACGGCTTTCTCCCCTCGAAGGAGGGCCAGCGCCGCACCGCGCTTGAATCCCTACGCCGCAGCACTAGCAGCGACGAGTCTATCGGCACGCAGATCTTCTACGAAGCACCGCACCGTATCCTCGAAACGCTCGCCGACATTGCCTCGATCTTCGGCCCCACGCAGCACGTCGTCGTCGCGCGCGAGCTGACCAAGCTGCACGAGGAGTTCCTGCGCGGGGCTGTCTCCGAGGTGCGCAAGACGCTCGCCGCCCGCGCCACCGTTCGCGGCGAGATCGTTCTGCTCTTCGTCCCTGCTGCCGCCGCGCCCTCCAGCGAAGCCGCGCCCGCCAGCATCGCAGCCGAAGTCCGCGATCTGATGCAAAAAGAGTCCCTCGCCGAAAAAGACGCCCTCAAGCGCGTAGCCCGCGCCCGCGGCATGGGCAAGAGCGAAGCCTACCGCGAACTCCAACGCGAACGGAGTAAATGAATTATTCCCATACGGATGCGCGCGAGAGCCGGAGGAATCGGGAGCTACTGATCCGTCGGGAGCTATACTTTGGTACATGTTGTACTCGGCGATTTCAGTCGTCTAGCCTTGAGGAGTGTTCATGGCGTCAGTGTGTGAATGGCACCACTAACAAAGCACAAGAGGAGGGCAAAACGAATGCAGGCGATCAGTAGAACAGAATTCCGAACATGTTCTGCCCCACTGCTTCTTCTGTCTGCTGCAATTGTGCTATTTCTGGCAAACAGCATCCTGTCTGCCCAAGAGCCGAAGACAAGTGCATGCGCTAAGTTCTCGTCATTCAAGGTTTTGAGTGCGAAGGCAATGGAGTCTCACGTTCTCAGTCGGGCGGATCTGTCAAGCCCGATATTGGCGACCATAGCAGCACACGCCGACATATATGTCCGTGTCTTCGTAGATGAACGAGGTTCGGTGGTGTGTGCAGGGGCAATTCGGAACGGGAACCCACTTCTCAAATCACTCGCGGAAAAAGCGGCGATGCAGTGGAAGTTTTCATCAATTGTACGCGACGACAAAGGGGTTCCATATCAGGGGGTTGTTGTGTTTCATGTTGACCTCTGAGAACGGCAACTGAATTGACTTTTCTCGGAAGTATTTTTGCCGTACACCGGCGAAGAACGGGACGCTAGACAACCTACCCCTACTCCCGCCCCTTCACCCGGTCATACAGATACCGATCACTCGTTGTTCCCAGCGATTCGTTGTACAGGCTGGTCGCCCCAACCCCCTCCTTCAGCTCCTCGCCGAACTCATGAATCGCGTGCAGATGGTCGGCGGTCGCGGGAATCTCGACCGTCGGCGTCTTGAGGAACTTCTGATAGCCCCGATCCACCAGCCGCGAGATCACACCATTCAACAGCCATCCCGGCCGCGCCAGCAGCTCGGTGGTGCCGTCGGCGGCGGCTGCAATCTCCGCCGCGCAGCCGTATTTGCGCACCTGGAAGGCTTTAGCGCCGGTTCCTGAAGCGTCGCGCGCCGCGGATACATCAAATTGGTGGCCGGCGAGCGTGGCAAGCGCGTCGGTAAAGCTGCGTGGCTGCTTCGTCTTGGCCATAAGTTAGGTACGTTAGACTCGGCTTAACTGTCGCACATCCACGGCCAGCCTTCAATCGGCGCTCTGCGAGAAGGCCAGCCGCGCACAATTTGTTGTCCGCACACTAAGAAAGGGAACTCCCAGATGATTGCAACGGCGCGCGCGCTTGGGGTGTCTCTGCTTGACCGCATCGGCAACACGCCGCTGCTTGCGCTCGACCGGCTCACCGCGCACCTCCCCGGCGTACAGATCCTGGGCAAGGTCGAGTGGGTCAATCCCGGCGGCTCCATCAAGGACCGCGCCGCCGCCGCTATCGTCCTCGACGCCGAGAAGCGCGGCCTGCTCCGTTTTAACCAAGAAAATAATCAAAAAAACTCCCACGCGCTGCTCGACGCCACCAGCGGCAACACCGGCATCGCGTACGCCATGCTGGGCGCGGCATTGGGCTTTCCCGTAACGCTGTGCGTGCCATCGAACGTCTCCCAAGAGCGGAAGCACATCCTCGCCGCCTACGGCGCAGAGGTCGTCTGGACCGACCCCAATGACGGCTCCGACGGCGCAATCCGCAAGGCCCGCGCATTGATCGCCGCCGAACCCGACCACTACTTCTACGCCGACCAGTACGGCAATCCGCAGAACTGGAAGGCCCACTATCGCACCACGGCCAACGAGATCTGGCGCCAGACCGAGGGCCAGATCACGCACTTCATCGCCGGCCTCGGCACCAGCGGAACCTTCATGGGAACCACGCGCCGCCTGCGCGAACTCAACCCCGCCATCCAGTGCATCTCCATGCAGCCGGACTCGCCCTTCAACGGATTCGAGGGCCTCAAGCACATGGCGACGGCCATCGTCCCGCCGATCTACGACGCCGCCCTCGCCGACGCCAACATCTTCATGCAGACTGAGCGCGCTTACACCATCGCGCGCGATCTGGGCCGCCGCGACGGTCTGCTGGTCGGCGTCTCCGCAGCGGGCGCAGTCGCCGCGTCCTTGCAGGTCGCCGAGCAGGAGGCCCGCGCCGGTCGCGAGGCCGTCATCGTCACCATCCTCTGCGACTCGGCCGACAAGTACCTCAGCGAACGATTCTGGGGGGAGGAATAATGTTGCATCTCAGCTACTCCGACTATGCAGCCCTGCGCGCTCACGGCGAGGAGAACTACCCGCACGAGTGCTGCGGTGTGCTGCTGGGCAACTCCACGCCCGAGGGCAACCAGGTTCGCGAGATCGTCCGCGCCGGCAACACACGCACCGACCGCGCGCACGACCGCTACAACATCGCGCCCGAGGAACTCATCCGCATCCAGCGACAGGCACGCAAGCAGGGTCTGGACATCGTCGGCTTCTACCACTCCCATCCGGACTGTCCGGCCCAGTGGTCGCAGACCGACTTTGCCGAGGCGCACTGGGTCGGCTGCTCCTACGTCATCACGCGCGTCGACCAGGACAAGGCCGCCGTCACCAACTCCTTCCTGCTCACCGGCACGAGCGAGGAAGACAAGAAGTTCCTCGACGAACCGGTCGAGATTGCTATGAACGAAGCTGAAATCGAACAAGAGAGAGGGCGTTCATGAACATCAACATCCCCACCCCGCTACGCGCCTACACCGGAGGCCAGCAGACCGTCAGCATCCCCGGAGCTACCGTCGGCGAGGCGCTCGAAGCCCTGACCGGCGCATATCCTGAGTTGCGCCAGCACCTCTACTCCGGCGAGGGCAAGCTGCGCTCCTTCGTCAACCTCTACCTCAACGACGACGACATCCGCTACCTGCCGCAGAAGGAAGCCACGCCGGTCGAAGAGTCCGACGAGCTGTCGATCATCCCCTCCATCGCCGGTGGCTGTTGTCGTCGGTTACAAATTTTGCTGGGCATGCCAAATTTGTAACCGTTTCTGATCGCTCAAAGACAACTTGTAACCAATTCTGAGCAAATAGAGACAATTTGTAACCTACGCAGGAACAATTATAGAAAACCCGCACGGATGCGGGTGAAGGACAGCGAAATGGCAACGACAACGCTCCCCGGAATCGAACTCCCCAAGCTCTCCAACGATGAGATCTCGCGCTACTCGCGCCACCTGATCCTGCCCGAGGTGGGCATGGAGGGCCAGCAAAAATTAAAGGCCGCCAAAGTCCTCTGCGTAGGCACCGGTGGACTCGGCGCGCCGCTCGCACTCTATCTTGCAGCCGCGGGCGTAGGCACCATCGGTCTGGTCGACTTCGACACGGTGGACGCCAGCAACCTGCAACGCCAGATCATTCACTCGACCGCCACCGTCGGCAAGCTCAAGGTCGATTCCGCCGAAATCATGCTCAAGGCGCTGAACCCCTACCTGAACGTGGTCAAGCACAACACCATGTTGACCAGCGCCAACGCCCTCGAAATCTTCCGCGACTACGACATCATCGCCGACGGCACGGACAACTTCCAGACCCGCTATCTGGTCAACGACGCCTGCGTCCTCACCGGCAAGCCCAACGTCTACGGCTCCATCTTCCGCTTCGAGGGGCAGGCCAGCGTCTTCGCCACCAAGGACGCGCCCTGCTACCGCTGCCTCTACCCGGAGCCGCCACCGCCGGGCCTTGTTCCCTCCTGCGCGGAGGGTGGAGTCCTCGGAATTCTCCCTGGTCTGGTCGGCATCATCCAGGCCACCGAAGTCATCAAGCTGATCTTGGGCATCGGCGAGAGCCTCGCCGGTCGCCTCCTGCTCGTCGATGCGCTCACCATGAAGTTCCGCACGTTGAAGCTGCACAAAAATCCCGACTGCCCGGTCTGCGGTACGCATCCCACCGTCACCGCGCTGATTGATTACGATCAGTTCTGCGGCATCCAGAAGCCGACCAGCGTCGGTCCGCTGGAGGTCGCGCAGAACAAGGCCGTGGCCGACGTTCCCGTTGTAGACGGCATCCCGCAGATCACGGTGCAGGAGCTGAAGCGCCGCTTCGACGCGCACGAAGACGTCTTCGTCCTCGACGTGCGCGAGCCGCACGAGGTGCAGATCGTCAATATCGGTGCGCCTCTCATCCCCCTGGGCCAACTGGCCAACCGCATCGACGAGCTTGCTCCACAAAAGGACCGCGAGATTGTCGTGCACTGCAAGTCTGGCGCACGCAGCCAAAAGGCCGCGCAGTTACTGAAGAGCGCAGGCTTCGCAAACGTTGAGAATCTAGCTGGCGGCATCCTCGCCTGGGCCGACAAAATCGACCCGACCCTGCCGAAGTATTGAGTTTCCTGAATGGCAAAAGGATGGCGCACCCGATACGGTGCGCCATCCTTTTTGTAAAGCAGTACCTATTCCGCCTTGTCGTCAACCGTAAGGATCTGCAAGCAGAGTGGCCGCTCCAACATGCAGTCCATCTTCGCCATGGCGGCGACAGCTTTCTCGATCGTCGAGGTCAGGCACGCCTCCGTGGTGATGACGAACGGCAGGCTGTGCTTGGGGTATCCCGGCCGTTGCAGCAGCGAGTCAATATTTGCCCCCACCTTGGCCAGCGCGCCAGCGATTCCAGAGACAATTCCCGGCTTGTCGTTCACAACAAAGCGCAGGTAGTGCGGAGCCATGAACTCGCCCGTCACCTCTCGCCGTCGCACCGGCAATTCAACCGCAACCGACTTCTGCGCAACCGCAAGTATGTCCGAAACGACAGCAACCGCCGTAGGCTCGCCGCCCGCTCCGTGACCGGAGAAGACCACATCGCCACCAAATCTCCCCGACGTCACCACCATGTTCTGCGTACCGTGCGACCACGCGATCGGCGAGGTCAGCGGCACCAGCATCGGCGCAACGCGCGCGTGAACCAGCTTGCTCTTCGCATCCAACTGCGCGCGCGAGACCTGACGAATGGTGCAGCCCAGCTCCTTCGCGTAAGCAAAGTCGACCGCCTCGACAGTCGAGATCGTCTGCGTAGCAACGGCGTCGGGATCAAGCTCCGCATGCAGCGCAATGCGCGACAGGATGCACAGCTTGGCGCGCGCGTCGAAGCCGTCCACATCCGCCGATGGACTGGCCTCCGCATAGCCCAGCCCCTGCGCGTCTGCTAGCACCGCGGCGTACTCCGCGCCTGTCTCCATGTGGCTCAGAATGTAGTTGCAGGTTCCGTTGACGATGCCGCTGATGCGCGTGATCTGGTCGCCGCCAAGCCCTTGCAGAATCCCCGGAATCACCGGCACGCCGCCAGCCACCGCTGCTCCATGCACCAGCTGCACGCCATGCTTCGCCGCCAGCCGCGAGAGCGCCACGCCGCGGTACGCGATCAGCTGCTTGTTCGCCGTAACGACAGACTTGCCCGCCGCAAAGCACTTCTTCAGCCAGCCCTCGGCTGGATCGAGCCCGCCCATCAGCTCGACAACAATCTCCGCGCGCGAGTTGACGATGTCGTTGAAGTTCTCCGTCCATACGACGGACGCGGGCACGCACTTCGCCGCATCCGAGACGCGCTTGCGCTCGACATTGCGGTTGTAGATGTGCGTCAGCTCGACGCCTGGCAGCTTCGACACAGCAATCACGCGGGCCAACGAGCTGCCCACGGTTCCGAAGCCGAGCAACGCGATCTTCACCGGCGCGGTTGCGGAGACAGGCGTGGTCTTCTTGAAAGTGGTTGCGGTCTTCGGGCGTGAGGTCTCGCGTTTGGTTGCCATCTCAGTATTCGATTCTATCGGGAAGAGTGCGCCATGCGTCGAAGCTCTCCTTCGCCTCGTCGGCCAGCAGGCGCGTCATGGGGATTCTGCGCTGGTCGAGCGGGCGGCTCACCTCCTCATAGAGCAGGGCGTCGTCGAAGCCGGCATCGGCGGCATCGGCCGCGGAGTTGCCATAAAAAATTGCGTTGCAGCGTGACCAGAAGAGCGCGCCCAGGCACATCGGGCAGGGCTCGCAGCTGGTGTACACCACGCATCCGGCGAGTTGAAAGTCGCCCAGCGCACGGCACGCTGCGCGGATGGCGACCACCTCGGCGTGCGCCGTGGGGTCGTTGGTGGACGTCACCAGGTTGGTGCCCGTCGCAATGATCTTGCCGTCGCGCACCACCACCGCGCCAAACGGGCCTCCGCCGCGGGAGAGAACGTTTCCCGTGGCCAGCGCGATCGCCCGCCGCATGAAGTTGGGATTGCCTTCGATTTTCTTGCCTCCTCTTCCATTAGCACAGGGCCGCCTGTGCAACCGGCACTTAATCCTTATACAGCGGTTTCGCCGCAAGAGTATTGCGATTCTGGCACTCCGGGAGCCGCAGGCCGGAATCAACGCGCAGGGTACGTCCTATAGTAGAGTTGTGGCCGGGCGCATAATTCAGTCGTGGCCGGGCCGCAATGAAGTTGCAGCGGGGGGCCTCCGTTGAATCAATCTCAATATAATGATGCGCAGCTTCCGACGCGTCGCAGGATACTCAAAACAGGTGCAGCCTTCGCCGGAGCGGCAGCACTCTCTCCGCTCCATGCGTTCGCGCCTTCCGCCTCATGCCGTTCGAGCCCCAGTTCCGCAAGCCCATCGACGCCAAATGGAGCTTCCAGGTCCTCGACATGAATCGCCGCCTGGTAGCCTTTCAGGACGAGTCCGAGGGCCAGATCACCAGTTGGAGGTGGGACTTCGGCGACAACACCGACTCCGCCGATCAGAACCCCATCCACCAATACAAATCTGCCGGCCAGTACGTCGTCGTCCTCACCGTCGAAGGCCCCGTCGGCAAATCCCGCCTCTCCAAAATATGGGACGTCACGCTGCGGTAGAGAACAGGGGGCAAGCTAAATGATCAAAGATGCCGAGCGACTCTACAAGCGAGCTTTGTCAGAAATGAAGAAAGAGCAGTGGCTCTCCGCAATTCAGATCTTCAAGCTCAGACCCGATGTTGTTGAGAAAGATTGGCGATTCTCTTGTAACCTCGGTTGGTGCTATTTTAAACTCGACAAATTCGATACCGCTCGAAAGCATATGGTTCGAGCAACCCGCCTGGTGCCAGAGAACCCCGTCTGTAAGTGTGGTCTGGGGTGGCTTATCTCATGAGAAAGCAATTCAAGAAGGCGGAAGTGGTCCTAACTGAATCGCTCAGAATCAAAGAATCAGACTTGACTCGCATCGGTTTGGCGTTGGCTTATCTTTCACAGGAAAAAGTCGTGGAAGCCGAAAGTATTCACCTCGAAGGACTAAAGCTCAAACCAAAGAGCGGTCAAAGATATGTGGGTTATGCTGCGTTTTTGTCAGATGTTGGACGCGAAACGGAAGCGCAGATGATGGTAAAGAAAGCCCAGAAGTTACAGCGCATCAATTGATGATGGTTGTGGCCGGGTGCCCCATCCATCGCAGTTTCATCGCGATGGGGGGGGTGCCTACACCGCCTTACGCTGGAAGGTCGTCTTCTTGGTATTGGCGAACGAGTCCTTCGCCTTGAAGGACGCCACATTCACTGCGGCCTGTGGCTTTGCGCCACTCTTCACCTGTGCCGCTTTTTCGCGCGCCGCCTGTAGCTTCTGCGCCTTCCGGCCCAGTCCGCCGATCCTGACCTCGCCTGCCTTCGGAATGAAATCGCTCATACAGGGATATTCTCACAATCCAGATTGCACGCAACTCGCAAATCGCCCTCTCGCAACTGAACCGAAGCCCTATTCGCCTAATCACCCCAGCCGCTATAGACTTTCGCACGCCAGCAACTCTGCGAGCCACTGCATCGTATACAACATCAGGAGATCCCATTCATGCCCACCCGCGACACCAACCGCAGAGACTTCGTCAAACTGACCGGCGCAGCTCTCGCCTTCGCTGCCACTCAATCCGCGCGCAGTGATGCAAAATCCTCTGCGCAAACAACCGCGTGCGCATCGGTGCGCTCATAATTACATTGTTGGGCATTGTCCCAACGGGGAAGAGGAGCATGGACGCCGGATGAACGAGAGCGATTCCAAACTCGGACTTATCGCCGGTAACGGACGCTTCCCGTTCGTGCTGCTCGACGCCGCGCGTGCCGAGGGCCTCTCCGTTGTCGTCGCCGCCATCAAGGAAGAAACCGACCCCGAGATCGACGTGCGCGCCGCCGCCGACCCTTCCATCCGCGTCCACTGGCTCTCGCTCGGCGAACTCTCCCGCCTCATCGACACCTTCAAAGCTGCGGGCGTCACCCGCGCCGTCATGGCCGGTCAAGTAAAACATACGCAGATCTTCTCCTCGATCCGCCCCGACTGGCGACTCGCCAAGCTCCTCCTCAACCTGCGCACGCGGAACACCGACATGCTCCTCGGCGCAGTCGCCAAGGTCCTCTCCGACGAGGGCATCGAGCTCATCTCGTCCACGCAGTACCTCGAACCCCTCCTCGCCAGCCCCGGAGTCCTCACCTCACGCGCACCCAGCGAAGATGAGCGCAAGGACATCGCCTACGGACTCACCGTCGCCCATGGTCTTGCCACCTTCGACCTCGGCCAGACCGTCGTCATCGCGGCGCAGGCCTGCGTCGCGGTCGAAGCCATGGAGGGCACCGACGCCACCATCGAACGCGCAGGCTCCTTGATGCGTCGCCACCAAGACCCGGTCTCCACCCTCAGCCGCGCCCTCACCGTCGTCAAGGTCGCCAAGCCCGCGCAGGACATGCGCTTCGACGTTCCCGTCATCGGCCTCGCCACCATCGAGACCATGGCCCGCGCCGGCGCCACATGCCTCGCCGTCGAGGTGGGCCGCACGCTGCTCTTCGATGCTGCCGCCATCATCGCCGCCGCCGACCACGCCGGCATCGCAATCGTCGTAGAATGAAATCCGATTTCAATCAGCCGCTGTAGCATCTAATCTTCGTACACTACATGCGCGTGGGCCCCGCGTAGCGTCCCAATCAAATTCAAGGAGAAGACAATGCTTCGCAATAGTGCAGCTCTCGCAGTTCTCATCGCAATCGTCGCAGTGTGCAGCTTCACTCTGAAGGCGCGCGCCGCCGACCCGCTTCAGCCCGGTGCCACCGCCCCCGGCTTCAGCCTGCCCTCGCAGGAAGACACGCAGGTCACACTCTCGCAGTTCAAGGGCAAGTGGGTCGTCCTCTACTTCTACCCCAAAGACATGACCACCGGCTGCACCATCGAGGCCCACAACTTCCAGCGAGACCTGCCCAAGTACGATGCGCTCAACGCCGTCGTCCTCGGCGTCTCGCTGGACACCGTCGAGAGCCACAAGACCTTCTGCTCCAAAGACTCCCTCACCTTCAAGCTGCTCGCCGATCCCGGCCACAAGGTCATCGACGCATACGGCGTCCCCATCTCCGGTATGGGCCCCATCAAGTTCGCCCACCGCGACACCTTCCTCATCTCGCCCGCAGGCAAGATCGCAAAGGTCTGGACCGGCGTCAACCCGAACACGCACAGCGACGACGTGCTCGGCGCCATCGCAGGCCTAAATGTAGATGACAAGGTACGAGCCGTACGAGCCGGAAAGATGTAGCGGCGACCAGACGCAAAAAGGCCCGGACCTCTCGAGAGGTGTCCGGGCCCTTTTGCTTGCCTGTTAGAGCTGCTGTTTGACTACTTCTTCTTCGCAACCTTCTTGACGGCCTTCTTCGCGGCCTTCTTCGCTGGCTTCTTGACGGCCTTCTTTACAACCTTCTTCGCTGCTTTCTTAGTTGCCAAGGTAATACCTCTCGTTTTTGGTTTTTTGTTTCTTGAAGTGCCCTTGTTGCCGACCGCCTTCTTCAAAGCGGCCTTACCGCCGCGCGGAGCACTCACTTTCTTCGCGGCAGATCTCAATGTCGTCTTCTTTGCGCCCTTCTTGGCGGCCTTCTTCTTCGCAACCACATTCTTCTTCGCCACGGCTTTCTTCGCAACCTTCTTCTTCGCCGGAGCCTTCTTCGCAATGGCCTTCTTTGCCGAAGCCTTCTTTGCAACTACCTTCTTCGCAGCAGCCTTCTTCACGGTAGCTTTCTGCGCAACCTTCTTCGCGGGCGTTACCTTCTTGGCCGCCTTCACAATAACGCTGGCCGCAACCGCTGCCTCGCTCTTCGCGGGTGCCTTCGCGATCGCAGGAGTCGGGACCGTGACCGGCGGCGGAGGCGCCGCTGCGAAGACTTTCTCTTCGTCATGCAGCCCAGGCTCCAACAGATCGTCGGCAATGTCCTCCAGCAGTTCGAAACCTTCGACGTCTTCCAGGGGGATGGTCACCACGACCTCCTCCTCTTCCTCGTCATCGTCGAAGAGGTCGTTGCCTTCGTATTCATCCCCGCCGGCTTCGTCGTCCCCATAGCCCGCAGCCGCATAGGTCCTGATCGTCTCTTCCGGTCCGTCGAATCCACCCTGCTCATTGAACTTCATCGTCGCACCCTCGCCCTGAAACCATCAACCCGTTTCCCGAACTCGAACTGCATCCCCGCGTCGCATCCTGGACTGCAATCGCGCTGCAACAAAAAATGCAATTGCGCCATGCCTCGGATTCTAGCAACAGAATGCGTCCGTGCGCCAGCAATTGCAAGCAATCTTTTTATCCAGGTAACAAATGCAGCAGCCCCCCATTTTCATTTGGTCGTTCCGTGCTTCTTCGCTGCAACCTTTTTTTTCTTTGTTGCGCTCTGCGAAGTTCTCTTCGCGGAAGGCTTCACGGTGTTCGCTGCACTCTTCGCCGCACTCTTTGTTGTTGCGCTTCCTCTGGCTTTTGCGCTGACTTTTCCGTGTGTGCCTGCTCCAGTCGTTGTGCTTGCTCCCGCCCTTGTGCCGGCTCCCGCATGGGATTTCTTCACTCGCGCATGGGTTGCCGGACCCAGACGCACCGGCTCACTGACGGCCAGTGTGCGTTGTGGCCGGATCTTGCTCGACGACAGATGGTTCCAGCGCCGCAGGTCTTCCACCGACACATTGAACCGGTCCGCCACCTTCACCAGCGTGTCGCCCGCGCGCGTCGTGTAGTGCAGCGGATGGGCCGCCGCGACGGTATTGGCCACCGGAATCACAAGCTCATCGCCCGCGTCGGTCACCGCGTTTGCATTCAAACCATTCGCTGCGGCAATCTCCGCGGGCCGTCCATGCAGGATGCTCGCAATGCTGTCCAGCGAATCGCCCGCATGCACGACGTGGAAGCGCCAACTGCCGCGCTTGTCCTCCGGGATCTTTGCAATGCGCTTCTGATATACGTCGCTCGTTCCCGCGGGAAGATGCAGGTCAAACTCACCATCGCGCGGCGTGCTGGTATGCAGCAGGCTCGGGTTCAGCGCAACCATCTCCGGCAGCGAGGCGCCAGTCACGTCCGCTACCAGCCGCAGGTCCACCGCATAGTCCACCGTCACCGTGTCCGAGAGCACCGGTGCATCGGGCACCATGTCCTCCAGCCCGTACTGCTGCGGATTCTTCGCCACGATGATCGCCGCAATAATGCCGGGCACATAGTTCTTCGTTGCCTGCGGCAGCGAGTTGCGCCGGTACAGCTCCCAGAAGTCCGCATAGCCCGTCCGCATCACAGCGCGCTGCACGTTGCCCGGGCCCCAGTTGTACGCTGCCATTGCCAGATACCAGTCGCCGAACTGGTTGTAGAGCATCTTCATGTACTTCGCATACGCAATCGAGGATTTCTCCGGATCGAAGCGTTCATCGTAGTAGCCATTGCGCGTCAAACCGTACACGCCTTGAAACGGCATGAACTGCCACATGCCGCCGGCGCCGGACTGCGCATTCACTACCCGCGGTTGAAAGCCCGACTCCGCCACGGCCAGATAGATCAGGTCCTGCGGAACGCCCTCATCGCGCAGGTCCTTCGAGATCATCTCTTTGTACTTGCCCGCACGTTCCAGCGAACGCAGAAGACTGGCGTGGCCTGCCTTCGAATTGGAGAAGTAGTTGATGAACCCCGCCACGTAGTCGTTCACCACCAGAGGAAAATCCGACTGCGTCGTCTTCAACTCCTCCTCCACCTTCGCCGTAAGAGCAGCATTCGTCCCGAAGGTGACCTGATCGGCGGCATCCAGAGGAGCCGCCTCGATCGGAGCGCTGAAGCCCGTGCCCTCTTTCAGCGCCGACATCTCCAGCGTGTTGATCGCGTTTAGCAGATGGTCGAACTCATCCGCGAGTTGCGAATCGTTCTTCACATCCAGATCGCTGGTCAGCATCAGGTCGACCGCCATGTCGAAGTCGGACCGCGCGGCCTCCAGCCTTCCAGCGCGATAGTTCGCGACGCCGCTGCTATAGTCCCCCTCGGCCTGCTGGAGCAGTTGCCGCACCCTCTGCGCCCGCGTAGCCAGGTCAATGGCCTGCGCCTGCGTCATCGCAGGAGCAGGCGTCGTCACCGGCGCCGGAGCAGTGATCGCCGGCGCGGTTGCATTCGCCGCAATCCCGCCCGGTGCGCCCGCCGGCCGTTGCGGACAGCCCGCCAGCAGCATCAGTGGCATGCACGCAATCGCCACTGCCCACCGCCCACGCCCGCTCACCATTCGCGCCCGCTCGTTATATCGATCAAGAATCTTGTCCCACTCCTTTGCCCGCAAACGCACTGCCCATTGCAAACGCACTGCCCATTGCAAACGCAGTGCTCATTGTATGACGTTTGCGGAACACTTCGGTACGCCGTCCGCATCTTATCGATTCGCGGCTGCACACCTCATCCATTCGCAACCGCCGCGCCGCTTCGCATGAGTTGCGTGATGTCCTGCGCGCCCGCTGCGCAGTGATAGCATCGAAGGTTGAGGCAGTTCGCACCCCGCATGGACCCGAACCACATCCGCAACTTCGCCATCATCGCGCACATCGACCACGGAAAGTCCACGCTCTCCGACCGGTTGCTGGAGCTTACCGGCTCGCTCACCGCGCGCGAGATGCAGGCCCAGGTGCTCGACGCAATGGACCTCGAACGCGAACGCGGCATCACCATTAAAGCCCACACCGTCCGCATGATGTACCAGGCGCACAACGGCGAAACCTACCAGCTCAACCTCATCGACACGCCCGGACACGTCGACTTCAGCTACGAAGTCTCGCGCTCGCTCGCCTCCTGCGAGGGCGCGCTGCTGGTCGTCGACGCGTCGCAGGGAGTCGAGGCGCAGACCCTGGCCAACGCCTACCTCGCCATCAACCACGGCCTCGAAGTCATTCCCATCATCAACAAGATCGATCTGCCCAGCGCCGACATCGAGCGCACCCGCGAGATGATCGAAAAAACCGTCGGCCTTCCCGCCGATGATGCTCTTGCCGTCTCGGCAAAAACCGGCGAGGGCGTCGCAGGGATCCTCGAAGCCGTCGTGCATCGTCTCCCTCCGCCGCGCGGTGACGCGGACGCGCCGCTGCAGGCCCTCATCTTCGACTCCTGGTTCGATCCCTACCGCGGCGTCGTCGTCCTGGCCCGCATCATCAACGGCCGCATGCTTCAGGGCATGAAGATCAAGATCATGTCCAACGGCAAGCAGTTCGACGTGGAGAGCATGGGCGTGATGACGCCCAAACCCGTCGCGCTCGCCGAACTCTCCGCCGGCGAGGTAGGCTTCTTCGTCGCCACCATCAAGAACGTCGCCGACACCAAGGTCGGAGACACCATCACCGAGATCGCGCGTCCCTGCGCTTCGGCCCTCCCCGGCTTCGAAGACATCAAGAGCATGGTCTTCGCCGGACTCTACACCGTCGACACACACGAGCACGGAATGCTGCGCGACGCACTCGAAAAGCTTCGCCTCAACGATGCCAGCTTCTCCTTCGAGCCCGAGTCCTCCGTCGCTCTCGGCTTCGGATTCCGCTGCGGATTCCTCGGCCTGCTGCATCTCGAGATCATTCAGGAGCGCCTGGAGCGCGAGTACGACCTCGACCTCATCATCACCGCGCCCGGCGTCCGCTACCAGATCACGCTCACCGACGGCAAGGTCGTCGAAGTGGACAATCCCTCGCGCTGGCCAGAGACCACCGAGATCGTCTCCATCGCCGAGCCCGTCATCACCGCACGCATCCTCACCAACGAGGAGTACGTCGGCGGAATCCTCAAGCTGGTCGAAGAGAAGCGCGGCCGCCAGAAGAACCTCGAGTACGTCACCTCCACCCGCGTCATGATCACCTACGAACTTCCCCTCAACGAGATCGTCCTCGATTTCTACGACCGCCTCAAGACCGTCTCCCGCGGATACGCCTCGCTCGACTACACGCGCTCCGGCAGTTGGATCTCGCCCATGGTTAAGCTCGACATCCTCATCGGCGGCGATCCGGTCGATGCGCTCTCCATCATCGTCCACCGCGACTTCGCATACGACCGTGGCCGCGCCCTTGTCTCCAAGATGCGTCAGCTTATCCCGCGCCAGATGTTCGAGGTCGCCATCCAGGCCGCCATCGGCGTCAAAGTCATCGCGCGCGAGACCGTCACCGCCCTGCGCAAGAACGTCATCGCCAAATGCTACGGCGGAGACATCAGCCGCAAGCGCAAGCTCCTCGAAAAGCAGAAGGAAGGCAAGAAGCGCATGAAGCGCATCGGCAAGGTGGACATCCCCCAGGAGGCCTTTCTCGCCGTCCTCAAGGTCGGCGAAGATTAGCGGAGAAGTCTGTCCCGCACATCAGCCGCCGGGCAAAGACGCATCCCAGGCTCTTCTTGTCTCTGTGGAAAGCCTTTTATTTGCATACCTTGCATCGATTTTGGGGATTTTTCGGGCGCTTGCTTCAAGCCCATGAAAACAGGCGGTTTGCTGCAGCAAAAATACGCTTGCATCGCCGCTCGCCGCCGCCCTTTGGCCGGTCTGTGAATTTCCCGCGCTCCGCAATCCACATATTTTCCACAGGAGAATCCGCAATCGGGAAGATGCCGAATTCCTTGTTTCGCAATACAAGAGGGAGGCCCTCAGGGCCTCCCTCTTGACTGGATCGTGCTGCCGAGCTACTTCACTGCCGGCTTTGCCGTAGTGGTATGCGGCGTTGTTGTGGCCGCGGGCTTCGGGCGGGCTGCGCCTGGAGCTGCGGCTGGCAGCGGCGCAACCTTGGACGCGGCGTTGTACGCCTCGATGACAGCCATGGTTATATCTGCATTTGGCTCTGTCGCGGCCCACATCACCGGGCTCGACTGGTCGCCCACATTGAACAGCAGCGTGTAGCCGTTATCGCTCACATACCTTCTCATCACAACATCGACCTTCTGCGCCACCTTCCCCAATGCCTCCTGAAGGTCGGCCTGCGAAGAGGTCGAAAAGTCGTCGGACTCGCGTTGATACTGCTTGTCCTTGATATCGATGGTCTTCAGCCGCGAGGCGCGCTCATCGTCCGGCAGCGTGGCCGGTGCGGCCTGCAACTGCTTCTTCAGCGAATCGATCTCGGCTGCCAGGGCCGCCAGCTTGTCCTTCTGCGGCTGGTACTTCTTCACCAGATCCGCCACTGTATGCTGGCCTTCGTTGGTCTCGTAGACGGCCTGCTCGAACATGATGAGCGCGATCCGGGCCGGAAACGCCGACGGAGGAATCAGGGTGCCTGCCTGCCTGGCCTGTGCAGCGGGTGCGGCCGCGGCAGCCGGTGCGGCCGCCGGGGCCGGTGCGGAACTGGCGGCGGGTGTGGCTGGTTGAGGCTCGGCAGGCGCAGACTGTGCAACCGCGGCCACTGGAAGAAGTCCCGCGACCAGCGCGGCGAGAAGAGCAAACTTAAGTTTCATGCGGTATAAAGCTCCTTGGAAGTTTTCCTGGTCTATCTGCCGCCGGAGATGCACTCGCGCGCCCTCCCGGTCAGTTTGCCCTGCATCCACCCACATGATCGCCGGGGGTGCCCAATCGAGAAGGGCACTCACCGCGCTTTACCGCCTTGATCTCCATTAACCAGATTCAGTCCATGAGGTTTGGCGGGAGCGAGAGGGCTGCCAGAACAGCACTCATTATATTGCCCGATTCGCGTATGGGTCAAACCTCCATCCCGAAATATGGAGTTCGCCGAATGATCTCTCTTATTTTTGGGGAACATTTCCAGCCAGTGAGAGCACGAACGCCGGATTTCGGCCAACTCCACATGCGCGCCTTTGGCATTCCAATTGCTCTTGTTTAAATAGCAACAAGCCGGCAAGAGATGCACCCACAGTAGGTGCAATCCCCGGGATTCAGGTTTTGCTTTCGCAAGGAAGACTCTTCAGGAGGCCTTTGACAGGCCATTGTGCTTCGGGCCGCTCCCTCCCCAGGGAGCGGCCCTTGCACGTTAACCGCATCTTGGGTCGGCGAAAACTGCCATCGGACAAGTCGTCATTCTGGCGCAGCCCCCATGAATCGTCATTCTGACGCAGAACCGGGGTTCCCGGCCAGCTTGCTGGCTGGGGTGACAGCCAGAATCTCCGTATTTGTCTTTTGAACTCGCAATACACCCTTGGAAATTCAGATCGAGTCCGTAGCGCAGCGCAGGAGACACGATCAGCCCGAACCACCCCTGTAAATGTTTCTCTTGCTACGGTTTGGCTTTGAGAGTATGATCAGCCTAGACTTGTAAACCGGCTGTGGGTGCCTACCGCAGTGTGATCGCTGGTTCTTCCGCTGGCGGATAGATACGCAGGAAGTCGCGGATCCCGGCGGATCTCATGGATCTTGGCGGATCTCATGAAACCGGCGGATTCCACTGGATTCGATGCACCGGAGCGGATGAGCCGGAAGAGATGAGCCGGAAGATTGGATCTCAACTAAAGTGCCCGATCGTAGATGAGTTGCAATAGGGGCAAGGGTGAGGGGTTTGCCATCGTTGGCGATCGCACTTTGGCAATTTCAGGTGGCTTTTGGAAATTCCCGCTTGCTTTTCGCAATCTTGGGCCGTTGAAAATTCCCGGTGGCTCTTGGCATGGCAGGTAGCTTTGGCAATCCCGGTGGCTTTGCAATAACAGGTAACTTTGGCAATCCAGGTGGCGCGCAGCGGCAATTCGCATCCGCACTGAGAATGCTGCTCGCGGCTGATTGATAACACGTAGTTCGAGTACAACTTGATTCCGTTTCCACAAACGTTGCAATCCCGGTTTGCTTCCATCTCCGCGTTCTCCGCGGGGACGAGCCAGGCATGCAAGCGTGGGGAAGAAACGAGAATCGCAAACCCGCAATAGGAAGTGGAAACATGAGTTCAGAGCAGAATGTACCCGAGGTGCAGATGCACCAGGGTCCGCCGTCACCGCCCACCCAGATGGATGGCCAGATGGATCAGAACGGCCCATCGCGGATGGACCAGAACGGCCAGCCGCAGGGCGCCGCGCACAACATCCAGCCCGGCATGGGGCAGTCCAAGAGCAGCCGCCGCCGCCGCAAGCGCAAGAACAAGTCGCCCGATGCTCTCCAGCAGGCTGCCCAGCACGGTGGCCAGAACGGCTCAGGCCAGTTCGTAGGAGACCTGCAGGCGGGTGAGCAAGTCCTTGCCTCCGGAGGCCAGCCGCAGCAGAACTTCCAGGCCGGCGCCGCGCAGCAGCAGGCCGGAGCGGGCCCATCCACCAAACGCTGGAAGAAGAAGTTTCGCGACCGCGATCGACAGCGCGCGCCGGAGAACCCAGGCAACCAGGCCAGCCCCGGCAACGGCGCGGGCTATCGCGACGCCAACAGCCATCAGCCCGGCAACGGCGGCAGCTTCAAGCGCAAGGGCAAGCAGCGCGGCCCGCGCAGCTTCGTCGGCCCCATGGACCACAGCTATCGTGCGGTCAACGGAAACTTCGCCGATGCGCCGGCCTCCACCATCGACACCCAGGGCAACTTCTCCGGTCGCGCAGCGCGAGGCTATGTCGGCGACTCCCAGCCCATCGACTACTCCATCGGCCGTCCCATCCCCATCCCCGAGGACGCGCCCACCAGGATCCTCTTCTTCATCGAAGACCTCTTCTTCAACGCCAAGATCACCGAGACCGCGCGCAAGCTCGGCGTCAAGGTCGCCTTCATCAAGAACGAAAAAGACGCCATCGCAGAGCTGACAGACAGCGAAGAGGCAGACCGCCCGGGCCTCATCGTCTTCGACCTCAACAACGCCAACGCCAAGCCTCTCACCCTCATTCCCAAGCTCAAGGCTAAGCTAAAGAAGAGCACCTCCATCGTCGGCTTCCTCTCCCACCTGCAAAACGAGTTGCGCGCCAAGGCAATCGAGGCCGGTTGCGACACTGTCATGCCCCGCTCCGCCTTCTCCCAGAACCTTCCCAACCTCCTCCGCCGATACGGCCTCCAGGAAGACGAAGAAGACAACTTCAACCAATAAAGCTCAGTTGTGCGTTGTGAGTTTTCAGTTGTGATTTAGAACCACAAGCGGCCTGCCCCAAGCAGGCCGTTTTATTTCGCCGCCACCGCCGCATGGACCGCCAGCAGTTGCTCCAGCAGCGCCTTCAGCTTGTCCAGCCGCAGCGCATTGGCCCCATCCGACTTCGCCTGCGCCGGGTCCTCGTGTATCTCCAGGAAGACCCCATCCACTCCCGCCGCCACCGCCGCGCGCGCCAGCACCGCGATGAACTCCGGCTGCCCGCCGCTCACTCCATTGACCGCCGAGGGCGTCTGCACCGAGTGCGTTGCGTCGAAGACCACCGGCGCGAACCGCCGCATGATCGGCAGCGAGCGCATGTCCACCACCAGGTTGTTGTATCCGAAGCTGGCGCCGCGCTCGGTCAGCATCACCCGCGTCGCCTTGCCCGGAAGCACCGAGTCGCGCACCTTCAGCAACGCGTGCTGCATGTCCACGGGCGCAACGAACTGCCCCTTCTTCACGTTGATCGCCCGCCCCGTGTGCGCCGCCGCAATCAGAAGGTCCGTCTGCCGGCACAGGAACGCCGGAATCTGCAGCACCGCCTCCACGTCGCCCAGCGCCTTGGACAGCCGCAGGCAGTCCTCCGGAGTATGCACGTCCGTCAGGATCGGCAGCCCATTGCTCTCGGCAATCGCCCGCAGGATTCGCGCGCCCTCCACCAGTCCCGGCCCGCGGAAGCTGCGTATGCTGGTGCGGTTCGCCTTGTCGTAGCTGGCCTTGAAGATATAGGGAATGCCCAGGTCTGCCGCGATGCGCTGGATCGCGTCGGCCAGCATCCGTGCATGCGTCTCGGACTCCAGAACGCAAGGCCCGGCGATTAAAAACAGCTTGCCGCGGCCAACCGGAACAGCGCCGATATCGAAAGAATGATCCACGCAACCTATTCTATGCATCTTGCGCGGTCAGTGGGGGGCGGAAGAAGCATACGCCCATCTGCGAACTTGGTTGAAGTGGGCGTGGGACTTCCAGACATTGACCAGCCATCTGATCGAAGGCGTCTCTGGTGACCCCGCGGTCGTTGAAGCGCCAGGCCAGCAGGGCAAGCTGGTTGGTGTCGTAGTTGGTGTTGCTGAACATCTCATGCTGCGCCTGATAGCCCAGTATTTCGCATTTACCGTTGCCTGTTCTTGCTCGTCATTCTGGCGCAGCCACCACGCGTCGTCATTCTGGCGCAGCCAGAATCTCCGTATTGGCCGTTGCCTTTGTCTGTCCTCGCCGTTGCACGCTCTTTTTTTTGTCCTTCGCATCCCCCTCTGTTTGCCATTCCGCAGCCCATTTGCTTGTCATTCCGCAGCGCAGCGGAGGAATCTGCTTCTGCCCTTGCCGTTGCCTGTTCTTCGCCGTTGTTTGTTTTACGCTGTCATCCTGAGCGGAGTCTGGCGCGTACTTTGCGCCAGACGCAGTCGAAGGCCCCCGATACCGCCCGCACCCCCCCAACCCTCCACCCCTTTCTCCCTCAAAAGTTCCGCACTTGCCTTTGCCTTTGCTTCTGGGTACGCCAAGCCTTCAGGCTTGGCCCTCGATCGGAAGCATTGAATGCAGGGGATTTATCCCCCTGTGGTATGCCTTTGTTCGGTGACACCGCAAAAACCCCAGCAAATCCGCATGTCAAGACCCTCGACGCTCCAAAATCTCCCTAACCAACACCAACTAAACAACATAAATTCAAATAATAGTTGGCATAGTAGTTTTCCTCCAGCGCGTATAATTAAATCAGTAAGCAAAACCAAACAGACCCGGCCCAACCGCCGGGTCTTCGCATTTAACGCACTACTAACCACTGTTTACTGTCCGTAAGTTCTTGATTCAAAAGATATACAGATCTAAGCGCTCTGGAATGAATATCTTGCATATTTGATCTAGACAAGGTCTAGATATAACTATCGTATTTTGAATATTTTATGACTTTAGGGGGGGGTATATACCCCCCCGCAACCAGCACGGCGAGGAGGAACGAAGTCCAGACTGAGTCCAGACCTGATCCAGACCAAGTCCAGACTTAACATTCCTTCTTTGAAGACGTTAGGACTTTTTCGCACACAAAGGGAGAACCCGCATGACCGGCGCAACCGAAATCAACCTAGTCTTCGCCATTAATACGTCTCGCGCGCTTAGCACGAGCTTAACCTGCATTTTTTGAATACTTTACGCTATTTACCCCCGGGGGGTGTACGCACAATGACCAGCGCAACCAACACCACGAAGTCCAGACTTAGTCCAGACCCGATCCAGCCCAAGTTCAGACTTAACCATCATCTATTGAATTCTTTATAACTTCTAGAGGGGGGTATATTCCCCCACAACCAGCAAACCCCAGCAGGGAGAGGGGGAGGGGCTACCACAAAACCTAGCTGCACTTGCCCTTGCACTTGATCGCAAACGCCTTCAGGTCGATCGGCTGGTTCGGCCGGATGTTGCTGTAGATCGCGGTCTGCGTGTCGCCCGATGGAGTAAAGAACTCCTGCTTCAGCGAGAGATCGCGCGTCACGTCCACCCATATCGTGATGTGGGTGAAGTTGCTGCGCACACTGGCATCTTTCGACACCAGGTCGAGCTTCTCGACCTCGACCGGCTTGCCGCCGTCGCTCATCTTCTCCATGCCCTGGTCGGCGATCGTCCAGGCCTTGGCCAGGTCGCTGCCACTGCCGCCGAAGCCCAGCGTCATGAAGGTCTCGAAGCGCGCCTGGTTCGCGCCTGTGGTTGAGTATTGGTCGATGTGGTTGGTGCCCGCCGAATACAGCCGCACCGCGCCGTTCTTGTACTCCAGCGTCTGCTCGTTGGGAGGAGAGAACTTCGCCCCTACCTGCGTGGAGCCGTCGTTGCGCAGGAAATAGATCGTCCCCGACTCGGTCGTCGTGTCGTTCACGATCTTTTCGAACTGCTGCTTCTGGATCGATGCCTCGGCCGAGCGGAATGTCTTGCTGCCTGCGTCCATCTGCGCCAGAACGGCCTTCAGGCGGTCTGGCTTGGCCTGCGCCGCAACTGCGAGCCTCACACCGTAACCGGCGGCGAGAAAAAGCGCACCGGCAGCAACGCCAGCAAGGACCGGAAGCCGCATCAGCGCACCACCCAGGCGTTGTATGCGACCACTTTTCCGTGCGCGTCCAGCACCGGCTCAGAATGATCGAGAGTTACCTCGCCGGAGATCGGTTCGACGATGCGCAGGATCGCTGCATCCCGATCGTCCTGGGATTGGCTGGCTGTCGGCCCGCCGGCCTGGTCGCTACGAATCTGGTAGACGAAGATGCTGCTTGTGCCTATGTGCCCCGCTTCCTTCACCAGCACTTCACTGCCATGCAACGCTACGGTTTCCACCGGGCGATCCTTGAAGTTGATGTAGTGCGGCGAGACGAACAGAAAGATCAGGATCAGCGTCACCATGATGTCGAAGTGGATGCTGCCCCGCTCGTAGGTCCAGGAAAAATAGCTGCGTAGAAGTTTGCCCATGAATTAGCTCCTGCCCGTGTGCCGCTGCGGCGCGATCTTCGTCTCCCACTCCGCGCGCGGTTTGCTTGGATCGTTCATATACGGCAGCAGCGCCTCGGGAATGCGCACCGTGCCATCGGCCTGCTGATAGTTCTCCAGCACCGCAAGGTAGGTTCGCCCAACGGCCAGCCCGCTGCCATTCAGTGTATGTACAAACTCGCTCTTCTTCGCCTTGCCCTGCGCTGCTCCGCTCGGCCGGAAGCGGATGTTCGCCCGCCGCGCTTGAAAGGCCTCGAAGTTCGAGCAGGAGCTGATCTCGCGGTAGAGATTCTGCCCCGGAAGCCAGACCTCCAGGTCGTAGGTCTTTGCCGAAGCAAAACCCATGTCTCCGGTGCAGAGGAGCATTCGCCGATAGGGCAGGCCGAGGCGTTCGAGGACCGCTTCGGCATCGCGCGTCAGCCGCTCGTGCTCGGCGTTGGAATCCTCCGGCTTGCAGAACTTGACCAGCTCGACCTTCTGGAACTGGTGCTGGCGAATCATCCCGCGCACATCCTTGCCGTAGCTTCCCGCTTCGGAGCGGAAACACGGCGTATAGGCGCAGAAGCTGGTCGTCAACTGCGACTCGTCGAGCGTCTCGTCGCGGAAGAGGTTGGTGACCGGGACCTCGGCGGTGGGGATGAGCCAGTGGTCATTGTCCTGCGGTTGGCCGGTGTAGGGTCCCTTGTCGTCGCAGTGGAAGAGGTCTTCGCCGAACTTGGGGAGGTTGCCGGTTCCAAAGAGCGACTTCGAGTTCACCATATACGGCGGCAAAACCTCGGTGTAGCCGTGCTCGCGGGTGTGCAGGTCAAGCATGAAGTTGGCCAGCGCGCGTTCCAGCCGCGCGCCTTGGCCGTAGTGGACGACGAAGCGCGATCCGGAGATCTTGGCCGCGCGCTCGAAGTCGAGAATGCCCAGCCGCTCGCCGATCTCCCAGTGCGGCAGCGCGTGAAAGGAGGGTGCCGCGGGAATGTAAGCTGTGTCGGGTTTGCCGTCGGAGGTGAGCTTTTCGCCGCCGTCCCAAATCTTCTCGACGCGGTTGTCCTGCTCCGATTTACCGACCGGCACGGAATCTTGCGGCAGGTTGGGAACAGACTGCAGTATCCCGTTGAGTTGCTGAATGAGTGAGGCAGTATGCTTCTCTTCGTTCTCAATTAGCTCTTTGAGTAACCGCACGTCGCTTTCGAGCGGAGTAATTTGTTCATAGAATTTCGCTACTGCATCTAGGCCCAGTGGTTCGGCGGCCTTTGCCTGTATTCGCAGCGCCTCCACCTGCGTAGATTTCTTATTGCGCTCAGCTTGCAGTTGCTCCAAATGTGTGATCCCGCCACGCCGGTTTTGGTCGATGGCGGCAAAATCGCCAAGCACGACCGCCGGGTCCATGCCGCGCGCGCGCAGCTTCTCTTCCACAACCGGCAGATTCGCCCGTACATATCCAAGGTCAAGCATCCCTACAATTCTACCCTCCGCGAAAGCAGATGCGCTTAATCGCCGTTCGCCGTTACACTGGGAGGGATGCGAACGGCGGTGACAACCTGAGCAAGCCAGACATGCGCGTGACTCTCGCCGGGGTCGAGTTGCGCTCGCCCGTGATTGCGGCCAGCGGGACCTTCGGCTACGGCCTCGAGTTCGAGGAGATTATCTCGCTGGACCGCATCGGCGCCTTCGTCGCTAAGGGCCTCTCGCGCGAGCCGATGGCGGGCAATCCCAGCCCGCGCATCATCGAGAGCCCCGCCGGAATGATGAACGCGGTCGGACTGCAGAACATCGGCGTCCACGCCTTCGTCGAACAGAAGCTGCCCAGGTTGCGCAAGATCCCCGGTGTCGTGGTCATCGCCAATGTCTTCGGCTATACCATCGAAGACTGCGTCGAGGTCATCCACGTCCTCAACGACGCGCCCGGCATTGCACTCTACGAGCTGAACGCGAGCTGCCCCAACACCAGCCACGGAGGCATGGTCTTCGGCACCGACCCGGATTTGCTCTATCAACTCGCCACGCGCTGCCGCCAGGCCGCAAAGCGTCCGCTGATGGTCAAGCTCTCGCCCAACGTCACCAGCATTGGGTTGATGGCGAAGATTTGCGAGGACGCGGGCGCGCAGGCGATCTCGCTGGTCAACACCTTCCTTGCGCTGGCCATCGACGTGGAGACGCGACGCCCGCGCATTGCGAACTTTACCGGCGGGTTGTCGGGCCCGGCGATCCGTCCCATCGCGGTGCGCATGGTGTACGAGGCCTCGCAGGCGGTAAAGATTCCCCTGGTCGGAATGGGAGGCATCGTGCGCGCCGAGGACGCGGTGGAGTTTATGCTGGCTGGCGCCACCGCGGTCGAGGTGGGCACGGCGAGCTTCGCCGATCCGCGCGCCGTGGAGAACATCGCAAACGGCCTGCGCCGCTGGTGCGCCAGCCACGGCGTAGCCCGCGTCAGCGAACTGACCGGCGCAATGGTGAGATAGGGATGGTTTTTCCTCAGATCCCGGCGGCTTCTATCCAAATGCTCCCTCAGCCTGACAGTCGCTTCGGCATAAAATGGTGGCGTGACCATTGAATCCGTTCCCACAGCCAGCCCTGAAACCTTGAGCGGTCTTCGCCGCGTCCGCCGCGCCCTTCTCTCCGTTACCGATAAGAACGGCCTGGTCGAGTTTGCCTGCGCATTGGTGTCGCATGGCGTCGAGCTGGTCTCGACCGGCGGGACCGCGCGCGCGCTGCGCGAGGCAGGCCTCACCGTGCGCGACATCAGCGACCTGACCGGATTTCCGGAGATGCTCGACGGCCGCGTCAAAACGCTGCATCCCAAGGTTCACGGTGGCATCCTGCACATCCGCGCGAATGCGGAGCACATGGCTGCGGTGCGCGAGCACGGGATCGAACCCATCGACATGGTGGTGGTCAACCTCTACGCGTTCGAGAAGACGGCGGCCAAACCCGGCGCGGCGTTCAGTGACATCATCGAGAACATCGACATCGGTGGCCCGTCGATGGTGCGCTCGGCGGCCAAGAACTTCGAGGACGTGGCGATTGTCACCTCTGTGGCGGACTACGCGCTCATCGCCGAAGAGCTTGCCGCGAACGCCGGCTCGCTGGGCCGTGCGACGCGCTGGCGGCTGGCGCGCGCGGCCTTCGCTGTGACGGCGGCCTACGACGCGGGCATCGCTACGACGCTGGAGAGCATTGCTGCACCGGCTGCGCATGGCGAGCCGGCGATCTTCGACGCGGAGGCGATGCCGCAAGCCGTCCGCGTGATCGATCCTCTGAAGACGGTGCTGCGTTACGGCGAGAACCCGCACCAGAAGGCCGCGCTCTATATCGATGGAAGCGGGCGTGGCGTGGCTGCGGCGAAGCAGTTGCAGGGCAAGGAGCTGAGCTACAACAACATCGTCGATCTGGACGCCTGCTGGGAGCTGGTGGGCGAGTTCGACGCCGCCGAGGACGCCGCGGTCGCGATTATCAAGCACACCAACCCGTGCGGCGCGGCGACGGGTGCGACCGTTCTCGAAGCCTACCGGCGCGCACTGGAGGCTGATCCTGTGTCGGCGTTCGGCAGCGTGATCGGCATCAACCGCGAGGTGGACGCCGAGGCGGCGGAAGAGATCGCCAAGTTGTTCGTCGAGGCGATCATTGCGCCTTCATTTACGCCCGAGGCGGTCGCGCGCTTCGCCGCGAAGAAAAATCTGCGGCTGCTGGAGATCGCCGCGAGTCACGCGGACGCGGACAAGCCGGTGCGCGCGCTGAAGCAGGTCTCGGGCGGCTTCCTGATGCAGGACGCCGACCGCGTCTCCGTCGCAGAGGCCGATCTGCGGGTCGCGACCAAGCGTACGCCCACGGCGGAAGAGATGCGCGCATTGCGCTTTGCGTGGAGCATCTGCAAGCACGTCAAGTCGAACGCCATCGTCTATGCGCGCTGCAACCAGGGACACGGCCAGACCGTAGGCATCGGCGCGGGACAGATGAGCCGGGTGGACGCGGCGCGATTTGGAGCGATGAAGGCGATCCTGCCGCTCAACGGGACGGTCGCTGCGTCGGACGCTTTCTTCCCCTTTGCGGACGGCTTGGAGGCCGTGGTCGCGGCGGGCGCGACTGCTGTGATTCAGCCGGGCGGCTCGGTACGCGACGCGGAGGTGATCGCGGCGGCGGACCGGCTTGGCGTTGCGATGGTCTTCACTGGCATCCGCCACTTCCGTCACGGATAAGAGGCTCATAGCAATCACAGGAACTGCTTGTCAGTTGTTCGCTGTCTGTTCGTTGTTTATTCGCTTTCGCCCTCCCCCCACCCCCCTCCCCAGGGGTACTCTGGGTGTAAATGGAATGAAATCAGACGATTGCGCGGTGTGATGGACGGCAAAGTAGTCATTTCTGAAAGGTTATAGATAAGGTATTCTAAACATTCGGGTTAGGGGTGAAATTGGGCTTCAGCGGATTGAGCTTGTAAAGCATTCATTCTATTTGACTTTCTGATAATGCGTTGATTCGCAATGGTTTGCGGCAGTGCGTTAAATGCGAAGGCCCGGCGCGGTTGGCCGGGTCTCTTTGTTTGCTACTGCTTTAATTATACGCGTTGGAGGGAAACTACTATGCCAACTATTTTTCTGGGGTAAGTGGTTGATGGTGTGTTGGTTAGTGGGATTTTTTGGAGTCGAGGGACTTGACATGCGGATTTGCTGGGTTTTTTGAGAGATTTTTCCCGTGGCGAGACAATGACGCGATGAATGGGGCGCCCGGCGGAGAGCCAGTCGTCGAGGTTGAAGCTGGCGAGGGTGACCGACTAGACGCCGGGCAGCGTGGAGTTGGTCAGGTGCGGTTGGCTCGGGGTTGGGCGATGACCAGGCCGCGCGGAGTGGGCAGGAGGACGACCGAGAGGAGGCCCTCGGATTCCATCTTGAGGGCGGCGTCGCGGACGGTTTTGAGGTGGGAGCTGGCGTCGTGCATGAGGATGATGCCGTGGGGATTAATCTGGGGGAGAAAGCGCTTGACCTCGGCCTCGCGGATGTCGAGGTCGGAGTCGGAGAAGAAGAGGTCGATGGTGCCCTCGACGTGCATCTCGAGGCTGGACTCGTTGCGGAGTTCGATCCAGGGGGCGAGAGGCGAGGAGGCGAGGCGTTCCTTGGCTTTGGCGAAGACGACGGGGTCGAACTCGCAACTGATGATGCGGGCGCGGGAGCCGTCGGGGAGCGGGCCGTTGCGTTCGAGTCCGCGCGCGATCCACTCGGTGGAGACGCCGAGGAAGGAGCCGGTTTCGACGACCAGGCGGGGCTTGAGGGTGGTGACAAGGGTGGCTATGAACTCGAGGACTTCGACCTCGGCGGTCATTGAGTCGATCATGCTCCAGCGCTGGGGCTGGGGACACTCTGGGGTGGCGCGGTGATACTCCGGCTGCACGGCCCCGGCGGAGCGCTCGTGCTGGAGCATGACTTTGTGCTCCTGCTTGATCTTCTTTGCGAAAAGGCCCATGCAATCTACTTTATCGCGAGCGGAGAGAAGATGGATGCAACGGTTGCGATTCATGTGCTCGTGGTTTAATGGCGGCATGAGCGGAACAGATGAGGGTAAGGTGGTAGGCAGCGGATGGACGGCGGCGGAGATGCCGAGTCAGGCGGGTCGGCGGGCGCTGATTACCGGGGCGAACAGCGGGATTGGCTACCACGCGGCGCTGGAGCTGGCGCGCAAGGGAGCGCATGTGTTGCTGGCCTGCCGGAACAAGGCGAAGGGCGATCGGGCGCTGGTGCGGCTGCGCGCCGAGGTTCCCACGGCGAGCGCTGAGGTGGTGCTGCTGGATCTGGCGTCGCTGGCGTCGGTGTGCGCGTTTGGCGCGGCGGAGCTGGCACTGGGCGAGCCGCTCGACCTGCTGATTAATAACGCGGGAGTGATGGCCCCGAAGAAGCGACATGAGACGGTAGATGGGTTTGAGATTCAGTTTGGGACGAATGTTCTGGGGCACTTTGTGCTGACGGCGGTGCTGTTGCCAGCGCTGGTGCGCGCGGCAGCGGTTCGGTCGCAAAGGCCGCGCGTGGTGACGCTGGCGTCGATTGCGCACAAGCAGGGGCGGCTAAACTTCGACGATCTGCAATCGGCGAAGAACTATGGGCCGATGATCGCGTACCGGCAGTCGAAGCTGGCCGACCTGATGCTTGCGTTCGAGCTGGGCCGGCGACTGCGCGCTGCCGGGCCGCCGATCTCCGGCGTGATGAGCGCGGCGGCGCACCCGGGCGTGGCCAACACCAACCTGTTCCAGGTGGGGGAGCATTCGGCGGCGGAGCGCGTGTTGCGGCGCGGATTCGGCGTGGCGATTGGCGCACTGCTGAACTCGGAGGCGGAGGGCGCGGTGCCGACGCTGTTTGCGGCGACATCGCCGGATGTGGTGGACGGCGGATACTACGGGCCGCAGGGCTTGCTGGAGATGCGCGGAGGCGATGTGGGGTTGGCCAAGGTGGCTCCGCAGGCGCTCGACCAGGCAGCGGCAGCGCGGCTGTGGAGCGAGTGCGAGCGACTCAGCGGCATCTCGCTGCTGTAAACATCCGTGGCGCGATGGCGTCGAGAAGAAGGAGACCCGGTTCCACTGGCAGACCCGCTACGACTTTCCGGCGAGTTGGCGGAGGACGTAGGGGAGGATACCGCCGTGCTGGTAGTAGAGGACCTCCTGCGGGGTGTCGATGCGCAGGATGGCGGAGAACTCGATGGTGCGGCCGGAGGGGGTTTCGGCGAGGATGGGGAGGATGCGGCCGTCGGCGAACTTCGAGTCGAGCATGGACTGGAGCTGGCCGGGGGCGTCGCCGATGGCGAAGATCTCCTCGCCGGTGAGACCGAGGGATGCGGCGGACTGACCGGGCAGGAACTGGAAGGGGAGGATTCCCATGCCGACCAGGTTTGAGCGGTGGATGCGCTCGTAGGATTCGGCGATGACGAACTTGATGCCCAGCAGGCGTGGGCCTTTGGCGGCCCAGTCGCGCGAGCTGCCGGAACCGTACTCTTTGCCAGCGAGGATGCAGAGGGGAACGCCGCGCTCGGCGTATGCGACGCTGGCGTCGTAGATCGACATCTCGGTGCCTTCGGGGAGGAGGCGGGTGACGCCGCCTTCGGTGCCGGGGGCGAGCTTGTTACACAGGCGGACGTTGGCGAAGGTTCCGCGAACCATGACTTCGTGGTTGCCGCGACGGCTGCCGTAGCTGTTGAAGTCGGCGGGGGCTACACCGTGAGCGGCGAGGTACTGGCCGGCGGGGCCGTTCTTCTTGATGGAGCCGGCGGGGGAGATGTGGTCGGTGGTGACGGAGTCGCCGAGGACGGCGAGGCAGCGAGCGGCGCAGATGTCTTCGACGGGGGCGGGGGCGGCGGTGATGCCGTCGAAGTATGGGGCGCGGCGAATGTAGGTGGAGTCGGGCTCCCAGCGGTAGGTGTCGCCCGAAGGGAAGGTGAGGCGCTGCCAGTTTTGGTCGCCCTGGGATACCGTTGAGTATTGTTTGCGGAACATCTGGGAGTCGATGCAGGCAGCTACCGTGGCGGAGACCTCGGCCTGGGTGGGCCAGATGTCCTTGAGGTAGACGGGGACACCGGATTGATCCTTGCCGAGCGGCTCGGCGGCGAAGTTGTGGGAGATGTGACCGGCGAGAGCGTAGGCGACGACCAGCGGGGGGGACATGAGGTAATTGGCGCGGACCTCGGGGGAGATGCGACCCTCGAAGTTGCGGTTGCCCGAGAGGACAGAGACAGCAACGAGCGAGTGGTCTTCGATGGACTTGCTGACTTCGGTGGGCAGGGGGCCGGAGTTGCCGATGCAGGTGGTACAGCCATACCCAACGGTATTGAAACGGAGGGCATCGAGGTAGGGAGTGAGGCCAGACTTGTTGTAGTAGTCGGTGACGACGCGGGAGCCGGGAGCGAGAGAGGTCTTGACCCACGGAGGCGTGGTGAGGCCGCGCTCGACGGCCTTCTTGGCGAGGAGGCCGGCAGCGATCATGACGTAGGGGTTGGAGGTGTTGGTGCAGGAGGTGATGGCGGCAATGACGATGGAGCCGTGTGTGAGGTAGGGATCGGGATCGACTCCGAAGCGGGCTTTGACGGAGGCGGGGGCGGCGGCGTGTGGGTCGGATGCGCCAAGACTGCCTTCAGGGTTGCCGTTGGCGGAGGCGTGGCCACCTTCGGCCTCCCAGCGGAGGACCTGTCGGGCGGCGGACTGGTTGGCGTTGGGACCGAGCAGCGCGGGGAGCTGCTGGGCGAAGCTAGCGGCGGCCTGCGAGAGGAGGACGCGGTCCTGTGGGCGCTTGGGGCCAGCGACGCTTGGCTCCACGGTGGCAAGATCCAAGGACAAGGTTGACGAGTACTGGGCCTCGGGTGCTGCGGTCGTGTGAAAGAGGCCCTGCTCGCGGCAGTAGGCTTCTACCAGGGCGATGTGGGATTCGGTGCGGCCGGTGAGGCGGAGATACTTCAGAGTCTCGTTGTCGACGGGGAAGATGCCACAGGTTGCGCCGTACTCGGGAGCCATGTTGGCGATGGTGGCTCGGTCGGCGAGGGGGAGTTCGCTGATGCCGGGGCCGAAGAACTCGACGAACTTGCCGACGACGCCGTGCTTGCGGAGGGCTTCGGTGACGGTGAGGACGAGGTCGGTGGCGGTGGTGCCTTCCTTCAGCTTGCCGGTGAGGCGGAAGCCGACGACCTGCGGGATGAGCATGGAGACGGGCTGGCCGAGCATGGCGGCCTCGGCCTCGATGCCGCCGACGCCCCACCCGAGGACGCCAAGGCCGTTGACCATGGTGGTGTGGCTGTCGGTGCCGACGAGGGTGTCTGGGTAGGCGGTGACTTTGCTGTCTGCGTCTGGCTCGGTGGTGAAGACTACGCGGGCGAGGTACTCAAGGTTGACCTGATGGCAGATTCCCATACCGGGAGGTACGGCGGAGAAATTGCGGAAGGCGGATTGGCCCCACTTGAGGAAGGCGTAGCGCTCGCGGTTGCGGGAGAACTCGAGGGCGGCGTTGAGGTCGTAGGCACTGGCATCGCCGTACTCGTCGACTTGAACGGAGTGGTCGATGACGAGCTCGGCGGGCTGGAGCGGGTTGATACGCTCGGGGTCGCCGCCGAGCGAGCGCATGGCGTCGCGCATGGCGGCGAGGTCAACGATGGCAGGGACGCCGGTGAAGTCCTGCATGAGGACGCGGGCGGGCATGAAGGCTATCTCGCGGGAGGGCTCGGCTTTGGGATCCCAGTGGGCGAGGAAGCGGATGTCGTCGGCGGTGACGGTGTCGCCGTCTTCGTGGCGGAGAAGATTTTCGAGAAGGATGCGCAGGGAGAAGGGAAGGCGCGCGAGGTTGATGGTTGGGTCGGACGCGGCGAGGGCCTGAAGGCGGAAGAGGCGGACGGTGGCGGAGCCGGAGGTGAGGGTGGCGGCGGAGCAGAAGCTATCGGGGTGCTGAGCGGGAGTTGTCATCGTTTTCTCCATTATTCCAATGGCAGCGCGGACTCGAAAGGGAGTAGTGGGCGCGAGTTGAGGGCCGGAGCGCGTCTGGAAGCTGAGAGGGACGCAAATCGGCGGGACGAGGAGAGCGTATCAAATAAAGGGGTGCGATGGGGGGAGCGGTCTACGAGGCACTTATGTGTTCGCACGCTGGACTACGAGCGACCGCGGTCGCGGCGGCCGAGACGGAAGCGTTTCGTCCTGGGAGTGCGTGCCATCGATGTAATTTTACGCCAAATATGGCGATGCGATAAGAGGATTTGGCGGGTTAACTGTGGTCCGCGAGGTTCCTGAACGCCCGGTAGATGAACGATCCCAGATACCACCCGTCGAGGTACTTGTATGGCGTCTCGCCTGTGGTGTAGTGGCCGCAGGGAAGAACTTTGGAGACGAAGTCGATGTTGAGCTGCTGAAATTCATTCAGAATCTCGAGCGAGAGATGCAGGGGGAAGGTGAGGTCGTATGTAGCGTGGATGACGAGGACCCGCTTGGGAGTGGAGGCGAAGCGCTGCATGTAGGACATGGGGCTGACGCCCAGAAAAATCTGGCGGACCTGGTCTTGAGTGAGGCCAGCGTCTTGCAGCGCGACGCGGACGTGGCGGGTGCTCTGGCCCTCCCAGACGACGTCGCCGAACCAGGTGGAGGCGTGGTTGAAGGCGCAGACGCGCAGACGGGGGTCGTGCGCGGCGGCGATGAAGGCGTAGCAGGAGCCGAGGCTGGTGCCGAGAACGCCGAACTGGGTGTAGCCCTGGGTCTCCAGCCAGTCCATGCAACTGCGGATGTCGACGACAGCCTGCCGGCAGGCGGCAGTGGTGCGGCCGATGTTGGCGCTGACGGCGTAATCGGAGCGCTCCAGCTCGGCGGGGCGGCGGATGTCGTGGTAGGGCTGGGAGAGGCGGAGAGCAGAGATTCCGAAACGGGTGAAGAGGGTGCAGAGAACATTGTGGCTGATTGCGTCGGAGTTCCACTGTGGCAGGACGATAATGGCCTGCTTCGGTCTTGGGGGACGTCCGGCAGATTGCTTGCGCTCGGGCGCCGGGTACCATCTGGCGTTCATCTGGTCGTTTTCTGGATAGGAAGTGCGGACGGCGGAGGTAAAGCGCAGGAACTGGGCCTTGTCGAGCTCTCCGTTGGCGGCCTGACGCTTCATCTCGGCGTCCTGGGCGAGGGTCTCCGGGCGGACGTTGGTGGGGTATAGCTCCGGATGGCGGTGTTCGAGGCGGAAGTCCTGCGGTACCTGATAGCCGAAGAAATCATCGGAGTGTTCGACGATCTGCTGGTTCAGGGCGATCATGCGGTTGAGGCTGTGCGGGTCGGATGTTGCTGGTGATTGGACCTGCGCTGGGGCTTCAAAGCGCGCCGTGGGGTGGGCGTCGCTAAAGTCCTGTAGCCAGTCGAATCCCCATTCGAGGGGCCTTACAACCCGATTGGTATCGCGCGTTGTGAGCTTTGTCTCCCACGCCGTCATCCACTTCCCATACAGACCCGAATGCATTTACACAGTTTATCAATCGCCTGGGCGAGATGAGAAGGGCAACCCATCCTCGCCGGGGCGATGCAGGTGCGGCTCAAAGCTCGGAGACGACGAGACAGACACGGCCGACGATGTAGTCCGCCGGGGATTCGTGAGATCCTAGGGCAAGAAGTTGAACCGGGAAGGCAAGAGAGAGCGGGCGGAGGATGAGCCTTCCATCGTCGAATTCGACAAAACGGAGGACGAGGCCGGCACCGCAACGGACAGCATACTCGCGCCTTTCCAGCGCCATCTTCACAAATCTTCCAGTCGGCTAAACAGTCTGCGGGAGACCCTGCCTTGCTTAAGAGCACGGATTTAGCCGTGCCGTAGAAGCTGTATTTGTACTGCGGCTTTAGCCGCTGAGGCACACCGGCTTTCACTAGCCGCAACGCAACATCGCAATACAAGGAGCAGCAAGATGACGGACTTCGAGGGGCAGGTCCTGGCCGACCTGAGTGTTTTAAAGAGCCAGATGAAAGAGCTCATGGGCATCGGGCAGCCAGGCCGCCTCGCGCAACTCGAAGGCCGCATGCAGGAGCACGAAAAAATTGTGCAACGGCTGAAAGGAATGGCCGCCGCGTTTGGCGCCCTGCTCACCATAGCCCACGTCGCCATCGACTTCTTCATCGGAAGACGATGATCCGTACCAAACCGGGATCCGCTCGTCCGTTCAAGATTGTCATCCTGAACGGAGAGAAGGATCCCCGTATTTTCTTTTGTTTGTTCTTGAACCGTAATTTGGAGGCAACACATGGAATTCCTTAAATTGTTCTTTCGCGGCATCTCCCTACTGCCCAGCTTGGTGCAGGGCGTCGAAGCTCTCTACGGCGCAAAGTCCGGCGCGCAGAAGAAGGACGCCGCACTCTCCATCGTCAGCTCCAGCATCAATATGGCCGACGCCGTCAGCAGCAAGCAGATCGCCGACTCCACCAAGTTCACCGCTGGCCTCAGCCTCATCGTCGATGGTGTGGTTGACTGCCTCAACGCCAGCCTCTGGGCCAAGCCAACCCCGGCTGAGTGAGGCAGCCGTAACCATCCTGTTGAGAATACTTTATCCGTAACCTGTTTCATTGGAATACTTTGGAGTCTAGGGCGCCCTGTAACCGCTTGGATCAAATCCGCTTACGCCTAACGTATCCATTATGAATATTTTATCTGTAATTGACACATAATAATCCTCTTACCAGCTAATCCCCCGCAGGCGGGTGGGGGTGGGGGGGGGGTGGGGTGAATAAAAGACGTATATAAAGCGAAGTAACAGCAAATCTCGTTCGCCATCCGTTCCTGCATCGCCCTATGAACTCTTTCGCAATTTCCCCGGAACGGATAGTCGGAAAACGTACCCGTTGGATCGTAAAAATCCGCGCAAGCTAGACCGTATAATCTGTGCCATGAAGACAAAATTGCAGACCAAGCCAGTTGTCGCAGTTCTCATGGGCAGCCGCAACGATTATGCGGTGATGCGCGCAGCCGTGGAGATCCTGCGCGAGTTCGGCGTCCCCTGTGAGGCCCGAGTCGTCTCGGCGCACCGCACGCCCGACCAGATGTTTGCCTTCGCAGAGTCAGCCGCATCGCGCGGTCTGCGCGTCATCATCGCCGGCGCGGGCGGTGCCGCCCACGTCGCCGGAATGCTCGCTGCTAAAACAACAGTTCCGGTCCTCGGCGTTCCCATCGCGGCCACTGCGCTTCAAGGCCTCGATTCGTTGTTCTCCATCGTCCAGATGCCAAAGGGCGTCCCCGTGGCCACCTTTGCCATCGGAGCCGCCGGCGCAGCCAACGCTGCCATCTTCGCCGTACAAATCCTCGCGGCCACAGATCCCGCATTGCAGGCCAAGCTCATGGCCTGGCGCGCTGCTCGCCGCGACGAGGTCCTAGCGCAGTCCCTCGACGACCAAGTCCCAGCGTAACCGGGGCCACACCTTCTTCGGCAACTTCAGCAATTCAGCCAAATTGCCGCGTCCCAGACAACAGCGGCGAGCGTGAATTGTGACTTCACCACTAAATATTTTCACAGTCCAGTTTTCCACATCCCAATGTGGCGGAAGCAGGGTAGGCTTATGGCATACCTTGAATTTGCGGCAGCGTGACCAACGGGGAACATCCTGTGAGCGCGGAATTTAATGGACAGGATTGACCTCGTTTGTAACTTCCCTTTCATCCTGGGATGGGATGATGGGCTTACAAACGATCCAGGCAGTTTGCATACGTTGGTAAACGTCCTCGTTTTCAGGACCGCGTTCCTTGAGTGCCCTGGATGAGTCAGGACGGATTCAAATAACCCGTAGTTCTGGAGGAAATCGATGCGGAAGAATCTCTTGATGCTGGTGTTCTCCTGTCTTTGTTTGTTCGCTGTTTCTGCGAAAGCTCAGCAGACTCTGGGTTCGCTGAACGGAACCATTCTCGATCCTTCGGGTGGGGCGGTGGGCAGCGCGACGGTGACCGCCGCGGATAAGGATATCAACGTGACCCGAGCGACGAAGACGCAGGGAAACGGATTCTTCCAGATATTCAATCTTCCGGTCGGCACCTATCAGATCCGGGCCGAGCATGACGGCTTCGACACCTCTCAGTTGACTGGCATCACAGTACAGGAGTCGCACGCAACCACGGTTAACGTGACGTTGAAGGTTGGTCAGGTGTCGACCTCGATCGAAGTGACGGCGAACCCCATGCTGAACGCGACCGACACCACCAACGGGTACACCCTGGACACGCAACAGATTGGGCAGGCGCCCCTGGCGACGGGCAGCTTTACGCAGCTTGCGGTGCTGTCGCCGGGTGTTAACGCTGAATTACTGAGCGGTGTCGACACCAATGCGGGCCTGGGTAATGAACCCATCTGGGCGAACGGCCAGCGCGATACTTCGAACACTTTCCAGGTGAATGGCGTCGATGCCAGCAACATCTTCAACGGCAAGACCTCCAGCAACGCAAGCTCGCAGCGCTACCAGTTCAACATTGGCCAGAGCACTGCGATCGGCGGCGAAACGCAGACCGGCACCTCGGCATACGGCTCGAACGGAAACAGTCTGCCGACACCTCCGCCGGAGTTTCTCCAGGAGTTGCGCGTCAACACATCGATGTACGACGCCCAGCAAGGGGCAACCAGCGGGGCGCAGATCGATGCCAACACCGCGACCGGAACGAACAAGTTCCACGGATCGCTCTATGGCGGATTCGCCAACAACTCACTCAACGCCGACCCGTTTTTCTTCAAGCAGGACGCGCTGAATGCACAACAGGGTGTGGGCGCTTTTCCAACCTACCTGGCGAATCCCGCGCTGCATCGTTGGAGCACCGGTGGCACGCTGGGCGGCCCGGTGATCAAGGACAAGGTGTTTTTCTTTGTAGGCTATCAGCACCTCTATAATTCGGACCAGTCCACCGGCCTGAGCCAGATGAACGTTCCGATCGGCCTGACCAACGACCGCTCGGTCGCGGGTCTGACGGCAATGGAGACCACTTACAACAACGGGACGTTACCGAGCGGCTTCACACTGGACCCGACGGCGGAGGCGCTGTTTCAGGCGACCCTGCCCAACGGCCAGTTCCTGATTCCCACCGCTCAATCCACCGTGCCGTACGCGTACAGCGTTCCCAACGTCACGTTGGTCGGCACCTCTACGCTGGTCGGCGACCAGGCAACTGCAGCCGTGGATTACGACCTGACCAAGACGGACCGTCTCTCGTTCAAGTACTACTACCAGAACGATCCGCTCACCAAGCCCTTTGGCGTTTCCTCCTACGTCGGCGGATTTCCAGGCAGCACCTACAACGGCTCCAAGGTGGGCGCTATCGACAATACGATCGCCATCGGTCAGCGCCTGAACTGGGAGC